>Ga0070697_100000853_pt1 | contig 22926 bp, 16 predicted proteins | sample KBSK1501metaG_FD_65475 | JGI IMG/M metagenome (GOLD analysis project Ga0070697, IMG submission 65475) | Corn, switchgrass and miscanthus rhizosphere microbial communities from Kellogg Biological Station, Michigan, USA - KBS K1-50-1 metaG | ecosystem: Host-associated > Plants > Roots >... | reverse complement strand
GCGAACTCGAGCGGGATGAGCTTCAGGTCACGCACGTAGTGCCCCAAGATGCGGGTGGCAGAGCCGTAGGCGCGGGGATGCGTACCCTCCGCGCCGAACGGGCCGTCCGGCGCGACCCCGCCCGCGTCGGTGTTCATGGCCACGAGGGGACTGCGCAGCGCCGCCTGCACGTCGGGCTCGTTCATGATGAAGTAGATGGCACCCGTCCGGGCGTGGTCCGCGATCACGATGTCGAATAGGGTCTCGATCGGATCCCGGCGGCGCGAGGCGGCGATTTCGCTGAGGCGCTTGCCCTGCAGCGGGCGCAGGGAGTCCTCGAACACGGCGGAAATGAGCACTCCAGCCGCGCCGCCCGCCGCCCGCATAAAGCGGTCGCGCTTGTTGGGCGGCACGGCGAGCTGGTGGTGGAGCTGGGCACGGATCGCGGGGTCCCACAGGCGCGCAATGAGGGAATCGGTGCCTCCGCTGTGAGCCCAGGCCGGGATGGACGCGGCGAGCGAGGTGGCGGCGGCGGTGTAAGGATACTGATCGGCCGTGATGTCGAGGCCGGCCGCGCGGGCCGAGTCGATGCGGGCGAGCACCGCGGGCATGCGGCCCCAGTTGAGCCGCCCCGAGATCTTCAAGTGCCAGATCTCCACGGGGATGCGTGCGTCCCGCGCGATCTCGAAGGTCTCCCTCAGGGCCGTGTCGATGTCGCCGCCCTCGTTCCGCATGTGGGTGGCGTAGCTGCCGCCGTGCCGGCGCGCCGCCCTGGCGAGGGCGGTCAGCTCCTCCGTCGGCGCGTAGAAGGCGGGGGCGTACTCGAGGGCGCTCGAGAGGCCGAGCGCGCCCTGCTGCATCATCGTGTCCACCAGCGCCACCATGTGGGCGAGCTCGAGCGTGGTGGCGCGCCGGTCGGTCTTCCCGATCACGGCGAGGCGGACCTGCGTCGCCCCGACGAAGGTCGCGATGTTCACCGTCGAGCCGGTGCGCGCGAGCTGGGCGAAGTAGCCGTCCAAGTCCCGCCAGTCCTCGCGGTAGTGATACTTCTTCATCGCGGCCGAGTCGTCCGCGGCAAGGGCGTCGGTGAGCGGGGCCACGGAGGTCCCTTCCCCCGTCACTTCCGTCGTGATGCCCTGCGTCACCTTGCTCAGCAGGCGGTTGTCGGCGAGGACGTTCGTCTCCGACTGGCCCAGCATGTCGATGAACCCGGGGGCCACGACGAGACCCTGCACATCGACGGTCTCGCGGGCCTGGGCCGCGCCGAGGAACCCGAGGGCCGCGATGCCGTCGCCGTGGATCGCGACGTCGCCCTGGTACCGGGGGTTGCCCGTGCCGTCGGCGATCCACCCGCCTCTCAGGACGACATCATAGCCGGCGCTCCGAGTTCCCCGCTCCCCGCCACACGCAGCGGCGGCGAGGAGCAGCCAAGCGGTCACTCGAGTCAGTGCGCCCATGTACTTCGCAGCGAGTCGGGGTGAATGATGCGGCCGCGGATCATCACCCACGCGATGTCGCGCGTGGCCGTGACGTCCGTGGCCGGGTTGCGGTTCAGCACGAGGAGGTCGGCTACCTTGCGCGGCGCGAGCTGGCCCAGGGAATCGGCCCGCAGCAGCTGGGCGGCGCGCCGCGTGGCGGCGGCGACGGCGTCGAGCGGCGTCAGCCCTGCGGCGACGAGCAGCGACAGCTCGTCGTGCAGCGATGCGCCCGGGACGAGCAGCTGGTTCGCGGCGTCCGAGCCCGCGGCGGTCAGGCCTCCGGCGCGCTGGAACTCCCGCACGAACTGGTTCTGACGGGGGCGCGACCGGCGGAAGGCGGCGAAATCCGCGCGGCCCCAGCCAGCCCGCCGGCGCAGGCCGGCGACATCGCGCACGCTCGCCCCCTCGGCGGGAACGTCGGCCATCTCGGGGCGCGTGAGCAGGGTGGGGACGTCGAGGCGCGACAGCATGTCGTGCAGGACCAGGGTGGGCACGATCGCGACGTGCGTCTGGGCGAGCGCCCGCGCGGTGCGGGCGACCGTGGCGGAGTCGAGCGTGCCCCACGCGGCCTCTTCCTGCGTCCAGCCCCGCAGGAACTGGTCGTGTGCGCGGAACAGGGCTGCGGGATTTCGCACCGCGGCCTGCACGACGCCGGCCATGTGCTCGAGCGAGACGACCCCGGCGCGCGCCGCCGTGAGCGCATCGATCTTACCGAGATGCGCCGCGACCGGGAGCCGCAGCACCGCCGCCTCATCCATCAGGGGGCGCAGCAGCTCCGGTGTGATCCTCGTGTAGATCTTGACCCAGTCAGCACCCGCGATCGCCCGCTGATCGACTGCCTTGCGCGCCTCCGCGCCGGTTCGCACGGCAGTGGCGTTGGCGTAGGTGGGTGGCGCGCCGTCGATCATCGCCCCCGCCGTGAACATCCGGGGCCCGAGCACCGAGCCCAGGTTGAGGTCGTTCTTGAGCACGAACGCCGAGTCGTTGTCCGAGTGCAGGTCGCGCACAGTGGTGACGCCCCACGCGACGTAACGCAGAATCGCCCACCGCTCGACGTGCGCGTGGGCGTCGATCAGGCCCGGGATGATCGTCTTGCCGACGAGACTGATGCGCTCGGCCCCCCGCGGTACCTGAACCTCGTTCACGCGCGCAACGGCTTCGATGTGACCGTTCTTGACGAGGAGCAGCGCATCCTTGACGGGGTCCCCACCCGAGCCGTCGATCAAGGTGGCACCCTCGAGCGCGATCATCCCCTCGCCGGGCGGCTTGCAGGCGGCGAACAGCAAGACAACGACGACAACCGCCAGACCGCCGTTCACTTGGGATCCGACGACGTGTGATCGTGGATGATCTGCCAGCGGTCACCGCGCTTCTGAACGATCAGGGTGAACGGGCCGCTCGCCGTCACCGCGGCGCCCCGCGTCAGCTTGAAGCGCGCCGTGCAGAAGGCGAGATCGGTCGTCAGCGGCCGCACCCGTATCTCCTCGAAGCGCAAGGAATCGCGGGACTGGCCCGGCGTGAAGTAGCTCGCTCGGTAATGGTCGTACAGGGCCTGCCAGCCGTACCGCACGTGGCCCCCCGACACGTAGCTCGTCATCGAGTCCTTGGCGTAATCGCCCATGAAGCCCCCCAGGTCGCCGCGATTCCAGTCCGCGGCGGAGCGGACGAGCATCGCTGCGATCTCGACCTGCGGATCGCCGTGCGGGACCTTCCGGGCCGAACACGCGGCGACCGCGAGGACCAGATAGCAGGCACGACACATGGAGCGACTGAAACTGGACTGGAACGCGCCGCGGGAGCGCCTCAGGGAGATGGCTCTAACCATCCGGACGGCGCTCCCGCGGCGGGTGGACGAGATGTGTTAGCGGCGACGCCTCTTGGCCGCCCGCTTCTTCTTCCTGCCGCCCTTCCTCGCCTTGGCCCTGGGCCGCGATCTCCTGGCCTTCTTCCGCGCCTTCGGTCGTGAGGGCTTCCGCCGTGAGGGCTTCCGCCGCTTCCTCTTCCTCGCTGGCGCGGGCTCCTCCATCATGGGCGCCGGCTGCGGAGAGGGAGCGGAAGGGGGCGGATACAGCGGCTCCATCATGCCGGGGCCGGTCCAGCCGCTCTCCGAGAAATCGTTGGGCTCGAGCATCAGATCTCTCCTTCGCTGGTTGTCCGTGGGCGTGGCCTATAGCTTATCCGGCGAGCCTGTCCCCGCAAGTGACGATGCAACAGGCCCCGCGGCACGGCGTTGCGGCGCGGTGCGCGCCGTGCGAACGCTGCGGGCCAGGCGTTGCCGCTCGCCGGCGAGCGGCCTGCTGACGCTGTGGCGGTTGCGGGGTACCAATCTACGGCGCCCGCGTTCTCGTCCCTCTCAAAAGGGGACAAGTTAGCTTGACAATGAGACTTACGAACGCTTACCTTCGCGCCGCTATGACTGCCCGGATCCTGGTCGCGGGGCTCGCCCTCGCGGTTCCGCTGGCCCTCCCCGCCCAAAATGTGGCCGAAGTTCAGGTTGCTCCTCCGTCGGTGACGATCAAGGTGGGAGAGCGCACCGGACTGCTCGCGACCGCGTTCGATCGCATCGGCAACGTCATTCCGACTGTGCGGGTCATCTGGTCCTCGAACAACGTCCAGGTCGCCCGGGTCGACAATGACGGCACCGTCTCGGGCGTGGCCGGCGGGGTCGCGATCATCGAGGCGCGCGTGGGCGCGCGCAAGGGTCAGGCTGCGGTCCAGGTGATCGGGGCGCCGGCGCCCGCACCGGCGCAATCGGCGCAGCCGACGACCGGGGGTGGCGGGCGCCCCGCGGGCGGACCGCCGGCGGCCGATCCGCTGGCCGGACAGCCGGCCGGCACGGGCCTGGCCTCCGTGCTGCGCATCGAGCCGCCGACGGTCTACCTCCTGCCGTCCGAGAACACCCGCGCTTTCCCCCGCGCCCTCAAAGAGGACGGATCCGCGGCAGCGCCTCTCCCCGTCACATGGAAGTCCCTGCGGGAGGACATCGCGAGCATCGACGCGAACGGCGTGATCGTGGCGCTGTCGTCAGGCCAGGGGACGGTGCAGGTCACGGCCCCGGGCGGGCTCACCGCCACGGCGCCCGTGGTGGTGCAGCAGACGGACATCGCCATCCTGGAGCAGAGCCCGATCGCCTTGTCGCCGGGGGATGTCGACACGCTGCACGTCGTGGTGCCGGCGCAAGGCAACCGCACCGTCAGCCCGCTGACGGTCCAGTGGTCGGCGGGCGACGCCAGCGTGGCCCGTGTGAGCCTGACGGGCGTGGTGACGGCGGTCGCGCCCGGGCGGACGACGGTGACCGTGTCCGGGCTGCTCCAGACGAAGGCGGCGGAGCTCGTGGTGCACCGGGTCGTGGACGCGTTGGCCGTGTTTCCCAGCGCGAAGTCCGAGGTGCCGCTGCCGATCCAGGGGTCCGTCAAGTTTCAGGTGCAGGCGATCGCGGCCGACAAGACTCCGGTCCCCGAGGCGCCGCTGCGCTGGAGCGTGGCGGACACGTCGCTGGCGGGCTTCGACCCCGTGACGGCGACGCTGACGGGGAAGAAGGCGGGGAAGACGACACTCACGGTCAGGGGGCCGGGGCAGGGGCTCGCCGTCACGTGGACCATCCGCGTGATCGCGGGGAACCTGAAGCTGTCGGCGGGCCGGATCGGCCTGGCCTTGAACCGTCGCTATCCCGTCAAGGCGAACTTCGCCGACGAGGCGGGCGCGGTGATCGGCCCCGCGACGGGCGTCACCTGGGCGAGCGACAACCCCCAGGTGGCGGGCGTCGGCGACGACGGCACGGTGTCCGCCGTGGGCTACGGCCACGCCCGCATCACGGCGACGGCGCCGGGAGGCCGTCGCGCCACGGTGGACGTGTACGTGCAGGGCGAGCTCGTGCTCGCGAGCTCGCGCTCCGGCCGGTTCCAGCTGTACTCCGTAGAGCGGTCGAACCTGGCTCAGCTGCGCAAAGTCGCCGACGACACGGGAGCGGCCACGGAGCCGTCGTTCTCCCCCGACGGATCGCGCCTCGCCTATGTCGCGACACGCGACGGCCAGCCCCAGATCTGGGTGATGGATGCGGACGGCTCGAACGCGGCGCGGCTCACCAACGCCCCGGGCCCGCACGGCGGCCCCGTGTTCACGGCGGACGGCCAGGGCGTGGTGTACCACTCGCTCCGCACCGGGCACCAGCAGATCTTCGCGCAGTCCATCACCGGGTCCGACGCGATCCAGCTCACGCAGGAGCCGAACGCCAACTCCGAGCCCACCGTGTCTCCGGATGGCGAAACGATCGCTTTCGTTTCGAACCGCGAGGGCAACAGCGACATCTGGCTGATGTCGAAGGACGGCTCGAACCAGCGGGCCTTCACGCACACGCCGCAGATGCGGGAGAGCGCGCCCGCCTTCCTGCGGGACGGATCGCTCGCCTATCTGGTGGAACAGAAGCAAGGCGGCCGCACGCTCACCCAGGTGGCGCGGGCGGATCTCGCGACCGGCCGCCTGACGCCGCTTACGGGCACCGACCTCTCCATCACGGATTTCGCGGTCACGCCGGGTGGCGACCTGCTGGCTCTGGTCGTGACCGTGGGGAAGGGCCTCTATCGGATTTACATGGTGCCGGTCGGCTCGGGCGCGCCGGTGCCGCTCCCGACGACCGGCGCCGAGCTGATGGTGACCCCGACGTTCCTGCCCTAGGCCGCCGATGCGCGCCTGGGTGATCCGCGCCACCGGCGGTCTCGACCGGATCGAGCTCAGCGACGTTCCGCCGCCCGCCGCGACCCCGGGCCCGCGCGAGGTGCGCGTCGGCATCCGAGCCGCGGCGCTGAACCACCTCGACCTCTTCGTCGTGCAGGGCCTGTCGCTCGAATATCACTTTCCGCACATCCTGGGGGCGGACGGCGCCGGCGTGGTGGAGGCGGTCGGACAGGACGTCGCCACGGTGCGGCCGGGCGACCGCGTGATGCTCAACCCGGGCGTCGCCGACTACAGCTGTGAGTACTGCCGCGCGGGCGAGCATTCGCTGTGCCGCAACTACCGGATGCTGGGCGAGCACCTGCCCGGCACGCTGACCGAGTCAGTGGTGGTTCCCGAGCAGAACGTCGCCGTGATTCCCACGCTGGTGCCGCCGCTCAGCTGGGCGGAGGCCGCGGCGTTCTCCCTGGTGACGCTCACCGCCTGGCGCATGCTCGTGACGCGGGCGCAGGTGCGTGCCGGGGAAACGGTGCTGATTTGGGGAATCGGGGGCGGCGTGTCGCTCGCGGCGCTGCGGATCGCGAAGCTCCGTGGGGCGAAGCTGATAGTCACGAGCTCCAGCGACGCCAAGTTGCAGGAGGCGAAGCGCCTCGGCGCCGACGTCACCCTGAACCACAAGACGCAGAAGATCTCCCAGGAGGTGCGCGCGCTCACCAGCAAGCGGGGCGCCGACGTCGTGGTCGACAGCGTGGGGGAGGCGACGTGGGACGAATCGCTGCGCGCGCTGGGGCGCGGCGGCCGGCTCGTCAGCTGCGGTGGGACGACGGGGCCCAAAGTCGGCTTCGACCTGCGGCGTTTGTTCTGGTATCAGTGGTCGATCCTGGGCTCGACCATGGGGAACGAAGCCGAGTACCGGGAAATCGTGCGCCGGCTCGGCACGGGCGAGCTGCGGCCGCTCGTGGACCGCGTGTTTCCGTTCGCCGACGCGCGCGCGGCGTTCGAGCGGCTCGCACGGGGTGAGCAATTGGGGAAAGTCGTGGTGGAGGTCGGGTCGTGACGGCAGGGCTGTTCCAGCGCGTCGCCGCGGCCCTCGCCGACCGCTATCGCCTGATCCGCGAGCTCGGGTCGGGCGGCATGGCGACCGTGTATCTCGCGGAAGACACGAGACACCACCGCCAGGTGGCTCTGAAGGTGCTGCGCCCCGAGCTCGCCGCCACGCTCGGGGCCGAGCGCTTCACGCGCGAGATCGAGACGGTCGCGCAATTTCAGCATCCTCACATCCTGCCGCTCCTCGACTCGGGCGAGACCCGAGGGTTCCTGTATTACGTCATGCCGTACGTGGAGGGCGAGTCGCTGCGCGACCGGCTCGCCCGCCACGGCGAGCTGCCGATCCACGACGCCGTGAAGCTCCTGGTCGAGGTTGTGGACGCGCTGGCGTACGCCCACGCGCACGGTGTGGTTCACCGGGACATCAAGCCGGACAACGTGCTGCTCTCGGGCCGGCACGCCCTCGTGATGGACTTCGGCGTGGCGAAGGCGCTGAGCGAGGCGAGCGGCGGGAACCAGCTCACGACGGCCGGCGTCGCGCTCGGCACACCCGCCTACATGGCCCCCGAGCAGGCGGCCGCCGACCCGCACATCGATCACCTGGCGGACCTGTACGCGGTCGGCATCCTGGGCTATGAGCTGGTTACGGGTGGGCCGCCGTTCGTCGGCAAGACGGCGGCCGAGGTGCTCGCGGCGCAGGTGACGCAGCCGCCCGAGCCGCTCGCGGCCCGGCGTGCCGCCTGCCCGCCCGCCCTCGCGCAGATTCTGATGAAATGCCTCGAGAAGCCGCCGGCCGACCGCTGGCAGAGCGCGGACGAGTTGCTGGCCCAGCTCGAGCCGCTCGCGACACCGAGCGGCGGGACGACGCCCACCGCCACGCGTCCGCTGCCCGCCGCGGGGATCCGGACGCCCGCGCGCCGACTCGTCGCGGCCGTGCTCGTGGTGGCGGGCGTCGCCGCGGCCGTGGTCCTCATGACGCGCCCCCACGCGCCTGACATCTCCCTCGGCCGCCGCCGGCAGGTGACGCTCGACCCCGGCCTGGAGATCGATCCGGCTCTCTCCCCGGACGGGAAGTTCATCGCATACGCAGCCGGCCCCCCTGGCCGGATGCGCCTGTACTTGCGCCAGCTCGACGGCGGGACTCCGGTGCCAGTCGTGCGAGACACAGGCGGGTTCCAACGGCTGCCCGCCTGGTCGCCCGACGGGACACGCTTGCTGTTTCGATCAGAGCGGGGCATCGAGATCGCGCCCGCCTTGGGCGGCACGACACGCGTGCTGGTCCCATTCCCGGCCGCCATCCCTGGCCCGATCTCCCCGGACGGGAAGTCGTTTCTGTACGCGTCGGGTGATTCGCTCTACGTGCGGCTACTTGAGGGAGGAGAGGCCCGCCTGATCGTGACGGGCTTCGACGTCCACTCGTTCGCTTGGTCGCCCGATGGCCGGCGGATCGCCTATGTGTCGGGGAACCCCGGCTTCATCCGCGACGCTTCCCTGGGAAACATCGCGCCGAGCAGCATCTGGATCTTCGCCACCACTGGGGACACGCCGCGGCGTGTCACCGACGACCGCAGCCTCAACGTGAGCCCGGTCTGGGCCTCTGACGGGCGAGCGCTGCTGTTCGTGTCGAACCAGGGCGGGGGCCGGGACGTGTACGTGGTCGCCTTGATGGGCTCCGGCCGGCCGGCGGGCCGGCCGATGCGGCTCACGACCGGGGCCAACGTCCACGCGATCAGCCTCACCGCAAACGGCAAGATGCTTGCATACTCGGCGTTCACCGAGGCATCGAACGTGTGGTCGCTGTCCATCCCGGGGGGTGCGCCGACGTCAGTCGCCCAGGCGCAGCCGGTTACGACCGGGAACCAGACCATTGAGCTGTTCGATATCTCGCCCGACGGCCGCTGGCTTGCATTCGACTCGAACCGCAACGGGCTGCAGCAGATCTTTCGGGCCCCGCTTGCCGGCGGCCAGCCCGAGCAGCTCACAAACGACTCGTCGGACGTGTTCGCCCCCGCCTACGCCCCCGACGGACGGGAGATCGCGTTCCACGGCTTCCGCGAGGGCCGCCGGCAGGTGTTCGTCGTCTCCGCGGTCGGGGGATCCGCGACGCAGGTGACGCACGGGGCAGCGCAGGAACAAAACCCCATCTGGGACCCCCAGGGGCGACGCTTGGCTGCGTTACGGGACTTAGGGGGCGATGACCAGGGGCTCGACCTCTTCACCCGGGACCAGAGCGGTCGCTGGTCGGAGCCGAGGAGCCTGGACGACACTGTACGAATCAACAACCGCGCACGGCGCTGCCGGCCAAATGTGGCGGCCTGGTCGCCCGACGGCCGCTGGATCGCTGCCCACTGCCGTGGGGAGGGCGGGGGATTCGTCCTCCTCGCGCCCGATGGCGGCGTCGGGCGGCTGTGGGTACCGGACTCCGCAAGGCGCACGGCCGGATATGACGCATACGCAGGGTGGTCGGCTGACAGCCGGACCTTCTACTACCTCGCCGGGGACTCTAGTACCGTGCACACCCTGAACGCCGTACCGGCATCGGGCGGCACGCCGCGCGTTCTCGTGCGGTTCGACGACCCCTCGCGCCCGTGGCATCGCTACGGCTTCCAGGTGCACGGCGGGCGGTTCTACTTCACCCTGGGCGACCTGCAGAGCGACGTCTGGGTGGCGGAGGTGGAGCGGAAGCGGTAAGGGCTCGGCGCAGCGTCCGCTTCGCTCGGTGTGCTGCAGCACAGTGCTGGCCGAGCCCCGGCCTTAGCCGGGAACAAGGTGGGGGCCCCGGATCAACCCGTCGTCAACAGCCTTCCGTAACTGCCGCGCCCCTGCCCAGTTAGCAGCCATTTTCGCGTTGCCTTTCCCGGTCTAAGTGATTATTTTTAGAGAACTTAGGCCGCTTTCCAGCGGCACTCCCGAACACCTCAAACTCACTACTCGAGACCGCGCGTTTCATGACCGCTCCCAACGCCCGCGAACGCATCCTGCCGCGCCTCATCGAGGACGAGCTGAAGGAGTCGTTCCTCGACTATTCGATGAGCGTCATCGTGCAGCGCGCGCTGCCCGATGTGCGCGACGGGTTGAAGCCCGTGCACCGCCGCATCCTGTACGCGATGCACGAGCTCGGGCTCGTTCCCGGCCGACCCTACAAGAAGAGCGCGACGGTGGTGGGCGACGTACTTGGCAAGTACCACCCCCACGGCGACGTGGCGCTGTACGACTCGCTGGTGCGCATGGTGCAGGATTTCTCGCTGCGTTACCCGCTGGTCGACGGGCAGGGGAACTTCGGCTCGGTCGACGGCGACTCGGCGGCGGCGTACCGCTACACCGAGGCCCGCCTCACCCGCGTGGCGATGGCGCTGCTGGGGGACATCGACAAGAACACCGTCGATTTCGTCCCCAACTTCGACGACCGGCTCCAGGAGCCGACGGTCCTGCCCTCCACGCTTCCCAACCTCATCGTCAACGGCGCCGCCGGGATCGCGGTCGGGATGGCGACCAACATCCCGCCGCACAACCTGGGCGAGACGGTCGAGGCCATCAAGCACCTGGTCGACCACCCCGACGCTCCCCTGAAGGAGCTGAGGCGATTCATCAAGGGGCCTGATTTTCCCACCGGCGGCATCATCTATGGCCGCGAAGGGATCAAGGAATGCTACGAGAAGGGCCGCGGCCGCATCGTCCTCAGGGCTCGAGCGATCGTTGAGGAGAAGGAGTCCACCGGCAAGCAGCAGATCGTCGTGACCGAGTTCCCCTATCAGGTGAGCCCGGAGCGCGTGCATGAGCAGATTCGCGACCAGACGCTGGCCAAGAAGCTCGACGGGATTGCGGACGTTCGGAACGAGTCCGACAGAGAGGGTATTCGGTTCGTCATCGAGCTGAAGCGGGACGTCGTGCCGCTGGTGGTCCTGAATCAGCTCTATCAGCACACCCAGATGCAGGTGACCTTCGGCGCCATCATGCTGGCGCTCGTGGACGGCGGGCCGAAGGAGATGAACCTGAAGGAGCTGCTGCAGCACTTCATCGAGCACCGGCACAGTGTCATCACCCGCAGGACCCAGTTCGAGCTAGAGCGCGCCCAGGACCGCGAGCACATCCTGGAGGGCCTGAAGATCGCCGTCGACCACATCGACGAGGTGATCCGGATCATCAAGAAGTCGAAGGACACGCCCGCCGCGGACGCGGCGTTGCGCAAGCGGTTCAAGCTGTCGGAGAAGCAGTCGGCCGAGATCCTCAACATGCGGTTGGCCCGGCTCACCGCCCTGGAGATCACCAAGCTGGAGGAGGAGCTCCGGGACGTCCGCAAGTTCATCAAGGAGTGTAAGGAGATCCTCGCGTCGAAGCCGCGGCGCATGAAGATCCTGAAGGAGGAGCTCTCGGAGCTGGCCCAGGGGTTCGGCGACGAGCGGCGCACCGAGATCGTGGCGGATCAGGGCGAGTTCTCAATCGAGGACCTGATCGCCGAAGAGGACATGGTGATCACCGTGTCCCACGCGGGCTACATCAAGCGGCTGCCGGTGTCGGCGTACCGGCGGCAGCGGCGCGGCGGCAAGGGTGTGATCTCGGCGATGACCAAGGAAGACGACTGGGTCGAGCACCTGTTCATCGCGTCGACCCACGACTACGTGATGTTCTTCACCCAGCAGGGGCAGTGCTACTGGCTGAAGGTGCACGAGATCCCGCAGGCGGCCCGGGCGGCGCGCGGCAAGCCGATGGTGAGCTGCATCGCCATCAAGCCCGACGAGCGGATCGCCGCACTCGTGCCGGTGCGGGAGTTCTCCGACGACCAGTACCTGCTGTTCGCGACGAAGAACGGCGTCGTCAAGAAGACGGTGCTCTCGGAGTTCGGCAACCCGCGCTCCGTGGGCATCCGCGCGATCAACATCGAGAAGGGCGACGAGCTGATCGACGTGCAGGTGACGGACGGGAAGAACGACATCGTGCTCGCCACCCGCCACGGCATGAGCATCCGGTTCCACGAGAAAGACGTGCGCGACATGGGCCGCACCGCCACCGGGGTGAAGGGGATCGAGCTCGAGAAGCGGGACCGCGTGATCGACATGGTCGTGGTGCGCCGCAAGTCCACGCTGCTGACGGTGACCGAGAAGGGCATGGGCAAGCGCTCGGAGCTCGACGAGTATCGGGTGCAGCACCGCGGCGGCCGCGGCATCATCACACTCAAGCGCGCCGAGAAGACCGGAGACGTGGTCGCCCTGAAGGAGGTGCTCCCGGACGACGAGCTGATGATGATCACGAAGAAGGGGATCATGATCCGCGTCCCGGTGGAAGGCATCCGCATCTCCGGCCGCAACACGCAGGGCGTGAAGGTCATGAACCTCGTCGCGGGCGACCTGCTGGTGGACGTGGCGCGCGTCGTGAAGGAGGAGGAGGCCGAGGAAGGGGAGGAGGGCGAGGAGGAGGACGGCAAAGCGGCGCCGCGGACGGGCGCCAAGGCCAAGCCCACCCGGAAGCCGAAGCCGGCCCTGAAGAAAAAGTAGCGTGGTGACCGCCGGGGACGTGCGGGAGGCGGCCGCCGCGCTCGAGGGGGTCGCGGTGCGCACCCCGCTGCGCTATGTCGCGGCCCTCGACGCCTACCTCAAGCTCGAGAATCTCCAGGCCATCGGGGCGTTCAAGCTGCGAGGCGCCTATAACGCCATCCGGAAGCTGCCCGATGCGGCGCGCCGACGCGGCGTCATCACGTACTCGAGCGGCAACCACGGGCAGGCGGTGGCCTATGCGGCGCAACGCGTCGGCGTGCGGGCCGTGATCGTGATGCCGGAGACGGCACCCGCGATCAAGGTCGCCGGCGTGAAGAAGTGGGGTGGGGAGGTGGTGCTGGCGGGGCGCACCTCCGAGGACCGGCACCGCGCCGCGGACGAGATCGCGGCGCGCGAGGGGCTCGCCGTGGTGCCGCCCTTCGATCACCCCGACATCGTAGCGGGCCAGGCGACGGTCGGACTCGAGATCGCGGACGAGCTGCCCGACGTGCAGACGGTGGTCGTACCGGTCGGCGGGGGCGGGCTCATCTCCGGCGTCGTGGTGGGGCTCGCAGCGGCGGGGAGCCACGCCGCGGTATGGGGCGTCGAGCCCGAGGGCGCGCCCAAGCTGCAGCGCTCGCTCGCGGCGGGCCGACCGACGCGGCTCGATCGCACCGAAAGCATCGCCGACGGGTTGATCACGCTCACGGTGGGCGACGTCCCCTTCGCGCACCTGCTCGAGCATCGCGCGCGGGTCGCGGGCGTCGCACTGGTGGATGACGCGAGTCTTCGCGAGGCGGTACATTTTCTCTGGCGGGAGTGCCGCCTCGCGGTCGAGCCCTCCGGCGCAGCGACGACGGCGGCGGTGCGCTCCCGCGCGCTGCAGCCGCGCGCCCCCACGGTGCTCGTGGTGAGCGGCGGTAACGTCGATCCCTCGTTGCTCGAGGCGTGACTCCGGTGGCGGAAGGCGCGGGCAAGATCCTCGTCGCCGACGACGACCAGTCGCTCGTGCGCACCCTCTCCTGGATCCTCAAGGAGAACGGGTACGACGTCGTGGTCGCCCCGGGCGGGGAGAACCTGCTCGGCAGGCTCGAGGAGGAGCGGCCGCAGCTCTTGCTCCTCGACATCATGATGCCCAAGGTCGACGGCCTGCAGCTGCTGCAGAAGATGAAGGCCGATGACCGCTTCCGGGACCTCCCGGTGCTGATGATCTCGTCCATGCCGCCCGAGGAGGCGACCGTGAAGGCGCTCGGCCTCGGGGCCGCGGACTTCATCCCCAAGCCGTTCCGCGTGCGCGAGCTGCTCGCACGCGTGAAGGCGCACATCCGCGCCGCCCAGGAGCTCGCGCGGGCGCGTGAAGAGGCGCAAACGCGGGCCGCCATCGTGGACATCCTCCACGAGGTGACCGACTCCCTCAAGCCGGACGAGATCTACCACATCCTGGTGCGCCGCGTGGCGCGCGTGCTCCACATCTCCAAGTGCTCGATGGTGCTCGCCAAGGCCGGCGACCAGATGGGCGTCGTGGTCGCGGCCTACGAAAATCCGATGCTGCGCAACCTCCAGATCGAGCTGGCCCGCTACCCGGAGATCCAGCGCGGCCTCGCGACGGGACGCCCAGTGCTCGTCGAGGACGTCGGCACGGACCCGCTCTACGCCGAGGAGCGCGTGCGGTGGCAGCGCGACGGGATCAACGTGCCGACCCGCTCCGCCGTGGCGCTGCCGTTCTCCATGAAGGAGCAGCCGGTGGGCGTGTTCTTCCTCCGCACCACGGGCGAGGATCCGCCGCTCACCCGGGCCGACGCGCAGTTCGCCGAGACGGTCATCCGCACGGCGGTGGCGGCGATCGAGAAGGCGTACGTCTTCGAGACCGCCGTGTCGGACAAGAAGCGCCTGGAGAAGCTCGCCGCGACGGACGCCCTCACCGGCTGCCTCAACCGGCGTGCGCTCTCCGAGGAGCTCGAGGCGGAGATCGACCGCGCGCGGCGTTACAACCTGGCGCTCACGATCCTGCTCGCGGACATCGACCGCTTCAAGCTCGTGAACGACACCCGCGGCCACATTGCGGGGGACTCGGTGCTGCGCCAAGTTGGGGAGCTGCTGCGCCGGGAGGCGCGGTCGGTGGACCTCGTGGCGCGCTACGGCGGCGAGGAGTTCGTGGTGGTCATGCCCGAGACGGCGCTGCACGGCGCGGCGATCTTCGCCGAGCGGTTGCGGCGCCGGGTCATGCACCACGACTTCGCCGAGCCGGGCGAGGACCCGCTCAACCTGACGATCTCGATCGGGCTCGCCTCCTTCCCCGAAGACCGCATCACGGGAGCGGACAGCTTCGTGGCGCTGGCCGACCAGGCCCTCTACCGCGCGAAGAACGAAGGGCGCAACTTGGTGCGTCAATGAGCGAACGCCGCTGCCCCAAATGCGGGACGGTCTACCCCGGCAACCCACGGTTCTGCCCTCGCGACGGCAGCATGCTCGTCGAAGTCCAGGCGCGGCCCAAGCCCGCCGCCGCCGCGAACGCGGGAACCGGCGTCCGCACGCCGGCCACCCCCCCCAAGGGGCCGGGCCTCGACCGCGCCTCCTCGCTCTCGAACCAGATCCTCGATGCCCGCTACCAGGTGCTGCGAAAGCTCGGGGAGGGCGGGATGTCCTACGTCTACCTCGCCAAGGAGGTCGCCTCCGGCGAGGAGGTCGCGGTCAAGGTGCTCTCGCCACGCCTCGCGACCGACCGCAGCTCCGTGGAACGGCTGCGGCGCGAGGCCGGGCTCGCCATGCGCCTCGATCACCAGAACGTCTGCCGCATCATGCGGCTCGGGGAGTCGGAAGACGGGCTGATCTACCTCGTGATGCCGTTCCTGAAGGGGGAGCTGCTGTCGGACCGCGAGGTGAAAGCCGGGCCGATGGAGGTGGCGAAGGGCGTGGACATCCTGTGCCAGGTCTGCGCCGGGCTGCACCACGCGCACGAGCTGCAGATCGTACACCGGGATCTGAAGCCGGAGAACATCATGCTCGTGCCCGAGGATGACGGCCGGGAGCGGGCCGTGGTGATGGACTTCGGCCTCGCCAAGGAGCGGCGCGCCGACCCCGCGATCGCGAAGCTCACGGCGACCGGGATCATCCTCGGCACCCCCGAGTTCATGAGTCCCGAGCAGATCCGGGGGAAGACGCTAGACGCGCGAAGCGACGTCTACGCGCTCGGGATCGTGGCGTTCGAGCTGTTCACGGGGAAGCTGCCGTTCCAGGGCCGGAACGCCCAGGAGATGATGATCGCCCGCCTGCGAGGCTCGCCCATGCCGCTGCGCCAGCTGCGGTCCGACGTCCCGGCCAGCCTCGAGAAGGCGCTCGCCAAGGCGATGGAGACGAACCCCGATAGCCGCTACCTGACCGCGCTCGAGTTCGCCGAAGCGCTCGCCGCCACTGCCGACGCCGGCCCGGGGGGCGGCAGCCTGCTCGGAAGGATCAAAGAGAAGCTGAAGTGAGATGCAGCGGTTCCCGCCGTTCGACCCGCCGGAATACGTCAGCTGGAAGCCCGATGCGGCGCTGGTGAGGGCCTATCGGGCGACGATCGAGGCCGACTCCGAGCGCGCCGCCGTCGTTTCCGATCTCTCCCCCGACGCCAAGCTCGCGCTCTACGCCGGGCTGTTGCGCGCCCGGCTGCACGACATCCAGTTGCAGCGCTGGGTCCGGACCGGCGTGATCTCGAAGGCGTGGCTCGGGACGGGCGAGGAGGCGACCACGGTCGGCCCCGTGCACGCGCTGGAGCGCGGCTCGGACGTCGTGGCTCCGATGATCCGCAACGCCGCCGCCTGCTGCGAGATGGGGATGCCCATCGCCGACATGCTGCGCGCCTACCTCGCGACGGACGACTCCCCCTCCCGGGGGCGCGACCTGCACGTGGGAGCCTGGAGCCACGGCGTACTCCAGCCCATCTCGCACGTGGGGGATATGGTGCCCGTCGTCACGGGTGTCGCGCTCAGCTTCAAGATGCGGGGCGAGCGCCGCGTCGCCCTGACGTGGGTGGGGGACGGCTCGACCAAGACGGCCGCCGCGCACGAAGCCACGAACTTCGCCGCAGTCCAGCGGGTCCCCGCGATCTTCATCCTCCAGAACAACCAGGTGGCGCTCGGCACGCGGCTCGACCAGCATCACCTCCCCGGCGACTTCCGCGAATGGCCCGCGCAATACGGGGTGTGGGGCGCCCAGTTCGACGGCAACAACGTGCTCGACGCGTACGCCGCCGCCCGGCTCGCAGCCGCGCGCTGCCGCAACGGGCAGGGGCCCGCCATGGTCGTTGCCGAGACGTTCCGCATGGGCGGGCACGCGACGCACGACGAGCGCGAGGCGCGGGAGACGCTCCCCGCCGAGATGTTCGAGGCCTGGGGCAAGCGCGACCCCGTAGGCCTGTACGAGGAATACCTGAAGGAAGAGGGACGCACGGCGCAGCAGCTGGGCGAGGTGGAGGCCGCGGTGACGGCCCAGGTGGAGCGGGCGGCGGAGGAAGCGCTGGCGAGCCGGGAGAGGATGCCCCCGGGGGAGAGCGGGATCGTGGGCGTGTACGCGAAGGGTGGGCCGTAGGCGGCGCGAACGTCCGGCGTGGCGCGGGGTAGCGATTGCCGAGGAGGTTAGCGTATGGCACTCCGACATCTGCTGGTCATGCTCGCGCTGCCCGCCTGTCGTGCGGAACCGGGCGCGCAGGGCTCGTCGCCCCCCGCCGGCGCGGATACGGTCTTGATCGCGGGCCACGCGCTGTACGTCCAGAGCGGCTTCAACGTCAATCTCTTCGCGGAGGGGCTGGGCGGGGTGCGCTCGCTCGCGCTCGGGCCTGGCGGGGCGGTGTTCGCCGCGCTCACAGGTGCCGGCAGGATCGTACGGCTCGCGGACGCGAACGGGGACGGCGTCGCCGACGCGCCGGCCCAGACCGTGCTGAGCGGTCTCAACGGCCCGTTCGGCCTCGCGTTCCGCAGGGACACCATGTACTTCGCCGAGGTGACCACGGTGAAGCGGCTCGACCCCGGGACGACCACGCCGGTCACGCTCGTGTCGGGCATCCCGAGCGGCGGCCACAGCACGCGCACGATCGCGTTCGGGCCCGATAACCTGATGTACGTCGCTGTCGGCTCTTCCTGCAACCTGTGCGTCGAGTCGAACGCGCTGCGCGCCGCGGTCACCCGCTACAACCTCGACGGCTCGAGCCCACACACGTTCGCTACGGGGCTGCGCAACTCGGTCGGGCTCGCGTTCCATCCCACGACGGGGGAGCTCTGGGCCAACAACAACGACCGCGACTATCTGGGGGACGACCTGCCGCCCGAGCACCTGAACATCTTGAAGGACGGCAAATGGTACGGCTGGCCGCAGTGCTACCTGCCGGGGAAGCCGAACCCGGAGTACTCGGGCTTCGACTGCTCCGTAGTCGAGCCGCCGGCGATCACGGACACGGCCCACTCGGCGCCGCTGGGGCTCGCGTTCTACACGGGCACGACGTTCCCGACGGCGTACCAGGGCGATGCGTTCATGACGTATCACGGCTCCTGGAACCGCTCCGTCCCCACCGGTGCGAAGGTGGTGCGGGTGCGCGTGCAGAACGGCCGACCTACCGCGATCGAGGACTTCGTGACCGGCTGGCAGCTCGCCAACGGCTCGCGCTGGGGCCGCCCGGTGGGCTTGCTCGTGATGCCGGACGGGGCGCTGCTCGTGAGTGACGACGACGGGGGACGGATCTGGAGGATCACGTATGGGCGGTAGAGCGGCTAGGCGGCTAGGCGGCTGGGCGGTTAGATGGTCCTGGGTCGCGGCAGGCATTGGAGGAGTGTTCTCACTATCCGCCTATCCGCCTAACCGCCTGCCCGCCGACATCCACGCCGAATATGTGAAGTACCCCTCCGCGGGCGGCGCCACCATCACGGCGTATCTCGCGTATCCCGAACGCAAGGATCGCGCGCCGGGCGTCGTCGTGATCCACGAGATCTTCGGCCTGTCGGACTGGATCCGCCAGACCACCGAGCAGCTCGCGCAGGACGGGTTCGTGGCGCTGGCGCCGGACCTCCTGGCGCGCCGGGGCGGCACGCCGCCTTCCAGCGACGAGGCGCGCAAGCTCATCGCGGGTCTCGATCCCGATACGGTCACGCTCGATCTCGACGCGACGGTCGCCTACCTGAAGACGCTCAAGGCCGTGCGCGGCGACCGCATCGGGGCGATCGGCTTCTGCTGGGGCGGCGGCCAGAGCTTCCGCTACGCGACGCACAGCCCGACGCTGCGGGCGTTCGTGGTCTGCTACGGTGCGGCGCCGAGCCTCGCCGACGTCGCGCGCATCCGGGCGAAGGGGCTGGGGGTGTACGCCGAGAACGACGCGCGTATTGATGGCGCCCTAGCTGACGTCGCGGCGGCCGTGAAGCAGGCAGGGATCGACTACCGCTACGCCGTCTATCCCGGGGTGGGGCACGGCTTCCTCCGGACGCGGGAGAAGGCCGAGGTGGCGGATTCGGCCTGGGGAACCGTGCTGCGGTTCTTCAGGGAGAACCTGGAGGGGCGGTAACGTACTTCCTCGCCTGCTCCAGCGCTGCGTCCCGGCCCGCGAGCACGTCCCCGACGGTCACGGCGACCGACACGTCGGGGGCGATTCCCTTGCCGACGAACTCCACACCGTCCGGGAACGCGTCCCGTCGCACGGAGAACTGGACGCTCCAGTTCTTGGGCAGCGGGAACGCGGCGGCTTCGCTCGGGTTGCCGGCCGAGGTCTCGCCGATGATCACGCCGCGCCGGCTGTTGCGGAAGGCGACGAGCAGGTCCTCGCCGGGGCCGGCCGTGCCCGCCGAGGCGAGCACTGCCACCTGTCCGCCGTAGGCCGGGGCGTTGGCCCGCGGCATGATGGTGTCGGGCCCGCCGGCGTACCACGCGCTCGCGGAATCGGCCGGTACGAAGGCGCGAAACCCGGCGCGGTGCTGTTGCGTTCTCCAACGCACCGTCACGAACGGCTGCGTGACGAGCCGGGCGAGGATGTCGTAGCCGTGGCGGCTGCGCCCCTCCGTCAGCTGGCGCAGGTCGAGGACGAGCCCGCGCACGCTTGTGAAGTCGCGGAAGGCGCGGTCGAACTGCCGCACCACGTCCTCCTCGACAAGCGAATTGAGCCGCACGACGACCACGCCGTCCGCCAGGGAGTCGATCTGGAGCGCGGGCGGCTCGAGCGGCCAGCGGTCGTTGAGCGAGACGGAGCGCGTCACGCTGATGCCGCGCATCTCGCCGCCCGGGAGCTTGAGCGAGAGCTGGAGCGAAGTCCCCTTCTCTCCCTGCAGCATCGCGGCCACGGCGCGGCGCCAGCGGTCCGCGGGCGACGCGGCGGAGATCTCCGGAAGCACGGAATCGCGGATCCAGGCCCCGGCGGGGATCCCCTGCACCGCGACGACTTCCGCCAGACGCTCGGGGCGCGCGACTCGCATCTCGTCGTTCTCGGCGTAGTCGAGGATGAGCGGCCGTCGGTCCACGCTTCGCAGCAACAGGGGTGGCCGTGCGATGCGCGACCGGAGCGACGGCGGCGGGATCACAGCCGCGTAGGCGTCGTTCAGCAGCGCCAAACAGCGGCGCAGCCGGTGGTGGAACAGCAGATCGGTCTGGGGCTCCGCGGCGAGCCGCAGGTTGGCGGCGAGTGCCGAGTCCCAGTCCGCCCGCACGTGGTCCCAGAAGGCGAAGTTGTAGCGCGCCTCGGACCACGCCGTCGCGACGGCCTGCGCGCGCTCCGTCGCGGTGAGCTGCTGGGCGGGTAGCGCGAGCGGCGCCGCCAGGCCAAGCCAGGAAAGGAACGCCCATCGGGTGGTCACGCGCCTAATCTATCTGCTCCTGTTCCTGTCGCCGCAGATCCTCCTGTATCTGTATCTGCGGGACCGGCTTCCCGATCCGGCGCGGCCGCGCCAAGCGCGCGGCGTGCGCGCCGGCCTCGCCCTCGTATTCACGCTCTTCAACTCGCCATGGCTGCTCATCGCGCCGCGTCTGTTGTCCGGCAGCATGTGGGGTCTGGGGCGCATTCCCTACCTGGCGCCGTGGCTCGCGTGGCAGCTGCTCACCTGGATCTTCTGCGCGCTCGTGGCGGTGTACGTCCTCGGCAAGGGAGGGTGGTGGCTCGCCAACAAACTGCGTGGGGAGTGGGGAGTGGTGCGTGACGGTGCGCGCCGGGATTCCCCTCCGGACCATGAGGTACCACTCCCCACTCCCCACGATGTCGTCTCCCGGCGCAGCTTCCTCGCCCGCGCCACCTATGCCTACGGCGGCGCCGGGGTGGCGCTCTCGGGCTACGGGATCTGGAGCGCGTTCCGGCTTCCCGAGGTCACCCGCCGCACGCTGCTGTTCCGTGACCTGCCCGCCGGGCTCGAGGGGTTGCGCCTGCTGCACCTCTCCGACGTGCACGCGGGCATCCATATGGAGCGGGACCAGATGGAGGCGCTGGTCGCGCAGGCGAACGCGCTCAAGGCAGACCTCATCGTCCAGACGGGCGATATGATCGATATCAACCCGGCCTACATCCCGGAATACGTGCGCGCGTTCCGCGATCTTGCGGCGCCGCTCGGCGTCGTGACGGTGCTGGGCAACCACGATCGCTACACCGGAGAGCGCGAGGTCGTGCGCGGCGTGCGGGAGGCGGGGCAGGTGTTCGTGAAGAACGGCGCGCATGTGATCGAGCGGAACGGCGCCGTGCTGACGCTCTTGGGCATCGACGACCCGCGCAATTGGCAAATGGACGACCCGCAACCCGAAGACGTGCGGGCCGCGCTCTCCGCGGCGCCGCCCCAGGGGTTCAAGATCCTGCTGGCGCACCGGCCCGGCGCCTGGGACACGGCGGCGCCGCTCGGCATTCCGCTGACCCTCGCCGGACACATCCACGGCGGGCAGTTCTATGTGCCGCTGCTCGGCTGGTCGGCGGGCCGGCTGATCACCAAGTACGTGATGGGCCACTTCCAGCGGGAAGAGAGTCAGCTCTACGTGAGTCGCGGAATCGGCGTCGTGGGAGTGCCGATCCGGGTCTTCGTGCCGCCGGAGATAGAGCTCTTCGAGCTCAGGCGGTTAGCCGGTTAGGCGGTTAGCGAGTTAGAAGTACTAACCGCCTATCCGCCTGTCCGCCTGGTTTCCGCAATCGCATCCCACGCGCCATCCAGAGCCAGGGTCACCCCCGCGTGCGTCTCCAGCCACTCCTTCGCGGACACGCGGTCGACCGCGAGCGAGACCACGCTGAGCCACACCGCCGCCCACACCTCCGCCGCGCCGGGCTTCACCGTGCCGTCCGCCTTCCCCTGAGCGATCAGGCTCTCCAATCCCAGCCGGAAGTCCCGCGCGGCCTTGCGGCTCTCGTCGTCGAGCAAGGCGTCGTGGCGCTGCAGCAAGAAGAGCCGAGTTACCGCGGGCTCGCGCGCCGCTCCCTGCACGAAGGCGCGGGCGAGGTCGGCGAGTTTTTCCCGCGGTCCCACCTGCAAGCCGTCCGCCTCCTTCACAAGCTTCCCCGCCCAGCGGGCCGCCCCCCGGTACAGCTCGTTCAGCAGGTGCTGCTTGCCGTCGAAGTGACGGTAGATGCTCCCTTCCGCCACGCCCGCCTTCTTCGCGATCAGCGGCGTCGTGGTGCCGTGGTATCCCTGCGTCGTGAAGAGTTCCAGCGCGGCGCGCACGAGGCGCTGGTGGGTGAGGTCGGCCTGGCTCATCGGCCGCGAATCTAACCTGCCGGCTGGGGCGGCGCCGGGGTTCCTCCCGGTTCCTCCCCTCACTAGCTTTCCGGCCGCTCGCGGTCCTGTTGTCGCCGCCGCCGGAGGCTCGCTCGCAATGCGAATGCTGGTGCTGGGCTCAGGGTTGCAGGGCTCCGCCTGCGCGTACGATCTGCTGCAGCAGCGTGACGTGGAGAGGGTCACGGTGGCGGATCTGCGGCCGGAGCGTCTCCCTGCCTTCCTCACGCCGCTCGTCGGAAAGCGCCTGGCCGTCGTCAAGCTCGACGTGCAGGACGGCGCCGCGCTGCGCGCGGCGCTGCGCGGCCACGCCGCGGTGCTCAGCGCCCTGCCGTACTACTTCAACGTCGAAGTCGCGCGAGCCGCGGTCGAAGTCGGCCTGCACTGCGCCGACCTCGGCGGCAACACGGAGATCGTCTTCAACCAGAAGAAGCTCGACCGGGACGCGTGCGCGCGGAACGTGTCCGTGATCCCCGATTGCGGGCTGGCGCCGGGCATGGTGAACATCCTGGCCGAGTACGGCATCTCGCAGCTCGACACGGTGAGCTCCGTGAAGATCTTCGTCGGCGGCCTGCCGCAGCATCCCGT
>Ga0070697_100000851_pt1 | contig 22933 bp, 20 predicted proteins | sample KBSK1501metaG_FD_65475 | JGI IMG/M metagenome (GOLD analysis project Ga0070697, IMG submission 65475) | Corn, switchgrass and miscanthus rhizosphere microbial communities from Kellogg Biological Station, Michigan, USA - KBS K1-50-1 metaG | ecosystem: Host-associated > Plants > Roots >... | reverse complement strand
GATCGACGGCGAGCGGGTGATCACCTCGGACCACGCGCTGGTGCTGGACCGGGTGCCCGGTTCGGTGGTCATCCTCGGCGGCGGCGTGATCGGCGTCGAGTTCGCCAGCGTGTGGCGGTCGTTCGGGGCCGAGGTGACGATCGTCGAGATGCTCCCCCAGCTGCTGCCGCTGGAGGACGAGACGAGCGCGAAGCTGCTGCAGCGGGCGTTCCGCCGCCGCGGCATCAAATTCGAGCTCGGCGCGAAGTTCGAGTCGGTCAAGCACACCGACACCGGCGTGATGGTCACGCTGGAGGGCGGCAAGACGCTGGACGCCGACCTCCTGCTGGTCGCGGTCGGCCGCGGCCCGGTCTCCGCGGACCTCGGCTACCCCGAAGCCGGCGTGGCCGTGGAGCGGGGCTTCGTCGAGGTGGACGGGCTCTGCCGGACCAGCCTCCCGTCGGTCTCCGCGGTCGGCGATCTCATTAATACCCCGCAGCTCGCGCACGTCGGGTTCGCCGAGGGGATCCTGGTCGCCGAGCGGATCGGCGGGCTCCCCGTCACCCCGATCGACTACGACGGCGTGCCCCGGATCACCTACAGCGATCCGGAGGTGGCGTCGGTCGGCCTCACCTCCGCGCAGGCCGCCGAGCGCAGCCTGAAGACGGTCGAGTTCAACTACAACCTCGGCGGCAACGGCCGCAGCGTGATCCTGCAGACCCAGGGCGGGGCTAAGGTCATCGCGATCTCCGAGGAGGACCGCCCCGGCCGCGTGATCGGCGTGCACATCGTCGGCAGCCGCGTCAGCGAGCTCATCGCCGAGGCTCAGCTGATCTACAACTGGGACGCCGAGCCCTCGGACGTGGCCCAGCTCATTCACCCCCATCCCACCCAGTCGGAGGCGATCGGCGAGGCGCATCTCGCGCTGGCCGGCAAGCCCCTGCACGTACACGCCTAGGAGTCACGGGAGTCATGTCGGTCTCCGTATCCATGCCGCAGCTCGGTGAGAGCGTCACCGAGGGCACCGTCACGCGCTGGCTGAAGAAGGAAGGCGAGCGCGTGGAGGTGGATGAGCCGCTGCTCGAGGTGTCGACGGACAAGGTGGACACCGAGATCCCCTCCCCCGCGTCCGGAATCCTGCGCGGCATCGCGGTCGACGAGGACGAGACGGTCGCGGTGGGCGCGCAGCTCGCCGTGATCGACGACGGCGAGTCCGGCGACGCGGCGCCCGCGGCCGACGACTCCGCCAGTTCGGCGCCGGCCGAGGCCGCCGAGCCTGCCCAGCCCCAGGAAGCTCAGCCCCAGGCAGCCCAGCCCCAGTCTGGCCAGCCCCAGTTTGGCCAGCCCCAGTTTGGCCAGCCCCAGTCTGGCGCCGCGCAGGCTGGGGAGTCAGCGGCGGGCGGGTCACAGCCCGCAGCTCAGACGGCGCAGGCTCCGGCCGGCTCGGATGGCTGGAGCTCGCGGGGATCGCAGCTCAACTATGCACCGCCCGCGCAGTCCTCCCCCGCGGCCTCGCCGGGGTACTCGGGCTCGTCCGCCCCCTCGACGCCTGCCTACGCGCCGCCACCCGCCTACGGCCAGTCGCAGTCGTCCCGGCCCTACGGCGAGGCGGCTCCTTACGGCCAGGCCCCGGCCGCCGACGCGGCGCCCGCGGCAAATGCCGCACCGGCGGCTGACGCGACCCCGGCGGCTGACGCGGCCCCGGCGGCTGCGGCGGCCCCGGCCGCCCAGGGCCAGCCGTCTCCGGACGAGTCGGCCCCGGCCGCCGACGCCCAGGCTGAGGAATACCCGCCGCCCACACCGCTGCCCAGCGCCGGCGAGGCGCCGTACGTCACCCCGCTAGTGCGCAAGCTCGCCGCCGAGCACGCCGTGGACCTGGAGTCCGTCACCGGGACGGGGGTTGGCGGGCGCATCCGCAAGCAGGACGTCATCGAGGCGGGCCGCGCCCAGCGCGCCGCGCAGGCCGCCCAGCCGCCCGCGCCCGCCCAGCCGACACAGCCTCAGCAGCCGGCGCAGCCTGCGCAGGCCGTCCGGCCCGCCCAGCCCGCCCAGCCCGCCGCCCAGGCTCAGGGATCTCAGCCCCAGGCTCAGGAGCCGGCCCGTGCGGCGCAGCCGACCGCGGCCCCGCGTCCGGCCGTCGTGCCTTCCTCGCTGCGCGGCACAACGCAGCGGATGTCCAGGCCGCGCCAGGTCATCGCCCAGCGGATGGTCGAGTCGCTGCGCGTCTCGGCCCAGCTGACCACCGTGGTGGAGGCCGATGTGACGGCCATCGCGCGGCTGCGCGACCAGGCCAGGCAGGACTTCGAGGCCCGCGAGGGCGTCAAGCTGAGCTTCCTGCCGTTCTTCGCCCTCGCCGCCGTCGAGGCGCTGAAGGTGCACCCGAAGCTGAACGCGGTGATCGACGGGAACCAGGTTACCTACCACGACACCGAGCACCTCGGCATCGCGGTCGACACCGAACGCGGCCTGATGGTGCCGGTCATCCACAGCGCGGGCGACCTGAACATCGGCGGCCTAGCGCGCAAGATCAGCGACCTGGCCAGCCGGACCAGGTCCGGCCAGGTCACGCCGGACGAGCTGGCCGGCGGGACGTTCACGCTGACCAACACGGGCAGCCGCGGCGCGCTGTTCGACACGCCGATCATCAACCAGCCGCAAGTCGCGATCCTAGGCACCGGCACGGTCGTCAAGCGGCCCGTTGTGGTCGAGGATCCCGCCCTCGGCGAAGTGATCGCGGTGCGCTCGATGGTGTACCTCGCACTCACCTACGATCACCGGCTGGTCGACGGCGCCGACGCCGCCCGGTTCCTTACCACGGTGAAGAACCGGCTGGAGGAAGGGGCCTTCGAGACCGAGCTCGGCCTCTAGCCGCCAGCCACGGTGAAGGTCGCGGTCACCGGCTCGTCCGGGCTCATCGGCACCGCGCTGGTGGCCAGCCTGCGCGCCGACGGCCACGAGGTGATCAGGCTCGTCCGCCGCCCCCCGCGGGCCGCCGACGAGGCTCGCTGGGATCCGCGCGCGGCCGACGCCGGGCTGATCGCGTCCGGTGTGCCGAGCTCGCCCGCTCTGGACGGGCTCGGCGCCTGCGTGCACCTGGCCGGCGCCGGGGTGGCGGACCGCCGCTGGACAGCCAGGTACAAGACGGAGATCCGGGCCAGCCGGGTGCTCGGCACCCGGGCGCTGGCGGGCGCGCTAGCCAAGCTCAGCCCGCCTCCCGCCACCCTGGTGGCGGCCTCGGCCATCGGCTGGTACGGCGACACCGGTGGCCGCGAGGTCGACGAGTCCGCGCCGTCCGGGCAGTCCTTCCTCGCGCGCCTGGTCCGGGACTGGGAGGCGGCCGCCGAGCCGGCCGCCGACGCGGGGATCCGAGTCGTGCACCCCCGCAGCGGGCTGGTCCTCACCGCCCGTGGCGGCCTGCTGGCCCGGATGCTCCCGCTGGCCCGGCTCGGGGTGCTGCCCCGGTTCTCCTCCGGCCGCCAGGTCATGAGCTGGATCTCGCTGTCCGACGAGATCGCCGCGCTCACGTTCCTGCTCGGTCGGCAGGACATCAGCGGCCCGGTCAACCTCACCGCCCCGGCTCCGGTCACGAACGCCGAGTTCACCGCCGCGCTCAAGGCGGCCGTCGGCCGCTGGGACCTGCCCTGGCTGCGGGTGCCCGCCGCGGCCCTGCGCCTGGCCGTGGGCGAGGCCTCCGTCGAGCTGCTCACCAGCGCCCAGGTCACCTCCCGGCGCCTGCAGCAGGCCGGCTACGAGTTCCGCTCCCCCACCCTGCCCGAGGCCCTCGCCGCCGAACTGGCATCGCGCTGAGCGGTTAGCCGACGGGCGTGGTGATTGCTACGTCTTGCCGGCGGGCTGCGGTATCCGCGCGGTAGTGGGCCGTGCTATCCGCAGGTGCCGCCAGCCGGTGAGGAACGCCAGCCCGTACAGCACCGCCACGAAGACGAGCAGCCAGCGGTACCCGACGATCAGCGAGGCGTACTCCAGGATCCCGCCGACCACCGCGCCGAGCAGGTTGGCGCCGAAGGCGGTGGTGGAGTCGCCGGTGTCGCGGAAGCGCTGGGCGAAGACCATGTTGGCGAGGAAGATCGGCGCGAAGGCGATGATCACCGCCACGACGAAGCGGGGCAGCGGCGACAGGGACAGCAGGGACGAGGGCGGGACCGCCCACGCCACGATCAGCGCGGCGAGCAGGGCAGCGTAGAGCAGGGCCGGGCGGCGGATGACCACATGCCGCGACACCTCGACCGCCGCGAACACCGCGACCAGGACACCCGCCGTCACCAGCGCGTTGACGAACCAGGTGGTGCCGAACAGCAGCGCGAACTGCACGATGTTCTTGGTCTCGAGCAGCATGAACGCCGCGCCCATGAAGAACAGGTCGACGTAGCCCCGCATCCTGCGGTACGGGCCGGCCGCCGGGCGCACCAGCACGATCGACGCCAGCAGGATCAGGCCGAGGGTGATCCGGTAGAGCCACGGGATCGAGTCGCCCTGCAGGTACACGAACGGGTGATCGTCGGTGGCCGGCGGGAGGACATCGGCCGGGCGGTGCCAGACCGTGCCGCAGTGCAAGGCGGACGGGTTGATGGTGTCGGAGATCATCGACAGCGAGAAGCCCTCGTCATCCACGCACGGGGTGTGCCCGAAGGCGACATCCTGCGTGTTCGCCAGGCGGTCGCGGAGCCAGTTCGTCCGGTAGTAGTTGTACATGGCGAACAGCCCGTCGCCCGGGTTCAGGTGAGCCTTCGCCGCCTGCACCGCCTGCAGCGTGAACAGGTAGCTCTCCAGCCGCAGCGAGGACTGCCCGGCCACCAGGGTCAGCGAGTCGGGCAGGGCGAACAGGATCACGTCGTACTTGGTGTGCGTCTGCTCGAGGAAGGCCCGGCCGTCGTTGATGTGCACGGTGACCCGGGGATCCTGGTAGGGATGGTCCGGGTTCAGCCGCTTGCCGAGCTGGTACAGCTGGGGATCGATCTCAACGGCATCGATGTGCTTCGCGCCGTGCAGGAGGGCGTTCGCCACGTCGTCGCCGGTGCCGGCGCCGACGATCAGGACGTTGCGGAGCGGGTTGGCGGGAGCGTCCAGGTACGGCTGGGAGTAGACCTTCTGCAGCTCGCGCGCTGGGATGATGTTCTGGTGCGGGATGCCGTTGACGTTGATGGAGTACCGGCCGGGGCCGCTCGCCTGCACCGAGATGCGGTAGTAGGGCGACCAGATGTCGCTGGACGACAGCGATTCTGACCAGAGCAGCAGCACGATGGCCACGGCCGCGGCGACCTGGAGCAGGCCGACCCGGGTGCCGTAGAGCAGCAGCATGACCACCGCCACGATGAGCGCCCAGACGACCGGCTTGGCGTCGAGGAACGAGAGCAGCGAGAACGCCGCGATGCCCGCGATGCTGCCGGCGATGTCGAGCCGGTACGCGTCCAGCGGACGGAACCGGATGAACGTCCGGGCGACTCCCTCCCCGATCATCGCCATGACGGCGGCGACGGCGAGGAACACGATGGGCAGCGTGACCCAGGTGGGCGGCCCGCTGGCGTGGAACTTCCCGTAGCCGAAGAAGATGATCCCCGCGTTCCCCTTCCTGTTGACTTCGACCGGGAACACCCGGACGAACAGGATCAGCAGGGCCAGGGCCACCGGGGCATAGGGGAACAGGTTCACCCGGGCCCGGGCGCGCAGGAATCCGATGCCGATGCCGAGAAAGCTGCCGAGCAGGACGAAGTTGGAGAAGTAAGAGAGGTAGATGACCAGCGCCCCGGACCATCTGATCAGCGCCAGCTCGACGAAGAGCATCAGGAAGCTCAGCACGAAGAGCTGCAGCTGGGGCGGCAGCAGCGTTCCTGTGGCAGGGCCGGGCCCGCCGTCGGCGGAGCCCGGCACCTGCACCGCGTCCCGGCCGAGCGCAATGCCGAGCCATTCACGTACGGACAGGCGATCCGCCCGGGACGAAGGTGCGTAAGTCGGACCGTCTTTGGTCATCGCAGGCCGTTCCGCTGTCGGGTGCCGAACCGGTTGACAGCATAGCGCGGACGAATGTCGCCATGCCGGTTTACGAGGTGGCTGACGATCCGGTCGGAGTCGGAGTCGGAGTCGCGCGGGCGGACCAGCGCCTGGTCACCGGCATCCAGATCAGGCTGGCGAACACCATGCCCGCCACGCCCGCCAGCAGGTTGTGCTGGGACGCGCCGAGCAGCTTGAGGATCACCGCCACCGCCGCGGCCAGCATGACCGTGCCGATCACGGCGAAGCCGAATCGGCGGATAGCTGACCATGCCCCGGCGCGGCGGGCTTGCCGCCGCGCGGGCAGGAACAGCGCGGCCGACCCGAGCGGGGCCGCCACGATCCCGGCCAGCAGTATCGCCTGGAGCATAAGACCCTTCACCGACCGCGCCCTGCGCGCGATCTTCTCGGATGCCCCGGCTACCCGCCCAGCCGATCCCCAATCATGGCGCTTTCATGATCGCGGGCACTTTCGTGTGCTATACGCCCGAAACTGCCCGCGATCATGAAGAGCCCGGGCGGAAAAGAGGTCTGGGGCGGGGAAGTCGGCCGGGGTGGTGGTGAACCAGGCGGGGGGCTAGCGGATTTCGCTAGGGGGTGACGGACGCTGGCTGCAGGATGATGTCGAAATTCGCCAGGCAGAACGATCCGGTGAGACCATAGCTGGCTGCCTGCGCAGGGTCGTCGACCTGGGTGAACTCCTTGATCAGGCTCTTCTTCACGGCGAAGACCGCGTCCGATTCGATGTACGGGCTGCCCGCCACGAAAATGTGCGTGGTGAGCGCGCGGTGCCCGGGTGCGGTCACGATGAAGTGGATGTGCGCCGGGCGGTACGGATGCCGCTCGGTCGCGTTCAGCAGCGTGCCGACCGGGCCGTCGGTCGGGATCGGGTAGTGGCTCGGCACGATCGTGCGGAACCAGAAGGCCCCGTCCGCGTCGGCGGTGAACAGGCCGCGGCCGTTGGTCCTGGGCTGCACGCCAGGCTGCTGGACGTCGTAGAAGCCCTGGTCGTTGGCCTGCCAGACATCGAGTTCGGCGCCGGGGAGCGGGGTGCCGTCGGCCGAGAGGACCCGGCCGCGGACCACGCACGGCGTCCCCGTCCCGACGAAGTCGACGGACTCGCCGAGTTCCCGGCGCGGGGATTCGATCATGTGGAACGGGCCGAGCACGGTGGATTCCGTCGCCCCTCCCGTTTTCCTGTTGTTGATCGTCTCCACCAGCATGGAAATGCCGAGCACGTCGGAGAGCAGGATGAATTCCTGCCGCTCGTCGTCGCATTTCTGGCCGGTCGCGGTGAGGAAATCGATCGCCCGCTCCCATTCGGAGATGGTGGGCTCGGTTTCCCTGACGAACGCGTGCAGGTGCCGGACCAGGCTGCTCAGCAGCTCGCGCAGCCTCGGGTCCTGGGTCTTCGCGAAGCTGTCGACGACCGCGTCGGCCGCGGTTTCCTCGGTGAAGTCGGTGGCCATGGCCGACAGGTTAAGTCCCGCGGCGCAGTGCTAGCCACGGGGGGTCGACCCCCCTGGCACCCCCCGCCGGAGCGCCAGATCCGAGACCGGCCCCAGATGATGCAGCTTGTCGGGGTTGACGACGGACCTGACCGTCTGCACCAGGCCGTCGGCGATGTCCAGTACGAACACGTTGACCACGCGGCCTTCGCCATCGTAGGAGACCCCGCCGGGCTGGCCGTTCACCCAGGCCGGCTCGACGTGGACGCCCATCTTCGGGGCCCGCCGGTACAGCCCGAGCAGGAACCGGACCACCTGTTCGGCCCCGGACAGCGGCTGGGCGGTCGCCCAGGCCTTGCCGCCGCCATCGCCGACCATGACCACGTCCGGCGCGACCAGCTCGAACAGGCCTGCCATGTCGCCGCCTTCGGCGGCGGCGAAGAACCGGCGGGCCACCTCCTTGCGCTGCTCGCGCGAGGCGTCGAAGCGCGGCTTGCCGTCGTCGACGTGATGACGGGCCCGGGCCAGGATCTGGCGGCAGTTCGCCTCGGACTTGCCGGTGATGCCGGCGATCTCCTTGTAGTCGTAGCCGAACACCTCGTGCAGCAGGAACACCGCGCGTTCGGTCGGTGTCAGGCTCTCCAGCAGCACCAGGAACGCCATCGACAGCGAGTCAGACATCTCGGCACGCTCGGCCGGATCGGGTTCGGAATCGGCGAGGAGCGGCTCGGGCAGCCAGGCGCCCACGTAGGACTCCCGCCGCACCCGGGCGGACCGCAGGTGGCTGATGGCCAGCCGGGTGGTGACGGTGGCCAGGTAGGCCTTGGGCGAGTCGATGCTAGTGCCGTCGCGCAGCACCCGGGTCAGCCGCAGGAAGGCCTCCTGGACGATGTCCTCGGCGTCGCTGATGCTCCCGGTCATCCGGTAGGCGATCGAGAACATCAGCGGCCTGAACTCGTCGTAGTCCTCAGGCGGCACAGTGTCGTCAGGTGTCACGGGCCTGCCCTGCCGCTTTCACCCAGACCGGGAAGCCCTCGCGCCAGCTCGCGTAGCGCGGCGCCCAGCCGAGCTCCCGCTTGGCCTTGGCGTTGGAGGCGCCGCGGACCTGGGTCATCAGCGAGACCACCAGGTCGCCGGCCAGCAGCTTGCCCAGCCAGGCCGGGGCGCGCATCGGGGCCTTCACGCCCAGGCACTGCGCCAGGTACGGCAGCCATTCCCGGACCGGGGCCGGGTCGTCGTCGACGATATTGTAGATGCCGGGCGCGCCGCGGGTGACGGCCGCGGCGGTCGCGGCGGCACCATCGGTGACCTCGCAGAACGACCAGATGCCCGTGCCCCCGCCGATGACGGGCATCTGCCGCTTCCGCACGATGTCGAGCATCGAGTCCGAGGCGCCGTGGCCGTAGAACCCGCCGTACCGCAGTACCAGCCCCTCCGGGACCGCACCGGGCACGGTCTCCTCGACATGCTTGATCGCCGCCATGGAATGGCGGGTTGACGGGACCGGATCCGGGTCGAGCGGATCGTCCTCGGTCTTGACCGGGCTGCCGGTCCTGGCGTTGTTCCAGCCGGTGAAGCTCTGCGCGATGAACCGGCGGGTACCCGCCTCCTGCGCGGCTTCCAGCAGGTAGTCGGTGCCCCTGACCCGCAGTTCGTTAGTGACGGCGAACTCCTTGTCGGGGTTGCGGAAGCTGCGCATGCTGGCCAGCGCGGTCATCTGGTGCACGATCACTTCGGGCTGCGCGGCCTTGACCGCGTCCAGCACGGCCCGGTGGTCCAGGCCGTCGACGATGACGGGCGTCGCGCCGGCGGCTTGCAGCGCGGCGGCCTTGGCGGTCGAGCGGGTGGTGCCGGTGACCTCGTGGCCCGCCGCGACCAAGCTGGGGACCAGGTACTGGCCGATTACCCCGGTTGCCCCCGCGACGAAGACTCGCATGATTCCTTTCCTTTCCTGCGCTCTGTGTCTACGCCCTCTACGACGCGGCCACCCCCGCGGGCGTGACACTTCAGTTTTCTTCTTCCTGCCGGCCCCAGCGCTCGTGCCAGGCGCGCGAGATCGGGCCCAGGTGGCGCAACTTCTCCGGGTTGGCGATCGTCCGGATAGCCAGTACCTGGCCGCCGAGCACATCGAACACGATGACCGCGATCAGGTCGCCGTCGGCGTCGCGGGCCAGCACGCCCGGCTGCCCGTTCACCCAGGCGGCGCGGAGCGAGGCGCCCAGCTCCAGGGTCCGCTCGAAACTGAGGCGGATCACCCGGGCCACCCGGTCGCGGCCGATCACCGGGGCAATGAACGTCGTCTCGCCCTTGCCGCCGCTGTCGCCGTAGAACACCACGTCGGGGGCCAGCCGCTCGAGCAGGCTGGTCATGTCGCCACCGTCCGCCGCGGCCAGGAACAGGGCGGTGAGCTCATCACCCTCGGCCCTGGAAGTCTCGAACCGGGGCCGTCCCTCGTCGATGCGGCGCCGGGACCTGGCGAACGTCTGCCGGCACGCGGCCTCGGTCTTGCCGGTGATGTCAGCGATCTCGCCGTAGTCGTAGCCGAACACCTCGCGGAGCAGGAACACGGCACGTTCGGCCGGGGCCAGGCTCTCCAGCAGCACCAAGAACGCCATCGACAGGGAGTCGGAGGTCTCGGCGAGTTCGGCCGGATCGGCTTCGCTCCTGGAAGCCCTCGGACCCACCGGGGCGCCGGCGAGCAGCGGCTCGGGCAGCCAGGTGCCGATGTAAGACTCGCGGCGGACGCGGGCCGAGCGCAGGTGGTCGATGGCCAGCCGGGTGGTGATAGTGGCTAGGTACGCCTTGGGCGACTCGACCTCGGCATTCTTGCCGTCCTTGCCAGCCCGCAGGAAGGCCTCCTGCACGATGTCCTCGGCGTCACTAACGCTGCCGGTCATCCGGTAGGCGATCGAGAACATCAGCGGGCGGTATCGGGTGTACTGGCTCGTGTCCACTGTTCTCCCCTCGGGATCGCCCGATCCCTAGAAATCCTCTGATTTCTTAAAGACGAGGAGCCTCCTGCCGTTGTGACATCGGAGGTGATCTGGACCCGCGTCTGCGTGCTCCGCGGCCTGAGGCGGGCGGGCAGTGCCTCCTCCAGGCCGTCCGCGAACAGCGGGATCCGCCACAGCGCCGGCACCGGCCCGGCGATCCCGCTCAGCTGCATCATGGTCTTGATGGTGACGCGGACCAGCCGCCGGGCGCTGATGAACAGCAACGCGGCCAGCGGCAGCTCGACCACCAGGGCGGAGACGAGGCTCATCGCGAAGCCGCGCGAGCCGTAGGCGAGCGCGAGGTCGAACCAGGCATCGCAGACCAGCAGGGTGCCGGTGACGTTCATGAGGACGATGAGGACCTGGCGCTGATTCCAGGCCGCCCAGGCGGTCGCGGCGAAGCCGGCCAGCTCGGCGATATCCAGACCCACCCACACGGCCCGCCAGTCGTGTGAGGTGTATCGCCCGGGCAGGGTCAGGATGAGGACCGCGATCCAGGCGGCCAGCGCGACACAGCACGTGGTCATGAACAGCAGGCCGAACCGCCTGCGGCGGCGGAGCCTGGGATCGAGCAGCGGGTGCGGCAGGTCGATGCCGGCCAGGGTCCGGGCCAGCTGACGCCGCTCATCCGGGGTCATCCGGCGTAGTTCAGCCTCAGTGATCACATAACCATTCTGCGACGGGCACCGGTCAGGCCGGCTGACCGGACCTCCTCTCGCGGTCGGAACGCCTGGCCCGGTCGGCCTGGCGCTCGGCGCGGCTGCGCGGCAAGGCCTCGTCAAGACCGGCGCCGACCAGGGGCGCACGGCGCAGGGACTGACCCGCGCAGGTCCGGCCCCAGTTACCGACCTTGGCCCAGTCGAGGACCTCGGGGCCGGCCTGCGCTCCAGGGACCGCATGGCTGGCCTGAACCCTGGCACCGGCTAGGATCCCGGCGGCGACCGTGGCCCTGAGCAGGCGGCGCGCACCGGCGAAGGCCAGGAAGGCGAGCGGCAGCTCGGCCAGGACCGCGGATAGCAGGCTTATCCCGAAGCCGCTGGTCGCCAGCGACGTGCCCACGTCAAACCAGGCGTCGCAGCAGAGCATGGTGCCGATGAGCACCAGGAGCAGGATCAGAACCTGCCGCTCGCGCCAGATCGCCCACGCGGTCACCGCGAACGCCGCGAACAGGAACACGTCGAAGTTCACCCAGACGGCACGCCAGTGATGGGCGTCGAAGTGATGCGGCAGGGTGGCCGCGAGCAGCACGGTCCAGCCGGCTAGGACGACGCAGCAGGCCGCCGAGACCAGCAGCGCCAGCCGCCGTTCCCGGCGCAGCACCGGGTCGATCTGGTACGGGTCGGCACGGACCGGTTCCGTCTGGCTAGCGTCGAGCTCGGCCAGCAGGGCGGCTAGCTCGCGGCGTTCGGCCCCGCTCATACGGCGCAATTCGGCCTTGTCTATCACCATCTCATTGTCCCTCCGTGCGCTGCGAGCTAGCTGCGCGCTGGCTGCGCACGGCGCCGCACCCCTGGGCGCGGCCCGGACTGTCTGCGGCCCGGCCGGGCGTAAGCTGGGAAAAGTGAGCGAGCTTGTCTACTTTGAGTTCGGCGCGACACCCGTGGAATACCGCGAGGGCTGGGACCTTCAGCGGCGCGTGCACGCCCGCCGGGTGGCCGACGAGGTTCCCGACAGCTGCCTGCTGCTCGAGCACGAGCCGGTGTACACGGCGGGCAAGCGGACGGCCGTGTCCGACCGGCCGTTCGGCGATCCGGGAGCGCCGGTCATCGACGTGGACCGCGGCGGCAAGATCACATGGCACGGTCCCGGTCAGCTGACCGGGTACCCGATTATCAAGCTCCGCGAGCCGCTGGACGTGGTCGCCTACGTGCGCGCGCTGGAAGAGGCCATGATCCGGACGTGCGCCGAGTTCGACGTCATCACTGGGCGCGTGCCGGGCCGCAGCGGCACCTGGGTACCCGGCGACGAGACCCTGCCGGACCGCAAGGTCGGCGCGATCGGCGCCCGGGTGGCCCGGGGCGTCACCATGCACGGGTTCGCGCTTAACGCGAACTGCGACCTGTCCTGGTACGACCGCATCGTGCCGTGCGGCATCCGCGACGCCGGGACGACCACACTGTCCGCGGAGACCGGCCGCGACATCACGGTGGCCGAGGTGACGCCGGTGATGAAGCGCCATCTCGCCGACGTCCTCGGGTACCCCACCTGGCGGCACGTCTACGACGCCGGCGTGCTGGCCGGCCCGCCGCTGGAGGCGGCCGCGCAGCCGGAGGCCGTCCCGCTGGCGGCCCGCTAGGGCCAGCCTCGGCCGGTCCGATCTGCTATCCCGGCTGGTCACCACGGCGTGCGCAAGATCATGCTGTGCGCCATACGGCCACGCGTCCGCGGCGACATACCCTGGAAGGGTGGTACTCGCACCCGAAGGCCGGCGCATGCTCCGCCTCGAGGCTCGCAACAGCCAGGTCCCGATCGAGCGGAAGCCGCCGTGGATCAAGACCAGGCTCCGCACCGGACCTTCCTACACCGAACTGAAGACGCTGGTCCGGAGCGAAGGCCTGCACACGGTGTGCGAGGAGGCCGGCTGCCCGAACATCTTCGAGTGCTGGGAAGACCGCGAGGCGACCTTCCTCATCGGCGGCGACCAGTGCACCCGGCGGTGCGACTTCTGCCAGATCGACACCGGCAAGCCGCTGCCGCTCGACAGGGGCGAGCCGCGCCGGGTCGCGGAGTCCGTTGCCGCTATGGGCCTGAAGTACGCGACCGTGACCGGCGTCGCGCGTGACGACCTGGCCGACGGCGGCGCGTGGCTGTACGCGCAGGTCTGCCGTGAGATCCACGCCGCCATCCCCGGCTGCGGTGTGGAACTGCTCATTCCCGACTTCAACGCCGAGCCGGACCGGCTGGCGGAGGTCTTCAGCGCCCGGCCCGAGGTCCTCGCGCACAACATCGAGACCGTGCCGCGGATCTTCCGGCGGATCAGGCCCGGCTTCAGGTACTCGCGCTCGCTCGACGTGCTGCGCGCGGCCTGCGAGGCCGGGCTGGTCACCAAGTCCAACCTGATCCTCGGGCTGGGCGAGGAGCGGCACGAGGTCACCGAGGCCATGAAGGACCTGCGCGCGGTCGGCTGCGACCTGCTGACCATCACCCAGTACCTCCGGCCCACGCCGCGGCATCACCCGGTCGAGCGGTGGGTCAAGCCCGAAGAGTTCGTGGAGCTGCGCGAGGAGGCGGAGGAACTCGGGTTCGCGGGCGTGATGTCCGGGCCGCTGGTGCGGTCCTCGTACCGGGCCGGACGGCTGTACGCCCAGGCCATCGAGCAGCGGGCCGGTTCCGTGCCGGCACGGTAAGTACCCTCGGCGCCCGGTCCGTCCGGGTTGTTTCTCCCACCACGAGCGCGCCGGAGATCGTGACAACCGGCGAGCCGGGTTTGTGCGTAAGCGGGCGGGTTCGGGGTAGCACGGGAATTCACCGAAGCCCGGCGGTTTCTGTCCGGGGCGGCTTAACCGTATGCTGCGGAGCATGGCACGCATGTCAAGAAAGGCCGGGGCCGCTGACCCGGCCGTTACGAGGGACGCCGAGGACCTGGCGAACGCAGGGCGGCTGAAGCAGATCCGCATGGTCGCCGGGCTGATACGCAAGTCCAACCCGAAGGCGATGCCGATCATCATCGGCAGCGGCCTCGGTGTGCTGGCGATTCTGGTGATCGTCGGGTTGCTCACCGGGCTGGCCCCGTTCCTCATTCCCCTGGGCGTGCTTCTCGGCCTGCTGGTCGCGTTGATCTTGTTCGGCCGGTTCGCGCAGGCGGCGCAGTACGCGGCCATCGAGGGCCAGCCCGGCGCGGCGGCCGCCGTGCTGCAGAACCTGCGCGGCAACTGGACGGTGACCCCGGCAGTCGGCGCCAACAGGAACATGGACGTGGTGCACCGGGCCGTGGGCCGACCGGGCGTCATCCTGGTCGGCGAGGGCTCGCCCAACCGGCTGGCCAGCCTGATGGCGGCGGAGAAGAAGCGAGTCGCCCGGGTGGCTTACGAGGTGCCGATCTTCGAGTTCCAGGTCGGGGACGGCGAGGGACAGATTCCCGTCAGCAAGCTGCAGCGCAAGGTCATGCGGTTGCCGCGCAACCTCAAGCCGGCCGCGGTCAGCGACATCAACCACCGGCTCAAGGCGCTGCAGCCGTCGCTGCAGGCGCCGAAGGGGCCGATCCCGAGGAATATCAGGCAGCCCAAGATGCCCAGGCCGAAGGCCCGCTAAGCCGCCAACCCGCTAGGTCGCTGAGCGGCTGAGCGCGGAAGGCATGGCAAGACCAGCAAGGCCGCAAACCTTGGCCTACATCCGGATGACGACCGTGTCCGACGCGCGGTCGTGCAGGCCGCGCAGGTCGCGGTCGGTCAGCAGCGGCGGGACCACGGTGAGCAGGATCGCCGTCCGGACCAGTGCCCACCAGAATCCGACCAGGCCGCCGTTGATCCGTATCGTCCTGATGCCCATCAGCCGCTTCCCGACGGTGAACCCCGTCGTCGCGGTGAGCACGTAGACCTCGACCGCGAAGACGGCGATGGTCCAGAACTGCGAGTGGGTCAGCCAGTACGCGATGAGCATGCTGAGCAGCCAGTCGATGAACAGCGCCAGGACCCGGCGGGGCATGCTGGCCACGCTGCCCGGGCCGTGCTCGGGCAGCCCGAGCCCCTGGCCCGGATAGGTCGCCGCCTTGCCGGTGGCCGGCCGGGCGGTCAGCTGCGCAGTGCCGGCCGCGGCGCTAGCCGGGGCGCCAGCCCGGGCCGGGCTGGCCGGGGCCGCGCCGGCCGCCGGAGGGCCAGGACGGCCAGCCGCGCCGGACCGCGCCGGGCCTGCACCGCGCCGGTTACGGGGTTTCTTGGCCACGACACCACGGTATCCGTTCTGGGCGAGGTAGCCAGCGGCGGGCCATAATGGTGGCTTGACCTCGGTCGCCGGCGCGTAACATCTGTGAAACACGGCAGACACGGCACGGAAATTGCCAGCGGCTAACGTCCTACTCGCGTGCCTTGAGAATCGAAAGCGTGCCCTGGACCCTGGAGGGTTGATGTTCAGCAGTGCCGAGGAGGTCCTCCGCTTCATCGCAGAGGAAAACGTGGAGTTCGTCGACGTCAGGTTCTGCGACCTGCCCGGAACGATGCAGCACTTCACCGTGCCCACTGCGTCGTTCGGTGAGGGGGTCTTCACCGACGGCCTCATGTTCGACGGCTCGTCGATCCGCGGTTTCCAGCAGATCCACGAGTCGGACATGCAGCTACTGCCCGACCCCTCCACCGCGGTGCTCGACCCGTTCCGGACGCACAAGACCCTGAACATCACCTTCTTCGTGCACGACCCGCTGACCGGCGCGGCCTACACCAGGGACCCGCGGAACGTCGCTCGCAAGGCCGAGGACTACCTGCGCGGCACGGGAATCGGCGACACGGCATTCTTCGGCCCGGAGGCGGAGTTCTACATCTTCGACTCGGCCCGCTTCTCGACCTCCTCGAACGAGGGCTACTACCACATCGATTCTCTCGAGGGCGCGTGGAACACCGGCAAGGAAGAGGACGGCCACAACCTCGCCTACAAGCCCAGGTTCAAGGGCGGTTACTTCCCGGTGCCGCCGATGGACCACTACACCGACCTGCGCTCGGAGATGGTCCGCAAGCTGATCGAGTGCGGCATCGAGGTCGAGATGCAGCACCACGAGGTGGGCACGGCCGGCCAGGCGGAGATCGACATCAGGTTCAGCCCGCTGCTGTCGATGGCGGACAAGCTGATGCTGTACAAGTACGTGATCAAGAACACCGCCCGGGCGGCGGGCAAGACCGTGACGTTCATGCCCAAGCCGCTGTTCGGCGACAACGGCAACGGGATGCACTGCCACCAGTCGATCTGGAAGGACGGCTCGCCGCTGTTCTACGACGAGGTCGGCTACGCGGGCCTGTCCGACACCGGCCGGTATTACATCGGCGGCCTGCTCAAGCACGCGCCCTCGCTGCTGGCGTTCACCAACCCGACGGCGAACTCCTACCACCGGCTGGTGCCCGGCTTCGAGGCCCCGGTCAACCTGGTCTACTCGCAGCGCAACCGCTCGGCCTGCGCCCGGATCCCGATCACCGGCACCAACCCGAAGGCCAAGCGGGTCGAGTTCCGCGTCCCCGACCCGTCCTGCAATCCCTACCTCGCCTTTGCCGCGATGCTGATGGCGGGCCTGGACGGAATCAAGAACAAGATCGAGCCGCCGGAGCCGGTAGACAAGGACCTCTACGAGCTGCCGCCGGACGAGGCGGCTGCCATCCCGCAGGTGCCCGGCTCGCTGGACGTGGTGCTCGACACCCTGGAGGCCGACCACGCCTTCCTCACCGAGGGCGGCGTGTTCACCGAGGACCTGATCGAGACCTGGCTGGACTACAAGCGGACCGCCGAACTCGATGAACTCCGGCTGCGCCCGCACCCGCACGAGTTCGAGCTCTACTACGACGTCTGACCGTCCCTAGGCCGCTGGGCTGGGGGTGCGTCACGGCGCGCCCCCCTCAGTCTGGCGCACCAGCGCGAGGGCCATCCCGGCGCCGTGCCCTCTATCGGAGGCCGCTCCCGCAGCCGGCTGCCAGGCTCGGGCGCGCGTGTTTTCGGTGGCCGGCCGGGGCCGGGGTGACACCACCCCGGCCCCGCGCCTGGTCAGTTCTGCGCTGCGTAGAAGATGACATGCTCGGTCTTGATCTTGTTGTCCTCGTCCAGCAGGTAGAGCCGGGCACCGGGGAGCGTGGCCTTCCCGGCGCCGAAGTCCGCCTCGACGGTCAGCATGAGCAGCGCGTTGCGCTCGTCGCCGGTGCTGGCGAGGATGCGCAGGCTGCCGGGCACGACGGCCTGCGCGAACTGGGTCAGGCCGATCATGTAGTCGTCGGCGCCGGTCAGGTCGGTGGCCGGCGGCATCGGCTGCGTCGTCACGGCCGTGACCCTGACGTCGGGTGCGAGGCCGTGTCGTGCGGTGTCAAAGTCGTGGTTGCTCCAGGCTTCGACGTGCGCGCTGGCGATGGCGACGGCTGGTGATTCGTTCTGAGCAGACATCTGGATTCTCCTTTACGGGCTAGCGGAACTCCGGTACTGCTGATCTAGACGGCGGCCAGCGGGGAAGACTGGGCGGGCGGCGGGCGCCCAGTTTCCTTGCGCGCCGTCGTCTGTATCGGCCCACCTGGCGTGGAGCCGGAGGAAGCGGCGACGGGAGGGTTGCGCGGTGACGGTGGACTTGCTCGCCCGGGCACAAGCCGGAGACGGGGACGCGTTTGGCCAGCTTGTCGATCCGTACCGGCGCGAGCTGCAGGTGCACTGCTACCGGTTTCTCGGCTCGGTGGCCGACGCCGAGGACGCGCTGCAAGACACCTTGCTGTCGGCCTGGCAGGGCCTGGCTGGGTTCGAGGGGCGTGCCTCGGTCCGGACCTGGCTGTACCGGGTCGCCACGAGCCGATGCCTGGACGCGCTGCGATCGGCCCGCAGGCGGCCGCCGGTCAGCGCGCCACCAGCAGGGCTCGTGCCGCCCGAGCCGACCCGGCTCGGCGAGCTGCTGTGGCTTGAGCCCTACCCAGACGTCCTGCTCGAGGGCCTTCCCGACAGCGGACCCGGTCCGGAAGCCCGGTACGAGTCCAGGGAATCGATCTCGCTCGCCTTCATCACCGCCCTGCAGCTGCTGCCGCCGCGCCAGCGGGCCGCCATCATCTTGCGCGATGTGCTGGGATTCCATGCCAGCGAGGCCGCCCGCATCCTGGACACCAGTGAGGAATCGGTTACCAGCGCGCTCAAGCGCGCCCGCGCAGCGCTGGAGCGCCACCAGCAATCGTCAGGACAGCGAGAACCTGCCCCACCGCCCGACTCTGCCGCCGAACGGCAGCTGGTAGACCGGCTCACCAGGGCATTCGAGGCAGCCGACGTGGACGGCATAGTCGCCATGCTCACCGAGGACGCCTGGCTGACCATGCCGCCGCTTCCGCTGGAGTACCAAGGACGCGAGCTAGCCGCCAAATTCCTGGCAGCCACGGCATTCCGGCCCGGCTGGACCGCCCGGCTGATACCAGCCCGGGCCAACAGCCAGCCCGCCTTCGGCTTTTACGCCCGCGACCCGGAGACTGGCGACTTCTACACAGTCGGGCTGATGGTCCTTACCCTTTCAGGCACCCAAGTCTCTGCCATGACACGCTTTGACAGCAGCATCTTGCCCCGGTTCGGACTCCCAGTAACCCTTTCGAACTGAGCGCACAGCCCCGCGGAAGGCGGGCGACTGCTCGCCATCACGCCTTGCTATCTCTGCAGATCAGCACAGCGCTCACGAGCAACCTCGCTTGACACTGAACACGAGCGGATAAAGGCCGCCTGCCCGAACCTGACCGCTTCCATCGCGCACCAGGCGGATAGGCAAGGAAACACCGGCGGCCGGGGGGTTCATTCAGGTCGCCCATGCGCTTGGGCGGGGATCTGCCCGGCGGCCCGTTGCCGTGGCACGCTGGTGCCCTGGAGGATTTGAGGTAGGAAGTGCCGAGACGAACTTCTGCGTGATCTTGCCGTGCTTCCCCGGCCTGCCGCGGTACCTGCTCAGCGCATCGGCGGTGTCATTAGTGCCAGTCACACAGCCCGGCGCATCGTCGCGGCCTTCCCCCCGCGCCGCCATGGGAGCCCGCATGGGACATGTCATGGACAAGGCAGGCGGCATTGAACGCTGATCCGGGCAAGGTCCCAGTACCTGGGCCGGGCGGGTTGCGTTTGCGCCGCTGGCACGACCGGGCCGTAGCCGGGGTGGCTGTCGCCGCCTTCGCCTCGGGGTTCGGGCAGTTCGGCGTCGTAGCCGCCCTGGGCGACGTGGCCCGCGGGTTCGGCCAGGTGAACCACGGCGCAACCCTCGCCGACCAGGCCGGGCTGTCGGGCACCGACCTGGGTGTCGGGCTGGCTATCATACGGCTGGCGTCGCTGGGCGCGCTTCCCGTCACTGGCCTGGCCGACCGCTTCGGCCGCCGGATGCTGCTGCTCGGCACGGTCGGCGCAGGGCTGGCCATGACAGCGCTGGCCGCGGCCAGCCCCGGCTACTGGGGGTTCGTGGCCATCTTCGCCTGCGGCCGCCCTCTTCTCAGCGCCACGAACGCGCTGGCGCAGGTCACCGCGGCGGAGCAGACCGCCTCGAGGGACCGGGCCAGGGCAGTGGCGCTCATCGCCGCAGGGTACGGCGCCGGCGCCGGGGCCATCGCCATCGTGCACAGCCTGGCGGCGGGCACGCTCGGGTTCCGCGGCGTGTTCGTCCTGGCGCTGGTCCCCTTGGCCCTGCTGCCCCTGCTCGGGCGCTGGATCGCCGAGCCCGACCGGTTCACCGTGGCCGCAGCCGGATCCGGGCATCCGATCCCGGTGCTCGGCGCCGTGGCCAGGCCGTACCGGCGCCGCCTGGCGGTGGTCGTGATCCTGGCCTTCGCCGTGTCAGTCATTACCGGGCCGGCCAACAGCTTCGTCTTCCTTTTCGCGCAGAACGTCCTCCGCCAGGCCGGCATCGTGACGGCGGCCATGGTGGCAGGGGCCGGCGCTGCCGGGCTGGCCGGGCTCCTGACTGGACGGTGGCTGGCGGACCGGGCAGGCCGGCGCCTGACCGGTGCACTGGCCATGGTGACCGTGGCCCTGTGCGCCACCGTGACCTACACCGGTTCCGCCCCGGCGCTGCTAGCCGGCTACATCGGCGGCGTGTTCGCCGCCTCGGTCTTCGCCCCGGCGGCCGGGTCAATGGTCAACGAGTTGTTTCCCACATCGGTCCGGGCCTCAGTGGCGGGCTGGTCGCTGGCCGCAGGCGTCCTGGGGGCGGTCACCGGCCTGGTCGCCTTCGGCGCGGTGGCCGGCGGCGGCCACCGGTTCGCGGCAGCCGGGCTGGTCACCTTCTTGCCCCCGGCACTGATCATGGTGCTGTTCTGGCTGCTCCCCGAAACCCGCGGGCGTGAACCGGAAGATCTCTGGCCCGCCACCTGAACCAGCCTCCCGCACCGGCACAGACCCGACCGGCCCGATGGCGACGAGCGAGCAGGCACTCGTCCTTTATCGCACCTCCATGCCGCAGGCAGCAGCACTCCTCCAGGCTGCTGTACCTAGTTGCGCTGGTGGTCAGCGTGCTGGCTGCCCGGGTTCTTCGGCGGCGGAGTAGGCGAGGAAGTCATCGACCATGCGGTGCAGCAGGGTAGCGAGCTGGTGCAGCTCCTGCGGGGGCCAGTGCGCCAGGGCGGCCTGCATGCCGCCGGTACCCGCCTCGCGGATGCGGTCGGCTGCTGCCCGGCCTGCGGGGGTGAGCTGGATGAGCTGGGCGCGGCGGTCGTCCGGGTCCGGCACGCGATCCGCGTAGCCGGCCTGCTGCAGCCGCTGCACCTGCCGGGTGACGTGCGGCGCCTCCACCGACAGCCGGGCGGCCAGCTCGCCGGGACGCACCGGCCCGGCCTCGGCGAGCTGCCCCAGGACCATCACGGCGGCCCGGTCCAGCGGCACCGCGGCCACGGTCCGGACCACGTCATGGCGCCGGGTCCGGGTGATCAGGTAGCCGATCCGGGTGATCGCCCGCAAGATCTCCGCAGCATCGGCGGCATCCGCGGCCGGGGCGGCGGCGGGTTCTAGCTGAGTCTCAGGCATGTGACCCATCCTACATTACTTACCTGAGTTAGGTAACTTGACAGGCAACCGACCGGCCGATAATGTCGCTTACCTAAGTTAAGTAACCCACTTGTCCACCGGGAGATCTCATGACAAGCACCACGGCCCCGGCCCGCACCGGCCGCACCCACCGGCCCGCGGCTCCCGGCGGCAGGGGCCGCCGCTGGCGGGGCAGCCCGCCGCTGACGCTGCTGGCGGTGGCGCTGGGGGTGATGATGGTGGGCCTGGACGGCACCATCGTCGCGGTGGCCAACCCGGCCATCCAGTCCCACCTGCACGCCTCCCTGGCCGGCATCCAGTGGATCAGCAACGCCTACCTGCTGGCCCTAGCAGTCAGCCTGATCCCGGCCGGCAAGGCCGGGGACCGGTTCGGCCACAAGAAGGTCTTCCTCACCGGGGTGGCCGGGTTCGCGGCCAGCTCGGCGGCCATCGGCCTGTCCGGCAGCATCGCCGGCAGCATCACCCTGGTCATCGCGTTCCGCGCGCTGCAGGGCGTGTTCGGGGCGATGCTGCAGCCGACCGCCCTGGCTCTGCTCCGCCGGACGTTCCCGGCCGAAAAGCTCAACGGGGCCATCGGCGTGTGGGGCGCGGTCATCGGCGCGTCCACCGCCGCCGGGCCCATCGTCGGCGGGCTGCTGGTGCAGCACATCGGCTGGGAAGCCTGCTTCTACGTCAACGTCCCGGTCGGCGCCGCCGCCCTGGCCATGAGCCTGCTCGTGCTGAGGGAGACCCCCGCCGCCGCGGCCAGCTCGTTCGACATCCCCGGCATCGCCACCCTGGCCGGCGCGCTATTCGCGCTGATCTTCGGCCTGATCAAGGGCCCGGACTTCGGCTGGGCCTCCGCCCGCACGCTGGCCTTCCTCGGCGCCGCCGCCCTGCTGGGGCTGCTGTTCGTCATCCGCGAGTCCCGGGCCCGGCAGCCGCTGCTGCCCCTGAAGCTGTTCCGCTCGGCGTCGCTGTCGGCCGGGGTGGTGCTGGTCATCCTGCTCATGTTCGCCCTGTTCGGCGCCATGTTCTTCATGACCTTCTACCTGGAGAACGTGCACGGCCTCGACCCGATCCAAGCAGGCGTGCACCTGCTGCCGATGACCGCGATGCTGATCGTCGGCTCCCCGGTCGCGGGTGCGCTGATCAACAAGCTAGGCCCCCGGCTTCCAATCACAGCCGGCATGGCCATGGCCGCCGTCGCCATGTTCGGCCTGTCCCGGCTGGCCACCGCCTCCAGCCCGAACGGCACCATCATCTGGTTCGTGCTGCTCGGCCTGGGCCTGGCCCCGGTGATGGTCGGCGCCACCAACGTCATCGTCGGCAACGCCCCCGCCCAGCTGGCCGGCGTGGCCGGCGGCCTGCAGTCCACCGCCATGCAGCTCGGCGGCGCCTTCGGCACCGCCGTCCTCGGCGCCATCATGTCCGCCAGGATCGACAGCCTGCTCCCCGCGAGCTGGCACGCCGCGCACCTGCCCCCGCTGACCACAGCTCAGTACGCCCAGGTCAAAAGCGCGGTCTCGGTCGGGGTGGCGCCAGTGACCCACAGCACCCCGGCGCAGGCGGCCGACGTGATCACCCAGATCAGCCACGCCACCTTCACCGCCGGGATGCACAACGCCTTCCTGGTCGGCGCGGCCGTCGCGCTCGCCGGAGCCGCCACCGCCCTGATCACCAGGAAAGGCACCGGCACCGCCGCAGCGCACGCCGGCATCTGACCCCACCCAGCCCCGCAACCAACCCCGCGCACAACCCTGAATCCGAAAGGACGAACGTCATGTCCGCCCTGCCCACCCGCAAGCCGGTCACCCCAGCCCGTCCCCAGTCGACCCCACCCGCAGCTCCCCGACCCGGAAGGAAGAA
>Ga0070697_100000850_pt1 | contig 22946 bp, 18 predicted proteins | sample KBSK1501metaG_FD_65475 | JGI IMG/M metagenome (GOLD analysis project Ga0070697, IMG submission 65475) | Corn, switchgrass and miscanthus rhizosphere microbial communities from Kellogg Biological Station, Michigan, USA - KBS K1-50-1 metaG | ecosystem: Host-associated > Plants > Roots >... | reverse complement strand
CTTGGCGGCGGCTTCGATCAACCGACTCTATCGCTAGTGCTCAGGCCGTGAAGGTCAGTGGCAATACCTAACGCTATCTTGGCCTGAGCACCTGCGATAGAGTCCTAGTAGGTTAACATCAACAATCCATACGGGCCTATAATGCAGCCGTGCGCTCTCGACTAGCGCAGATCGGTGCTTTGTCGATGACCTCCCTTTTGGCGGGCAAGGTGTCCGTTCACGCACAGTCTATTGACTCGGCTGCAATCACCGTGACCTGCCCAGCCTTATCCGCTTTGGATGACCGACAGCCCGATGACCAGCGGCCTTCCCGCCCGGAAATTTCTATAGCGGCGGTGAAATTCTCGGGCGCTCTCCAGATTCCAATCTCAGACCAAGACATGATTGTGAGTTCAATCAAGCTGCAAACCCACGGGGACTCTGTTGACGGAGTAACCGACGAAGCATTGGAGAGAGTGAGAGCTGGGTGGCAGGACCGTGGATATTTTAAGGTGCAGGTTAGTGGCAAAGCCAAGACATTGACCAGCAGCCACGGACGCAGCATCACGATTGAGGTTCGGGTGGACGAGGGGATGCAATATAGGTTGAGCGAGATCACGTTCAAGAACAATAAGGCGATCAGCAACGTAGCGGATTTGCGAGGTCTTTTCACCACAAAAGACGGCGACATCTTCAGCCGCGAGAAGATCGCGGCGGGATTGGAGAACCTTCGGAAATCCTATGGAGAACTAGGCTACGTCAACTTTACTGCCGTTCCAGATACCGTGTTTGACGATACGAGGGGAACGATCTCTCTTGAAATCGATGTGGATGAGGGCAAGCAGTTTTATGTCAGCAGCATCAACATTGTGGGTTTGGACGAACACCCCAAGCAGGAAATATTGAAGGACTCTCCAGTCGGTCATGTCTATAACGAGAAACTTTTCAGGCTTTTCTTGGAGAAATATCAGTCTGTATTAAAATTGCAACCCGACGACCCTCGGTTGACTGAGCGACGGTTTGAGGAGCAAACGGGAGCAGTTTCGATTACGATATACGCCTGCCCCTGCCCCGTTTGTTATTAGCGTCTCAGCTTTGCTTCGCCATGTTGAAATATCGCCATTACTCATTGACCCGGTTGTGATTTGAAACGTTTCGCCATTGGAACGCTCGCACCCAAGACCACGTGCGCACCTATTTAGGTGAGATTCCGCTCGCCGCTCGCGCCCGCTGGACCGTCAATCTTCCCGTTAAATACTCAGGATGCTCCGGGTATTTGGGCAACTGGCTAGGTGTGGCAATTTTTTCCCCTACGTGTACTACCCCGTCAATGCGTGAGGGGATAGCTATAGAGCCCGGAAAATCCGGCCACCCCAGGCTCGAATGTCTACCAAGCAGCTAGAGATTAAAGATCGACGCGCGTCTATGTGCAGAGGGCGCTGGGCCTCGGGGGCCCGGGCGGCGGCGGGGACGCGGGCAGGCGGGCGTGGGAGCGTGGACTGGGTGGGTAATTGTTGATGATAGAAACAACCGCTTAGAGCCAGTCAAAGTCTCCCAGCGCCACGGTTACCACAGTGCTCGAATTTCCCTCGGTCTCAGTAGTTGTAGCGTCTATACTCTAATTGTGTTTATTTGCGTTTTCGGTGTAGAGTTTTATCACGCGATCACGGGTTACGTTTATGCGGTCAATCGTTAAACCCATAGCGGTTTTTTGTGTGTTGCTGACATTTTGGTCAGCGGTAGCGTTCGTAGCGCACCACCATTCGACTGCGACCGATGCATTGAAATGTACGGTTTGTGCAACCGCGCATTCCTCTTCCCCGAAACCAACCTCCGCCCTTCCGAACAGGACGTTCGTTCGAGTTTTCACTTTTCGGTCGCAGTCAGTTTCTGCCACGCAGCGCCTCGTAGCATTTGCCCTCAGCGTTCGCCCGCCTCCTGCGGTCTAGAAATCGAATTCAAAAGATCGAATCGACCCGGTGCTGCTTGTGGGCACTCCGTACCCAATTTCTTGGACTGACTCTCTTTGGAGGAATCATGCTGGCTTTCTACAAGAAGCCGCTGCTGGCGGCTTTTCTATTCGTTCTCTCTATGACTCTGCTCCCTCGCGCCAGCGCGCAGTCGGGCGGAAGCTCGACCTCACTCACGGGTACGGTGGTCGATCCGACCGGCGCGGTGGTTGCCAACGCGACCGTGGAGATTCGCAACCCGGTAAGCGGCTTTAACCGAACTGCCATGACGGACAATGCGGGAAAATTCAGCATCCCCAACATTCCGTTCAATCCTTATCATCTCGCCGTGGCCGGGCCAGGCTTTGCTCCCTATTCCCAGGATGTTGATGTTCGATCCGTCGTCCCCGTGAACCTGAACATCACCCTGCAAGTAAAAGGCTCAACGGAAACCGTAACCGTTGAAGGTGCTGGCGAAGATCTGCTGGAGAAAACCTCGACCTTTCACACTGACGTGGACCGCGACCTCTTCGACAAGATGCCTCTGGAAAGCAGGTCATCCTCGGTCAGTTCGCTGGTGACCCTGTCTTCACCAGGTATCGCCGCGGATTCCAACGGTCTCTTCCACGGATTGGGGGACCACGCGGAAAACTCGTTCTCCGTGGACGGCCAGCCGATCACGGACCAGCAAAGCAAAGTCTTCTCCAACCAGATTGCTCTCGATTCGATCGAGTCGATGGAAGTCATTTCCGGCGCGCCACCCGCAGAATTTGGCGAGAAAACCAGCGTCGTGATCAACGTGACCACGCGCTCGGGACAGGGCATGACCACCCCCAAGGGCAGCATCACAGCTTCCTACGGGAGTTTTGGAACAGCTGATCTCGGGCTCAACCTCGGCTACGGAGGCCAGAAGTGGGGAAACTTCATTTCTGCCAGCGGATTGAACAGCGGTCGCTTTCTCGATCCGCCCGAGTTTGTCGTAATCCACGACAAGGGTAATGAAGAAAACCTGTTCGACCGGGTTGACTTTCAAATCTCACAAGCGAACTCGATTCACTTGAATCTGGGCTTCACTCGTTCCTGGTTTCAGACCCCGAATGCGTTCGATAACCTGAACGTAACCGACCAGAATGGGAATTCCGTGGGTTCGACAGACCAGCGATCGCAGATCAAGACTTTCAACATCGCGCCATCGTGGACCCGGGCACTCAATCCCAATGCGGTATTCACGCTGGGCGCTTTTGTCCGGCGGGACCAGTACAACTACTATCCCAGCAGCAATACCTTTGCTGACCTCGGCCCGATTCAGCAAGAGACCGTGGCCCAGAACCGGACGCTGGCCAACGCAGGCCTGCGCTCGGATCTATCCTACGTAAAGGGCATCCACAACGTGAAAGTGGGAGCCACCTATCAGCATACTTTTCTGGACGAGAACACCCACTTCGGGATCGTCGATCCATTCCTGAACGCCCCCTGCCTGGATGCAAGCGGCGCCCCGGTCCCGGGCTTTAATAATCCTTCGGACTGCGTCGCCCCCAATCAACCCAACGTGGCCTCCAACCCGAATGCAACTACGCCTTTCCGGTCGTTCCTGGGATGCTACGACCTGACCCGGCCAACTCCGTCGTCAGCGGACGGCTGCGCTGGCACCACCAGTACCTTGTTTCCCTTTATCGGGCACACCGACGTCAAACAGCTCGCTTTGTTTGCGCAGGACACTATCACGAAGGGAAGTTGGTCTCTCAATCTCGGCCTTCGCAGCGATTTCTACAACGGCCTGACTACGCACCGGGAGGCCGAGCCCCGTCTTGGTGTCGCCTACAACGTGAAGAAGACCAACACCGTGCTTCGCGTTTCCTACGCGCGCGTGCTGGAAACTCCTTTCAATGAGAACCTGGTGCTGGCCAACAGCGGGTGCAGTTCCCTGGTCTTATCTTCGCTGCTTGGCTGTTCTTCGCCCGGCCAGGTCACTCCGTTCATCCCTGGCTGGCGCAATGAATTCCACGCCGGTCTGCAGCAAGCTTTCGGGAAGTACGTAGTCTTCTCCGGTGAATATATCTGGAAGTACACCCATAACGCCTACGACTTCAGCGTGCTGGGAAGCACTCCCATCACGTTCCCGATCGAATGGCACAACTCCAAGATTCCAGGATTTGCCGGACGCGTAAGCGTGCCGAACTTCCACGGATTCTCGGCGCTCATGGTCTTCTCCAGCGTAGAGGCGCGCTTTTTCACTCCCCAGATCGGCGGAGCCGGCGCTGTTCCTTCTGGAACGGTCGGGACTGCGTTCACTGCATTCCGCATCGACCACGACGAGAAGTTTAACCAGACCACACACCTCCAGTACCAACCCTGGCAGCGTGGCCCGTGGTTGGGTTTCAACTGGCGTTACGACAGCGGTCTAGTCGCTGGCCGAGTGCCCGTCGCGGACGCGTCCGGTACGGTTGATCTGTCTGGTCTAACCGGCGACCAGCAGCTCCAGGCGGGGCTTTTCTGCGGTAATGCGCATCCGACTTCAAGCACACCGCTAGCGACTTGCACGTCTGGCTACGGGTCAACCCTGATCAGCTTACCTGCACCTGGTAAGGAGAACCTCGACAGCAATCCCCCGCGCATTTCTCCCCGCCATCTCTTTGACCTTGCCGTGGGAGACGATAACCTCTTCCATGGGGAACGCTACAAGTGGAGCCTCACCCTCACCGCCATCAACGTGACCAACAAACGCACGTTGTACAATTTTTTGTCAACGTTCAGCGGCACTCATTACGTTACGCCGCGCGCTCTTACCGCGGAGCTGGGCTTCCATTTCTAATGCCCAGTATGCAGGGGCTCCAGGAAACACGAGAATCGAATGCTGTTGCTGAATTTTGACTCTAAGCCGTAGGGGTGCAGATGAAAGCCCCCGGCCCGACCTCCTTTGCAACTGCGGCCAGTCGTTCATAGGATCGCAGGCGGTCGGCGTGGTCGTAGGTGTCCGTCACTACGATTACTTCATCGGCTGCTGTTTCGGACACCAGCTTTTCCAAGCCCGCTTTCACCGTCGCGTTCGATCCCACTATGGCCGCGCTCAGTTTGGTCTCCACCGCGACCCGTTCAAAGTCATCCCATAACTCCTGCATCGAATCGACCGGCGGCAACAATTCCACCGGCTGGTTGCGGATCAGTCGCAGGAATCGTTGCTGGGGAGTTGTAAACAAGCGGCGGGCTGCGGCATCGGTCTCCGCCGCAATCACCTGCACCGCCACCATCACGTAGGGCCTGCGCAACACGTCGCTCGGGTGGAAACGTTCGCGGTACAGGCGCGCGGCCACGTACAGATACTCCGGGGCGAAGTGCGCCGCAAAAGCGAACGGCAGGCCCAGCGTCCCGGCCAGTTGTGCGCTGAAGCCGCTCGAACCCAGAAGGGTGATCGGCACATTGCTTCCCTGGCCCGGAATCGCTTTCACCGCTTGCCCGGGCTTTGGTGGGCCGAGGTAGGTCCGCAACTCTTCCAGCAATGCGGGAAATTCATTTCCGGTCTGATGCAAATCCCTCCGCAGCGCCCGCATGGTTTGGAAGTCGCCCCCGGGAGCCCGCCCTAGGCCCAGATCGATTCGTCCGGGATACAGCGCTTCGAGTGTTCCGAACTGCTCTGCCACCACCAGGGGGGCGTGGTTGGGCAACATGACGCCACCGCTGCCTACCCGGATCGTCTTCGTGGCGGCCGCGACATGGCCGATCAACACCGGCGTCGCCGAGCACGCCAGCCCTTCGATCGAATGATGTTCTGCCAGCCAGAAGCGGGTGTAGCCCAAACGCTCTGCGTGCTGGGCCAAGTCCACCGATCGAGCAATAGCACTGCCTGCGGGCTCGCCGGTGTGCATCCCGACCAGATCCAGAACGGAAACTGCCAATCCCTTGCTCATGTGGTATTAGATTAGATAACTCGAGCGGGGCAAGCGATGCGGAAGAGCGGGGAATCACGGCGGGGCAGACGCTCGCGGCGATCAAAATGACTCTGGCTTTGCTCCCTGCGGAAGCGCGGCGAATGAAACTCGCGTATCTCCTCCGGATGTCCCTTTGGAAATCGGCCTTGCCGTGTGGCGCTTAGCGTGATCCAGAGGAGAAGTATTCTGTCCATCTGTGATGCGGAGCTCGGTGTGCGCAACGTGTGCGCCAACGGGGCCGCACGAGTCGACTCCGAACCGCACCAATCTCGCGACAGCGTCAAATGCAAGTCGCAGAAGATGCTGGAGCGTCAGGACTTGCAAGAGTGCAACATCACACTCAAAATCCGCCGACCTTCGGGTCTTAGAGGTTCAACTCCCCCCTCCCGGCACCACTCCTCGAAGCCGCTCTGGACGCTGGTTTCAAACATATTGGAACCTTACAAACAGTCTGGCCGGACCATACCCCGAAATCGCCTTGTGACGCCGTTGTGACCGGAAGAGGGCGCGCAGCCCCGCGTAGTAGAAGACAAGGCAAAATTGAGTTCACATGCGGCCCTAATTTGCGGCTTTCTTCGAGCCGAGGCCGACAGAGCGCGCCCCGGCTTCGCGTGAGGGCCTCCTCTGTTCGCCTTGCCGGGTAACTAGGAATTTCCTCTTTCGGGCGGTCCTCCTGGACACCCCCTTTAAGAGACCTTGGTGTTTTGCCCGGTTTGAAGGCGATCATTAAGATTCTCACATGCCCTTCCCTGGAGATAAGACATGCTTCGCCTGCCGATGGCCATTGGCACGTTCCTTTCAGTGTTCACCTTCATCACGAAAGGGGCAGAGACCACACCTTCAATTAGCCATACAGAGTCAACGCAGTGGACCGTTGCCGTGAAAAGGCACAACCAATTTGACAATTGGACCTAGATTCGCAAGGCTGGCCCGTTCATGTTGAGCAGGAGGCACATCATGCCTACAGTCGATACTGGAGACTGGCACGAACTCTTTGATATTGCGTTGTTTGAGCCGAACAAGAGTAAGTTGCGACAGCGAATCGAACACGCGAGGCACGCAATCAGCAACCGACTTGAGGCTTTGATGAAAGACCAAAACGAAACCGGGAGAAGCGTTTCCGAACACATTGCCCTCCGCGACGCATTAACCACGCTTGCTGAGCTGCACAAGATCGCCTATGCCCGGAAGCCGAGCGCGAGTGTTAGCGGCGAACGTGGTAGCGCTGCCGGTTAAGATGGATGTTTTGTGACCCGGCAAAGAACACGTCAGGATTGGCTCTTGCCAGAGTTTTGATGCCCCTGCTGGACAGCCCAGCGATTCAGCAGCAGGAGAACACGGCATAGCATTAGGAGCGCGCTGCACATGTTGAGGCAGTGCGCCCTGCCAGTAGGATTGCGTTGGAAATCAGGAAAGAGGCCGCGTGGCGACAAAAACTTTACCGCAGTCCATACCAACCAAGCTCCCACCTGCGAAGCTCTATCTCGATGACGTAACTGAGATTTTGCAGATTCTGACAGATTCGAACGCGGACTGTCAGGCGAGCTTCGTTACCGGCAAGTCGAAGTGCGACACGCTGGACGATTTGAAGGACCTTGGGGGGCGCACCACCCATTTTGTCATGGACGTCTCGTCGTCCGGGAAGCATCAAACTCTTGAACTGACAACATCTGCGACGCGGATACACATCTATGAAATCGGGGACCAATTGGCGGCATGGTCGAAATATGTGAACGTAGCAGCGATTTTCGAAAAGAGAAAACAACGCCTAAAATCTGCCGTTCGCTCTGTGGGATCGTGGACATTTGCAGGCTTGTGGCTCCTAACCAGTGCGATTTGGATGTTCGTACCCCATGCCGCCAAACCTATCTCAATTTATGAATTACTCCGTCTAGCGACGGGCGTTATTCTGGCCGCAGCCGTCGTGTACTACTTCGTTTGTTCGCACAGCGTTGTCTACTTCCGTTATTCCCACCGAGTCGGCGTGGGAAGATGGTTAGAAGATCACAAGCCAGAGATTATTGTGGGTGTCATATGCGCTCTGATGGGAGCAATTACCACCGCAATTGCAGAAAAGGTTTGGAAATGACGCTGCGCGCTGCTTAGGGCGGCGTTGTGGCGACGACTGAGATCTGGACATGTTATCTAAGGCAGTAGTCCGATGGCTTTTGGCTCAGAAGCAAATCACGGAAAAGTGCAGACTAGGGTAACTGGAGGATTCACTGCTTTGGCCACATATGCCAAGAAAGTGGTGTAGATGACTGGCATGGTATTCACTTTCATCGGAGTCGTGACTGCCCTGGCCGTATTGGCTACATTGGCGAAGATAGGCAAAGGTGAGCGCAAAAGGGCAGAGAAATGGGAAAAAGGAGAAATCATCAAGCAGCTTTTGGCACTGTCTGAGCGTGAAAACAGCATTTCGGCAAACGCTTCTCCTCCCGCCAAAAGTCTCCGGCTTGCGCCTACTTCGGCCACATGCAATGAAACGTTGCGAAAGTGCACCTACCAGGGGCACAATTCTAAGCGGAGGTACTCTCCCCCGGATCCCAAACCTCCCATCCCGCTCAGACCAAACCTAAGCGATGCCGAAATCGAAGATCAAATCCGCCAGCGTGCTTATGAGTTGTATCAAGGACGTGGCGGCGTGGGTGGAAACGCACCCGATGACTGGCGGCAAGCCAGGGAGGAAGTGGTGAGCCGCAAAGCCAAGGGAGCCACGATCTCGTCCTAACCAGTTCCTATGCTCTTTTCAGCCGTCCGAGCCTGCCAAGGCGGACCAGTATTAGCCGGCATACCTTGAGAATACGTCACGGAACTCCGGGCAGCCTGGGAGCATCGTTATTCTGCGCGATCTGCCGTCACCGGGCAGGAATACCGATTTGCAGCGGTGAAGTCGACTGTCTGGAAAATCCGACGCCCCGTGGCATGATGGGCGGGCATGAAACGTGCCCGCCGCATACAGACAGTTGTTTTCTTTGCATGCCCAGTGCTGCGTAGGGCGAGCGGGTTCGGGCATCTTCAAGGGTCTGGGTGACGAACCCTTCGGCACCAATTCGTCAATCGCCCACGTGGGGACGAGAACGCATCGTCCGATGCGTAGCGAAGAGATCTCTCGCCGGGCGACATACAACCTCAAACGTCTCGGCTATAATCGAGCGGTCATGCGCGGGAGTGCGTAGTGCCAAGCGGCCCTAGCGAAATCACGCAACTGCTGCAGCAATGGCGCGCCGGAGATTCGAAGGCAGAGTCCACGCTCTTTGAGTTGCTCATGCCGGATCTGCGCCAGATCGCCGGCTATTGCTTCCGTGGGGAACGGCCTGGCCATACTCTCCAACCCACAGCCCTCGTGAACGAGGCCTTTGTACGGCTGGTTCGCGCCAAGAATATCGACTGGCGGGATCGCGGTCATTTCTTCGCTTTAGCTGCTAGGATCATGCGGCGTTATCTGATCGACCACGCCCGCGCGCGGCCGAGCGTCCAATTTCTGCCCATGGATGGATTCCCTGACCGCGTGCTGGGCCGGCGAACACCGCTGGAGTTGGCGGTCACAGTCGATGCCCTACTGAACGAATTGGAGAGGGAATCACCACAGCGGCGGGCGGTGGTGGAATTGAAATTCTTTCTGGGAATGACTGACGCAGAGGCGGCTGATGCTCTAAATCTCAAGCTGCATACGTTGCAGCGCGAATGGCATCGCGCGCGGCTGTGGCTCTACCAGCGATTGGGTGGTGACAATGGAAACCAGTCCTGAATACGACGAACGAGTCATGAAGCTAGTCACGGAGGCTCGGCAGCAGTCCCCGGCGGAGCGCGAATCCTTTCTACGCCAGGCGTGTGAAACCGACCCCGCCCTTTACCGAGAAATCGCCGAAACTCTGAAGTGGGAAGATCGCATGGGTAGCTTCCTGCAGCAGCCTCTGATCGCTCTTACCTTGGTGGGCCGGCCATTTCAGCCCGGAGAAGTCATAGAGGGCCGTTTCGAGATCGTGCGCGCCATCGGCGAAGGTGGCATGGGTGTTGTTTACGAAGCGATCGACCGGAAGCGCAACACCCGCATCGCCATCAAGTCGGCCAAGCCCGGCTTCCAGCGGCTACTGTCGCCCGAACTGGAAGGCGCGCTCAAGGTACGCCACCCGAACATCTGTCTGGTCAACCAGATTCACACCACCCAGACCGATAGCGGGGAAGTCGACTTCCTTACTATGGAGTTCCTCCAAGGAGAGACTCTTTCTGCCCATCTCGCGAAGCGCAATAGGCTCGACCCCGCTGAAGCTCTGGAGATCGCACGTCAGTTGTGTGCGGGATTGTCTGAAGCACACCGCAGCGGGATAGTCCATGGCGATTTGAAAAGCGGCAATATCATTCTCAGCCAGAACGAGGACGGAAGTCTGCGTCCTGTGATTACCGACTTCGGGCTGGCCAGCCGGGCGAATCAACCATCCGGCGCATCCGGTGGCACGCCCGGCTACATGGCGCCCGAACTGTGCCGGGGAGAAAGACCGTCCAAGGCTTCTGATATATATGCTCTGGGCGTCATTCTCTGCGAAATCGTCACCGGCCGCTTACCGAGCAAATCATTCGGAAGCCACTTGACTCTGCCATCGGCCCCGAGCGACCTGGTCAAAGGTCTTGATCCACGTTGGGATGCGGCGATTCTGGACAGTCTCAGCGACTCCCCGGCAGCCCGCCCGACAGACGCCGCTCACATCATCGCCCGGCTGGAAAAACGGCACCTCAGCAAAGCGCCGCTTATCGCACTGGCGCTCGTCGCTATGGCCGCGTCGATACCGCCGATTCGAGAGCGTGTGATTGACCTGTTCATGCCCGCCCACATGCGATTGGCGATTCTTCCTTTCCAAGGCCCCACCGAGGCGACCGTGATTGGGGAGGGCGCATTGCAGGATCTGGCTGATCGCCTCCGGCATCTGCCCAGCGCCCGCCGAACGCTGGTCGTGATCTCTCCCGAGGCAGAGCTGAAGAACAGTGTTCAGACTGCGGAACAGGCAGGCCGGGTCTTGCATGCTACTCACGCCATGCAGACCTCGTTGCGTCGGGAAGGGCCTGACTACATTGCGGAAGGCTCCGTCATCGATCTGGCCACGCAGGTTCACCTCCGCGATTTCTCCGCTCGCTATTCACAGGCAACTATCGGAGCTTTTCCTTCGGCGCTTGCTGGCGAGGTTTCTCTGGCCTTGCACATGCGCACCGCAGCGGCTCCGGAAGTACTTTCGGCCGCAGCAGCCGCACCGTATGACAAAGGCTTGTACCTGTTGCATACTGACGAACAAACCTTCGAGAACGCGATCGCCCTTTTCCAGCAAGCGGGCCGCCTCGATTCACGCTCCCCTCTGCCACCGGCTGCCTTGGCAGAAGCGCAAATCATCAAATATGGAATTACCAGGGACAGCAATTGCCTTTATGAGGCCCAACGAGCCTTACGGGAAGCAGAAAGTCTCAATCCAGACTCGGCGAGAGTACGCCTGATAGGAGGCTTGCTAAACAAGAAGGCCGGCCAATACCAGAAAGCCCTGGAAGACTACCGACGGGCTCAAGAGCTTGAACCGCACAACGTAGAGGTTCTTCTCGAGATCGCCAGTGTCTATTTCGCGGTGAGTATGCCGGACAAGGCAATCGAAACGTACCGACAGGCAATAGCGCTGGACCCCGGGTACTACAAGTCCCACGAACAACTAGGTGCCTTGTACTACTTCCGGAGTGAATATCCCAAAGCTGTTGAAGAGTTTCAGCAGGCCATCAGCCGGGCGCCGGGGAGGTTCGTTGCTCATAGCAATCTTGGCGCCGCCCTTATGGACCTTGGGAAATACGATGAGGCAGAGAAAGCGCTCGCGGAATCTCTGCAGCTGCGAGAGACAGCACCTGCGCTCAATAATCTGGGGGCCGTACGCGCCTATCAGCGACGCGATGCTGAGGCGGTTGGATATTACGCGCGGGCTGTGGCCTTAGATCCAAACGATTATGTGAATATCGATAATTTGGGCGATTCCTATCGTCGTCTCAGACGCCTGACGGCCGCCCGGGCGGCTTATCGCAAAGCGATGGACCTGGCGTTAATGGATTTGGCCGAGAACCCTTCGCCGGGGTATCCTCGTGCGTTTCTCGCCTACTGTGCCGCTCGCCTGGGCGACCGCGCAAGGGCGCAAGCTGAGGTCAGCCAAGCTCTGAAGTCGTCGCCAGGCATCAAAGGGGTCATTCGCAACGCAGTCTTAACATACGAGGTGCTAGGTCAGAGGGACAAGGCAATTGCAGTGCTCGGCCAGGCGACTCCAGAGGTCTTGCAGGAACTCCAGCGCCATCCCGACTTGGCGGACTTTAGCCACGATCCACGCTTTCAAGATTTAGTTGTGAAAATAGGAGAAGGAGGAAAATAGTATGCTTCCCACGATAGTCAAATACCAGGTTGCAATAAAGCCGGTGGGCGAGTACGCGGTCGCCGTGCCGAAGGCGCTTCCCGATGTGGCCATTGGGGATACGCTTCAGTTCAGCTCCAGTGAAGAAGCCTTCAGGGTAGTGTTCGAAAACTGGCCATTCAAGGAGTCGGAAACAGAGGTCACAACCGGCGACCTGCTGACTTTCGGGAGAGAAGGCCCATTTAAGTTCTTTTGCTACGTCACTCCCAAAGGCGGGAGTAAAGAGCTTGCTTATGCAGCCGGCTCGGGCGGCAACGGGAATGTAAAACCGCCAGGAAAGTAGAATCCAAGGGCTTGGCGGCGGGTGAAGAACCTTGGCCCCTTAAGTATCCTGTCGCCGCAGCAAGCATACATTCACAATCCGCGGCGGGCCACTCGGGAAAGCATCGCGGCGGCTACCTTAAGTTGTGTAGCCGCCCACTCTTTCAAGTCCAGTGTCGGAGTGCACCGCCTATCGACTACATCGACTCAAGCGCTCTACCAGTTGGTGATCGAACCATCCGGCCGGAAGTAGGTTTGGGCGCGAGCTGTGACCGGTTCTGTGATTTCGGCGATCTGCGTGAGTTGCTTGAAATCAAGCTCAACACCTAGGCCCGGCCGTTCATTGGGGTATAGCTTTCCGTTCTTGAAGTCCAGGCATACGGGCACGTGGGGCAAGGTGCGTCCCTGGTAGTTGTATTCCATGAGGACCGGCGCCGAGAAAGTGCCCAGGCTGTTGACCAGGGCCGCGGTCGCGATGGGTCCGGTGAAATGGGGAGCGATGCCCACAAAATGGGTTTCGCAAATAGCGGCAATCTTCATAATTTCAGTGATACCGCCGACGTTCGGCAGGGTGGCACGGACAAAATCGATATCGTGATCCTCCACCAGAGTGTTGAAGTCCCACCGGTTGCCCCACTCCTCGCCGGCCGCCAGAGGGACGTTGACCTTGCGGCGCAAGATCGGAAGGTCTTGCAGGAAGGCTTCAGTCCGAACCGGGTCTTCGACGAAGAACGGAGCCAGGTCCTCGATCTGGTTACAGCCCCGGATGGCATCGGCCAAGTCAAAGCGCTGGTGGAAATCGATAACCCAATCGCCGTCTTTGCCGACGCCTTCCCGCGCCTCGGTACATTGGTCGCGAAGATGGGTAATTCGCTCTCTGGTGTTGTAAGTAGTATTGGCGGGAAGGTCCATCGCGCCGAATCGGAAGGCGCGATAGCCAGCCTCGATGGTGGCGTGGGCGCGTTCCTTAATGCTCATGCCCGCGGTGATGCCCGGAATAATGCCGGCCGTGTTGTAACACTCACAATAGTTGCGGACCATGCCGCCTAGTAACTGGTGTACGGGCAGACCCTGGACTTTCCCTTTTATGTCCCATAAAGCTAAATCAAGCGCGCCGATGGCATCGGTCTTCTCCCGGCCTGCGGGATAGAAGAAGGCCCGGTTCATGTCCTGCCAGAGTTGTTCGATATGCTGCGGATCGCGGCCGATCAACCGGCCCGCGGACTGGGACAGCGTGTCCTTCGCTCCTCCTTCGCCGATGCCTGTGATTCCGGCGTCGGTCTCAATGGTGACCACCACATCGCTCTGGTTGAACAGCGGGTTTGGATTTGGTGGCAGGTAGGCTCGCACTCGCGTGATCTTCATTTTCGGAAGGCTGGCGAAAGTGGGCAGAGCGCCAGCAACGCCCATGATTGCGGTCGCTGCCAAAGAACTGAGAAAGGTCCGTCTTTTCATAGTTCGAGTCCCGTTTCACACTTTTGACATTGATCCAAACCAGGCAACCTTAGCCGCTCATTGTTTATTGATTAATGATTATTGACGCGAATCTTACGCAGGCGAAGAAGGACAAGTCAAAGAAAGCGTAAGGTGTGCGTATTAGAACACACCGAAGCCGACGCTACCCAAGACTGTAACGCGCAGTGGCCTTAACATTCCGTCTGGCAATGAATGTAGAGCAGCGAAGGGTGTCCGTCGAAAGGTTCTCCATCAAAATCCGCCAGGTACTTAGAACCTTGGGGCTTCAACTCCGCCTCCCGGTACCGGTTGGCCGGAACAGACGCGAAGCGGGGAATTTCTGTTTGTGGACAATTCCCGCGCCCTCGCGAACGGTTACCAACTGGTCTGCTGCGACGTTGGGAATGGTCTCCGTGGTGCCGTTGGTCCAGCGCACCGTCAGGTCCGCGGTAGTTTCGGTGCCGAGTCCGAAGTGTAGGCGCCGGTCGTTGGCGGAGTAGAAGCTTGATTGAGCGCTCACTTCCTGCGCCTGACGCCGGGTTCCGTAGCTGGCTACCACACGTGCGCCGATGGCGCTGCGATTGCTGTTGACACCGACCAGAAGGACCTTCAGCCAATGGCCGCCGCTCGACACGTCATTGCGCAGCAGGGACGGCGGCTCGTTCATGTTGATGACCAGAATGTCCATGTCGCCGTCATTATCGAAGTCCCCGAAGGCACAGCCTCGGCTGGAGTGGGCCTCGGAGACACCGCTTCCGGCTTCCTCCAGTAATTCCTCGAACCTGCCGTCACCCAGGTTGCGGAACACCAGGCGGGGAGTCCGGAACGGATAGGCCGGCAGTCGCCGCTCCACCTCGGGATAGACGCTACCGGTGACGACGAACAGGTCGGGAAAACCATCGTTGTCCAGGTCGACCATCCCCGTTCCCCAACCCACATATCGGGTTTCTACTCCCAGACCCGAGCGGATGGTGACATCGTCAAAGTTTCCCTTTCCATCATTGCGGTAAAGGACATTGGTGTCGTCGGCGAAGTTGGTCTTGAACATGTCTAGGTTTCCGTCGAGATCGTAGTCGCCGACTCCAACCCCCATGCCGGCTTGTTCCAATCCGTCCTCGCTCAGCGCCACTCCGCGCTCCAGACCCTCCTCGCGAAACGAGCCGTTGTGCTGGTTACGGAACAGCCAGCTGGGGGTGGAATCGCAGGCCACGTAAATATCGGGCCAGCCATCGTTATCGTAGTCGGCAGCGACCGCCGTCATGGGATACGACCCCGAGGCCAGCGCGACCCCAGATGCCCGGCTCACGTCGGTGAAGGTTCCGTCGCCATGGTTGTGGAACAACTGGACAAACCCGGTGGGCAGACCGCGAGGGCCGCAATTCACCGGAACCCCTTTCCAGTTGCAGTCAGCGTTCTCGCCCGGCTTGGGCAGCTTTTCAAGCGTGGTGTTAAGGTAGTTGGCCACGAACAGGTCCAGCCGCCCGTCGCGGTCGTAGTCCACCCAAGTGCACCCGGAACCGTAGCGAACGGCGGCCTGGTCGAGTCCGGCCTGGGCGGTCACATCGGAGAAAGTTCCGTCGCCGTTATTGTGATAGAGCGCGTTGTGACCATAGTAGGTGATGAAGATGTCGTCGAAGCCGTCGTTGTCATAGTCACCCACCGTCACAGCCGACGCCCAACCGGTGCGGAGCAGCCCCGCCCGGGCGGTAACGTCGGTGAAGGTGCCGTCGCGGTTGTTTTTGTACAGGCGATTGGACGCGCCGGGCGGCGCTCCTTCCAGGCGCGTGCCGCTGAGAACGAACAGATCCGCCCAGCCGTCGTTATCGTAGTCGATGAACGCCACTCCGCACCCGACCACCTCGATGATGTAGCTCTTGCTGTTGACGCCGCCGTAAATGACGGGCTGCGTGAGACCCGCTGGTTGGGCGACATCGGTAAGGTGCGCCAAGAAAGGACGACCGGAGGCCCTCCCGCGGGGCTGCGGCTTCACCCCACGCGACGAGATTCCCTGGCCGAAGGCGGAGGCGCCGACCATGGCCCCGCCGGTTGCGCCCGCCATGGTGGCCAGCATTTTGCGACGCGTGATCAATGTCATGGGATTGGTTCGATCGCTCTCAACCTCTGGCTGGGCCACGTGCCTGGGATTCTATCCGGCTTCTGAAGCCGAATCCACGGTGCGGTAACAGAACTGAACTTACGGTGGACACCAGGCGATTCCACCTTTCTGGCAGCTACCGCGAAAATTCATCACCTGACGCTGCTAACCGGCAATGTATCAGACTTCCCACTGCTCAAAGCGGTCTTCCATCCCTGGGGCGGAGACACTAGCTAAGGCTTGATGGACGGTTAATTTACCCAACTCGTCACCGTCGATCCGTGCGCCCGCCTGCGCCAGGCCAACGCGGTCGCAAAATAATTCTTGACTGTTTCAGTTTACTAGTACACTATACATTTAGATGACCATTCGGTCCAATGGCCGAAAACCATTTCAGTGCCGGCTGGATGTGCACAGCGGCGTCCCGGTTTACCGGCAGATCATCGACCAGGTGATCGGCGGCATGGCCACGGGTGCACTGGCCGGGGGCGATCAGCTTCCTACGGTTCGCCAGCTCGCGGTGGACCTGTCGATTAATCCCAACACAGTTATTCGAGCTTATCGCGAGCTGGAAATTCGAGGTTTGCTGGAGACCGAGCAGGGCACGGGCACGTTCATCAGTCACCAGAAAGTACCGCGCGATGATGCCGAGCGGCAGCGCCGGCTGAATCAGCTGGTCGGCGAATTCGTGGCCCGCACGGGTTCCGCGGGCTTCACCGTTGAGGAATTGCTGGAGCAACTGCAAGCCGTTCAAAGCGACGCAGGAAAGAAGAGGAGGTGAAGTCATGGGGTGGGATCGCACTATCAATCAGGTGAGTGGTGTAGCAAGAGCCCTGTTCATTATTTCGGCAGCAACCGGATTCGGGCTTACCGTGGAACTCGGTAATCGAGCACCGTTCTACGCAGGATTACTGGTCGGCCTGTATCTACTGTTTTCGATCAAGGTAGCAGATCAGTGGGAAAAGGTGGCGGTGCTGCGGCTGGGCCGCTATATCGGATTGCGCGGGCCGGGCTTGTTTCATGTGATTCCCATCGTCGATACGCTGAGCCGGTACGTCGATCAGCGAGTTCGTGTAGCCAGCGTGACGGCGGAGTCCACGCTCACCCGCGACACTGTGCCGGTGAATGTAGACGCCATCGTGTTTTGGTTGGTCTGGAACGCGGAAAAGTCGATTTTGGAAGTTGAGGACTTCGTTCAGGCCATCACCATGAGCGCCCAAACCGGCCTGCGGGAATCGATCGGGCGCCATGAGCTGGCGCAAATGATCACGGAGCGCGAATCGCTGGGACGCGAATTGCAGCGCATTCTGGACGAGAAAACCAATCCGTGGGGCATTACCGTTCAATCGGTGGAGATCCGTGATGTGCGTATCCCGCAGGCGCTCGAAGACGCGATGTCCCGCCAGGCGCAGGCCGAGCGCGAACGCCAGGCGCGCAACATCCTCGGCCAGGCTGAAACAGAGATCGCGGAAAAGTTCGCGCAGGCGGCTTCAACCTATCAGAACAATCCCGTAGCTCTGCATTTGCGCGCGATGAACATGCTGTACGAGGCCATCAAAGAGCGCGGTGCCATGGTGATAGTGCCCTCATCCGTCGTAGAAACGATGGGGCTGGGCGGAAGCCTTGCCACAGCTGCCCTAGCAAAAACGCAAGGCTGATACCCAGAGATGGTCGGATTGATGGGAAGAAGACGTGGAGCTGGAAAATGAAATTCAGACGATTATCGATTGCTGCTCCCATAGAGAATTTCTTGGTTCGTTTGTTGGTCCTAGGTTTGGCGGTAAGCGCAACTAGCTGTACTCACAACTCCACGTCCTGGCATGACCCGTCCAAACACCGACTGCAGTTCGTCACTGTAGAAGACGGCATTCTTCTGGAAGTGCTCGATTGGGGCGGATCAGGACGCCCGGTTGTGCTGTTGGCGGGATCGGGAAACACGGCGCACGTGTTCGATGGCTTCGCCGAGAAGGTGACCGGCCTTAACCATGTTTATGGCATCACGCGACGGGGATACGGGGCGTCCAGCCGTCCCGCCTCGGGCTTCAGCGCGCAGCGCCTCGCGGACGATGTCCTGAAGGTTCTCGACTCGCTCCATCTCGCGGCTCCGGTATTGGTCGGCCACTCGCTCGGTGGTCAGGAGCTGACGGCATTGGCCTCCTCGCATCCCAATCGGATTGTCGGACTCGTCTACCTGGATTCGGCGGCTGACCCTACGTTCAATTGGTCGCCGTACCAGGAGCTGCGGAAGAAGCTGCCGGTCGCGATGAATGTCACTGTGCCTCCCGCGGCAGCCTACAAATCCTTTCAAGCGTATCGGGATTGGCAAGAGAGCAACAGAATCGTCTTCCCCGAATCTGAGTTGCGCAATTGCTTCGCCGCCCAGCCTGACGGAAGTATGGGCAGTTACCTTACTCCAGCCAGCGTGGGCGACGCGATCTTCGCCGGCATGCTCAAGCCCGACTACTCACGCATCCGGGTGCCTGTACTTGCGTTTTACGCGCTTCCTGCGCCTCTAAAAAATCAGCTTCAGCAGTATAAGCCGCAAAACGCCACAGAGCGCGAGGCCATCGAGCAGGTATACGCCGCGGATGTGAGCTTTTCTAGGAGATCGAGCCGCAGCCTTCAGGGAAGCCTGCCTGGCGCCCGCATCATTGAATTGCCGGAGGCAAATCACTACGTCTTTCTTTCCAACGAGACGGATGTGCTGCGCGAATTGCGCGCTTTTTTGGCGGGTTTCCACTAGTGTGAAACGGACACTCTTGTCCGGCACAGCAGTCAATCATTGCAGCGGTTCGATCGCTTTCAACCTCTGGCCGGCCTTGACGTTCTCGAATTTCTGGACAGCTCCCGAAGGCCATCGGATCTCGATCAGCTTCGCAGCCGAATCAGCGCCCAAGCCTACTACCAGCCGCTTGTCGCTAGCTGAAAGGTAACCGACCGCGGTGTTGACGGTAAAATACTGCGTCAATCCGGATGCGGACACCACTTTAACGCGGCTTCCAATCCCGTCGCGATTCGACTTCTGGCCCATGGTCTCGATCACGATCCAGTTGTTACGGTTCCCGCCGTCATTTCGCAACACGTAGGCCTTCTGCCCCGCATTGCTAACTACCACGTCCATATCGCCGTCGTTATCAATGTCGCCGAAAGCGGCGCCGCGGCCGGCCCAGTCCATTTGAAAGGCATCGCCAGGAACCACCCGCACGAAATGGCCGGACTCATTTCGCAATAGCAGTGGTGGTTGAAGGTATCTCAGATTGGGCGAGGTCTTCTCGATGGTGTCCATCACATGCGACTGGGCCACGAAGAGGTCTTTCCAGCCGTCGTTGTCGTAGTCGAAAAAACGCGTGCTCCAACCCGCGAAAGCCAGGGTTGCGCCGCCCACGCCGGACTGGTTGGTCACGTCCCGAAAGCTGCTGTCGCCGTTGTTGCGAAACAGCATGTAGCGTTCGTTGGAAAGGTCCGTCACCACAATGTCAGGGCGGCCGTCGTTGTCGTAGTCGCTGAAATCGGTGCCCATCCCGGCAAAGGTCTTGCCATCCTCGTTGTAGCCCACGCCTGCCAGAAGGCCGACTTCAGCGAAGGTGCCGTTTCCGTTGTTGTGGTAGAGGAAACACTGCACCGAGTCGTTGGCGACGAAAATATCGGTGAAGCCATCGCCGTCGTAATCGGCGAACGAGACACCCAGCCCCTTACCCTTGGGGTTGGCGATGCCGGCTTTTTCGGAAACGTCGGAGAAGGTGCCGTCGCCGTTGTTGTGATAGAGGACGTTGCTGACGCCCTCATAGTTGTCGGGATGACAGTAAGCGCGGTAGCCGGGAGTTTTTTCTCCGCAATAGCGGTTAGTCTTGAAAGTCCAATTCACATAGCGGGTGACGAAGAGGTCGAGCTTGCCGTCGTTGTCGTAGTCGAAGAACCCGGCACTCGCGCTCCACCCCCCGGCTGCGACTCCAGCGCTTTTGGTGACGTCGGTGAAGGTGCCGTTTCCGTTGTTGTGATAAAGCGTGTTGCCACCGTAGCCGGTTACGTAGATGTCTTCGAAGCCATCGTTGTCGTAGTCGCCGACGGCTACGCCCATATCGTAGTGGTTCTGCGGCATCCCGGTGAGGCCAGCCTTCTCCGTGACGTCGCTAAACGTGCCATCCGATTCTTGACGATAGAGCCGGTTCCAGAACTTGCGGTCGGACTTGTCGGGCAGTTTGTCATCCGGCATGGGATCGTCGATTTTGGCGCCATTAGTGAAGAAGACGTCCAGCCGGCCATCGTTGTCGTAATCGAGGAGAGCTACGCCGCCGCCCATGGTTTCTACCAGATACTTGTTCGAGGTGGCGGAACTTTCGTGCTTGAAGGCGATCTTGGCCATCTGCGTGATGTCGGTGAACTGCACATCCGGCGCGGGTGTCGCGCCCATCAGGCAGCCTAGCAGGCAAAACAGAAGACCACACGCCGTGATTCCGCGACGCGCATGTTGGTGTCTCCCCATGATTGGCCCCATGATGGCTTCTAGCGGAATTTCCTGGTGTCGAGTATTCCTTTCGTTTCCTGCAATACGAACAGGTGATTGACGGGCAGATTCTGGAAGCTCTCCTGCAAGCTGGAAGGCCATGTGAGCTCGACGTTGTCCGCCTTGGTGGCGCGGCCCAATCCGAAGTGGAGGCGGAAGTCATTTTGCGAGTAGTAGCTTGATCCGCTCATCACCTCGTCGATCTGGATGTGCCCGCCGCTGGTGACTTTCACGCGGGTTCCGATTGCCGACCGGTTGGATCGAGTGCCCACGCACTTGATCATGATCCAGTTATTCCGGTTTCCGCCATCGTTGCGCAGTAGCGATGGAGGGCTGTCCAGATTGTTCACGATCACATCCACGTCTCCGTCGTTGTCGAAATCCCCAAAGGCGCAGCCGCGGCCGAGGTTCTCGGCCCGGATCGCTGGCCCGGCTTGGGCGGAAACATCTTCGAAGCGCCCGTTTCCCAGATTGCGATACAAAACTTTGGGTTCTTGGTACGACAGGTGGAGTTTGCGGCTAGCGATTTGAGAGTACACGTGACCATTCGCCAGAAAAAGGTCTTTCCAGCCGTCGTTGTCGAAGTCGAAAAAACCTACCCCGAAGCCGAGGTACTTCCGGTTGACGCCGAGGCCAGCCTTGATGCTGGCGTCCTCGAAGGCGCCGTTCCCATAGTTACGGTACAAGGTGGTCACCTGCTCGGAGAAATTGGTGCGCGCAATGTCCAGCCATCCATCGGCGTTGAAGTCTGCGACCGCGACGCCCATTCCGGACAGGGCAACGCCATTCTCGTCCAAGGCGCAACCGGCCGGCACCGCGATTTCCCGGAACGTCCGGTCATGATTGTTGCGATAGAGCAGACTGGGGGCACTGTCGCAGGCGACGTAAATATCCGGCCATCCGTCGTTGTCGAAGTCTGCCGCCGCCGCTCCCATGCCGTAGGAACCGGAGGCCTGCCAATTGCGGGAAACGAAGACCATCGAGGAAGGTCCGCGCGGGCGGGCGATACCCGACTCTTCGGAGACGTCGCTAAAGGTGCCGTTCCCACGATTGCGATAGAGGATGTTGGTGCCGCCGGCGAAGCCCAACGGGCCGCACGGCACCGGAATGTCGTTGTACATGCAGTAGGCTGCCTGGCCGGGCTTGGGCGCGTGCGCCGGATCGAAATTCACGTAGTTGGCTACAAACAGATCGAGAAGACCATCTCGGTCATAGTCCAGAAAACAGCAGCCAGCTCCCCAGCGGTTTTCGGATCCCGCCACGCCGGCTTGTTCGGACACGTCGGTGAAGGTGCCGTCACCGTTGTTGTGGTAGAGGACGTTGTGGCCAAAATAGGTGACAAAGAGATCGTCGAAACCGTCATTGTCGTAATCGCCCACGCAGCAGCCTTGCCCCCAGCCGGAGCGCGTCAAGCGGGCCTTCTCGGTGACGTCGGTAAAGGTGCCGTCGCGATTGTTGCGAAACAAATAGCTGGTGGGGTGGCGATCCCGCAGGGTTGGATCGAGGCTGGTTCCGTTCACCAGAAAAATGTCAAGCCAGCCATCGTTGTCGTAGTCGAACAGCGCCACGCCGCCGCCCATCTCTTCGAGCAGGAACTGCTTGTTGTTCGGGCTGCCGGAAACGTTCCTGGCGTGGGCCAGGCCGGCTTGGGTGGTGATGTCGGTGAAGACCACGGGAGGAGACGATTCGGCCGCCAGCAGAAACGGGGCTCTCAACGCGAACGGCAATGCTGCCCCGCCCCGGCCCAGCATCTTCAAGAATTTGCGACGCGATTGCGCGCGGCCGAAGCCGCTACTCACGCTGGCCTCCGGGCTGTGCCGGCGTGGGCGCGGGATTGGCAACGCTGCGCCGCATTTTCTCGAGTTTGTTGGACTCCTTGTCGAGGCGCGTGAAAACTTCCAGCGCTTCCTGGCTTTCCTTCACCTTCCCGAGCCGGCGGTAGAGGCCAGCCAGAACGTAATAGTAGGAGGAGGCTCGTGTATTGAAGGAAATCGCGCGGTTCAGCGAGTCGACCGCGTCGTTCAGGTGACCCTGGCTCTCGTCGGCCTTCGCCTTCTGAAACCAGGCCCGGTCGGATTTGGGGTCAAGTTCGAGCGCCTGGCGTGCATATTCGAGCCCTTTGACGGCATCGCCGGTGCGGTTGTAGTAGCCGCTCAGGTTCACGTGGGCGGAGGCAAACTTGCCGTTCTGCGCTTGGTTCAGTGCGATGGCCTTCTCATAGCTCGCGACCGCACCAGCATTGTCGCCCAACGCTTCCTGCGCCAGTCCGAGGGCATCCAAAGCCTCCACGTAAGCGGGATCTATTCGCAGGGCTGCTTCGAATTCCTTCCGCCCCGGGCCCCAGTTGTC
>Ga0070697_100000849_pt1 | contig 22974 bp, 19 predicted proteins | sample KBSK1501metaG_FD_65475 | JGI IMG/M metagenome (GOLD analysis project Ga0070697, IMG submission 65475) | Corn, switchgrass and miscanthus rhizosphere microbial communities from Kellogg Biological Station, Michigan, USA - KBS K1-50-1 metaG | ecosystem: Host-associated > Plants > Roots >... | reverse complement strand
GGTAGTTGTCCAGACCGCTGACGCTTGCGGCAATGGCCGCGATATCGGGTGGAAGGTGAGGCTGATCCAGCGACGCGTAGAACTGCGATCCATTGGGAAGGCGGTAGCTCTCGATGTCGACTTGGAACAGATGTGCCGCGGCCGGCGCCGGCCCGTCGGCAGCGATCAGGCTTGAGGGAGGAACCCAGACTGCATGCAGGCCGGCGACGCTCAAGGCGGCGATCGCAGGCTGGACGAGGCCCGGGTCCGGTCCAAACCTCGCCGCGTAATCGGACGGCGAGATCGTCTCACCAGCCGCGAGCAGCGCCGCCAGCTCCTCCGCATGCCGGACCTTGAGGCTGAGGCTGAGAGACACAGCCGTCGCCGAATCCGCGGGTCCGAGGTCGGTCGCGGACTTGATCGCACTGGCGAGGGTCGGCGCGGGTTTGGGAACCGGGATGGTGTTCGTCCGTGCCGGCTGGGCTTGCGTGCTCTGGCAGGCAGAGAGCAAAACGGCGGCCAGCATCGCCGCGGCCGCCAGACGGGGAAATTTCACGGGAAGGTAGCTTCCCAGACCTCCGCCTCGAAAGCGACCTCGAATCCCAGTTTTCTGTACGCGTTGTACGCACGCGTGTGGTTCTCGCCGTCCACGTAGAGGGAAAGGTGATGCGCACCCGCGGCCTGGAGGCGCTGCAGCACGTCGGCGACCAGCCACGTCGCCAGCCCGCGGCGTCGATGCCCGGGCAGGGTTCCGACTGAGCTGATCAAGCCGACCGGCTGCGGCCGGGGATCGCCGGCGTACCTTTCGATCTCGCCGAGAGTGAGCGCCACAGGTTCACGCTCCGCCGACGTGACGGCCATCAGACAGAGCTCCGGCGACTTGTCGGAGACAATCTCTGCTTCCAGTCGGGGCGCAAAACGCCAGTGGTCGGCAAAGGTGCCGTTGAATAGGTCGGCCCACGAGCCGGAGTGCACGGTCCTGCCATCGATCATCTCGTAACCCGGAACTGGGTCCGGCCGCGGCAAGCCGTAGCCGATACCGCGATCCATCCTCCACCATGGCCTTACGTGCCGCAGCCCCAACCCGGGGAACCCTGCGCCGCGGTCTTTGCCGACAAACACCTGGGTGACGGCGGCGCCCGCCGCCCTGCAAAATTCGACGCCCCACCGAACCATCCCGAGGTAGACGTCAGGCTCCCCCGCGGCGTAGACGTTGGCCAGCACGCCGTCTGGAGACGGCCGGCTCATCACGATCACCGAGCCTGCGATCCGCTCGTCGCGCTCGACCACCCTCGATTTCGAGTCCCAATCGAACCGCCCGAGCATCCGGCGCAGGCGCGTTTCGCCGGGGACGATGTCCTGCCGTCCGCTGGCGACCTCCTCGCGCCACAGGTCCAGCAGCTGAGGGATGTCGCCCTCGCGAGCCGACCTCATGCGGTCGCCCGCGTCACCACCTCATGGATTTCCGGGATCTCACGCCGGATCGTCTCTTCGAGCTCGCTCTCGATCCGGTGCGCGTGCTCGAGGCTTACCTCGCCCGCGACCTCTGCCACGACGTGGGCGTGAATCTGGTTCTGGCGACTGCTTAGCTCGACGTCGACGCATCGCTTGACCTCGGGGTGAGCTTCGACGATGGCACGGATTTGAGCCGCGAGCTGTGCGTTGCGCGCGGTCACGTCCTGGCCCGGCACCACCTGCGGTTCCATCGGTTCCAGGTGGATATCGATGCGTGTCACTTCTGGAAGCTCGGCGCGAATCGACCGCTCCAGGTTGCGGCTGACACTGGACGCCTCGGCCACGGTCTGGTCTCCAGGCAGTTTCGCGTGCATGGTCAGGTGCAGCGACCCGTCCACCTCACGCTCCACGGTCACGTTGTGCAGGTCACGCACGCCGCCATTTCGCGCGGCGGCAGCATGAATTCTCTCGACCAGGTCGGCGCCCTGCTTCTGTCCCTCCACCGTGACCGCGAGATCGAGCCGTGGCAGCACCGAGCGGGCGCGCCCCTTGACGTCCTCAACTAGTGCGCTGACCGCCTCGACCGACAGCATGCGGCCGGTGGCGATGGTCGCGTCGCCGATCAGGTTCGGTCCAGACCGCCTGACTCGAACGGACCGCACCTCCCGCACGCCACCCACGTTACGAATCGCGCCGCGCAGATCCTCTTCTGCGCCCGCGGGCGCGCGGTCGATCAGGATGTCGCCGGACCGCCACGTCAACATGCCGGCAGCGCGAACGATGATCACAGCCACGATCAATGCGGCCGCGGCGTCGGCCCACAGGAGTCCCATGCGCACACCGATGAGCCCTATCAGCACGCCCAGGTTGGCCAGCACATCCGCGAGACGATCTACTGAATCGGCGAGCATGGCTTCGCTGGCGATGGCGCCACCGACACGCCGCATCACGAAGGCGCGTCCTGACTCGATCAAAATCGTGCCGATCAGCAGGATGAACGCATAGCCGGTCGGATCCACAGGCGGTCCGCCCTGAACCAGGCGTCTCGCCGCCTCGAACCCGATCGCCACGGCGATGATGAGGAGCAAGATCCCCTCGGCGAATGCGGCCAGATTCTCGGCGCGGCCGTGGCCGTAGGGATGCTCCTTGTCGGCCGGTTTACGCGCCGTGCGAACGGCAAAGAGAGTGAACGTGCTCGCGGCGAGGTCGAATAGCGAATGGACGGCCTCGCTCAAGATGCCGAGGCTGCCCGTCAGCAGCCCGACCACGACCTTGGCCACCACGATGGCCACGCCGATGGCGACCGAACCCAGCGCGACGAGCTCCGGTCGCCTTTCGAGTCTCTTCACGAGTTCACTTTAAGGGGCACGTTTGGAGCACCCTGGAACGACTTCCAACGTGAGGCAGCGGGCGGGTTACCTCAGTTTCGCCGCCGACGCGAACAGCTGGTCCTCGGTGCCCAGCGCGATCACCAGGTCCCCGTCGTCAAGGCGTATGTTCCCCGGCGGATTGACGTTCACCGTGCCGTCGCTTTTGCGCACGGCAAGCACCTTGGCGGCGTCGGGCGTCAAGAGGCCGGCTTCCTCGAGCGTTTGTCCCTCTGCTTTGGTCCCAGAGATGATGACCATCTCCTCGACGCCGATCCCCGCCTCGCCGTGATGCAGCGTGTCGAGCACGTCCACCATCGCGGGCCGTATCGCCAGCTCCGCCATCCGGTGTCCGGCCATGAGGTAGGGAGAGATCGTCCGCGTCGCGCCCGCGAGCTCCAGGCGCCGGATCGACTCGGGACGGCCGGCGCGGGCGACGATGTAGAGGTTCGGGTTGAGCGCCCGAGCGGCGAGCACGATGTAGACGGCACGCTCGTCGGAATCGACCGCGGAGACCAAACCTCGGGCGCGTTCGATCCCCGCCTGTTTGAGGATCTCCTCTTTCGACGCGTCACCCTCGATGTGCAGGTGGCGTTCAGCGCGGATACGCTCCAGCGCCTCCTCGGTCTGGTCGATCACCACGTACGGGACCTTGTGCTCCTCGAACTCGGCCACGATCCGGGTGCCGATTCGGCCGTAGCCGCAGATGATGAAGTGATCGCGTAGGTGGTTGAGATCTCGTTCCAACTGCCGGTCCCTCCGATACCTGCCGAATGCATTGTCGGTCAGCGTCTCGGCGAAGACGCCGAAACCGTAGAGCATGGTCGCCACGCCGACGACGATCAGTCCAGTGCTGAACATCCTGCCGGCCACGCCTTGCGGGTGGACTTCGGTGTAACCGACGGTGCTGATCGTGATGATCACCATGTAGAAGGAGTCGAGGAAGTTCCAGCCGTCGATCAGCATGTAGCCGGCGACGCCGACCAGGATCACGACGGCGAGCAGGATGAAGGCGAGTCGAAAGCGGAGCAGCGGATGCTCCATGCGCATCGAGACGGAGCCTAGCCGCCTCCGCCCGGGCCTTCAAGACCGGGTTTGGTCATCTTGCCCAGGTCCAGCACCTTGTTGAGCTGCCTCTCGTTGACGCCGCGCCCGCGCGCGAGCTGACGGATCGAGCGGCCAGTGCGCATCGATTCCTTGGCCAGCTTGCCCGCCTCGTCGTAGCCGATCACCGGGTTGAGGGCGGTCGCGAGCATCGGACTTCGCTCGACCAGCTCCGGCCCGCGGTCGGTCGCCAGCAGACCTTCCACGCAACGCTCGGAGAAATTGCGCGACGCTGCGGCAAGCAGGGTGATGGACTCGAGAATCGCGGCGCCTGCCACCGGCATCATCACGTTCAGCTCGAAGAGGCTGCCCGCCTGTCCTGAGACGACGACTGTGGCGTCGTTGCCGTAGACACGCGCGATCACCATCAGGAGCGACTCGACGATGACCGGGTTCACCTTGCCGGGCATGATGCTCGACCCCGGCTGTGTCTCCGGCAGGCGCAGCTCGCCAAGCCCCGCGATGGGACCCGTGCCCATGAGGCGGATGTCGGAGCCGATCTTCCAGAGGCTCGTCCCGATCGTCCGCAGCGCGCCGTGCGCGGCGACCAGCGCGTCCAGCGTCGCCTGGGCGTGGAAGTGATTTGTCGCTTCTCTCACCTGCAGCCGCGTGACTTTGGCCAGGCGCGCCGTGGCGAGGCGTGCGTACTGGGGATGTGAGTTGAGCCCCGTGCCAACCGCGGTGCCACCGAGCGGAACCCGTGTGAGCTCGTCGATCGCGGCCCGGGCCCGGCGGATCGACTCCTCCACCTGGCCTGCGTAGCCGCGGAACTCCTGGCCGAGCCGGATCGGAGTCGCGTCCTGAAGGTGAGTCCGTCCGGTTTTGATCACGGGCCAAAACTCTTTCGACTTCGCCTCGAGGGCGCGCTGCAGGCGCTCGAGGGCCGGCACGAGCTCCTCCTGGATCGCCATCGCGGCGGCGAGCTGGATCGCGGTCGGGATCACGTCGTTTGACGACTGGCACAGGTTCACGTGGTCGTTGGGATGGACCAGCTTCGAGCCCCGCTCGCCGCCGAGGATCTCGGTCGCGCGGTTCGCGATGACCTCGTTCGCGTTCGTGTTCGTCGAGGTGCCCGAGCCTGTCTGGTAGACGTCGATCGGAAACTGGTCGTCGAGCTTGCCATCGATGACCTCCTGCGCCGCCGCCGCGATCGCCCGCGACCGCCGGCGAGGCAGCAGTCCCAGCTCGCGGTTGGTCTGGGCGGCGGCTCGCTTGACCATGCCCAGGGCGCGGATGAACCGCCGAGGCATGGCCTGGCCGGAGATCGGGAAGTTCAGGACCGCGCGCTGCGTCGAAGCACCGTAGTACGCGTCGGCGGGGACCTGCATCTCGCCCATGGAGTCCCGCTCCACTCGCGTCCTCTTCGCCACGGCCAGATTCTAGGCTGGTGCTGTGACGCGTCTGGCTGCGCTCGACATCGGCTCCAACACCGTGCACGTCCTGGTCGCCGACGTGGTCCGCGGCAAGCTCGAAGACGTCGCGCACTACGTGGAAATGCCGGAGCTGGGAGCGCAGGTCGCGCGTACCGGTGCGATCGGCGCTGGCAGCACGGGTGCGTTGCGAGCCTTGCGCAAGGTCCTGGCCGGGGCCAGAAAAGACGGTTACGACCAGCTCATCGCCTGCGCCACCGAAGCCGTGCGCCGTGCCTCGGACGGGCGCGTGTTCGCCCGGCAGGCCGGCGAGATCATCGGCGTTCCCGTCCGGATAATCTCCGGAAAGCGGGAGGCGGAGCTGAGCTTCCTCGGCGCCGCAAGCCGCCATGCGTCGCGGCGCGAATGGGCGCTTGTGGACCTCGGCGGCGCGTCGACGGAGGTCGTCGTGGCGCGCGGTGGCAAGATGCTCACGTCCGCAGCCCTGGCGATCGGCTCGGGTGTGCTCGCCTCGAAATTCCTTTCCGATCCGCCCAGGCCGGAGGAGCGCGCCCGCCTGCGCAAAGCGGCGCTGCGCGAATTGACGCACGCCCCGGACGGTGAGGTCGAACGGCTGGTTGCCACGGGCGGCACGGCCTCCAACTTGCCGGCCGTGCTCGCGCGACGCAACCCGCCTCAGGTCCTGACGACCGCCGACTTGCTGGCCTGCGAGGCGAAGTTGGACCGGCATCGGGCCCGCCAGGTGGCGGGCGAGGTCGGCTTACCCGCCAACCGGGTCAAGGCCCTGCGGGCGGGGGTGGAGGCGCTCCTCCTGTTCCTGGATTGGTACGGGCTGACCGTCCTGCATGTCAGCCACGAGGGGCTCCGCCACGGGATGCTTCTCGCGTATCTGGAACATGGAGGAGATTGGTGGCGCGACCCACCCCACGAAATCCGGTGATTTCGTGGGGACCCCGGTAGGGATGGGTAAATTAGGTTTGTGGAACATCTGAGTCAGACCGGCGCCAGGCTGAGGCTTGGACTGGCGCTGACCCTGGCCGTACTTCTGATCGAATTTGCGGGTGGCCTGTTCTCGCACTCCCTCGCCCTTTTATCGGACGCCGGCCATGTCCTGACGGACGTGTTCGCGCTGGGGCTCGCCTGGTTCGCGGTCGAGCAGTCGAAGCGACCTGCCGACCAGCGCAGGACCTACGGCTACCAACGCGTCAGCATCCTGGCCGCACTCCTCAACGCGATAACCCTGATCGTGATCGTGCTGGCTATCGCCATCGAGGCGGTGCGCCGGCTCATGGACCCCGCGCCGGTCCAGGGCGGCCTTGTGATCGCGACCGCGCTCGTCGCGATCGCCATCAACGCATTCGTGATCCTCACTCTCCGCGGTGACCGCGACAACCTGAACCTGCGGGCGGCGATGCTGCACGTGACCGGCGATGTCGCCGCGTCGGTGGGAGTCGTCATCGCGGGCGCAGTGATCCTGCTCACCGGTTGGCTTCCCATCGACCCGCTTCTTTCGCTAGCGATCGCCGCGCTAATCGCCTACGGCGCCTGGGGAATCGTCCGTGAGACGGTCAACCTCTTGCTGGAAGGCACGCCTCGCGAGGTCGACCTCGCCGCAGTCCGAGCCGAGATCACGGGAACCAAGCTCGTCACCGACGTCCACGACCTTCACGTATGGGCTCTCTCCTCGGACGAGATGGCGTTGAGCTGCCACATTGTGATCGACGACACATCGCTCGGCGATGCCGAGCACGTCGTGCGTGACCTGGAGAGCAAGCTCTGCGACCGCTTCGCGATCGGCCACACGACGATCCAGGTCGAGAGCTGCCATCCGTGCGGGGAGATCAACCACGGGGCGGGCGAGCACAACCACCCGCACCGCGTCTTCACTACCTAGACGCAGGGGAGGACATCCCGGATAGTCCGGACTATCCGAAGTTTGCTTCGGGCTTCAGCTCGGTTTGTCCGGACTATCCGTAGCCGTCGGTTTCCTCACCCGCGACTATTTAGAAGCCGGCAGCAGAGCCTCCTCGCGCTGCAGGATCCGCCGGGCGACGGCGATGGCTGACGCGTACGTCGAATCCATCCCTCGGTAGCTGAGGCCGCGCGCGCCCAGCGTGCGGGCCTGCGTATACGGGGTGTCCGACGCGTAGTGGACGATGCCGAGGTCGAAGTTCACCTGGGCCATGTTGACGCTCTCGTTCACGGGGTAGCGGTCCGGCTGGCCGATCTCGAAGCAAGCGTCCAGGTACGGCCCAGCCTCCATCTCGACCACCGTGTACCGCCCCTGGTAGTAGAAGTCGAGGTAGTCGCGGTTCTGCAGGAACGTGCCGCGCACGGTGACCGCGCGCTGATTGTCGAGCGCGGAGCCGTAGACGAGATTCGGCTGCACGTCGCTGGCGGTGAAGCAGTTGTCCAGCCAGTACGTGTTTCCGGAGTGCTCGTTGTAGACGACGTTCGGGATCATCACGTCGCCGACATCAGCGTTGAGCGTGGCCGCCTTGCCAAGCACGTAGACACCGGCCACCCATGCCGCCTGCTCCGCAACCTGGCGGAGGATGTGATACGCGGCCTCGCCCAACGGATAGTCGACGTTGACGATGCATGCGTCCGACGCACGGAGCTTCCTCTCGTCGACGGCGCCGACGCGGGGATCGATCGCTGCCGCGTCGAGCTTTGAAAGCATGAAGACCTGGGCCGCCGAGTCGACACCGGTGCCCACCGCGGCGATGTGCCGGATGCCGTTCGCCGCCTCGAGCTCGGCGCGCCACTTGCGAAGCCGGTCCCGATCGGGGCTCGCGTCGAACACCTGGCGCGCGCCGTAGTAGAGCCAGTTCTGCCGCGACGCGCGGCTGTGCCCCGCCTCGAGCTTGCGTCTTTCGGTATCGAGGTCGCGGTCATTCCTGCCGATCCAGTCGACGATCTCGTCCTCGATCCGGCGCGCCACGCCGGTGAGCACGTTGACCAGGCTGTGCGCGTTCGAGGAGACGAAATAGATCGGCGCGTCGCGCGCGCCGAGGTCATCCATCGCGGCCGCGACAGGCATCCACCACCGGCTGGCGTTCCTCGCGTAGCCGAGATGGCTGCCGCCGATCAGGCGCAGGACGATCCGGCACTCGTCGCGTTTGATGGCGGCGAGGTTGGCGTCGAAGTTTTCGCCCCATGCATCGTGGAGGCGCCGCCAGTCGTCGGGCGTCGCGCCGGCAGCGTGTCTGGAGTCTTCATCTGACAGCCCGACCTCCTGCAGTGCGCGATGCAGCTTGTTCCACTCGATCTGGAAGGCGACGACCGTGGGCACGAGGTCGTCGATGTCCGACTTGGACGCGATCAGCACGGCCAGCGTGTTCTTGCCGTCGTGGTACCAGCGCCGTCGCCGGGCCGGTGCCTTGACCGCCTCCCAGCTCAGGATCTCGGCACCAAGCACGGCCCGGAATCCCTGGGGGCTCTGACCCATGATGATGCGGCGGCAGCTCGCGATGGCCGCCGGCAAGCGCCGGACGGCGTAAAGCAGCGCGCCCATATCGGATTGCGGCTGAGCCGCCAGGGGATGAAGGACCGATCCCATGCCCAGGTGGGCCTGGACAAGCGACTCCACCTTGATGTCGCCCGAGCTCTGCAGCATGGTCGTGTAAGTACGGACGTAGAGCTCGACGGCGTGCTTGCCGGTCCAACCTGGGGACGGCCCGGATCCTGGCGGCGCTTCCATGAGCCGAGTGTAGAGAAGCGACTTACAAATGCATAAAGAACGCAGCCGGGTCGCCGTGGGAGAGTGGACCCATGATCACAAGACTCTGGAAGCTGCGCCGTCTTCGTGTCGCCGGCTTCGCCGTGGGCGCGGTAGCCATCGCCGGTATCGCCGTCGTCGCGACCGCGTCCGCCGCCGGGATGAGCTTCGGTTTTCGACCGAACACATCGTCGCAATCGCAATCTGACGCCTCCCTCGCGGCCGCGCAGTCCAGGGCCTCGTCCGCAGCGTGTGGCGAGTTCATGTCCCATTTCGCCGTCGAGATCGGCAAGAGCCAGGCCCAGATCAACGCCGCCTTCCAGAAGGCGATCGCGGACACGCTGGCCGACGAGGTCAAGGCGGGTCACCTGACCCAGGCCCAGGCGGACACAATCAAGAAGAAGCTGGCCAACAAGACGCCATGCTCGCTGCCGAGCCTCGCGCCTCGAAGCGGGAACAAGGCGCCGATCGCGGCGTACATGGCGCAGTACCTGACCGCGGCGGCGTCAGCGCTTGGCATCACCGAAACACAGCTGCAGACCGACCTCAAGAACGGTCAGTCGCTGTCCCAGGTCGCGTCGGCGCAGAAGGTTTCGGAAGCGGATTTCCGGACCAAGCTGATCGCCAACCTGAAGCCGGTCCTCGACAAGGCTGTCAGCGACAAGAAGATCACCGCGGCCCAGGAGCAAACGATCGTGAGCCGCCTGCAGACCGGACCGCTGCCGCTGTGGAACCGACCGGAGAAGCGCAAACCGATGCCGGCCGCGACCCCCCCGTCCGCCTAGGGCCTAACGCCCCCGGCTAGTTCAGCTCTTCGCTCGGTGGCGGGCCCCCGAGCCGGCGCATCAGCTCTTCGAGCAGCTGGCGTGTCTCCGGGTCGGCCATCAGCCGCTCCTGCATCTGCTCCGCGGAGCGGCGGATCTCAGGGTCGGACATGAGGCGCTCGGACATCGCCTGGAAGCGCGAGGTCATGTCCTTCATCGCTGACTCCTGGGCGACTTGGATCAGGATCGGCTGGCTGGCCGCCGCGGCGACCGCCTCGGCCTGGACTCGGACCATCTCGATCCCTTTGCAGCCCAGACATTCCCCTTTCAGGCCGCAGTGACAGAGCTGAGGGCGCAGGCGGTCGAGCGCCGCATGAAGGTCGGAGAGGTCGATCGGTCCCGCCACGCCAGCAAATCTACGAGTCTTGCGCCTTGCCCGTGTACATCGCCTCGATCTGTTCGCGGTAGTGGTCGGCGACCACCTTTCGCTTGACGTCGAGCTTCAGCGACAGCTCGCCGGCATCTTCCGTGAAGTCGCGCTCGAGCAGGCTGAAGTATTTGATCGTCTCCCAGCGGCCCAGGTGCACGTTCATCTCATCGACCGTCTTCTGGATCGATGCCCTGACGCCGGCCTCATCCAGGCCTTGCTTCCTGGCTTCGTCCCAGTCCACGACGGCCAGCGCCGTGACGTAAGGCTTGCCTTCGCCGATGACGATCGCGCGCAGCACGAGCGGGTTTCGCATCACACCATGCTCGAGGGGGAGGGGGGCGATGTATTTGCCACCCGCCGTCTTGAAAAGCGACTTCTTGCGGTCGGTGATCTTGAGGAACCCGTCGCCGTCGATCTCGCCAATGTCGCCTGTGTAGATCCAGCCGTCCTGCAGCACTTCAGCGGTAGCGGCCGGGTTCTTGTGGTAGCCGAGCATGTTGCCGGGACCCTTCACCAGGATCTCGCCATCGTCGGCGATCCTGACCTCGACGCCCGGAAACGGCTTGCCGACCGTGAGGAACTTGTGCTCACGCAGCGTGTTCGAGCAGACCCCGGACGAGGTCTCTGTCATCCCCCACCCGTTGAGGATCGGAACTCCGATCGACCAGAAGAACTCCTCGATCTCACGCGCGAGGCCTGCGCCGCCGCTGATGAAAAAGCGCAGCCGGCCGCCCGTCAGCCGCTTGCGAAGCGGGGCGAGGACGAGTCTGTCGGCCACCCTGTGTCGAACTCGCAGCCAAGGCCCCGGCGTCCGGGCGTGAAAGTGCTGCTTCCCGACCTCGATCGCCCAGTCGAACAATCTGCGCCGCGTCGGGCTTGCGTCACGGACGCGTGCCATGACGGCCGCATACATCTTTTCGTACATGCGCGGCACGCTGCACATCACGGTCGGCTGAACCTCGGACAGCTCAGCGGTCAGGTGATCCGCGCCGCGCGAGATCCACGCCTGGCCGCCATAGATCATGCCGACGAAGATGTCGTTGATCCGCTCGAAGACATGTGCGTACGGCAAGAACGAGAGCGCGGAGTCGGCATCGGTGATCGGATGCACTTTGACCGCCGCTTCGCTGATGTCGACTAGGTTGCGATGCGCGAGCTCGACACCCTTCGGATCGCCGGTGGTGCCGGAGGTGTAGACGATCGTGCAGAGGTCGTCAGGCTGGACCCGTGACAGACGGGCGGCGATCTCGGCGACTTGAGTCGGTCCTCGGCTGACCCACCGCGCGACTTCGTCGTCCATCAAGGCGACCTTCTTCAAGCTGAGCTTGGCCGCGAGCTTTTGATTCGACGCGATGGCGAACGTGGCGCTTGAGTTCTCGATGATCTTCGCCGCCATCTCCGCTGGGGAGTTGGGATAGATCGGAACCGTGATCGCGCCGGCCGCCTGGATGCCGAAGTCGCAGTACAGCCATTCGAGGCTGTTCTCGCCGATCAGGATCACGCAGTCGCCGGGCTTGACGCCGGCCTCGATCAATCCGGACGCAACCGCTAGAACGTCGCGCCGCATCGCGTTCCAGCTCTCGACCTGCCACGCCTCGCCTTCCAGGTAGTGGACGAGAGGCCGCTCGCCATACTTCGCGGCCTGGCGGAGGAAGATGCCCAGCGTGGTTCGGCGGTTGACCGCCCCCGGATCAATCTCCTGAGTCGCGGCTACCGGGGCCCTTACAGAGGACGTGGTCTTATTTGACCGCCTTGATCGTGAGCGTGAGGGTGCCGGACGGGACACTAACGGTCACCTTGTCGCCCTTCTTCTTGCCGACGAGCGCGCGGCCGACGGGCGAGTCGACCGAGATGCGCCCCGCCGACGGATCGCTCTCGACCGCGCCGACGAGGTGGTATGTCTCAGTCTCGCCCTCGTGGTCGGTCACCTCGATCGTCGACCCTGGTCCCACGATGCTCGAGTGAGTGTCCTTGATGATCTGGGCCCGGCCGATCATCTCCTGCAGCTCGTAGATGCGGCTGTCCAGAAGCCCGACTTCTTCCTTTGCCTGCTCGTACTCGGGGTTGTCTTCGATGTCTCCCGGCTGGAAGGCTTCCTTCAAGCGCTCGCCGGCCTCGGCGCGGCGCGTGAGAGCGACCTCGAGATCGCGCTTGAGCTTCTCGAGGCCCTCGGGGGTCAGCAAAACAGGTTCGGTTAGATCCATACCCAGCCTTGATTGAATAATAGCCCGGCGTATGGACCCCTCTGATCTCAGGGCCGACCTCGCCGAACGGCTGGCGAATGATAGGCCAATCGATGCGGAAACGTTCAATGCGGCATGCTTCATGCTCTCGCGCGCGCTCGAGAATCTCGAGTTCAGCGTGCCCGAAGCGGCGCCTCTGGTGCGCCGCCTGCTGAGAGTTGCGGGGCGGGTCGTCATCGACACCGCCACGCCTGACGCCTCTGCCGAGGTGTGGCCGAACACGCAGGAGATGGCCATCCAGTGGATCGACGAAGCCCTGCGCGCGCTGGGCTACGAGGCGGTCGGCTCTTCTAGTTGATCAGCCGCGCCGCGGGAGGCACCGGCGAGTAGTTCGGGTTGAAGTCGATGCCCGCTTGGCCGCCGCCGGCGACCTTCGCCGTGTAGCAGATGACCTGGCCGGCAAGCGGCGAGCGGTCGCCACCGCTGATCGTCCAGTTCATGCCCGGCGTGTAGATGGTGCCGATGTATTGAGTCGACGCGCCCCCGTTCATGTTCGCGGCGCACGTGTTGGTGGCCGGAGCGTAGATGACGATCCAGTTGTACTGCACGCCGCTGAAGACGTACGTCGCCCCCTGCGAGTTCTGGTTGAAGCACGAACCATTGGGGAAGTAGAACTGCACGCCGCCGGGCGTGATGGCGGAGCCAAGGCAGGGTGAGTTGATGTTGCCTGGGACCGGTGAGGGCTGGCAGTAGTTTTCATTGGCCACGTCACCGGCGGTGTAGGGCGGGTACTCGAGCGACATGGGAGCGTTCTCCTGCGATAGCAGGTTGGCCGGCGGAGGGCAGTTGCTGAAACACTGCGGCGGCTGCTCGTCGTCGGTGGGAGTGCAGTTGATCGTTCGGGTCTGGGCATAGCACGTGACCGCCGGGTTGGCGATCAGCGTGTCGTTGATGTCGTAGAGCGAGGCGCCGGCCGCCGGCGGGACGGCCGGGGCCGCCGCGCCCAGGGTCCACGCGGTGCCGTTGGGGAACGGCCCGATGGCGGAGCCGTTGAGGAAGCCGGGAGCGTCGAAGCGGGAAACCCAACCGAAGTGCGACTGGATTCCGTCACAGCCCGATGGGTTCAGGTAAACGTTGTAGTACTGGGCGCCCGGAGCGTTCCGGGTGATGTTGATGCTGATCCCGATGTTGGACGGTGAATGCAGCGAGCCGACGACCGCGTTCGGCGTCAGGTGGCAGGAGGACGGCGCGCTCTCACGCCGGCATCCGGGCGCCGCGAAGCATGGGTTCGGCGAGACAGTGGGATCAATGAACCGGTCGTAGCGGACCGAGGTCACCTCGACGCCCCACCTGTTGTTGCGGCTCTTGGTGTCCGAGACTCCGGAGTGGCAGCCGGCAGGAGTCAGCGGCGACAGGTCGGTGCACGCCGGCGCCAGGAGGATCGTCTGTCCGACAGCGGCATTGGTCACGGTGAAGTGCCCCGAGCATGTGACGCCGTTCTGGTCCCAGAACTGCGGGTTCGCGACTGAGGCTGTCCCCGGGGCCGAATACAGCTGCTCGTCGGGCGCACGCAGCTCATTGGAGATAAAGCTCCCGTTGGCGTCCGAGCTGTAGTCATTGAGCCAGTTGTAGACTCCGGCGTCGAGGAACGCGCAGCTGGCCGAGCCACCGCTGAGGTGGAAGTTGTTGTACTGGCCCGGCCGCATCTCGGTCCACGTGCCACGGTTGTACTGGCTGTAGGCCTCGGCGTTCGGGTAATAGGGGACCGAAGTGGCCAGGAAGCCGGGGTCGGGCAGGGTCGGCGCGGGGACGATGGCCGAGCCGGCGATCTCCCCTAGATTGGGGTCGCACGGCGGTGAATGCGGGACATAGCCCGGGTCGGAGTTGTAGCAGTAGTACTGCGCGTCTGAACAGTTCGAGCCGGCCGCGCCGTAGCAGTTTCCCGCCTCGTGCAGGTTGCTGTCGAGGCACGCCTGGCCGTTGCTGTACACATCGCCAAGCACGGTCAGCTGAGCCGACCCGGTGAGGTTCATGGAGCACTTGTCGGTGCTCAAGGTCAGCAGCGCAGGCGTTTGCCTCTGGTTGCCGACGATGGACGTGGCGGTCGCGCTGATCGGGATCGTTTTCGATCCGCCGAATATCTGCATGAACGCCAGCGGCAGGCTGTGGTTCGTCGTGTAGACGAACTGGTAGCCGTTGAACTGCGTGTCCGTCGCCACGATCGTCAGCGAGTAGCCGCCGCCGAACGTGTAGTCGTAGGTGTCCTGGTCGAGCGCGCCGGTCGGGCCGACGAACGCATGCGTGTGCGAAGACGTCTGGATGCCGGTGTAGATCCGCAGGTTGCGCTGGTACAGAGCAACGGACTGGTTGATCGACAGGGTGAGGTCGGTGTAGTTCTCGAACCAGTCGCCGGCCGCCAGGGCCGATGCGTCGACAGCAGCTTGCTGGTCGCGCCGGTCGACATAGCCTCGGCCTGAGTCGATCGCCAGCCCCAGCATGCCGAACAGCACGAGGATAAGCAGCGCGATCAGGATGATCGCCTGGCCTTCTTGCAAGTTCCGCTTGCGCGCGGGCTTAGTTCGAGTACTCAGCACGGTAGACCGCATATGCAGTGATGACGACGTTGTTGCCAACTGCTTGCTGTATCAGTGGAGTGATCGGCTGGAACGTGTACCAGAGCGTCACTTTGATCGGCTCGTTGCCGGTCGCGGGAGTCACGTTGTTGCATCCCGCGCCCATGTTCGGCGGCGGGTAGGACCCCAGGCCGCCGCGCGGCCCGTTCGGTGTGCCGTTCCCGGCGGTGCTCGGGTCCGTGATGAAAATCCAGCCGGTGTTGACGGCCGGCTTCGACGGGGACCCTTGCGGGATTCCACCGTTGGGCAGGGGGCCGTTCGGACAGGCGGGGTTGTTGGCGAGGTTCATGATCACGGCGTGGCCGGCGATCGCGTTCGCGACATCGGTGTCGGTAGGCCACGTGTGTGAAGCGCCATTGGGATCGATGAAGTAGGAGGCTCGCACCGCGACCCGGGCGCCCTCGTTGGCGGCTTGCTGGAGCGTGATGTACAGGTAAAGCCCGCGGCCGAAGTCGATGATGCCGAACGTCAGCAGCAGGATGACGGGCGCGATGATCGCGAACTCGGTCAAGCCCTGCGATCGCTCGCTTCGGAGGTATGCCTTCAGCCGTTCGAGTCGTTCTTTCACGGCTTGCCCTGGATCGTGAAATGCTCGTTGTAGGCGAGGTTCAGACCGGAGCCGAAGAGGCTCTGGATGAAAGGTGTGATGAGCTGGAATCGCATCAACAGCGCGACGTTGATGTCACCCAACCAGTAAGAGTTGTCCGTCGGGTGGGCGGGCATCGTGCCGGTGGCAGTCCCGTTGGGGGCCGTGTAGCAGATATACACGTTCACGTTCTGCGAGGCGGCTGGAAAAGCCGCCGCGGGGTAGGGCTTGTTGCTGACTCCGTTGCCGTCCGTGGTAGCCAGGCACCCGCCGGCGTTCATCAGGTGGATCTGGCTGTCCTGAAACCCGGCGCCGTAGAGTCCCTGCTTGACCGCGGTCATGACGTCTGCGTCGTCCAGGAAGTTGTTTTCCCGAGACGCGGTGTTGAACCAGGCCCCGTGGCGGGCACCTTCGCGCGCAGCTCCCTGGAGGCTGACCGAGAAGTAGAAGGCCCGGGATAGGTCGAGCAACCCCATCACCAGCAGCAGCAGCACCGTCGAGGAGATGGCGAACTCCACCAGCGACTGACCGCGCTGCCGTCTGCGGTGAACGCGCGTTCGACCTCCAGTCGGCATCGTCAGCCGACATTTAAGCAATCGGGAAAGCATTCTGTTCCCGCTAACGCGGAAAAAAGCCTTTTCGTTCGCCCAATACGCAAGGAATCTGTAAGGGTCGGCTTGGCGGCTAGCGAATGGGGTCCAGGATGGGGGCTTCAAGTTGGACCATCCTGTGCACCTTGCGGCGGCTCCCAGATCGGAGGTCGACCTTCCGCAGGAGTCGTGCGCGCCGGCCCTCGAGCCCCCCGGCCTGTTCTGGCATTCGCCGCCGGGCGTCCTCGACGACTGAGAGCGCGCCTCCGGGATCGCGTCGGCGCCATTCGAGCAGGCGTGCTCGGGCTAGCGACACGCGCACATCGTCGCTGACGCTGGCTTCGAGCCATTGCAGCAGCTGGTCGGCCGCCGCGATCGAACCTCTTCGCAACAGGCGCCGGGTGAGCAGCAATCCGGCCGTCGCTGCTGCCTCACCCTTGGCAAAAGCGGTGGCGTTGCGCAGCGCTCGCCATCCGTCGGCGCGTGCACCGCGTCGCCAGCGATGGCGTCCGAGGGCGAGCCAATCCTCGGCGTTCATGTCCAGGTCCCCGCCGCCCAGGCGGCGGAGCAGTCGCGAGTGGAGATGGACGAGGCTGATCACGTCGAGTCGGTTGTGCTCGAGCGCGGCCTCCAGAAAATCGAGGGAGCCGGCGCGCAAGAAATCGAAGTACGCGTCCGGCACCAGTGCGCTCGGCAGTGGATCGTCGCGCTCGTAACCAAGCACTCGCTGCTCCACGAATCGCAGCGTGCAGCTCTCGAGTCGATGCTTGTACAGGGCTCTCACCAGCGTCAACAGATCGACGTGCGAGGCGTGTGTGAGCTCGCCCGGCATTCGTGCCATGACCCAGCGGGTGCGAAGGACCGGCAGGTCGAACGACCCGCCGTTGAACGTGGCGAGCCCATTGGCCGGTTCCAGCTCCTCCTGCAGGGCATGGAGGAAGGCGGACTCCATCCCGGGTTCGGGCAGGAAGAGCTGCGCGACGCGAAGCCCGCAGTCGATGGGCCTTGCCACGGCCGCGGCGAAAACGTAGGTGCCCGCTCCGCCTGTCAGCCCGGTCGTCTCGGTGTCGACGTAGGCGACGTTTCCTGGATCGGGGTCGAGCGCAGGCAGGGCGAGCACGTCCTGGCGCATCGCCGCGACGCCGAAAGGTGTGCTCAGCTCTGCGAAGCCGCGCGGCAGCTGATAGCTTCGCGCCGGTCGCGGTCGCGGTGGCGCGCCTAGACGGGTAAGGCGCTCGCGGAGCGAGGAGGCCGGCGTCGGGCGCGTCGGCGGATCTTCGGCGTCCAGCACCCCCAAGCCTTCGGCTTGGGGGCCCCGAAGGTTTGTTGCCGTCTGCGCTGCTCGCACACGCATCAACGGATGCGCTTAGCTGCGCGGCTCGCCGGCGCCTAGCAGCTCACGCGCCTGGGCCACGGAATCTCTCGCCGCCAGACCGTCACCGGCCTCCAAGAGCCGCAGGCATGCTTCTTTCGCTCCTTCCACGAGATGTAGAGGCCCGACGCAGGAAGGACAACCGGCCGCGCAAGGGCAATCACGGACCAGAGCCGCGGCGTTTTCGAGCAGCTCGCGATGCAGCTCGTACATGCGCGACGCGAAACCGACCCCACCGGGGTAGACCTCGAAGAGGGTCACAGTCGGTAGCTGTGTGGTCACCGAGCGCACCTCGGCGACCGAGCCCAGGTCGCGCGGGTCGCACATCAGTCGCAAGCTCGCGACGTGGCGCAGGGAGTGGGCCATCCCCTGCAACCCCGCCTCCAGGGTCTCGGCGCCCAGGGAATGCCACAAGCCCGCATCGACCGAGATCCAGTAGCCGGTCGTGTGCAGCGTTTGCTCGGGAAGATGAATGGGCCCCGCGCCGATGTTCTCGTGCGTGTGGAACCGAATCTTCTTGAACATGCTGGCGAGAGACGTGACCTTTACCTCGCCGTGGCTTCGCGTCAGGCCATCGCCGTCTGGACCGGCAAATGTCTCGAGCACCTGCACGGTGGCCGATGCCAACGCGTCGGTGTAGTAGTCGACCGCCACCGGCCGGACGTAGGCCTTCTTCTCGTCCCAGTCAAGACGGTCGACGTGGTACTGCGCGCCTTCGTGGAGGTAGACAGCTTCTTCGTGCAGCAGCACCGGCGCGGTGAACTGATCCATCTCGCCGATCACCTGCGGGCGCGGTTGCGACGTGTCGATGATCACGACGTTGTCGGCGAGGATGCGGCGAAGGTGTACCTCTTCGGCGGGAAACGCCTGCCGGCTCCAGAACCAACGGCCGCCCGACCGCGTCACAGAACCGTCTTCCTCGAAAAGCTTCAGCAGGTCCTGAATGTCAGCCGATCCCAGCCGCTCGTCGTCCAGGAATGGAAGCTCGAACAACCCCGCCTGCAGATGCGCGGCGAGCAAGAGCAGGTTGTCGGCATCGATGAGGCCTTCCTCGGGATCGGTGCCGAGGAAGTATTCGGGATGGCGGACGATGAACTGGTCGAGAGGCGAGCTGGACGCGACAAACACGCCCACCGACCCAGACCGTCGTCCGGCGCGGCCCAGCTGCTGCCAGGTCGACGCGATGGTCCCCGGGTAGCCGACCAACACCGCGCACTGCAGGCTCCCGATGTCGATGCCCAGCTCGAGGGCATTGGTGCTGACGACCGCGGTGATATCGCCGTTGCGCAAACCCGCCTCGATCTCGCGTCGGTGCAGCGGCAGGTATCCGGCGCGATAGCCTCGCACTCGCTTCGCGGCGTCGAGTCGCGGCGCGAGTTCTTCCCGCAGGTAACTCAGCATCACCTCGACCTGCAGCCGGCTGCGGCAGAACACGATGGTCTGCACGCCGGCGCGGATCCAGGGGGCCGCGATCCGCCGGGCTTCGAGCATCGAGCTGCGCCTGATGCCCAGGTCCCTGCTTACGAGTGGCGGGTTGTAGAAGACCAGGCGGCGTTCGCCGCGCGGCGCGCCGCTGCGATCGACGAGCACGATGTCGTCCTCCTCGAGCAATCGCTTCGCGAGCTCGAGCGGGTTGCGGATGGTCGCCGACGCGCAGATGAATTTCGGATTGGATCCGTAGAAGGCGCAGATCCGCTTCAGCCGGCGGATGACATTTGCGACCTGGCTGCCGAACAGGCCGCGATACGTGTGGAGCTCATCGATGACCACGAACTCGAGACTTGAGAACAGTCGCCGCCATCGTGTGTGATGTGGAAGCAGGCCGGTGTGCAACATGTCGGGGTTTGTCATCACCACGTGTCCGCCTTCGCGGATCGCGGTCCTGCGGCCAGGAGGCGTGTCGCCGTCGTACGTATCGACGCGGACTTCGATCGGGAGACCCGACTTGAGCGCCCCAAGCTCGGCGAGCTGGTCCTGCGCCAGCGCCTTCGTCGGATACAAGTAGAGGGCGCGTTGCTCAGGCTGCTCGAGCAGTCGCTGCAGGATGGGGAGGTTGTAACAAAGCGTTTTTCCGCTGGCCGTGGGGGTGACGACCACCAGGTTCCGGCCGCGACGGACCGCCTCGTAGGCCTCAGCCTGGTGCGAGTAGAGGCGTTCGACGCCGCGCCTGGCTAGAGCCGCGACCAACTCGGGATTGAGGTCGCCCGGGAGCGGCGCGAAGGTTGCCTCTGATGCCGGAACTACGTGGTCCAACGTTATGTCCCCTGAGAAGTCGGCCGGGTCGAACCGGGGTCCAGCGGACATATGTTCGGGAGGTTAGACGAACATTCGTTTGGAGTCAATAGACTAGCCACCGGACAATGCTCAGGCCGGGCCGTACGTGCCTGGATCGGAGGCCAACTTGGAACGCCTATACCGCGAAACGTATCGCCGGATCTTCGGCACCCTGATCACTCTTGTGCGCGACCGTGCGACCGCCGAGGACTGCCCGCAGGAGACCTTCGAGCGGGCCTATCGCGGTGGGGCCTCATGGAGGCCTGACGCACCTGTCGAGGCCGCAGCACCCAAGCACCTCCAGGCGGTGTTGGGCCGTCAAGGGCAAAAATGGTTGGTCTGGCGGGGCTCGGCGTTATGGCTTGCTGCACATGAGCGAAATCGAACGCGAGATCGAGCAGGAGCTGCATCGCGTGCTGGATCCGATCGCGGCTCAGCCCATCCCTCCCCGCCGGGCGATCGTTCAGAACCGCCGCACGGCAAGCGCGCTACTTGGCGGCGCGGGAGCCGCGCTCTCGCTCAAGCTACTAACCGGGGTAGCTGTTGCGGCGGCCGCCGTCACCGTCGCCGGCGCCGCGACGACGGGAAGCCTCAATCCGTCGGTTTGGGGCCAGCAGGTGACCCAGCGCGTCCAGGAGTGCAAGGACAAGCTCGCCGACGGCCAGCACGGCATCGGAGACTGCGTCAGCTCGTTTGCCAGCCAGCACGGCGCCGTCGCGCCCGCGGCCAGACATCACGGCAACGCCAACGGGCACGACAACGCGAACGGCAACGGCAATGCCAACGGCCACGACAAGGACAAGAGTCACCCGACGCCGAAAGGCGAGAGCGTCGCGCCGCCGAGCTTGGAGCCCGCGCCGCTCGATCAGGCCGACACGCGTCAGCCGGTGAACATCTCGCCGCGGTCGTAGCGGAAGTCCCTTAGACCCCTTCCTCTTGGGGCCGGGCCGCAAGGTTCGGCCCCTTATCTTTTTATGTGCTGCCCATCCGCGGCGTCTATCACCTTGACGCCGAGCGCCGCGAGCTCTTCACGCAGCCGATCCGACCTCGCAAAGTCCTTCGCGGCCCGTGCCTTCTTCCTGGCCTCCAGGAGCTCCGCAGCGCCGTCGGGCAGCCGCCCCTCCTCCGTCGTCGGGCGATCTAGGTCAAGGCCGAGGACTGCGTCCCACCGCTTGAGGAGGGTTGCCTTCACGGGCGCCGGCAGCGACGACCGTATGAGCTCCGCGACGAGCGCCATCGCCGCCGGCATGTCGAGGTCGTTGCCGATCCCTGCTCGGAACCGTGACTCCCACTCCTCGCTGGGTGCGCTCACGTCGGGAGCTGACTGGCTCGACCATGCGGCAACTCGCTCTCTCAGTTGTCGGAGCGCACGGTCGGCGCCCGCAAGCCTCTCTGTGCTGAAGTTGAGCGGCGCCCGGTACTTGGCCTGCAGAGCCAGATAACGAAACGCGAGCGGGTCGAACCCCTGATCTTCCAGCTCCGTGATGCGGAAGAAGTTGCCGGCCGACTTGGCCATCCGCGCGCCCGAGAGCATGAGCAACCCACCATGCATCCACAGTCCGACGACGCGGTGGCCCGTTACAGCCTCGGACTGCGCGATCTCTGCCTCGTGGTGGGGAAAGACGTTGTCGGCGCCTCCGGTGTGGACGTCGAAGCGTTCGCCGAGCAATGACAGCGACATGGCGGAGCACTCGATGTGCCAGCCTGGAAATCCTTCGCCCCACGGACTCGGCCAGAGCTGCTGCCGGTGCTCGCCGGCCGCCTTCCAGAGCGTGAAGTCACCGGGATGCTTCTTGCGGGGATCAGGGTCGCCGCGGACGCCGGTGAGCAGCTTGTCTGTCGTGTTGCGCGACAGCCGGCCATAAGCGGGAAACGTCGCGATGTCGTAATAAACCGTGCCGCCGATCTCGTATGCATGGCCCTGAACGATCAGCTTCTCGATCAGCTCGATCATCTGCGGGATGTACTGCGTGGCATGCGGATATTCGACCGCCGGTTGGATATTCACCTTTCGGATGTCGGCCATGAACGCGTTGGTGTAGTAGGCGGAGATCTCTTCGGTCGACTTGTTCTCCAGCCGGGCGGAGACCAGCATCTTGTCCTCGCCTCGGTCGAACGTGTCATCGGTGAGGTGGCCGACATCTGTGATGTTCATGACCTGATGGGTTGGAAAGCCGAGGTAGGTCAGGCTGCGGCAAAGGAGGTCCGGCAGCATGAACGTCCGCAGGTTGCCGACGTGCACGTAGCGGTACACGGTCGGACCGCAGGAGTAGATCCGCACCACGCCGTCGTGGATCGGCCTGAGCTCTTGCCTTGAGCGGGTCAAGGTGTCGTACAGCCGGACCGGGGGCCGACTCATTCGAATCTATCCTCTCAATTACATGAAGGCGATCCGCCTCAACGGCAAGGCAGCGACCGAGGCCGACATTAAAGGACGCGTACTCGTCCACGACCTCGGGCCTGAGCTTCGCAAGGGCAGCATCCTCCGAGCGGGGGACCTACCGCGTGTTCAGCAGACCGGCGAGATCCATGTCATCGAGCTGGAGCCTGGTGATGTTCATGAGGATGAGGCCGCCGCCCGGCTGGCCGCAGCACTGACAGTCCCCGGACTCGAAGCCAAGCCACCGGTGCAGAGCCAGTCCCGCCTCATCGCCCGGCGCCGTGGCCTGGTGCGCGTTCGCGGGGAGGTGGTCGACGCGATCAACGGGCTCGGATACATGTCTGTGTTCACCCTGATGGACGGTCAGGCCGTCGCCGAGGGCGAAGAGGTGATCGGCTGCAAGGTCACCCCGGTGGCGGTTCCGGGGGCTTTGATCGAGCAGGCCGAGCGGCTGTGCCGGGAAAAAGGACCGGTTGTCGAGCTGCTGCCGTTCCTGCCGCTGAAAACCTTTGTCGTGGCCACCGAGCGGCTGAAGCCCAAAGCCCGCGACCTGTTTCGCGCCGCCGTGACGGCCAAGCTCGGCTGGTACGGCGCCGAGCTGCTCGCCGTGCGTGAGGTAGCTCGGACGGGCGACGCCGTGGCGGCGGCATATCAGGAAGCGATCGACAGCGGCGCCGATCTCGTCCTGTTCGCGGGCGCGTCCGCGATCGATCCGCTCGATCCGGCTTACGCGGAGCTGACGCACGCGGGAGGAGACCTTCTCCAG
>Ga0070697_100000848_pt1 | contig 23001 bp, 25 predicted proteins | sample KBSK1501metaG_FD_65475 | JGI IMG/M metagenome (GOLD analysis project Ga0070697, IMG submission 65475) | Corn, switchgrass and miscanthus rhizosphere microbial communities from Kellogg Biological Station, Michigan, USA - KBS K1-50-1 metaG | ecosystem: Host-associated > Plants > Roots >... | reverse complement strand
CCGGGACGCTGCATCGCATCTAACCTGAGAATGTCTATTGCCGGACAAATCGCCATCGAAGAATCGAAGGGAAGCATCCCCTCCACGATGCATGCGGCCGTTTATCGCGGCGTGAATGATGTTCGCCTTGAAACGGTCCCGGTGCCTGCGATCGGCGCTGGAGAATTGCTGGTGCGGGTTCATACCTGCGGAGTCTGCGGAACCGACTTGAAGAAAATTGCAACTGGGTCACATTCCGCTCCCCGCATCTTCGGCCATGAAACTTCCGGCGTGGTGGCCGCGGTGGGCGCGGGAGTCCGCGATTTTCGGCCTGGAGATCGGGTCGTTGTCTTTCATCACATTCCTTGCCGTGAATGCTATTACTGCCAGCACAAGACCTTCGCCCAGTGCGAGACCTACAAGAAAGTCGGCTGCACGGCTGGATTCGAGCCTTCCGGCGGTGGCTTCGCGGAGTACGTTCGAGTCATGGATTGGATTGTGCAGCGCGGCACCGTCCGCATTCCTGACGGCGTCGCGTTTGAGCAAGCTTGCTTCGTCGAACCGGTAAACACCTGCATGAAAGGGATCGAGGCGCTCCGCTTGCAGCCGGCTGAGACTGTGCTCGTGATCGGCCAAGGTCCCATTGGAATTATTCTGAGCGTGTTGGCACAGAGGGCGGGAGCCGTGGTAATTACTTCCGATTTGTATCCTGAGAGGCTTAAAATAGGGGAAAGCTTCGGTTTAGAGCGTAAACTTGATGCATCGCGCAAGGATGCAGTTCAGCACATGCGCGAGCTTACGGACGGTCGAGGGGCGGACGCGGTCATTTTGGCGGTAGGCGGAAATGGCCTGATCCGAACCGCCATGGATGCGGCCCGTCCCGGAGGACGAGTGTTGCTTTTTGCGCAGACTGTGCATGGCGAGGCTGTGCTTGATCCGGCCGCCATTTGCGTGGAAGAGAAAACGTTGGTTGGTTCTTATAGCGCTTCGCTCGATTTACAGGAACAGTCTGTGCGTTTTGTGATGAACCGGGAGATGGACCTAGGACGACTTATCAGCCACCGGTTCCTGCTGATGGAAAGTGGACAGGCTTTGGATTTGGCAGCCCATCCGCAGCCTTCGTCGATGAAGATCGTGATTCAGCCTGGTAGTACCTGGGAACAAAACGCCTGGGAAGGAAGTAAGCGGTGAACGGACAAATGACAGCCGCCGTCTTGTACGGCAAAGAAGATCTGAAGATAGAAAGAGTGCCCATTCCCCGCGTCGGGGATGGCGAGGTTCTGGTCAAAGTGCAGGTTGCTCTTACCTGCGGCACCGATCTCAAGGTTTACCAGCGTGGCTATCACGCCCGCATGATTATGCCTCCGGCGCTGTTCGGCCACGAACTGGCAGGCGTAATCGAGGAAGTGGGCGCCGGCGTGAATGGCTTCAAAAAAGGCATGCGCGTGGTCGCGCTGAACTCCGCGCCGTGCCAGATGTGTTTTTACTGCTCCAAGCACCAGGAGAATCTTTGCGAAGATTTACTCTTCAACAACGGCGCTTACGCGGAATATATCCGGGTTCCGAAACGTATTGTCGAAGCCAACATGTTGGTGATTCCACCCAACGTCAGCTTTGAAGACGCCGCCATGACCGAGCCATTGGCATGTGTGTTGCGTGGGCTGCATGAAACCGGGGTAGAGATTGGCGACACGGTCGTGATCATTGGCGGCGGACCGATTGGGCTGATGTTCGTGCAGGTAGCGCGGGCGATCGGTTGCAACGTAATTGCCGTGGTGAAGCGCGACGGGCAGGTCGAGGCCGCCAAACATATGGGTGCGCATGAAATCATCCAGACCACCAAGGTGACGAACGTAGTGGATGCGGTCAAGGCGCTCTCGCCGCAGAAGCGCGGTTGCGACGTCGTGATCGAGGCGGTGGGCCGGCCTGAAGCATGGGAGTGGGCGATTGAAATGGTGCGCAAAGGCGGTACCGTAAACTTCTTCGGAGGCTGCGCCAGCGGTACCAAAGTCCAGCTCGACACCAACCGCCTGCATTACTCTGAGATTACGCTTAAGGCCACGTTCCATCACACCCCCGAGACCGTGCGCCGCGCTTTTGGATTGATCGCAGCGAAAAAGATTCGTCCCACCGACTACATCACCGGGGAGGCTCCACTGTCGCGCTTGCAGCAAGTGCTCCGCCACATGCTGAACCGCGGCGGGGACATCAAGACCGCCATCATCCCCGGGCATTGATTTTCCCGTTCCCCAGAGGGGTTGACTAAGAGGGGAGCTGTCATCCTGAGCGAAGCGAAGGACAAATGCATTTATTCAGCTCCTTTTGTCCTGGCAAGGAGTTCTCACCATGTCAGGGTTTCGGCGGTCTCCGGGGTGCTTCTAAACTATGAATCGCATGGCCAGCACCCACTCCCAAGTCGCGACCGCACCCGCTGCCTCGCTCGGCTGGAGTCGCCTCCCCGCCGACTACGCGATCCCCGCTACCGCACCCTCGCGCGAGCAAGCCCGCGAATACTGCCGCCGTCTGGCGCGCAGCCATTACGAGAATTTTTCCGTCGCCACCTGGTTTCTTCCCGGCCGCCTGCGCCAGCACTTCTGCAATGTCTACGCCTACTGCCGCATCTCCGACGATTTGGGTGACGAAGTCGGAGACACTGGGGCCGCGTTGGCATTGCTCGACCAGTGGGAAGCCGAATTGAATGCCTGCTATGAGGGCCATCCCAAGCATCCGGTCTTTGTCGCTCTGGCGGAAACAGTTGACACGTTCAAAATTCCCAAGCACGAATTCTCTGACCTGCTGCGTGCCTTCCGTCAGGACCAAACCGTCGCGCGCTACGAAAGCTTTGATGATCTGCTCGGATACTGCCGTTATTCGGCCAACCCAGTAGGCCATCTTGTGCTCTACCTCTGCGGCTACAGTGACGCCGAACGCCAACAGCTTTCCGATTTCACCTGCACCGCGCTGCAGTTGGCAAATTTCTGGCAAGACGTGAGCGTCGACTACGCCAAAGGCCGCATTTACCTGCCGATCGAGAGCCTTCGCCGGTTCGGGGTGAGCGAAGATGACATCGCTTGCAACCGCAACACTCAGGCCTTCCGCGAGATGATGAAGTTTGAGGTTGAGCGCGCCCGTCAGTGGTTCCATCGCGGTTTGCCGATCGTAGAAAAAGTCGACCGGGAACTCGCCATCGACCTCGAACTCTTTAGCCGCGGCGGCCAGGAAATTCTGAACTCGATCGAGCGGCAGAGTTTTGCTGTCCTGGGACAACGTCCGGCCATTTCCAAGCGGCGCAAACTGGGGCTGGTAGCGCGCGCCGCTCTGGGAAAGCTGCTCGTGAAACGGCGAGGGCTACGAACATGAGCGCCGGCGCCCAACCAGCCTTCGCTGCATGGAGCCCCGCTCCGCCGCAGGTAGCCATGGCATATTCGGTGTGCCGCGGCATGACCCGTTCGGCCGCAAAGAATTTTTACTACGCCTTTCTCGTATTGCCGCGTCACAAGCGGGAAGCCCTGTGCGCTGTGTACTCTTTCATGCGCCGCTGCGATGACATCACCGACGATAGCAGCCTTCCGCTCCAAGAGCGCCGCTTAAAGCTCGACGCCTGGCTCGACGCTCTGCACCACGCTCAACAAGGCGAGCCCACCGATGATCCAATTCTGCTGGCCCTGACAGACGCACAGCGCAGATATCAAATCCCAGCCGGCCTGCTCGACGAACTCGCATCAGGCACGGCTATGGACATCGAGACAACTTCAGAGCTCGAGGATGAACCGGGTTTCGCACGTTCCACCGCAAGCCTTCCGGTTCAATACAAGACCTTCGAAGATTTGCAGCTTTATTGTTACCGTGTGGCTTCGGTCGTCGGTCTGGTCTGTATTCACGTTTTCGGCTATCGCGATCCCGCGGCCGAGCCCCTAGCCGAACGCTGCGGCATCGCATTCCAACTTACTAATATCATTCGCGACGTCAAGGAAGACGCCGCCATGGGACGCGTTTATCTTCCCGAGGAAGACCTGGCGAAGTTCGGTCTCACGGCTTCTGATCTGCTCACGGCACCCGATCCCGCGCGTTTTCGTCGGCTGCTGAACCTGGAAGCCGATCGCGCCCGTGAGCTCTACAAAGCCGGGGACGAACTGATCCCGATGATCGCAGAAGACAGTCAGCCTGGTCTCTGGGTCCTGGTGAATATTTACCGCAAGCTGCTCCAGAAAATTGCCGACCGTCAGTACGACGTGTTCAGCGGCAAGGTCAGCCTGACCGTTTCCGAGAAGCTGCGTATTCTCGGTAGAGGATTTCTGCGACGCCTGTTGTGATGACTCAGATCGTTCATCCGCCTTTGATTGACCAGATCTTGATAAGCTTCAGGCAGTGACTTCAAGCTTCCTCGAATGAGTTCAAGTCCAACACAACCCACCGTCGCGGTGGCCGGAGGCGGTCTCGCGGGCCTCGCAGCCGCATGCGCGCTGGCCGAAGCTGGACTCCACGTCACTCTCTTCGAGAAGCGTCCGTTTCTCGGTGGCAGAGCGTCATCGTACGAGCATCCTGGAACCGGCGAAGTCATCGACAACTGCCAGCATGTGCTGTTTCGCTGCTGCACCAATCTCGTCGAGTTCTATGAGCGCATCGGAGTGCAAGATCGAATTCGCTGGTACGACCAGATGACGTTCATCGAGCCAGGCGGGCGTGCGTCGGTAATGCACACATCTCCATTACCTGCTCCACTGCACAGTGTGCCTTCGTTTCTACGCTTTCCGTTCTTGAAGGCCGCAGACAAGCTCGCGATTGCTCGCGCGCTGCTTCCGCTTACGCTGACCACACAACGCGATACCGGGCAGTCTTTCGCGCATTGGCTCGAGCAATACGGACAAACTCCGCGCGCAATTGAGCGTTTCTGGAGGCCGATCTTGGTCAGCGCGCTGAGCGAAGATCTCGATCTAATTTCCATTTCGTACGCGGCGCAGGTTGTGCGCGAGTCGATGAAATCCCCGGCGGCGCGGCACATGGGCGTGCCAACTATTCCTCTGACGGATCTCTACAACTCCGCAGGTGATTACATCCGCGCGCGCGGAGGCGAGTTGCGCTTTCGTTCTCCGGTCAGCACATTTCAACCGGAAAGTGCAAAAGCCCACCTGAGGTTCACCGACCCGAAGTCCTTGGATCCGAAGTTCATGAATAAGACCAGCGAAAGGGAAGAGGCATTCGATTATCTTGTGCTCGCGCTGCCCTTCGACGGTCTCGAACGCGTGCTTCCTGAAGCCCCCGAGAGCGCGCCCTTACGGGAATTGTTGAGCCATTTCGAAAGCTCCCCAATCACTGGTATTCACTTGTGGTTCGATCGCCAGATTTCCGATCTCGATCACGCGGTGTTGCTCGATCGAACCGTACAGTGGATGTTTCATAAATCGCGGCTGCACCCCAGCCGCGTGCTGACCGGAGATGGTGTACAAATTGAACGCAGCTACATAGAACTGGTCGTAAGCTCGTCCAAGAGCTTGATCGAAAAATCGCGTGCCGACATCGTTGACCTCGCGCTAGGCGAAGTGCGCGAATTCTTCCCGGCGGCCCGTGACGCGAAGTTAATAAAGTCCACCGTGATTAAAGAAGTACATGCGACCTACTCACCGCGTCCGGGTATTGATGCGTACCGACCACCGGCGGCAACCGTGTGGCCGCGCGTTTTTCTGGCCGGCGATTGGACCGCCACCGGCTGGCCCGCGACGATGGAAGGCGCCGTTCGCAGCGGATATCTGGCTGCGGAAGCTCTGACGTACGCGGCGGGGGTGAAGGATTCCAAATTCCTCGTCCCCGATCTTCCTGCCACCGGCCTCATGCGCCTCTTTAAATAGGGTCCCAACGACAAAGCAGAAGTTCGGCCTCGGTGTTGCTTACAGCACTCGTTGCAAAAATGTTTACTCGAAAGCGAAAGCTTGCCAACACTCTTCTTCCCGCACTCATCCATTTTTGTGAATGACTTGCGACATCCGCATCGGCACCTCGGGCTTCCACTACAAGCATTGGAAAGGGCCTTCTACCCGGCCTGGATTTCTATGTCCAGCACTTTGACACGGTTTGAGTTGAACAACAGCTTCTATCGCTTACCGCCGGCCAGCGCCTTCGAGCGCTGGCGCGAAGCCAGTCCGGCGAACCTTGTGTTTGCAGTGAAGGCCAGACACTTCATCTCCCGCCGAATCGCATGGCAACCCGTTTGGAATCAATAAACCTTGGCAATGCGCTTTCATCCCCATGGGTGGGCCGCAGGCCCATGGCAAACTCACAACAAGAAGTTAAAAGATCCGGAGAAGATTATCCATAACCTGCTGCCGCGAGCGACACACCTGGGGCCAAAACTGGGGGGCCGGTGCTATTCCAACTTCCTCCACATTGGCGCGTCAATCGGGAGCGGCTGGAAAACCTGCTGCAAATCCTGTCTCGGGAACGTGCGCTATGCCTTCGAGTTTCGCGAGCTTTCGTGGATGAATCCCACTAGTCGATTCCCTTGTGAAGAAATTCAATGCCACATTCTGCATCTCTGAGCTCGCCGGATTACCATTCTCCGCTCAACATCACTGCGGATTTCGCGTACGTCCGCCTTCACGGTCCCGAGATCGGCAAGTACCAGGGAAGCTACAGCGAAGAACGATTGCGTGCCTGGGCTCGCCAGATCGAAACTTGGGCGGCGAAACTCAAAGCTGTTTATGTTTATTTTGATAACGATCAAGCCGGCTACGCAGCCGCAAACGCGCTCACGCTGAAGACAATGGTTTTTGGAACGCGGGTGAAGAAGGTTGTTTAACGAGGGAAGGCCTGTCCTGTCCCGGATCGGGTACTTCATGGCTCCATAAAAAATTGAAAAACGACAAAACTTAATGCCGCGGCCCACAACAAACTATTGAGCTCCGCTACAATCCAGAAATACTGACTTGCGAAAAATCCGGCCAACTGGACGAGCGGCGCCGAAAGTATGGCCCAGAACTGACTGGCCGTGTTGTTGCGCAATGCATAAGCCCACGACCAGAATTGCGCCGCCGAGTGTGCAACGAAGAAGCTGCCGAATATGAGGGCCTTCTTCACGTTGTGCCTCTTAGCCTCAATCCGACTAATCATTGAATAGACCGACCGCGCCAGTGGAAGATCCGCTGCTTTCCTTAAGGCTCGACGTTAACCCGGTGACATGGCGGTCGTAGGGTATCACGAGAACTCTGCCTTCTTGTAGCAAGCTGTCACGCACGGTTCATCAGACCACTGCCCGATGATTCTGCAGCAGCCAGTCTGCCATCTTGGCCATGTTGTCGTCCCGGGTCTCCGGGGGGAGCCCGCACTTGACCTCTAAGTAGTATTTCGTAACGTAACGAAACTTCGCCACCATGTCCGCAACATTCGTTCCTGATAAGGTGACGACTCCAGCGCCCCTGCGGCCGTTTTCGCTGGCCACGACCGGTACTCCCAGGGCGAGTGATTCCAATACCGAAGCAGACACGCCGTCGCAAGCGGGGAGTGCGCAGGCAGATGAAGCAGCTGCAGAGTAGAGTTCGCGCTCTTCTTGTGGCCAGCCCTGAACAGATTTTTTCCGGCGCAGATATCGCTGTCGGCGAATCCCAACAAACCAACCCTGAGTCTGGATGCAACGCCCGGGAACGACCGCATGGCGCATGACTGCAATCTTTTATGGGCTCGACGTCTATGGGCTCGACGTCGCATCCTATCGACCTGCGGTACAGAAAAGCGCGTAGAACGCGGCAACAAGCGAGACTGCGGTCGTGGCGGGGAAAGTGGTCTTGCGAAAGACCGCGTGGATCACGCCGATTGTAGCAGAATATCTTATTCTGACTCAGTAGGTTAGGGGAACAAGATCAACCGTTGGATCTTGAACAAGACTGCCGTTCTTACCAGCTTATCTTTCACTCCGCAGTTGTCTATTGTAGGATTCCCGCCATGAGAAAAACTGTAGGAAAAATCACGATTGCCTTCCTCTTGTCCCTGCCTCTCTTTCTGCCGGGTTCTGGGCTTTTTTCGCAATCGGCGGCGACAAACAGACCAGAACTGGATCACACCACGGTGTTTGTGTGTGACCTGCCGAAGAGTGTCGAGTTCTACGAAAAGGTGGTGGGCCTCGAAAGAATCCCCGACCCGTTCAAAGATGGCCGGCATATCTGGTTTCGCAGCGGCGCGCACCAGCAACTGCACGTGGTTGGAGGCGCTACGGAAGCTGCCCGGCATGATCATGATATTGACGTTCACTCCGCTTTCCGGGTGGCATCGCTGCCGGACTTTATGACTCACCTCGATCAGATGCAGGTGAAATATCGCAACTTCAAAGGGGATGGCAAAATTTCTGCCCGTCCGGACGGCGTGCGGCAGATCTACTTCCAGGATCCCGATGGTTACTGGATTGAAGTGAATGACGATAAGTACTAATCATGAACGATGATGATGGGAACCCAGTGGCGGTGCACTATTAGTTTGATGCTGGAGCTTGATGACGCCGATGAGGACTGCCCTCCCGGTGATCGTCGGGATTTTAACCTATGCATGAATTGTGTTTGATGAAGTTCCACTTTTAGCCTGCACCTGCTCTGCATACTCCACGAAATCTTTGTGTGACAAAAACTCCGTCCGTAGAGAGTGACGTGCCCCCGTTTGTTGTCCGCCTGGAATGAGAGATTCTGGTTCTATGAGCGTCAAGGGGGAACGGCGGAATGCAATTCGTAAGTCGCCCATCGATCTAACCCTGCTTTGGAGGTAATCCGACTGACGATTATCTCAACGGCGTGCCCCCTTCGGGCGGACAGGGCTATTCTTAAAGCGCTAATTGAGGGTTGTGGTTGAAATGTGCGTGACAGCTTCAGCGTCACTTTGCCGTTGCGCCGAGGCGTTCTTCAATCCTGAAGACAAATTTTGGGGCGTGGCTTTTCATCAATTGCTGGAGACCGGGGCCAAACTCGTGGAAGAGGTTCATGCCGGCGTCGCTGCCAATCGTGGAACCAAAATCGTTGAACGGTTGCGAAGGCGAGCGCCTCCAATAGGGACGGCAGGCGGTGTGGATAGCGGCTGAGGTCAGGACGCCCAGGAAATACGAGGTGTTCAGCCTGCCCTTGCCGGAATCGTCACGCGTGACCAGAATGCGCGAGGCGGCGTAGGTCGCCCGGCCCATCAAACTGTCGCTGGATGCGGGATGATAATTTAGGCGCCGTTTCAGCAACGAGGGATACAGGTGCTTATCAAAGAAATCGCCGGATACTTTCTGAACAGGCTCGACTGGGTCGAGAAGCGCAAAGCCGGGTTGTGCAGGGCGAGTGGCGTTTGCCAGTTCGGATGCGCGTGTCAAACGGCCGTCAGCGCCAACCGCACCAAGTGTCAAAGGCGAGGCCGCCAACGTCCGAAATGTGTCTGGTGCGGCTGAAGCCTGTACCGACGGAGCATCAGGAAGTGAGCTCGATGCAGGCTTCTCCTGAAGCTGCTGGCACAATGCCGCGCAAGCCCCAAACAACAGAAAAGAGATGACCCGGATTGGAATCATTGCCTTCCTACTCCTCCCGCGAAGGGCGATTCCTGGTCTCCCTGACGATGGGCTACGTGACAACGCGGCGTCTGACAACGCGGCCGCAAGCAGACCCACCTTGCCAGGAGCACTCCACGTGCCATCCTTCTGGGGGAGGTGGCTCTCCAAAAAGGCACAGAGTTGGGTGAGGGAACAGCAGGGCCGGTTGCAGGCCAAACCCGGCTTTCGGCGCCCGGTTGCGGACCAGGCACGGTAATGCCGTTTTATCTAGGAGTTAGCGCTCCGTTCTCCAGAGCAACTGGTGCCTGCGACGGCGGGTATTTGGGGGTTTTAGGGGATTAGCGGGTGCATTTGGGAGGACGGCTTCCGTGGGCTCCGGGAGTAATTCCGGAGTAATTATGTAAATTTTCGACCGCTGTGAGTAAAGTCTTTCAGTCCACGAGTTCACGTCCTGGCGAAAAGGGGGAACTCTCTCCACTACGCGGTCGCGGTTCCCGACGGGTGGGAACCACGAAACTCAAACCTTCCTATTGGCTGGCTGGAATACTGTAGTGGGCTGCGATGACTTGCCACCCGCGGTTCGCGTTTCTCATCCACACATCGGTGGCACGGTCGCGCGATTCATAAGACCTACCTTTGGATGTCCCTTTTTCATGATAGGCGCCAGTGACGACGGCTACATTGCCGTGCATCCTGACTTTGACTTCTGCCATCTCTGAAATTTCCACGTGCAGCGCGGAATCTGCGTTGTGCGCAATGTATCCGGATTTGCTGAAGGTGCTGCCATCCTCGACCGTGATGACAAAATCGTCGGCCAGCAGAGACTCCATGGTGGCGACATCGCCATGCTTGTAAGCTTCATTCCACTTACTCTCAAGCGCGAGTATTTTTGACGACGTACCTGCCTTGCTCTGCGCAGCTCCGAAATCCAAAGCGGCAAGCGCGAGCGCCGCAATGACAACAAGCGACAGCCTGACATTCATGCGGCATTGTCTCGTGTTCCGTACGGGAACTGCAACCGGGAGGGAACCACTTCTGACACGCTGGTAGGTAGGAGTCCCGAACCGCACCGCTGCGGTGGTGGCTGGTAACTCCTCTTCTCTTCTTACCCCGCCAGCAAGGCCACGCCCCCTGCGACCAGCACCGCGGCGATCCACCGCCGCTGATCCACGCGTTCATGCAGGAAGATTCTGGCGGCGAAGGCGTTGCCGATGAAGGTAAGGGAAGCGGCGCCGGGGGCGACGAGGCTTACGTCTCCCCAGGAGAGCGCGAACAGCAGGCTGAAGAATGCTACGGCCATGGCCGCAACACCGAGAACGAAATTCTGATTACTCAGGACCCGCACGATTACGGTCCACAAGCCTCGGCGGCGGCGCAGGGCACCGACATCCCCGACCTGCTTCATGGCGCGCGATAGCAGCACATCGCCAACCACTGAGGCGAACACAACCGCGAGAATCGCGCTCCAGGTGTAGAGATTCGCGTAGAAATGCTTCATACCTCGACCTCGCTGGAAATCTCGGCAGGATCGACTTCCACCAGATGCTCGAGGCGTTCGCGATGAGCGTGCGATGTCAGCGATGGACCTCCCGCGACGAAGCCCACGCCGCCAGCGATCAATGCGATCCCTGCCCAGCGCATCGGACTGACTTGCTCATGTAGCGCGAACTTTGCCACCAGCGCCAGCAGCACATAGCCGAGTGAGGTCGCAGGCAAAACGTAGGTGAGGTCCGCCCAGGAGAGAGCGGTCATGTACGAGGCAAAAAAGGCGAGTAGAAGGATAATTCCGGCCGCCACCCAGGGATTGAGGATGGCGAAGATAGCGCTTTGCAGATGGTTGAGGGAAATGCTTCCGACCTGCTTCATACCACGAGATAGCAGGCTGTCGCCGGCTGCGGCGAACAGCGTGATTCCGGCCAGAACAATGTACTTGCGAAGGTTCACTTGGAACTCAGGCTTTGACGGGCTCCGCCGCGGCTGCAGCCTCATCACCATGCTGCTTGACCATCTTGTTGCGCATGGACCGCACTTTCAGGAAAGTCTTCGCTTCCTTGTACAAGCGCTTGCGGTCGTTGCTGTTAAATGCTGCTTTCTTCAAGATGCGGAAAACAGCTTTGGGACGGAAGTAGTACTCGTCGTAAAAGCGATGCACCGCGCTCAGAATTTCATCCGCGGGAAGCCCAGGATACTGAATGTGCGCGAGTTGATGGCCACCCTCATCCACCATCTTGCTGTCCTTCACCATGAAGCCGTTCTGCACCGCGTAGTCGTAAAGCTCAGTGCCGGGATAAGCATGAGCGACGGAGACTTGGATGGTCTCGACATCCAGCTCCTTGGCGAACGCGATAGTGTTGTTGATGGTCTCGTGGGTCTCGCCCGGCAAGCCCATGATGAAATCGCCGTGGATCACTAGGCCAAGCTTGTGGCAGTCTTTGGTGAACTGGCGTGCACGCTCGACGGTCGCGCCCTTCTTGATATTTTTCAGAATCTGCTGATCGCCTGACTCGTATCCGACGATGAGGAGCCGGCATCCTGCTTCCTTCATTGCTTTCAGCGTTTCGAAATCGGTGGTCACGCGTGACGTGCACGACCAGGTCAGCTTCAGCGGCTTGAGCTTCGCACAGAGTTCGATGGTGCGGGCTTTCTGAATATTGAACGTGTCGTCGTCGAAAAAGAATTCCTTCACTTCCGGCCAGTACTGTTTTACCTTCGCCATTTCGGCCGCTACATCGTCGGTGGAGCGCTTGCGCCACGGATGCCCGCTCAAAGTCTGCGGCCACAGACAAAATGTGCACTGCGCCGGACAGCCACGAGTGGTGTAAAGCGAAACGTAAGGATTCAGCAGGAAGGGCACATTGTAGCGGGTGACATCGAGGTCGCGCTTGTAAACATCGGTAACGTGCGGAAGCGCGTCAAGATCCTGAATCTGAGGGGCATCGGGATTGTGAACGACTTTGCCGTCCTTCAAAAACGAAATGCCTGGGATGTCTTCTAAAGGCTTGCCCTTGGCATAATCCACCACGGCGAAGTCAAACTCTTTGCGGGCAACGAAGTCGATCGAAGGACAGTCACGCAAGGATTTCTCTGGCAGCACGCTGACATGCGGCCCCACAAAAGCAATCCTGACGGTGGGATTGGCCTTCTTGATTTCCCGGGCCAATCCAATGTCCCCCGGGAAGCCCGGAGTCGACGTAAATAACACTAGAAATTCATAACCCTTGGCAATCTCAATGGCCTGCTCCGCCGAAATATAATGCGGAGGCGCATCCAAAAGCCGCGCTCCCTCCAGCATTCCTGCCGGATACGCCAACCACACCGGATACCAATAACTCTCAATTTCGCGGGTGGCGGGCCAGCGGGAGCCCGCACCTCCGTCAAAATTCTCGAACGAAGGCGGGTTCAAAAACAGTGTTTTTAGAGGCATATGGGTAAGTCTTCATTTTAACAGACGCTACTGCATTTTCACTTGCGCGGCGTGTTACTTCAGGTTCACTTTTGGCGAAGGTCTGCCGGATAAACTGTCTGGTTTCAATTTACTAGCGGCGTTCGCGCAGGGGAACAGGGGTCCGTTGAATGCCGGTTTTATTGCAGCGAATTGGGAAATGCGGGGTTGGGCGGGACGCGGGGCTGCGCGGCGGAACCTCCACGGCTCAAATTCCGATGGTTAGTTGTTGCTTCCGAGGGCCCATTTTTCCAAGTCTCCCGTGGAGCGGAGGAGTGTGATCTGGCTTCGTTGCAGCTCGAAGGTTACGTCCTGCAACGTGATGAAATGCTCGCTGGCCTGGGAGCGGGCATCGTCGAGATCGTGGAGCGTGGCGGTGCCTGCGTCCATGCGAGTCCGGAACGCGGCGACACCCTGCAGAGCTATTTCGTATTCGAGTTCGGCCACGTCGCGGGCGGCTTGCAGCTGGGTTAGCGTGCGTTGCAGGCGGAGAGTCTCTTCCGAGATCTGGTTGCGGGCGGCTTCGGCTTGTTTCTGGGCTTTCTGCGCGTCAGCGTCGGCGGCCTCAGCATGGGATCTTTGCGAGAAATTCAGAAAGTTAAATCGAATTACGCCGCCCACGGTGGCATTGTTGCGCACGAAGCTGCCGGGCTGAAAGTAATTCTGAAAATTGTTGAAGCGGGAGAGCACGGCATACTGCGCGGCAAAGTCAAGGTTGGGCATCCACAATTTGTGCTCGCCGCGGGCACGGAAGTACTGGGCGCGAGCATGTTCAAAGGCGGCCTGAACGACGGGATTGGAGTCGGCGGCTTTGCTGGGGACATCCGGGGCGGAGGCAGCGGGAAGAGCAGGCAGGGAATCGGCCTCCGTCTGAATGCCGGCTGCGGGGAGTCCGGTAAGTTTCGACAGGCGCTCGCGAAGGACGTCAGCGGCGGCCTCGGCCTCGGCGATTCTCATGTGGACGCGCGCCACCGAAAGCCGCGCTTTGGTATTCTCCAGTTCGCTGTCGACACCTTCCTTCACGCGTTGGGCGACGGCAGCCTGCATTTTTTGCGCATCGGCCTCGGTCTCGCGGAGCCCTGCCAAGCGCTGTTCCCACTTTTGCAGCTCCGCGTAGCTTAGAACGGTATCCTGAATTACCTGATTGCGCTGGTCTTTGCTGCGCAGCGAGGCTCCGGCAGTTTCGGCGCGCGCCGCTCTTAGAAAGTCCTTGAGCTCAAAATGATAGAGCGGAGACTGCGCGTTGATATTGAACAAGGAGGGCGCAGCGCCTTCCAGGCTGAGGGGGAATCCGTAGGACCATCCCAGCCCGGCGCCGGCCGTCACTTGCGGGATGAGGTTGTTGCGCAGCTCGCGGTAATTGGCAAAGGCGCGCTGTTCATCGGCGGCTGCGATGCTGGAGGCCGTCGCATGCTTTAGCGCCAGTTCCACGGCGTGCCTCAGCGTGACTGGCTCCGCCAACAGCGAGCCCGACAACAGCATTAGCGCTAGCGCAACCATTGACCATTTTGCAGGCGCAACACACCACGATCTTCTAGTCATCGTGTCCCCTCATGAAGTGATCTGGGATGATTCTATGAACTATCTCATGCAAGCGGAATGTTAAATGGCGGAGGGGCGTGGCGGGGGATTTTAGATTGAGGTGGAACCCCACCCTTATCAAGAAAAGAAGGATTGGGATGCTTGGCAAGATGACCGCTTTAGAAGCTGTATTTCATCCAGAATTGCATGGTTCTGGCATTGCTCTTAGTGATCTGGAAGTTTTGGAACATTCCGCGTTCAGAAGGGTGCCGACACCAGTCAAGGTGTTCGCGCCCAGATTTCCATGGTTGAAGGCAGCGAAGAAATCTTCTCGGAATTCGACTTCGCTTTCGCCTTCAACCTTGCCACCCAAAATCAGCGCTCTATTCGCTTCAGGGCTTCCTGGGCGCGGGTGTATTCGCGGGCCAGGGCTAGCGCGGCCCGGTATTCTTGGGCGGCGGCTGAGCGGTCTCCTTGTTTTTCCAGCAACTGGCCGAGGGTGTAGTGCGCTTTGAAGGCTGGGCCTTCTTCGACGGTGGGTCCGGAAAGGTACCGTCGTACTAACTCGATGCCGAGAGCGTAGTTGCGGCCGGTTCGCAGCAGGATACTGCCGCCGTCCATGAGCGATTCGGGGCGATCTAGCGGACGCGACTCCATGGTGCGCAGGGCTTGCTCCATTTCATCAAGACGATTCTGGTGACGATAGAAGAGAGCGAGGTTCAGCCAGGCGTGGGCTCCTCCGTGACTGGCTTCGATGGCGGCGCGGTACTCGCGCTCGGCGGTCGCGGTGTCCTTATTCTTCTCGGCGATGCGGCCGTTGATGTAGTGCGCCATGGCAGGAATTAACGACGCCAGCACATCGGCCTGTGCGCGGGCCTTGTCTTTGCCGCCGCCAACGATTCCGGGAGCTTCGAAATAGAACTCAGCCAAATCCGTGCGTGCCTGCCAGCTTTTCGGATCGAGTTCAACGGCGCGCTCGAATTCGCTGCGAACTTTTTTTGCCAGGCCTGCGGCGCTCATGAATCCGGCGCGGTCAGCTTTTTCTCCGTAGATGCGCCCCAGCCAAAGATGATAGAGACTGTTTTGCGGCGCGCGATTGATGGCTCGTTCGCAGGCGGAGATACCATGGTCCCATTCTTCGAGCATGAAGTAAGCGCGGCAGAGCAGGTTGTGAGCTTCGGTGTCGGTGGGGGAATGGCTGATTTGCTGCTTCAAGGTTTGGATGGCGTCGTCTACGCGTCCGGCAGCGAGCAGATCTTCGGGGGAATCAGCGGCGGCTCGCGCGGGAAGCGAGAGTGCGACAAATAGCGCCGCCCGTGCTATTCGAGGGCTCTTCATGAACTATGGCACGACCTTGACTGCGGTGCCGTCGTATAGCGGTTTGGAGTCGGCAGTGCCGAGAGCTATCGGTGCACCCTCGGCTAGTCCAGCGGTGATCTCGACTCGGGTGAGGTTTTGCAGAGAGATTTCGACTTCGCGTCTTTTCAGTTTACCGTCAACGATCTGGTAGACGTAGGGCTTACTGTCGTCCATGCGAACTGCCTCTCGCAGCACAGTGAGAGCGCTCTTGTGCTCAGCAGTAATGATTGTCACATTTACGTTTATGTTGGGCAGAAGCTTGAAGTCGCGATTATCCACGACGCAGGTCGCTTCGCCCACGTTGCGCGTGCCATGGAGTTTTACGGTGGAAGGGACCGCGCTCACTGCGCCATTCCAGATGCGTCCGGGGACTGCGTCCCAGGTGACTTCGACTCTCTGTCCGGGTGCGAGGCGGCCTATGTCGGGCTCGTCGACGAAAGCGCGTACCAGTACATGCGAGAGATCAGCTTCCTGCAGAAGTAAATCTCCTGCCTGCACAAACGCGCCCTGCTTTATGGGAAGGGAATAGACGACGCCATCAAAGGGCGCGCGCAGATTGGATTTGGCGAGTGCGTCTTCGGCGGCTTGGTAGCTGGCCTCCGCTTCGGCGCCCTGTGCCTGCACTTTGGCGACCTCGGGTTGCGAGTAACGGTCTTTCTGCCTCTGCTCCAGCAAGGTGACATCCGCTTGAGCGCGCTGCAGGCTGTCTTCGCACTGCTTGACCTCGCCAGCGGACGCCGCACCCTGTTGCTGCAAGCGGCGGAACGATTCCAGATTGCGCTGGGCAGTGTCGCGGGCCGCGCGGGCTTTTACGAGCTGTACCTCAATGGTGAGTACTTCTTCATGCGTACCTCCGGTGTTAAGAGCACTTTGGTCAGCTTGCGCGGCTCGTATCAGCGCCTGGGCTTTCGCCGCCTGACTACGAATGTCGGCGTCATCGAGTTGCAACAGCAGTTGCCCTTGGCGGACGTGGTCGCCCTCCTTTACAAGCAGGCGCTTGACGGTGGTGGCAATCGGGGCGTGGGCTTCGAAATTCTGCACGGGCTCGATTTTGCCATTGGTAGAAACGAGGCTGCGGATGGGTCCTCGCTCAACCTTGATCGCGCGCACGGGCACAGGTCCGCGGCGAGAAACGAAAACGATCAGCACGATTACCGCTACGCCCAGCAGCAGCCAGACCCAACGCGCGAGTGAAGCCGCTTTCGAATTATTCGTGGTGGTAGCCAACCCGTTTTCTTTTCAGGATGCGGCAGGAATAACTGTAAGCATCAATTTACCATTGCGGCTGGTGCCATAAGAAGACAAACCCCGATCCTATGCCATCTTAGATGCTGGGGTTTGGTCCCACGGCGCATGGGGAACCGGAGTCGAGGGAACTTCAACTGGTCGACGATATGTTGCGGGCATCCGCAACTCTGTTCTTTGTTAGACACTGCCGCCGCCTCTGGAGTCTCTGCGCCCCGCTGTTTATGTTCACCCGCTACAATAACCCCATGCACAAGCAGCCTCGCTACACGTCCGAGCATGCTGAAGCCGGGCTCGATGCGAAGTTCCCGGAGATCGAGACTTGGCCCAACCAGTTTCCGGGTTATGAGATTGTGATTGATGATCCTGAATTCACGTCCGTGTGCCCTAAGACTGGTCTGCCAGATTTCGGTGTCATTACCCTCCGCTATATGCCGGACAAGCTCTGCCTGGAACTCAAATCGCTAAAGGGGTACTTGTATTGCTACCGCAACCTGGGGATTTTTCAGGAGAATATCGTCAACCGCGTGCTTGAGGATGTAGTGCGCTGGAGCAAGCCGGTGTGGGCGGAAGTGAAGGGCGAGTTCCGTCCTCGCGGCGGGATCTCGACGACAGTCGTCGCACGGTGGCCGCGGCCTGAAGGGAACCGCAGGTAGAGCGACATTTATTTTGATTTGTGCTTCCGGCGGCGTTGCGGGGTAAACATCCGAGGATCGTAGGTCAAAGGTTCAACGCCACGCACTAGAATCTTCCGAAAGTCCGCATGCTGTGGATTAATCAGGCAATTCTTTTCTGTGACTGCTAGCGCTGAGGGCGCCAGCAACAGGCAGCACCCTGCCCGCTTTGCAAAATCGTCACCGAACTTAGCGAGAGCCGGTGGGGAGGGGCTCTCGCGCCAATTGGCGGGCAGGTCACTCGCTTCGATCTGCTCACGTTCTAACTCGTCCGGGATCTCGGCGGTAGCCAACAAGAGATCACCCGGGGAATCGGCGGCATCCAGGTGAACGAAATACTCGAGCATGGCCAGGGATTGGTGCTCAGAGGTGTAAATGAGGCGAGTGCCAGCGCTCGACCACCGTCCGCCGAAGCGAAATACGCCCTCTCCGTCAAAGGCGTTAGCGGCGTAGGCTTTCCGCACAACACGATAGACTCGGATCAAGTCAGCTAATTCCGCCGTATGCGATGCGGCCTAGAACGTTCTCAACCTGGCGCGCTCCCAGTTCGGTGTCAATCGCTCCAATCGGAGCACTTCCGCCCAACGCACGATTGGAACGCTTAAGCCAGCGCAGGGCACGCTCAGGACTGCCCAAACTGTGATGAGCCAGCGCGACCACGCGAGCCAGCCGGTAAAGGCGGTCTGACTCGAAGCGGGCCAGGCGCCCGCTGCGCCGTCTGCGCTGCAGGCTTCGAGCCGAGAGATCAAGCGATTCCGCCAGTTCTTTCAAAGTTAACCTGGAGCTACGCATTAACTCTTCGACCACCGCCGCCGGGAAACCCTCGCGGATTGCCTCTCGCAAATCGTGGTCCGTGGTAAGGCGGCGACCCAACATCCGTTGTCCGCCGAGTTCCTTCAAGACGGCACGAAGCTCATTAACCATTTGTCGTCTATGATAGCGACAAATGGCGCGTATGTCAAACAACCAGACTGGGGAAGCTTTTGGCAAGGAAGGCCGAGCGCTATGAAAACTACGAACGAAGTCCGCTGGATGCGGGAAAATCACCAGTGGTAGAAATTCCTGTTAGGGCCGCGGGTGGCGTGCAAGCTGCAAAGGGTCCTTCGCTTCGCTCAGGATGACTCAGCGCGAGATTTGCAACAGGTCTTCTACACTTTCCTACGTTCGGAACCCGCCATGCTATATTCGCTCGACCTGTGACCGCGACCAAGCTACATCCTCGCACCGCGCTCATTTTGCTGACGGCGCTGAACCTGCTCAATTACATTGATCGTTCGGTGCTGTTTGCGGTGCAGCCGCTTGTGCAGGACGAGTTTCATCTGAGCAACGCCCAAATCGGCTACCTTACCAGCGCGTTCCTTCTCTTCTACATGATTGCGGCGCCGTTCGTGGGTCCTTTAGCGGACCGCTACTCGCGCAAGTTGATTATTGTGGTGGGAGCAATATTCTGGAGCGCACTCACCCTGCTCACCGCGGTGACCCATACCTACAGCGAATTATTAATTCGTCACACCTTAGTGGGGATTGGCGAGGCTACATTTGTCACTATTGCTCCGACATTTGTAGCCGATCTGTTTGCGGAAGCAAAACGTGGGCGGATTCTCGGGGTGTTTTATCTTGCCATTCCCGTAGGCACAGCGGCCGGATATCTTCTCGGAGGAAAGCTCGGCTCGCTGCACGGATGGCGATTTCCGTTTTATATCGCGGCCGCTCCAGGATTTGTTCTGGCGCTGGCTGTCTTATTTCTGAAGGAGCCGGAACGCGGCCAGTTCGATTCGGTAAAGGAAACTCCGGAGCGAGGCACGATTCTTGGTCTGGCGCGCAATCCTGCTTTCTGGACCGCCACTCTCGGCATGGCGGCGATGAGCTTTGCCCTGGGGGGCATACAAGTATGGATGCCCACTTTTCTGTCGCGTGAACGGCACTATTCGTTGGAAGCCGCGAACTTCATGTTTGGCATCATCATTGTGATCGACGGAATTCTGGCCTCGCTGGCAGGAGGCTGGCTAGGAGACATTCTGCTGCCCCGGATGAAGAGCGCCTACTACTTGGTGTCGGCAGCGAGCATGGCGCTGGGTGTGCCGCTGATGATCGTTGCGCTGTTTGTAGGAGGCCGTGTGATGGTTCCCGCCATCGCCGTAGCAGCGTTCTTTCTTCTATTGAATACGTCGCCGCTGAATGCTGCCGTGATCAACTCAGTGAGTGCGTCGATTCGGGCGACAACTCTCGCGGTCAACATTTTTATTATTCATCTTCTCGGTGACGTGCCTTCACCCACCATGATGGGCTACGTTGGCGACCACCGCTCGCTGCAGTCCGCATTTATCCTGCCGGTCATCGCCATGGTGGTTTCTTCTGCCATACTCTTCTACGGGATGAAATTCGCCCCAGCGGTACAAATACACGCAAACCTGGTAGAGAAGACTTAAGCGGATGCATTACTTCCATTGGATCGTGGGCACCGTTCTCGCCGTGGCTTGGTTTTCCCGCATTGTGGATGCTGCCCTGGGCATGCCGAAGGTGGCGGATATCTGCCTTCCGGAGTGGGATCGCAACCCTGTGAGTCCTTCCGGTAATCCGCGTGTGTCGATCATTGTTCCTGCCCGCAACGAAGAAGAGAGCATTGAACAGGCGCTGAAGCAGTTGCTCGCGCTCGATTACGACAACTATGAAATCATTGCGGTAAACGACCGATCGACCGATCGCACGGGCGAAATCTTGGAGAACCTAGCAGCGGAGTCTTCAGCCCGCGGACAGCTACGCGCAATCCATCATCACGAGTTGCCGAAGGGTTGGCTAGGCAAGACACATGCCATGTGGACGGCCACCAACCACGCCGCTGGAGACTGGCTGCTGTTCACTGATGCGGACGTGATGTTCAAGCCAGAGTCGTTACGGCGCGCTCTGGCTTATGCCGAGGCGGAGCGTGCCGATCATGTTGTCTTATTTCCGCGCATGATCATGAAGCGTGCTGGAGAGTACATGACCATTGCCTTCTTTCAGACCATGTTTGTGTTCGGTCATCGGCCTTGGAAGGTGGCGGACCCGAAGACTCGAGACCACATGGGCGTAGGAGCGTTCAATCTGATTCGGCGAACGGTGTATGAAGCCGTGGGCACCTATGAAGCTCTGCGTATGGAGGTGCTCGACGATATGAAGCTGGGCAAGGTGGTGAAGAATGCCGGCTTCGCTCAGCGAAACGTTTTTGGTGAGGATTTGATTTCGATTCGGTGGGCGCGAGGGGCGATGGGAGTGGTCAACAATCTCACGAAGAACTTTTTTGCCGTGCTTTCGTTTCAATGGTGGCGGACTTTAATTTCGGCGTTTGGCCTGGCCTTCCTCAATCTCATGCCCTTCTTCGGAGTGTGGCTGGCGCTGGGGTGGGCACGACTGCCGTATGCCGTAGCGCTGCTCTCAATTTTCCTGATTTATCTGGGAATGTCGTGGCGTTCCGCGGTACCGCCGTATTACTTTTTTTTGCACCCGATCAGCACCGTACTGTTTGTCTATACGCTGCTGCGGTCTATGTTTTTGACGCTCTGGAACGACGGCATCGTGTGGCGGGGGACGAAGTATCCACTGGAGGAATTGAGGAAGGGAATGGTGTGAGCGTGGTAGAAGCAAAAAATGTAGGTGGCGAGTCGAGATGCGCGGGCCGCATCTATTGATCCCAGTCGGACGAGGCAAACAAAGGGGCGGTGGCGAAAAGAAACAGGCCGAGCGTGACGACTAAATGCGACCTTGCGCGGCATTTTCTGGGGTGGCGCATTTGAAAAACCCAGTTTGGCATCGGGAACACTCGCAAGTTCGGGATGAAACAATTCTACGAATGCTGAGAACAACGGTCTGTGACATTGGGGATGTTTGTTGCGGAATTTCCCACATTGAAACCTCGGAAGACACGAAGCAGAGATGAAAGCGCAGACCAAAACGGGCCAGAGGCGATCTGGCCCGCGCATTCAAGATCGTGACGATGCATTGCCGCGCAATTTGCCGCTGGACAATCCGTTATTCGGTCTTCTTACTTGAACGCTTTGACGGCCGCTGTCTCGTCCTCTTTCACATCGAAGACGGTGTAAAGCTTGGTGATCTGCAGCAGATCGTGAACTTTCTTGGTCAAATTGAGCAGCTTCAGTTCGCCGCCTTGGTTCTTCGCGGTTGTAAAGGCGCTGACTAGTTCTCCGATGCCGGAGCTGTCAATGTAGTTGACGTCAGCGAGGTTCAGCACAATCTTCTTCTGTCCTTTGGCCAGCAGCTCGCGGACGCTGTCGCGCAGCATCACGCTGCCCTCGCCTAGAGTGATGCGGCCGCTGCAGTCCACAATCGTGACTCCATCCACCTGACGACTACTAATCTTCATGCTCACTGGGAAGCCTCCTTGCCGCCCGCGGATGTTCCGTGGACGTGCTTGATCAATTTAAGTTCGGTGCCTGTTTTGGACGGGCGAATTTCCACCACGTCCATGAACGAGCGCATAAGAAAAATTCCGCGTCCGGAAGTCTTGAGCAGGTTTTCCGGCGCCAACGGGTTCGGAATCTTGCTCAGGTCCAGCCCCTTGCCCTGGTCGCGGATGGTGATGACCAACTCCTCGGACTTTCGCTCAAACGCCAGCGTGACCTTCTTGTGCGGATCATAAGCGTTACCATGCAGAACGGCGTTGACCGTCCCTTCGCGTACCGCCATGGAGATCTGCATTACTTCGTCTTCGCCGAAGCCGAGCTCGGTGGCGATGTTGGTAGCCTTCTCCTCCGCACTGTCCACCGTCTCCAAGGTGGAATCGAGCGTGTAAGAGACCCGTTGCTCGGCCATGGCGTATGAGAGCGTGGGAAGAATTGTTAGACCCGTGCATGCCGTCGGTTACCGGGATGGCAACAAGGGCTTCGCCAGAATCCCTTTCCCAGCGAATGCGGTAGTTTGCCTGTCGGAGGGGGAATTGTCAACGAGATGGTCAACGAGTGTCAACGAGATGGTCAACGAGATGGGCTAATCTGCTTACGACCCTACGGGAACCAAGCTCCGCCCGGTCGGGAAATGTCGAATTGAATCTACAGGACGCTTTGAAGCGATTTCTGAAGATAACCGTCGCCTCGGTCGCGACGGCGCTAGTTCTCGTGTATGCCGGAGACTGTGCTTTATTCCGCTATCGCAGCGCCAGTAACAGGATTCCGTATGGTTCCATAGCGGTTGGGCACCACTACGCGGTGCAACATAAGAACGGCAAGACGGAGTTTCTGTTCGATGCGCCCACTGCACAGATTTGTGTGCACTCCGAGTTCCCGCAT
>Ga0070697_100000847_pt1 | contig 23017 bp, 22 predicted proteins | sample KBSK1501metaG_FD_65475 | JGI IMG/M metagenome (GOLD analysis project Ga0070697, IMG submission 65475) | Corn, switchgrass and miscanthus rhizosphere microbial communities from Kellogg Biological Station, Michigan, USA - KBS K1-50-1 metaG | ecosystem: Host-associated > Plants > Roots >... | reverse complement strand
TTCCCCCAATTGCTGGAGGACTACTCCGACAGCGTCGCCCGAGCCCGCAAACGGCGAGCCAGGCTGTGAGCCCGGCCGCCCGTGAGGTCGTGCGGTTGCTGGATATCTACAAGCGCTGGATCTCGCCGCTCTTGCCGCGGGCGTGTCGCTACGAGCCCACCTGCTCCGTCTATGCCCGGGAAGCGGTCGAGCGCTACGGCTTGATCCGAGGAGCCAGGCTCGCTGGCGCAAGGCTCCTGCGCTGCCACCCCTTCCGACGAGGCGGCGTCGATCCTGTCCCTTAAATAACTGATGGAAAAGAGGTTAATTCTTGCGGCCGCGCTCTCTTTGGGGGTGCTGCTGCTCTGGGAATGGCTCGTCGTGCCGCGCACGGCGCAGCGTCCCCGCCTAACACCCAGCCCGGCGACCGCGGTTTCCCCTCTCTCCTCGACGGCCCTGTCCGCGACGCCGGCAGCGACGGCGCCGGCCGCCACGGCGCGGGCTCTTCCGCCTGCCGTCTCCGCGCTCGCGCCGGAAACGACAACGCTCGCCAACTCTTTCATCCGTGTCCGATTGAGCAATCGGGGAGGCGTGATCGAGTCTCTCGTGCTCTTGAAGCACACCGACGATGACGGCAAACCGCTGGAGATGGTCCGCCAGCTGCCCCCGCCCGCCCCCCGGCCTCTCTCTCTGGAATTCCCTTCGGAGCCCGCAGCCACGAGCCTCGCGGCTTCGGCCCTATACAATATTGAGATTGTGTCCCCGCGGGCGGTGCGGATGCGCTACGCCGACGACCGTCTCGCCGTCACTAAGGAGTTCCGGGTCGGAGACGGATATCTTTGCGATCTCCAGGTTTCCGTCGTCGGCCCTGCCTACCTGCTCTCGGCGGGCGCCGGGCTGCGCAACCCGACCGACCAGGAGCTCGCCAACCGTTACGTCATGCCCGCGATCGCGATCGTCCGAACGCCCGGGGGGTTCGAGCGTCCGCCCTCCGCCAAGCTCGACAAGCCCAAGACCTGGCCGCTCGCGGAGCGGGGCTTTGCCGGGATCGAAGACAACTACTTCCTCGCCGCCCTGATCCCGCAGGGTCCCTCCACTGCCCAGGTGGCCCCGGTGCCGACAAAAGACCCGACGGGCAAGCCGGCCGTGGCTCCCGCGGTCGCGATCTCCGGGTCGGGACAGCTCTTCGCGCGCGCGTATTTCGGGCCCAAGGACGTCGAGATCTTGGAGAGCCTGAACCTGGGTCTGGAAAAGACGGTCGACTTCGGCTGGTACGGTATTCTCGCGCGCCCCCTGCTCTGGCTCGTCAAGCGCGCCTATACCTGGTTTGGCAATTACGGTGTCGCGATCCTCGTCGTGACGCTTCTGATCCGCGCGCTTCTCTTCCCGCTGACGTATCGAAGCTACGCCTCGATGAAGAAGATGCAGAAGCTCGCGCCGAAGATGAACGCGATTCGGGACAAGTACAAGAAGTCGCGGACCGATCCGGCCTCCCGGCAAAAGATGAACGAAGAGCTGATGCGCCTCTACCAGTCCGAGGGGTACAACCCGATGAGCGGCTGCCTTCCGGTCGTCCTGCAGCTGCCGATCTTGGTCGCGTTCTACAACGTTCTCCGCTTCGCGGTCGAGCTGCGCCATGCCCCCTTTGCGCTCTGGATTCGCGATCTTTCCGCGGTCGACCACACGTACGTGCTGCTCATCCTGATGATCGTGTCCATGTATGTCCAGCAGGCGATGACTCCGACCACAGCCGACCCGACTCAGAAGAAGATCTTCATGGCGATGCCCTTAGTCTGGGGCATCTTTTTCAAGGACATGCCCTCAGGGCTCGTGCTTTACTGGCTGTTCTCCAACATGCTCACGATCCTCCAGCAGATGATCATCAACCGCATGGGGGACAAGGAGGAGCCGACGGCGCCAAAGCCGGTTCGAGCGCGCAGCGCGAGAGCTTGATGCGGGATGCCTGACGGGAGCGAGGAAGGTCTAATGAGGTACGAAGGAAAATCAGAATCCGACGCCGCGGAGTCGGCCGCGCGGGCCCTCGGCCAGCCGGTCTCGGCGATTCGCTATCGGATCGTGCGGGACGAGCGCTCTTTCTGGGGCGGGCGCGTTGTGGAAATAGAGGTGGAAGAAGAGGTCGCCGGTCGACAGTCAGGGCAAGAGGTCGACAGTCGACAGTCGACAGTCGACAGTCGGGAAGTCGAAAGCGAAGAAGGCGAACAGATCTATCGGCCGCCCGTCGAGGAGCGACGGCCGCGTCCAGCGGCTGGTGCGGAGATGGAAGCCGTTGTGCCGGCGGCTGTGGGAAGGGGCGGGAGCGCCCCGGAGGGCGCAACGGACGAGGAAGCCTGGAGCATGGTCGAAGCGACCTTGACGGAGCTGCTGTCGGCGGCGGGATTCTTAGTCGAGCTCAAGCGGCGAGAGGGAGCGGAGATGCTCTTCGAGCTCATCGGAGACGACGTCGAGCCCTTGCTCGCAAACAAGGGCGAAGGCTTGAGCGGCCTGGAAGTGCTGACCGGGCGCATCGCGGGAAAGCGGCTCGCCCGGCCCGTCTACCCGAGGCTGGATGCCGAAGGCTTCCGCGCCCACCAGCGCGAGTCTTTGGAGGAGCTCGCCCATCGCAGCGCCGACGAGGCCAAGCGCACGCGGCGGCCTCAGCTGCTGCCGCCGCTGCCTCCCGGGGAAAGACGGCTCGTGCACCTGGCGCTCGCGCAGGACCCGGACGTCGAAACCGAGAGCGAGGGGGAGGGGTTCTTGAAGAGAGTCGCGGTGAGGCCGAAAGCGAGTTGAGTCAACAGTCGACAGTCAACAGTCGACAGTCAAACGAAGGCTTTCCTCACTGTCGACTGTCGACTGTTAGCTGTCGACTTGTTCCATGCGCCCCCGCACGGACTCTTTCCTCGACACCATCGTGGCGCTCGCCACTCCGGTCGGCCGCTCGGCGCTCGCTCTCCTGCGGATGTCCGGGCCGGAGACCCGCCGGATCCTCGCGGCGGTGGCTCCCGAGCTGGCCCGAGAGCTGACTGCGCGGTGTCCGCGGCTCGTGTCTTTTGTCGACGACACAGGCGAGGTCATCGATCGCGGGCTCGCGACGTTCTTCCCCGGGCCCGCCTCCTCCACGGGTGAAGATGTCGGCGAGCTGTCGGTCCACGGCAGCCCGGTGGTCGTCCAGCGGCTCCTCTCGCTCCTCTGCGCCGCGGGCGCGCGCCACGCGCAGCCAGGAGAATTCACGCAACGCGCCTACCTCTCGGGCAAGATCGATCTCGTCGAAGCGGAGGCGACGCGAGATCTGATCGAGGCGCGCACGCCCGCGGCCGCGCGCGCGTCGGCCCGCCGGCTGGAGGGACGCCTGTCGCTGCGCCTCGCGCAGGTTCGGGAGGATCTGCTCTGCGCGGCCGCGCAGCTGGCCGCGACGATCGACTTTTCCGAAGATGTGGGAACGGAGGTCCCCGCGCAGGCGCTCTCCAGTCTCGCGCGCGCGCAGAGCGAGCTCGCGCGTCTGGCGCGAACCTACGAAACCGGCCGGCTCCTTTCTTCGGGCTGCCGGGTGGCTCTCCTGGGCAGTCCCAACGTCGGAAAGTCCACGCTCTTCAACGCGATCGTGGGAAGCGCCCGCGCGATCGTCACCGAGATCCCGGGCACGACGCGCGACACGCTCGAGGCCGCGATCGATCTCGGCGGCGTTCCCGTTACGGTCGTGGACACGGCCGGTCTGCGCGAGACGGTGGACCGAGTCGAGAAGATCGGCGTGGAGAGAGCACGCGAGGCGGGGGAGTCCGCCGACGCCGTCGTCTACGTGTTCGACGCCGCTGCCGGATGGACGGCCGAGGACGAGGCCGCCGCGGGCGCGCTTTCGGAAAGACCGATCCTCATCGTCGCGAACAAGATCGACCGGCTTGCGCCGGGAGGCAAGCCCGAACGTGGGCTCCCCCTCTGCGGGCTCGATCCGCAAGCTTCCGTCGATCTGCGGCGCGCGCTCGAGCAGACGGTGGCCTCCCGGGTCGCAACGGAAGAATCCTCGGAAATCCTGGGGTCGCTTCGACAGAAGGATCTGGTCGACCGCGCGGGCGGCACCGCCGCGGCCGCGCTCGAATCGATCGCGCGGAGGGACTCTCCCGAGTACACCGCGACCCACGTCCATGCGGCCATCGACGCGCTGGCGGACCTCGTCGGCGAGACGACCAGTGAGGATGTTCTCAACAGAATCTTCTCGACGTTCTGTATTGGCAAATGAGGAGGAAGTTGACAGTCGACAGTCGACAGTCAACAGTAGAGAGAGGATGAGTGGATCGCGCGCGGCGAGGGGAGCCTGTCGACTGTGAGCCGTCGACTGTCGACTCATTTCGAGGTACTCGTGATCGGCGGCGGCCATGCCGGCGTCGAAGCCGCCCATGCCGCGGCCCGCATGGGGCGCTCGACTGCGCTTCTGACGGCGGACCGCGGGTCGATCGGCCGCATGTCCTGCAATCCCGCAATCGGAGGACTCGCCAAGGGCCAGCTCGTACGCGAGATCGACGCCCTCGGCGGCCTGATGGGAGCGCTCGCGGATCGCGCCGGTATCCAGTTCAAGGTCCTGAACCGGTCGCGCGGACCGGCGGTCTGGGGCCCTCGGGCGCAGTGCGACAAGAGTCTCTACTCGCAGCTCGCCCGGGAAGCGCTCGAGGGAACAGAAAATCTGACGATCCTGGAGGGAATGGCGGAGGATTTTACAGACGACGGGCGCCGCGTCACCGGAATCGTGACGGGAGACGGCCGCCGCGTGGAGGCGCAAGCCGTCGTCGTCACGACGGGCACTTTTCTGCGCGGCCTGATGCACACGGGAGAGCGCCAGACCGAAGGCGGGCGTGTGGGCGAAGCGTCCGCGCGAGGCCTCTCCGCCGGGCTCGCCCGCCTGGGGCTCGCGCTCGGGCGCTTCAAGACGGGAACGCCTCCCCGCGTCGCCCGCGACAGCGTCGACTACGAGGCCTGCCAGCCCCAGACCGGCGACGAGCCTCCCGTTCCCTTCTCCTTCCGCACGGGCCCGCTCGTCCTCGAGCAGGCCCTCTGCTGGCTGACGGCGACCAACGAGCGCGTGCACCGGCTCATTCGCGAAAACCTCGATCGAAGCCCGATGTACTCCGGGCAGATTCGCGGGATCGGCCCGCGGTACTGCCCTTCCGTCGAGGACAAGGTCGTGAAGTTCGCCGACAAGGAAAAACACACGCTGTTCTTGGAGCCCGAGGGGTGGAGGAGCGAGGAGATCTATATCAACGGATTGTCGACTTCCCTGCCCGAAGACGTCCAGCGCGCGATCCTGGCCGAGATCCCGGGGCTCTCGGATGCCCGCATGATTCGCCCCGGCTACGCGGTCGAGTACGACTTCTCTTTTCCCGACCAGCTCTCGATGACTCTCGAGACGCTGGCGGTCCCGCGGCTCTTTCTCGCCGGGCAGATCAACGGAACCTCGGGCTATGAGGAGGCGGCGGCGCAGGGGCTATGGGCGGGGATCAACGCTGGGCTGGCGGCGCGCGAACAGGAGCCCTTCCTGCTCGATCGCTCGCAAGCCTACGCGGCCGTGATGATCGACGACCTGACCCGGCTCGGCCTCGAGGAGCCGTACCGCCTCTTCACGTCCCGGGCCGAGTACCGCTTGCTCTTAGGCGTCGACACGGTGCTGCCGCGGCTGCTTCCCCACGGACGGCGCCTCGGGCTCATCACGGAGCCGGAGTACGCGCAGGCGATGCGTAGCGAAGAGCGTCTGCTCCACGCGGAGGCGGAGCTTTCGAAGCGGACCCTCCTGCCCAATCGAGAGACCCGCGAAGATCTGCTGGAGCGGCTCGGGATTCTGCTGGAAAATCCGACTACAATATATAAATTGTTACAGCGCCAGGACCTGGACGTCTTCCGCCTCGAGTCGCTCGCTCCCGACGTGCTCTCTCCGCTGACGCGCGAGGAAAAGAGCGTGCTCGAGAACCGTGTTCGGTACGAGGGGTACATCCGCCGCGAGCGGGAGCGGCTCGAACGGTGGAAGCCGCTGGAGACGCGCCGCATCCCAGAAGGATTCGACTACGCGGCGCTCTCGGGTTTGTCGCACGAGGTCGTCGAGAAGTGCAGCCGGCGGCGGCCCCGGACTCTGGGCGAAGCCAGTCGGATCCCCGGCGTGACCCCGGCGGCCGTGGCGATAATCTCTGCCCATGTTGCCCGAGGGGGAAGCCTCCCCGCCTGAACAGTTTCGCGAGCTCCTAAAGACTCGAGCCCCGGTCTTCGCTCTCGCTCTTGCCGAACCCGCGGCCGAGAAGCTTTCCCGGTTCCTGGCGGAGCTCGATGTCGCTCGACGCCGGACGAATCTGACCGGTCCGCTCTCGACACACGAGCTGGTCGATCACGCCCTGGAATCGGCGCTGGGGGAGAAACTCGTTCCTCAACGAGCGGAATTGATCGATATCGGTTCGGGAGCCGGGTTCCCCGCGATTCCGATCGCGATCGTTCGGCCGGACATATCCGTGACCCCTGTCGAGCCTCGGCGCAGAAGGCTCGAGTTCTTAAAGGCGGTGTCCAAGCAGGTCGGGCTCGACAATGTCTTCGCCCATGAGACGAGCGTCACGAACCTCGTTCGAGGCGCGGCCGACGTCGCGACGGCCCGGGCAGTCGGGCGGATCGACGAAGTTCTCGGCGAGGCCCCTTTCTTGAAACCGGGAGGCCTGTTTCTGGTCTGGACGACACGGGCGACCTCGGGCGGGCTCGCGCGCCGCCTGGCCCGCCATTTCACGCCGGACAGTCACCTGGCGGTTCCGGAGAGCCGGCAGAAGGTCATCGCCGCATTTCGCAAGAACGTTCCACGTGGAACAGAGGAGGAGGATTGAGGAAGGAAGATTGAAGATTGGAAGACAGCTCCACTTAGAATCGGCCGTCGCCCGATCGACACTCTGACATCGTCAATCATCGAATCTTCATGGGCCGCGTCATCGCCATCGCCAACCAGAAAGGGGGCGTGGGAAAGACCACGACCGCGATCAACCTCGCCGCTTCGCTGGCTGCGCTGGATCGGCGCATCCTGTTGATCGATCTGGACGCGCAAGCGAACGCAACCTCGGGACTCGGCTTTCCCCGCGAAGACCAGGGCCCGCGCTCCTACGACGTTCTCCTCGCCGGGAGCGCTGACGGCGCCGTCCGAGAGACAGCCTTTCCAAACCTTTCGCTGCTTCCCTCCGGGCGGGACCTTGTCGGCGCGGAGATCGAGCTCGTCGACAAGACGGGCCGCGAGGCGCGGCTGAAGCAGGCGATCGAGCCGTTGCGCGAAAACTTCGAGTTCCTCTTCATCGACTCCCCGCCCTCGCTTTCTCTCTTGACCATCAATGCTTTGACCGCGGCCGACGCCCTGCTCGTCCCTATCCAGACCGAGTACTTTGCCTTGGAAGGGGTCACCGAGCTCCTTGAGACCGTCGAGCGCGTGCGCGGGAGCTTCAACCCGTCCCTCGAGATCGAGGGGATCGTCTTGACGATGTTCGACGAGCGAACTAACCTCGCGCGACAGGTCACCGACGACATTCGGCAGCACTTCGGAGATAGCGTTTTCAAAACAGTGATTCCGCGCAACGTCCGTCTGGGGGAGGCCCCCTCCTTCGGCAAGCCCGTGCTCGCCTATGACGTCAAATCCAAGGGGGCGGAGGCCTATCTGGCTCTGGCCCGGGAGTTCCTGAAACGCGACGGGGCGCGGCGGTGACACGCAAACAGGCGCTGGGGCGCGGGCTCTCCGCCCTGCTGCCCGGCAAAGACGATGTTCCACGGGGAACATCGGCTCGTGAGGTGGAGATCGACCGCCTGCTTCCTTCGCGTTTCCAGCCCCGACGCCACTTTGGGGAAGAGAGGCTCGCCGAGCTTGCCGCGTCCATCCGCGAGCAGGGGGTCGTCCAGCCGATCGTGGTCGTGCCTCGAGGAGAGAAGTTCGAGATCGTCGCAGGGGAGCGCCGCTGGCGGGCCGCGGCCGCCGCGGGTCTGACACGAGTGCCGGTCGTCGTGCGGGAAAAGCAGTCCGACAAGGAGCTTCTGGAAATCGCACTCGTGGAAAACCTTCAACGGGAAGACCTGAATCCCCTGGAGGCGGCGGGGGCGTATGCCCGACTGAAGGAAGAGTTCCACTTGACGCAGGAGGAGGTCGCCCGGCGGGTCGGCAAGGATCGGGCAACCGTTGCCAACAGTCTGAGGCTGCTAAAGTTGCCAGCGAGCGTACGCGAAAAAATCCTTCGGGGCGACCTCTCGGGAGGCCACGCGCGGGCGCTGGCGGCCCTCGGTTCGGCCGACGACTGCGAGAGGCTGGCCGAGGAAGTGGTGCGCCGGGCGCTCTCGGTGCGCCAGACCGAAAAGCGCGTGGCGGCTGTGCTGGAGGGGCCCCGGCTGCGGCACGAGAAAAGGCGCGATCCCTTCACCCGCGACGCCGAAGAGAAGCTTTCGCGGCGGCTTTCGACCCGAGTCCACATCGTGCGGCGCCGGCGGGGGGGGACGATCGAGATCACGTTCGGCTCCGAGGAGGAGCTCATCGGATTATTTGAGAGGTTGAGCGGAAAGAATTGATTGATTCATTGACTCATTGATTCATCGGTTCATTGATCCGGGCAAGACTCGTCGTGCCCCAATCCAACAATGGATCAATGAATCAATGATTCAATCTCCTAGGAGATCGAATATGAGAGGCAAGAACGATGGAACGACGCTGAACGGCTTCATCGACCGGGGCAGCCATTTCTCCGGCGAGCTTTCCTTCGAGGAGACCTTCCGCATCGACGGACGCTTCGAGGGCAAGATCCTCTCGGGCAGCGAGCTGATTCTGGGTGACAGCGCGGAAGTCTCTGCAGAGATCGAGGTGGGCCGGCTCTCGGTCAACGGAACGTTGCGGGGTTCTGTTCGGGCCTCCGAGCGCATCGAGCTTCTGGCCCACAGCCGGGTCTATGCGGATCTTTCGGCTCCCGTTCTCAAAGTCGAGGAGGGAGCCTTCCTTCAAGGCTCGTGCAAAATGAGGGAGGAGGTCTCCTCCAACCTCATCGAATTGCCGGGACCTCACCGTAACTAGCTGATAACAAACGTGTTATATCGATACGAAGAGAGGAACGGGCGATCCCTCTCGACTCTCCACTCGGGACTGTGCTATTGATCGCGGGCTTCGGATAAGACGATTCTCATTCCCGCGAGTCGGTCCGTCCGACCCGCCGAGGTTTTCAGGACGCATGCTGAGATTCAACGTCACTCTTCTGTATGTGTGGGTCGCCTTCCCGATCGCCTACGCGATCCTGAAGCGGTACCTCTTCACTCCGTTGGCTGCGATTCTCGACCAGCGCGAACGCGACGAGGCGACCGCCGCGCGGGTCCACGCGGAAAGCTTGGAGGAGCTCCAGAAGACAATTGCCGCGGCGGAGCGGGAGCTCTCTCGCGCACGGATGGAGGCCTTGAAGCAGCGCGAAAAACTTCGCGGAGAGGGAAGGGCCCAGTGGGAGCGGAAACTCGCCGAGGCTGCCGCCGCGGCCCGGGCCGCGATCGACCGCGCGAGCAACGAGATCGACGGGCAGGCGAAACAGGCTTCCCAGGAGCTCCCCTCGCGGGCGCGAACCCTCGCGAGCGAGCTCGCATCCAAGATCCTCGGTCGGAAGCTCGCCGCGTGAGCAATCTCCTCTTGCTCCTCTCCGCCGAGGGAGAGCATTCCGCCGGTCCGCTCGGTATTCCTAACGTGATCTGGCAGTCGGTCAACCTGATTGGTTTCCTCGCCGCGCTTTTCTACTTCGTGGCGCGGCCGATGACCCGCCTGTTCCGGCAACGGCAGCTCGACATCGAGCGGCGTCTCCAGGAAGCGCAGGAGCGGCGCGCGGAGGCCGCACGGCTCGAGTCGGAGATCCACGAACGGATGGCGCGCCTCGACCGGGATGTGGCCGAGATCATGGCCCGAGGCGTCGCGGAAGGGGAAGCGGCCCGCGTCGAGTTGATCAGCCGGGCGGACCAGGATGCCGAGAACGTGCGTCGGCAAGCCGAGGAGGAGATCGGCCGGCGGCTCGAGGCGGCCCGGCAAGAGCTGCGACGGGCAGCCGCGGAGCTGACGGCTTCGGCCGCGCGCGAGCTGGTTACGGCGCAGATGACCGAAGAGGATCGGCGACGGCTCCTGGCCGAGAGCATCGCGCGTCTGGAGTCTCGAGCGTGAGCGCGTTCGCCCGCAGCTACGCTCAGGCGTTTCTCCAGGCCGCGCCGTCGCAATACGACGTGCAAGGCTTCCTGGATCGCGCCGACACAATTGCCCGTGCCCTCGCTGCGGATTCCCGCCTGCGGGCGTTCTTCGCCGCGCCTGCCGTTGCCAGCGAAGCCAAGAGTGGGGCTCTGGAACAACTCGCCCTGCGTGTGGGTCTGGATCCGTACGGGCGTCGCCTGATTCAGCTCATTCTGAAGAACCGGCGGCTTCTGAAGCTGCCGGCCATTCTCTCGGCGCTGCGCGCGGAGGCGGATCGCGCGAGCGGAGTCGTTCAGGCCCGGGTCACCGTCGCGGCGGCGATCGGCGAGGTCGAACGGCAGCGGATCGTGCAGGCGCTCGAGCGCGCCGTCGGCAAGCCCGTGCGCCTGGAGACCTCCGTGGACGGCGCGATTCTGGGAGGGTTCGTGGCCCGCGTGGGCAGTGAAGTTTTCGATGCGTCGATCCTGCGTGCGATCGAGCAATTCCAACGGCAAGCAAGCGAAGGGACGGGGGCCTGAAGATGGAAATCAAAGCGGACGAAATCACGGAGATCCTCAAGCGCCAGCTGGCGGACTACGAGAAAGCGATCGATGTCGCGCAAGTGGGCACCGTTCTCTCCGTGGGAGACGGCATCGCGCGCGTCTACGGTCTCGACAAGGCCATGGCCGGAGAGCTCGTGGACTTCGGGCACGACCTTTTCGGTCTGGCTTTGAACCTCGAGGAGGACAACGTCGGAGTCGTGCTCTTGGGGGAGTCGAGCGAAGTCAAGGAAGGCCAGGAAGTCCGCCGCACCGGGCGCATCATCCAGGTGCCCGTCGGACCGGAGCTGATCGGCCGCGTCATCGACCCGCTCGGCCGACCGCTCGACGGGAAGGGTCCCATTCGGTCCAAGGAGTCGTATCCGCTCGAGCGCCTGGCTCCCGGAGTCATCGACCGCCAGCCCGTGCGCGAGCCCGTGCAGACGGGCCTGAAGGCAATCGACGCGATGATTCCGATCGGCCGCGGCCAGCGCGAGCTGATCATCGGCGACCGCCAGACGGGCAAGACGGCCGTTGCCCTGGACACCATCATCAACCAGAAGGGGAAAGGGCTCATCTGCATCTATGTCGTGATCGGCCAGAAGAAGTCGACGGCGGCGCAGGTCGTCCAGACGCTCACGGAGTACGGGGCGATGGAGCACACCATCGTCGTCACCGCGTCTGCTTCCGACCCGGCGCCGATGCAGTACATCGCTCCGTACGCCGGCTGTGCGATGGGAGAGTACTTCCTCTACAACAAGCAGCACGCGCTGACGATCTACGATGACCTGTCCAAGCACGCCGCGTCGTACCGCGAGATTTCGCTGCTGCTGCGGCGGCCGCCGGGACGCGAGGCGTACCCGGGCGACGTCTTTTTTCTGCACTCCCGTCTCCTGGAACGGGCGGCGAAACTCTCCGACAAGAACGGCGGAGGGTCCCTGACGTCTCTTCCGATCATCGAAACGCAGGCCGGCGACGTCTCGGCCTACATTCCGACCAACGTCATCTCGATTACCGACGGCCAGATCTATCTCGAGTCCGACCTCTTCTATTCCGGGGTCCGGCCGGCCGTCAATGTCGGAATCTCCGTTTCGCGCGTCGGCGGCAATGCGCAGATCAAAGCGATGAAGCAGGTCGCCGGCACGCTCCGGCTCGACCTCGCTCAATACCGCAACCTCGCGGCCTTTGCGCAGTTCGGCTCGGATCTGGACAAGGCCTCGCAGGCCCAGCTGAACCGGGGCCGTCGCTTAGTCGAGCTCTTGAAGCAGGCGCAGTTCTCTCCGATGCCTGTCGAGCTGCAGGTCGTCTCGATCTACGCCGGGACGCGCGGCCATTTCGACTCGCTGCGGGTCGAAGCGGTCCCGGATTTCGAGAAGGGCCTTCACCAGTTTGTCCAGACCGAGCGGCCGGAGATTCTCTCCGCGATCCTGAGCACCGGTAAGCTCGAGAAGGCCACCGAGGAATCTCTCGCGGCCGCGATTGTGGAGTTCAAGGAGCGCTTCATCAAAGAGAACACCAACGCGGTAGCGGCGTAACGCGCCGCGCGCGTGAGACGTGAGACGTGAGACGTGAGACGTGAGACGAGAAGCAAAATGAGCTGGGATAGCGAGCAGGGCCTGAGCTGTCGACTGTCGACTGTCGACTGTCGACTCTTCTAATGGCTTCTCTCATCGACATCCGGCGGCGGCTGCGTTCGGTCAAGAACACGCAGCAGATCACCAAGGCGATGAAAATGGTCGCCGCCGCACGGCTGCGCCGAGCGCAGGACCGGGCCATCGCGTCGCGGCCCTACGCTCGCGCGCTGCGCGAGGTGCTCGCTTCCGTCTCCGGCCGAGTTCGCGAGCTGACGCATCCGCTTCTGGCCGAGCGGGAGGAAAAGCGTGTGGCCGTGTTGGTCGTCGCGGGGGATCGCGGCTTGGCCGGCGCCTTCAACGCCAACGTCAATCGGGCGGTCGTGCAACTTCTCGCGAGCAAGAAATGGGAGTCCGTCACTCTTACTCCGATCGGCAAGAAGGCGCTGGACTACTGGCGGCGCCGAAAGGCCTCCCTTTCGGAGAAAACCTATCCCGGCATCTTCGCGAAGGTCGAGTACGGACACGCCCGCGAGATCGCCCAGTATCTGACGGACGAGTTCGCGTCCGGGCGGATCGACGCGGCCTATGTGGTTTACAACGAGTTCAAGTCGGTCATGTCCCAGATCGTGCGAACGGAAAGGCTCCTGCCGATCTCGAGGGGAGAGACCAACATCGGAGAAGCCCAGGCGCGGGTCGAGTACATTTATGAGCCGGATCCGGCCACGATCCTCTCGCGCCTTCTGCCGCGATATCTGGAGTTTCTGATTTTCCGAATCCTGCTCGAGTCGGCCGCGGCCGAGCACGGAGCGCGGATGACCGCGATGGACTCCGCGTCGAGAAACGCGGGAGACATGATCGACTCGCTGACGCTGACCTACAACCGGGTTCGCCAGGCGCGGATCACCAAGGAATTGATCGAGATCGTTTCGGGGGCGGCGGCGCTGGAGTAGTTGTCAGTTGTCAGTTATCAGTTCTCAGTTTGACTCTGCTATCAGAACTGAAAACTGAAAACTGAGAACTGAAAACTTAAGACTCAAGAAGAGAGGTTACAAGTGGCGGAGCAAAATATCGGTCGCGTCGTGCAGGTGATCGGACCCGTCCTGGACGTCGAGTTCCCGGAGGGCCACCTGCCTGCGATCTACAACGCCGTCACCGTCAAGGACGAAGGGAAGGAAACAGGCGTTCCGATCGACCTCGTTGCCGAAGTGGCGCAGCACCTCGGTGACAACCGGGTGCGCTGCATCTCGATGAAGCCGACCGACGGCATGGTGCGCGGCATGGCCGCGGTCGACACAGGCGGTCCGATCACGATGCCTGTCGGAGAGGGCACGCTCGGCCGGATCTTAAACGTCATCGGCGAACCGGTGGACGGCCTCGGTCCGGTCTCGGCGAAAGAACGCTGGTCGATTCACCGCGAGCCGCCGAAGTTCGAGGACCAGTCCACGGAGATCGAGATGTTCGAGACCGGCATCAAAGTCATCGACCTTCTCGAGCCGTACTCCAAGGGGGGCAAGGTCGGTCTCTTCGGGGGAGCCGGAGTCGGCAAGACCGTTCTGATCATGGAGCTCATCAACAATGTCGCCATGCAACACGGCGGTTATTCCGTGTTCGCTGGAGTGGGGGAGCGCACACGCGAGGGCAACGACCTGTATCTGGAGATGTCCGAGTCGGGCGTCATCACTCCGGGAGATTCCTCCAAGTCGAAGGCGGCGTTGATCTACGGACAAATGACCGAGCCGCCCGGCGCCCGCCTCCGGGTGGGCCTGTCGGGATTGACGGTCGCCGAGTATTTTCGGGACGTGGAGGGCAAAGACGTTCTCCTCTTCATCGACAACATCTTCCGCTTCACGCAGGCCGGCTCCGAGGTCTCGGCGCTCCTGGGCCGGATGCCCTCCGCCGTCGGCTACCAGCCCAACCTCGCGACGGAAATGGGAGAGCTCCAGGAGCGGATCACCTCGACAAAGAAAGGCTCGATCACCTCCGTCCAGGCGATCTACGTTCCCGCCGACGACCTGACCGACCCCGCTCCGGCAACCGCCTTCGCCCACCTGGACGCGACAACCGTTCTTTCGCGCGCCATTTCCGAGCTGGGGATTTATCCCGCGGTCGATCCGCTGGATTCGACCTCGAAGATCCTCTCGCCGCGGATCGTCGGCGACGAGCACTATGCCGTGACCCGCTCGGTTCAGGCGGTTCTTCAGAAGTACAAGGATCTGCAGGACATCATCGCGATCCTCGGAATCGACGAGCTGTCGGAAGAGGACAAGCTGGCCGTCGCGCGCGCGCGCAAGATCCAGCGGTTCCTCTCGCAGCCCTTTTTCGTCGCGGCGCAGTTCACCGGGCTCGAGGGCCGATTCGTCAAGGTTGCCGACACGATCAAGGGGTTCCAGGAGATCGTGGCGGGCAAGTGCGACGACATGCCCGAGCAGGCCTTCTACATGGTCGGGACGATCGATGAGGCGCGCGAGAACGCCGAGAAGATCGCGAAAGCGGCGGCGTAGACTGCCGGCTGAGGCTTCATGGCCGGCAAGCTGAAATTAATCGTCGTCACTCCTGAAACGACCGTTGTCGACGCCGAGGCCGACGAGGTCCAGCTTCCGGGAGAGCTCGGGTACCTGGGGATCCTGCCGGGTCACGCCCCGCTCATTACGCTGCTTAAGGCGGGCGTCCTCTCCTACAAGAGCGGCGGCGCGGAGACTCGATTCGCGTTCTCCACGGGCTTTGCCGAGATCGTCAACGACAAGGTGACCGTTCTGGCGGACCTGGCCGAGGGGAAAGCTCAGATCGACTCAGGTCAGGCGGAGCGCGACCGGACGCGCGCCGAGGAAGCTCTGAAGACCGCGAACCGCGAGACGATGGAACAGATCCGCGGCGAGCTCGATCTCGCGCAGGCGCGGCTGGCGGTGGCGGCGGGGAAAGTCTAAGGTCTAAGGTCCAAGGTCTAAGGTGGAACCGCATGTGTTGTGTCGGGAAGTCGGTGTCTGGCGCGTTCCCCGAAGCTTAGACTTTAGACCTTAGACCTTAGACTGCTTCGTGACCGAATCCGCCCCCCGCACCACCTCCGAGCACGTCCAACCGGCCGAGCCCGCGCCCGAAGAGCAATACTTCCTCGAAGGTCCGCGCGGACGCCAGCGAGAGTTCTGGACCGTGCTCTCGATTGCCTGGGAGCTCATCCGAGGATTCCGCGCGCTCCACTTCGTCGGTCCGTGTGTCACCGTGTTCGGCTCGGCGCGCTTTCCCGAAACGCATCCTTATTACGAGCTCGCGCGCAGGGTCGGCGCTCGGCTGGCGCAAATGGGCTTTACGGTGATGACCGGCGGAGGGCCCGGGATCATGGAAGCCGCCAATCGCGGGGCCAAGGAGGCCGGGGGGCGGTCGGTCGGCTGCAACATCGTGTTGCCTCAAGAACAGCTCATCAACGCGTACCTGGACCGCTGGGTCACCTTCCGCTACTTCTTCGTGCGCAAGGTCATGCTCGTCAAGTACTCCTACGCCTTCATCGTCATGCCGGGCGGCTTTGGAACGATAGACGAGCTCTTCGAGGCGATGGTCTTGATCCAGACGGGGAAGATCGAGAGCTTCCCCGTCGTGCTGCTCGCCAAGGACTACTGGCAGCCGCTCGTCGATTTCCTGGAGGAGATGGTCCGCGTCGGGACGATCGGACCCGATGACATGAACTTACTTCTCTTCACGGACTCGGTCGATGAAGCGATGAGCCACATCGAGAAGCACGCCGTCGAAAAGTTCGGGCTCGTGCGAAGGAAGATGCCTCGTGTCACACGGGAGCTGGGAGAGAAAGTGATTCAAAGGAGACAATAATTTCGAATTTCGAAACTTAATTCTTCCAGCCCGGCCCTCTCAACGGGACTCCTGGAGTCTTGCCGGTCAGCTTCCCATCGTCGACCACGAGCACGCCGTTGACGACGACGTACCGAAACCCTTCGCTGTACTGGTTGGGCTTCTCGAAGGTGGCCCGATCGCGCACGGTTTGGGGGTCGAAGATGGCCAGATCCGCGGCAAATCCCGGCTTGACGAGGCCACGGTCCGTCAAACCCGCGGCTTGCGCCGCGAACGACGTCATCTTTCGGATCGCTTCCTCCAGCCGCAGGAGCTTTTCCTCGCGGACATAGTGACCGAGGATCCGCGCGGCCGAGCCCCAGCCGCGCGGGTGCGAGGTCTCGTGAGAGAGCGGTCCATCGGTCGCCTTGGCTGGAGAATCCGTTCCGAAGGAGGTCAGCGGATGGGCCAACGCCGTCTGGACGTCCTTCTCGTCCATGATCGACATGATGCAGCCGGCATTGGCGCGGTCCGCGAGGACGATGTCGATCACCGCATCGCGCGGGTCCTTCTTCTCCGCTGCGGCAATCTCCGAGATCGTCTTCCCCTCATAGGGCTTGAGTTTTGGGTCGAGCACCTCGGCCACGAGGACGCCGTCGGGACCTCCGGCTCCCATGTACTGGTTCTCCCAGTCCGTAGTCTGTTTGGCCATGTCCTGCTTGACCCGCTCGCGGGTGGCTGGGTCGGTGAGCCGCGAGAGCAGCTTCTCGCGGCCTCCCTCGCGCACCCAGGGCGGGAGATTGGCGTCGAGACCGTTGGAGCCTCGCGTGTACGGGTACATGTTGGCGGAGACGTCGATGCCGCGGGCCCGCGCCTGTGCGATCTTTTCGAGAACCTGCGGCATCTTTCCGAACTGGGGGCGGTAGGCGGTCTTCAGATGCCAGATCTGAGTCCGGATGCCCGCCTCGCTCGCAATGCGGAAGACCTCGTCCAGAGAGGCGTCGATTCGGCCTGATTCGGATCGCTGATGGGTGAAGTAGGCCCCGCCATAGCGCGCGGCGACCTTTGCCAGAGCGATCAGCTCCTCCGTGGAGGAGTAAATGTTGGGGATGTATTGGAGCGAGGAGGAGACTCCGAGCGCTCCCTCGCGCATCGCCGCGTCGACGAGCGCTTCCATCCGGGCGAGCTCCTCCGGCGTCGCCTTCCGGTTCTCGCGGCCGATCACGATCGCGCGCACTCCCCCCGAGCCGACGAAGGTCCCGAGATTGATCCCGGCGCCATGGCGGGAAAACGCCGCGAAATAACCATCGAGGGTCTTCCAATTGGGGCGGACGCCGTACTTCTTGTAGACGTCTTCCCCCTCGGCAAGGAGCTTTTCGTCCAGCGGCGCGATCGATTCCCCCTCGCCCGTGACTTCGGTCGTGATTCCCTGCGTGATCTTCGAAGCCGCGCGCGGATCGACCAGGACGTTGTATTCCGATTGTCCCAAGAGATCGATGAAACCGGGCGCGATGACGAGGCCCGTCGCGTCGATCGCGCGTTTCGCTCGCGCCCCCGCCAGCCGGCCCACGGCGGTAATGCGCCCGCCGGCAACCGCGACGTCGGCGTAGAAATAGGGGGCGCCTGTTCCATCCACGACGCGCCCGCCCGTCAAGAGCAGGTCCGGCATCGGGGCTTGCGGCGAGGAGGAAGGAAAAGCGCCGACGCCCCCCAAGAGCAGAGCAAGGCCGGCGAAGGAGAGGCCGATTTTTTTCATCGCGCCAGTCTATGATCTTTTCGTGGTTTCCTCCGATGCCGGTGCGCACGCGGTTGATCTGTTGCACGAGCTCGTGGCGATCCCCTCGGTGACCGGAGCGGAGGCCGGAATGGTCGACTTCTTCGAGGAGCGTTTCCGGCGGCGGGGTTGGACGGTCGAGTCGATCGACGTGTCGCCCGGCCGGCGCAATCTCTTCATCCGCCGTGGCCGGCCGCGCGTCGTGCTGACGACGCATGTCGATACCGTCCCCCCTTATTTCGAACCGCGCCGCGAGGGCGGCACTCTCTTCGCGCGCGGCGCCTGCGATGCAAAGGGATGCGCCGCCGCGATGGCAATCGCTCTGGAGGAGCCTCTTTCCGACACGGAGGAAGCCTCTTTGCTGCTGCTCGTCGGCGAAGAGAGGGGATCCGACGGAGCCCTCGCCGCCAACCGGCACGTCCCCGAGGGCGTCGAATACCTGGTGGGAGGAGAGCCGACGGGAAACCGGTTCGTGGCGGGCTCGAAAGGCTGCCTCCGGATCTCTGTGGAAGCGCGGGGAAAAGCGGGACACTCCTCGACTATGAAAGCGGAAACCGGCTCGGCGGTGCCTCCGCTCTTGGACTTTCTGAATGCTCTGCGAACCCTCGATTTTCCCGAGGATCCGACATTTGGAGCGACCACGATGAACATTGGGGTGCTCGAGGCCGGAACCGCGCCCAACGTGATCGCCGAGCGCGCCCGCGCCGAGGTGCTTTTTCGCACCGGTGTCGCCGTCGAACAATTGCTGTCCCGCATCCAGCCTCTCGTGAAACCGCCGCTCACGCTCCAGGTTCCCTATCGATCGGACCCGATCCGATTTCGAGTCCCGAAGGGATGGCAGGGCGAGATCGTCTCTTTCGCCTGCGACCTGCCGCTCTTGCCGAGGTGGGGGGAGCCGATTCTGGTCGGACCCGGCTCGATTCTCGATGCGCACACGGCGGAGGAACGAGTCGAGCTTTCACAAATCGAGGAGGCCGTGGGCCTCTACCAGAGCCTCGTCCGCTCTCTCCTTTCCGAGGGGGAGAAACATCTGGAGATGCCGCCCGCCGACTCTTCGGCCGCGCGACCATCGGACCTCTCTCCGTTCACCTCGCGTTCACATCCGCGCGCCTAGGCTGCGAAGGTCATGAGGAGTCTCGTCGCCCTCTCCGTGCTTCCCCTCCTTCTCCTCACGCAGGCCATCGCTCCGAGCAAGGCCAAGGTGCATGGATTCTCGCTCTCGGGAACGGTGGACCGCCTCGACGAGGCGAAGAAAACGCTTGTCGTTCGCAATGCGAGCGGCAAAGAAACGACGCTCGTCTGGACGAACGCCACCAATGTCATCGGCGGAAAGCTCGCGGTCGGGCAGGCCGTGACTCTCAAGTACCTCGATCGCGACGGCAAGCACATCGCGACTTCGATCCGCATTGGCCCGCCGCCAGCGCCGACTGCCGTTTCGCGTTAGCTCTGAGGCGGCCCGCCCTCGGGCGTTTCGACGGCGGCGGGCAGCCAGAGTCGGAAGATCGCGCCGTGGCCTTCCCGCTCTCCGACTTCAATGCGCCCGGCGTGAGCTCGCACGACCTGCTCGACGATTGCCAGACCCAGCCCGGAGCCTTCGGGATTGAGCCCTCGTCCCTGCTCCAGTCGCACGAACCTCTCGAAAATGCGCGACCGCTGCTCGGGAGGCACTCCGGGCCCGTGGTCGCGGACCTCGAAGAACACCTCGGAGGCCGAGCGCCCCACCTCGATCTCGACGCTGGTTTGCCGGTCGGTGTAAGCAATCGCGTTGGAGAGAAGGTTGGAAGTCGCTCGCCCGACCGCGTTGCGGTCCCCGCGAAACGGGGCGGGACCGTCGCGCACCAGCTGGCAGTGGACCGAGCGCGCAGCGGCAAAGGGCTTCTGCGCGGCAACAGTCTCTTCCGCGATCGCCGAGAGATCGCACAGGGTCGGCCGCGGGGCAGGAGCCGCGTCCCCCTTGGCCAGCAGAAGGAGGCTGTCGACCTCCCGGGCGAGGCCGCGAGCCACTCGCTCGAGAACCTCGAGGGACTGCCTTCTTTCCTCAGCAGTCGCATCCGGGCGCAGCGCCTCCTGGGCTTCGCCGACGAGCACCGCCGTCGGGGTCTTCAGCTCGTGCGCCGCGTCGGCGACTAACCGGCGCTGGGCGCGCAAGGCCGCTTCGATGCGGTCGAGCAGCGAGTTGATGACCGCCGCGAGCCGTTGGAACTCCTCCCCGCCCGTGACGGGGACTCTCCGCGAGAGGTCCGCCGCTTCCATTCGGGAGGCCTGGAGCGTGATCTGCTCGACCGGCCGGATCGCCCGGCCGACAGCGAAGGCCAGAATCGCGACGGTGCCGAGAAAGCCCGTCAGGACGAACCCGACGAGGGCCCGGTCGAGCCGCGCGAGATTGCGCAAAGAGGGACCGACCCACCGGAAAAGAACGAGGGTCGCTCCGCGGGCCTTGCCTTGCAGGTGGGTGACGAGAAACCGGCACCAGCGTCTCTGTCCGCTGTAAGGCTCGATGGCCGTGTACGGCACTTCGGGCCGGTTCTTATATTGCGTGATTCCTCCCGGAAGAGTTCCGCTTTTCAGCAGGTTGCCCGATGCCGCAATCGGCCTGTCGTCCTTGAACAGGATCGCGGTGTGGTTGGCCAGCCGGAACTCAAATGCGTTGGCTTCGAGTCCCGCCTTCAGCGTGTCCCGCTTGGACTCCTCCAGCCCCTCGAGCTCGAAGCTCGAGCCGAGCGCGACGGACAGCGTGTACAACTCTTCATCGATGTCGGAGAAGGTCATGCTGCGCACGATCGTGCGGGTGCCCAGCGCGATGACCGTTAGGAAAAGGGCCGACAGCAGAGCTCCCCAAAGCGCCAGCCGCGTGCGCGCTTTGCGCAGACGAGGGAGCTTCATACGAGTCTGTATCCCATCCCGCGGACCGTTTCGATTCGGGAAGGGGAACGCGGCGTGTCGATTTTGCGCCGCAGGCGAGCCACGAGCACGTCGATGGTATTCGACATCGGCTCCTCGCGCTCTCCCCAGGCCTGCTCGAGAATCTCCTCGCGCGAGATGACGGCACCCGGCTGGCGCAGGAGAGCCTCGAGAATCGAGAACTCTCGGGCGGTCAAGACCAGCGGCTCTTTTCCTTTCCAGGCGCTTCGCCGGGACGGATCGAGTCGCAGGTCTCCAGCCGACAGCTCCTCCGCCGGCCGGCGTTCGTTGCGCCGCAGGAGGGCGCGTGCCCGTGCCGCGAGGACTTCCAGGTCGAAGGGCTTTCCGAGGTAGTCATCGGCTCCCTCGCTCAATCCCTCGACCGTCGAGTCCGGGTCGTCGCGCGCCGTGAGCATCAAAATCGAGTTGGCGAAGCCCTTGCCGCGGGCGTGCCGGCAGATGTCCAGCCCGTCGCCGTCGGGCAGGCGCCGGTCGAGCACCAGAAGGTCATAACCATGAAGCTCCATCAACTCTTCCGCCTCCGATATCCGCGCCGCTTCGTCGCAGGCCAGTCCCGCGCGCGTCAGCGTTCGGAGCACCAGGGAGCGCAGCCGCTCGTCATCTTCGACAATCAGGGCCCTCATGGGTCTTGTGCCTTCACCGGGGAAATTGTAACGACTTGTCAGTTCACAGTTTTCAGTTATTAGTTTCCATCCTCTTCTGCCTGAACTGAGAACTGAGAACTGAAAACTGAGAACTCAATTACAGAAGGAACATAGCAGCCGCGGCCACAAACATCAGAAGGGTGGCGACGGTGACGGTTGTCCGGCACAGGGTCCCGCTCGGCTGCCCCTTCATGATCGTTTTGCTCGAAGCGACCAGGAGAATCCCGACGAGCAGAAAGGGGGCGAGCACTCCGTTGATCACCGCGGTCCAGAAGAGCGCCTGAACCGGATTGATCTGGAGAAAGTCGAGCAAGATCCCCCCGGCCGTCGAGAGAACGACGACGCCGTAGAAATACCGCGCTCGCCCGAGCTTCCGGTCCAGGCCCTCTCGCCAGCCGAAGGTCTCGGCGAAGGCGTAGGCGGCCGAGCCCGAGAGCGTGGGGATGGCGAGTAACCCGACGCCGATCAAGCCGACCGTGTAGAGAAGCTCGGCGAAACGGCCCGCCAGGGGGCGCAGCGCCTCGGCCACCTGTCGGGAAGTCTCGAGGCGGGTCATGCCGTGCCGGTGAAGGGTCAAGGCGGTCGTCAAGATGATGAAGAACATGACGATGTTCGAAAAGAACGTCCCGGTCCCGACATCGAGCTTCCGATCGGCGATCTCACGGGACGTAGCGCCGACGCGTTGCACGAGCATTCGTCGGCCCATGGCTTTCTCCTCCTCGACTTCCTGGGAGGCCTGCCAGAAGAAAAGATAAGGGGAGATCGTCGTTCCGAGGATCGCCACGAGCGTCGACCATCCCTCCTTGCCCTGCGGAATCGAGGGAACAAATGCGTCGCGCAAAATCGTGCTCCAGTCTGGGCCGACATAGAAAGCGGTGATGACGTACGCAAAAAGAAAGAGGGCCAGCCACTTCAGGATGGCCGCGATCTGGTAGTAGCGGAACCGGATGATCGCAACAGCGATTCCGACGCCAAAGAGCACGACGAAGAGATGCGAATTCCAGCCCGTCAGCATCTCTGCGGCGTCCGCCATGCCCGCCAGATCCGCGGCGATGTTGATCATGTTGGCCCCGAGCAGGAGAAGCGCCGCGATCACCAGGACCCATCGCGGGAATCTCTTTCGCAACGCGCCGGCGAGTCCCTGTCCGGTGACCATCCCGATTCGCGCGCACATCATCTGAACCGCGGCCATCAGCGGCCAGGTCAGAAATGCCGTCCACAGAAGCGAAGTGCCAAGCTGTGCTCCGGCGATCGAATACGTCGCGACGCCGGAGGGGTCGTCGTCGGCTGCTCCGGTGACCAGTCCCGGTCCGAGCGCAGAAAAGAATCGCCGGATCGGCCCGAGGCGCTTTTCTGATTTCGTCGTGCTCAACTGGTCCGCCCTCTCCTGTCAAGAAGCTTCCCGTTCCCGGTCGTCGGCTTTCACGCGAGGCCGGATTGCAAGAAGCGAACCCGAGCATTGAGCGGAGAGATCGGGACATCAAGCGCGCCCGCTTTCGGGCCGCCCCGAAAGGCGATCAGAGCTCGACGTGGAGCCGCAAGCCGAAAACGTGAACGGGCCCGCGATCTCGGTTATAGGCCGGATTCTGGATGAACTGATAGTCGGCGGTCAGCCAGAGCTCCTTTCGCAGAAGCGCCTTGTA
>Ga0070697_100000845_pt1 | contig 23024 bp, 23 predicted proteins | sample KBSK1501metaG_FD_65475 | JGI IMG/M metagenome (GOLD analysis project Ga0070697, IMG submission 65475) | Corn, switchgrass and miscanthus rhizosphere microbial communities from Kellogg Biological Station, Michigan, USA - KBS K1-50-1 metaG | ecosystem: Host-associated > Plants > Roots >... | reverse complement strand
ACGTTCGGCCGCTTCCGTGATCGAGGCAATTGATCGAAAGAAATATGAAGTAGTTCCGATAGCTATCACCAGAGAAGGGAAGTGGCTGCCACCTCCTGCCGCCGCCAGACTCTTAACTCAATCCGCACAATCCCTCCTTCCTCCACAAACAGGCGCCATGCGTCAAAGCGATGTTGCCATTCTCGGCGATCCGTCGCATGCGGGACTGTTCTCCTTTGATCTGGATGGTGGAGCTCCCTCGTCGGAACGTATTGACGTCGTGTTTCCAGTGCTCCATGGACCATTCGGCGAAGATGGCACACTTCAAGGACTACTTGAGATGGCCAACATTCCCTACGTCGGCTGCGGCGTGCTCGCTTCTTCTTGTGGGATGGACAAAGTGGCGATGAAGTTACTGTTTCTTCAGGCCGGACTGCCGATGTGTAACTACACCTGGTTCCTGCGCTCGCACTGGCAGGACAATCGCTCGAAGGTCATTAAAAGCGTCGCCCGCGATATCGGATTCCCATGTTTCGTGAAGCCGGCCAACCTGGGTTCATCGGTAGGTGTTTCAAAAGCGGTTGATAAGGCTTCGCTTGAGCAGGCAGTGAATCTGGCAGCTGGTTTCGATCGAAAGATAATCGTCGAAGAGGCGGTGGACGCAAGAGAGATTGAATGTGCCATTCTCGGAAACGATGAACCGCAGGCGAGTCTTCCGGGAGAGTATGTGGTCCATGACAACTCTGCCGGGTTTCTCGACTACACGGAGAAGTATGCTAAAACCGGCCACGTCGATTTTGTAGTGCCGGCGCCCGTTTCTAAGACGTTGGTTACGAAAATCCAGCGCATGGCGATTCAGGCATTCCAGTCAGTTGATGGCGCGGGCCTGGCGCGGGTTGATTTCTTCCTCAGGCGAGGCACAAAGGAATTGCTTATTAATGAATTGAATACGCTGCCGGGGCTTACAGAGGTTTCCGGCTATCCCAAGATGTGGGCCGCCTCCGGCTTGAGCTATACGCGCATGCTTGACCGTCTCATTGAACTTGCATTTGAAAGACATCGTGAGAAATCGCTTAACAAGGCGACGCTGGAATAGACAGAGATCAGAAGTCAGAAGTCAGAGGTCAGAGATCAGAAGTCAGAGGTCAGAGATCAGAAGTCAGAGGTCAGAAGTCAGAGAACAGAAGTCAGATTTTCCATAGATCATTTGACATTTCTCATTTGTCATTTGAAGACATTGGCTCGAACTCATGATGTCTGAATAATGCCTTGGTTTTAAATGAAAAATGAGAAATGTCAAATGATCTATGGAAAATCTGACCTCTGACTTCTGACCTCTGACTTCTGACCTCTGATCTCTGACCTCTGACTTCTGGCTTCTATCCCTTCGGGGCTCGATAAGCTTTACGAGTTCTGACCATCAAGTCATCACGCGACATCTTTACCTCCAGCTTGCGCCACTTGCCATCGTGCGCTCGATTCACTGGACGGAAGGCTACAGTGTATTGATGGCCTAATTCGTCGGCAATGCTCGCAAAAGCGTCCCGCAGCGCCGGGCCACCCGGCGTAGCTATGAACCGCCCCCCACTCTTCTCAGCAAAAGTCTTGAGGGCCCCCACGCTTTGTTGATTTCGGAACCCCGATCCGTCCGTAGCAGACATATCGACAGTGTAAATACTAGCTCCAACGGCAAGCGCACTCTCCAATGCTTTGTCAGAGGAGGCGCCGCTGATAGTGTCGATGCCATCGGACAAAACAACGATTGCTTTGCGCTTCTCCTGGCGTTCAGCCAACGCTTTAGCTGCGTCAACGATTGCATCGTTTAGCTTGGTCATACCTTTCGCTCGCATGCCAAAAGCCATGGGCGCCAGGTCTCGACCTCCTGAAAACTCCTGCACCTGTTCAACCTTCGAATCAAATTTGTAGACTGCCGCGACATCTTCCTCCCGCAGCCGATCCAGAAAACGAATCGCAGCGGATCGGGCGAGCGAAAGCCTGGTTTCCATACTGCCGGAAGTGTCCAGCAATACGACCGAGGCGAAAGGAGATTCATGAACACTGAAGCTTGAGATCAGTTCAGTTGAAACCTGCTTGCCATCCTCGAGGATCGTGAAGTCTGAAAGTTTAAGTCCGGGAACATACTGACCGGATTTGTCAGTAACAGTGATATTCAGCACCACCAGATCGGTGTTGACTCGGACAACCTCGTCATCCTGTTGAGCGAAAAGCAAAGTGGGAGTCAGCGCGATACACAGGAGAACCGGGATGAAAAACAGGAAGCTTCGAGGACGTCGCGGTTGGAACATTTAGATCACGAGTTACTGGGTTGGATTTAGAGAGCGAACAATACGAGTCAGTTCAAGTAACACATTAGCTTCGTCGATAACTGCGGCAGAAACGACGTGTTTGGGAGTTTTCTCAACGTTTTTCTTTAGGGACGTGGCTACTTCCGCAAACTTTTCCACGGCACAGGCTAGATCCTTGGGGGGCTGCTCCATCTCATTGTCGTCTTCGGAGCCTCCCGCAGCACTACGAATGGCCTTTGCCAGTTTCTCTGCCTTCTCGAGTTTTTGGATCTCCTCCCGGCCGAGATGGTTCTTCTGTTTAAATGAGCTCCTCACAGCCTCGCCCAACGCCGATAGATCGCGGGCCCGATCTACATTCTTCTGATATTCCCTCTCTTCCACCTTTATTGCGCGTTTGGCGCGCATCTCCTCTTCAATTGAAGCAGGCGTGGTTCCCTCGTATTTGTCCTTGTCCTTGTCGGCCTGGTTGATTGAGGTGACTGGGTTTACCTGTTGCGAAGCTTGCGCCGCAGCAAGCGCGCAGGAAAAAACTACAAGGCAAACGACACCCGCGGCTCTGGCGATATTGACGGCGAGCTGGATACGGCTTTCAGGCATGATCACGAATTGGATTCTTACATACTTACCGACGGGGAACAATTGAGTCGTGTGATTTTGACGACCCTGGACTTGAATGGGTTGCATACTTCAGGAGATGGAGCAAGCGTCTCGGCGCTTCCAAGACAATGATTCGCCTTTACCTGAGACTTCACATCAATTCTCGTCGCCGTGCCGACTCATCAACGATAACTTGAACGACTGAGGAGATTTTAGCGCGAAGGTGGTCCGCCAGCTTAGAACTTACTTTAGCTCGTCCTGGAACCTCACGGGAGCCGGGTAGGCCTGTCTGGAGAGCCCAGGTCATCGCTCTTAGATGAAGGTCTTTGAACTATGACCGTTTTTGGTTCCAGCCGTTCAAGCGGTCGCTTTTGTCCGGGAGCCCAGGAGTAACCGACTGCCGTTGAATCCGGGCCGACTCTTAAGCCCACCAGGCGGGCAGAACCATAATCCTGAGCTTTCAGTTCTAATGAGTAGCGGCCCTCTTGAGTCACGTCAAGCTCTGAAGGATCCACGCTGACCAGCTTCGTTTCGAACGCGCCGTCTTTGCGCCGCTTCAATTCCAACTCAACTTTCACCTGCCCCAATTTCTCGGAAGAAGTGTTTCTGACAGTGCCGCCAACCGTTGTCTTATTACCTTGCAGCAGTGCTTCATCAACCAACACCATAGCTTTAACTGGTTTCCTAGGCTGAGGAGGGTTTGCCTGCGACGCTGTGACAGCGTTTCTGGCGTGACGCTGGCGTAGGTAGGCGTAACCGGCAAGTACTGCGATCGTTACTGCAAGTGCCGATATGGCTGCGACAAGTTTCAACCCGAAAGAACCCTTTGGTTCTACGATCAGTTCTTCGTTAAAAGATTGCGTCATTATTTCAGCCGACTTTATTCAGGTACTACCTTAACAAAAAGGGAAGTAGAGGCGTGTCCTACTCAACCCGGGGACTATTCAACCCGACCTGGAGGAGGGCCGCCAGTAACACTAGTGATGAGCGCCGACAAGAATTCGTCTTCGACTACGCCCGAGCTGCGAAGTGTACTCCACTCGGCGCCGGTAGCCCCATCGGTTCTGCCTTCAACTTTCGCGTTGACGGAGATATTGGCACTGTTTCCATCGATTGGCTGGACCTCGACCGTCAAGGTATATCTGCCACGGGTCCAGGCGCGAGAGGCTGAAGTCGTGATGTCCGCATAGCGGCCTAGTTCGGTTTGAGTGACAACTGCGCCCTTGATAAAAGTGTAGGGCTGGCTAACGATGATGCCCTCCGATGGTCTGGAGGCGGCCTCATCAACGATCAGTTTTCGATCTCGCATTACATCCATAACCGCCTTGATTATCACGTCTCGGCGAGCCGTGATGCGGTAAGGATTAGGAAGCGGTGGTATTGGTGCGGTTTTCCCTGCGCCAAAATCGATTCCCGGACCTGTACCCGTAGTAGTCTTGGTGCTGTTGCTTCCCGCAGTGCCGCTATCGCGGACCCGCTCGCTCGTCTTATCAATACCTTTACCTTGAGACCATGCCGTAACAGCGCTCAACGACAACATGAGCAGTAGACTTGCAAACCTCATAAGAAACACCTTCTTGAAATAACGACTAATAACAAGATTCAAGTGGGGAGATCGTTAAAGGGAGAATAGATTAACGACCGACCAATTTCAAGGGAGACTTTTCTTTTTGAGTTAACCTGATCGTTGAAAACAACTAATTAGGGCTCGCCCGCTGTGTTACTTCGATATCGCCTCATCTCTTTGTTGTTCCCAGTTTCGAAGCGCCCTTACGCCAAGGCCGAAATCTCTGTCGTTGTTATAGAAATTATGTGCGCCATCGTCGCGCGAAGGCTCGCGCACGTAATACAGATAATCAGTTTGAGCCGGATTGAGCGCAGCTTCAAGTGAACTCTTGCCAGGCGAAGAGATGGGACCCGGAGGTAATCCACGCTGCAGACGAGTGTTGTAAGGCGATCTTCTTTCGACGTCGCTTTTGTAAACCTTTCCATCATTACGCCACTTGCCTTCAAGCTTGGAAGCGTAAATAACGCTCGAATCAACAGCCAGCGCCATCCCGACACGGAGGCGGTTATAAATCACCGAAGCCACTAGCGGACGCTCTTCGTTGAGTTTTGCCTCCGTTTCTATCAAGGAAGCGGTGGTGACAACTTCACGTGGCGTAAAACTTAACTTGCCGGCTTGCTGCGACCATTCGGGCTTCCACTCTTTCCGGAAGCGTTTCACCATGATCGCGATTACCGCCGCAGGCTTGGTGTCGGGAGGGAAATCATACGTATCCGGAAAAAGATATCCCTCAAGGTTTGTCGCGGCCGGATCCAGATCGCTAATCAAGCTCACGTTATTCATTAAAGGAAGCGCTGCAGCTGCGTCGGCCAAATGAAGCTCCGGAATCTTGAACATTGCATTCGAGATATCCCAGCGGGTCCAGCCCTCGACCACCGTCAGCCGAATCAGGCGTTGTTCACCTGTTCGGAGCCGGGCGAAAACACCCAGCGGCGAAATGGGTGAGGGGAAGTCGTAGTCACCTGCTTTCAACTGGGATCCGTTTGAAGTGAACTTAAGGTAAAGGATCAACGGCCACTTATGCTTGATTATCCCTTCAGCGGCTAACTTATTTACGACCGCGGTCGGAGACGACCCCCTCGGGACCTCGACGTAGTGTCCTTGTTTGGCGTGCCGAATTGGGGTGTGGAGTTCGCGGTAAACCCATACGGAGCTAATCGCCGAACCGATAAGAAGGAGTAAAAAAGTGACTAGAAGTATGCGTTTCATCTTGTTGTAAGGCCGGTTACGGCACGCGTGGAATTCGGGTTACCCAGCGCTGAGAAAAGCCTCATAAACCCGGGACCACGATTCTTTCCTGATCATCCTCAAGGAAATCTCTCAGAATCACCGCTGCCGCCTCGCTGTCAACAAGCGCTGAAACCTGAACCTCTCCATGGCCTTCCAGGCGAAGGTTTTGCTCCGCCTCCATTGAACTGAGCCGCTCATCTTGCAGGTAAACTGGAATCTTCAAGGACCTCGCAAACTTCTGAGCCACCCGCTGAACCTCAACTGCGGCATCACCGCTGGAACCATTTAGCCTGAGCGGTAAACCAATTACCACCGTCTGAGCGTCAAAGCGTTGTATCAGATTGTCGACATCTCGAAGCAGTTGCTTCCAATTGGTCCTGGGAAGAGCCTCGAGGCGGGTAATCGAGATTGATAGCGCATCTGTAACCGCAATCCCGACGCGTTTTTCACCGAGGTCGATAGCCACGATTGGAGCGCGGATACTTTTTTTCTCAATGAGTCTTTCCATGGCGCTTAGGTGATAAATCGACCGTTGGGCGGGCGCGAAAGATGGCGAAAAACTTGAGCAAATACCGAATAAAGTTGGGTTGCACCCTTCACTAACCGCCTGTATGATACGACTGGCTTGTCAAAAACGCATGTTGACAATTGGATCTAACGCCAAAAGCATGAGGTAACTAATGTCATTTCGCACGAAGTTTGCACTAATCCTGGTATCAGCCACGCTGGCTGTTTATACAGTCGTTGGGGGCTGGATTTCCACGCGTGCTCAACAGCCCGCTAACAATCCGAATGACCAGCTCCGAATTTTTGAGAGTGTGTTACAGCATATTCAGAACGATTATGTGGACGACCCCAACATGGATAAGGTTCGAGCGGGCGCTCTGCGCGGCCTGGCCTACGGACTGGATCCTTACTCGACTTATCTTACCGCGGAGCAGGTTCGCGACTTTAACGAGAACGCGAAAAGCAGTCAGGTGGGGATTGGAGCCGAACTCTCGCAGATGGCATCGTTTCTCTACGTTATCGCGCCAATGAAAGGCTCGCCCGCCGACCAGGCCGGCATCCGAGCCGGGGACATCATCGAGTACATTGACGGCAAAGCCACGCGAGATATCTCGCTCTATGATGCAAAACAATTGCTGAATGGCGCTCCGGGTTCCGAAGTTAAGTTGCGAGTCCTTCGAGCCAATACCAAGCCGCTGACACTCGCGGTGAAACGCAGTTCCTTCCGCGCGCCGGCCGCTGAAGCCAGAATGGAACCAGGTAGAATTGGTGTTCTTCGGGTCAACAGCTTTGCCGCAGGTGAGGCCGCTGACGCCCGCGCGCGGGTACAGGATCTGATCAAGCAAGGTGCGCAAAAAATCGTTTTGGATCTGCGCGGCACCGCGGGCGGTTCAATTGACGAGGCTGTGGCCGTCGCTAATCTTTTCATTAAAGACGGTATGCTGGCGCAAACGTCTGGTCGCGAGGGCAAAACGTTAAAGACATTTGCGGCTGATCCGAAGGCAGCGATTTTTACGGGACCGGTGGTCGCTTTGATCGACAGTGGGACCGCTGGTGCGGCTGAGGTCGTTGCGTCCGCTTTGCTTGAGCGTGAACGCGGGCAGGTTGTCGGCGAGAAGAGCTTTGGCGCCGGCGCCGAGCAGCAGCTATTTACTCTGCGCGCGGGGGACGGCCTACTGCTAACCACCGTCAAGTGGGCTTCGGCCAGCGGCAAGTCGTTTCTGGGAGAAGACCGCAGCCACTCTGGCGTGACTCCGTCGGTTGAAGTAAAACGGCCGGAACTTGCCGATTCCATTGATCCAGACGAACTCACTGGAAATGACGACGACCAGGCAGCCAAGCCAAATGACAAACCGGAAGCAGCGCCAGAACCGGCTGCTCCCAAGCCTTCCGTCGAAGATCTGCAAATGAAGAAGGCGCTCGAGCTGCTCCGCGAAAACAAGCCCTTACCACTTCAGCGGGCCGCATAGAGTCTGACTGCTAATAAAGCTGAGAATGAAGGCCGGGAATTACCCGGCCTTTTTCTTTTCAGAAGGAAGTTCCCCTTCTACGTTGGATATCGAATAGTCAGTAACTCCATATCGGGTAATCGCAAAGCTGATGCCTGAAGAGAGTTCTTGGTTTTTGATGATGAACTTATTGCAATCGAACGATTCGCCCGTTGAAGCCTTCAGATTACTCAATCTCCATAACTTACAGGCTTAAAAGGAACACTGGTTGCTGAACAAACCAGTGCACGGGGTGAACAAGCTTTTTAAGTTAAGGAGAACCAGACCGATGATTATGACTAATAGATTGCTGCCGGTGGCCCTCGTGGCTGCCCTTATCGGAGGATCCGTTGGCGCGTTTGTGATGCATTCAAATAAGACGTCCGCTGAGACTCAGAGCGCTACGCTTGATACCTCAAGAAATCCTGATCTCCGTTATGCCCAATATCAGGCTGACGTATCGGGTCGGGAACAGGTCATTCCTGCTGAATACAACACTTCAGCCGAACAGACTGCGTACAAGACGGGCTTTGCGGATGGATTTAAGGCATGTGAGAGTGGCGTAGCCGGAAGTCAGCTTGGCTCACGAACTACCACTAATGCTCAGCCTCGCGTAGTTTATCGAAATACAGGTGGTACGGTTGCGCGTAACTCATCCAGTTCGCGAAGAGTCTATTACGACTATCAGCAGCCGCGGAAGCGCAGCTTCTGGCAGAAACATCGCGATAAGCTAACGGTGGCGATGGGTGCCGGCGGTGGTGCAGTTCTCGGTGGGCTCTTCGGTGGAAAGAAGGGTGCTGCTATAGGTGCTCTCGCAGGGGGCGGCGGTTCCGCTTTGTATACATACAAGCTTCGCAATCGAAACCGACGCTACTAGTTAGGCACGAGCCGTAATAGAAAGAGGAGTGCCGAGCATGAAGGCAAAGGGCTTAATTGCGCTCAGCGCTCTGGCAGCAATGGTGTGGGCAGTCCCCAACGCGGGGGCTGCCCCTGCGGTGTTAAGACGCGGTGCCCGCACTGTACGTTCCATTGCTGCCTTGCCGCTGCCGGCGCGCTTTCGCTTCCAAAAAGAAAGCGGCCTACTGCTAAGAGTTTGGCTTAATGGAAGTGGGCCTTACACGTTTGCCATAGACACCGGCGCCGGACTCAACGTGATAACGGAGAGAGTGGCCGCCGAATCCCGACTGTCATTCAGAACAGTACGGCCAACGATAATGGGCGGGCTTACCGCAGCGAGAATTTCATCGAATCGTGAGGCTGTCATAAACGAGTTAGCCCTCGGTGACCGGGCCAACAGGTTGACATCGCAACAGACAGCTTTGATTGTCCCTTCACTTGCACCCGGGATCGATGGAATCCTGGATCCCACCGAAGCCTACTCGCCCTTTGGTTACTCTATCGATATTTCTAATCAGCGAATTGAGGCCATTGATGGCACAAATATACGCGGGAATAGTCCAAACGGCTCGCGAAGCCGGCGAGATGTTATTGACGGTGGCGAAGGAGCTGTCGTCCCATGGTTAACGGTGGGACCAAGTAACCGGCCTTTTGTTAGACTCGGTGACGGCAGGCTCGCATTAGTAGATACCGGCTCAGGTTTCGGCCTCGCGGTAAGTGAACGGAATGCGGTGGTCATCGGCCGCAATCCTGGAAGAGGAAACAGCGAAGGCATTCGCGACATCGGCGGAGGAACCATACTCTCGCGTCGAGTGTCCCCGTCCACGATCAGCATTGGAGACCTGGTGCTGCGCGGCATTCCTACAGACATTCTTTCCCACGCGGAAGATGATGCCCCCGTGATCCTGGGCCGGGACGCGCTCTATCCCTTCAAGATCACTTTCGACCCCCATCGGCGACTGATAGAATTTGTGACTTCAGCAGAGAACAATTAGCTCTTCAGGTGGTCCGTCTCGGGGGACGCATGCACGCAAAAGAAAAATATATAACTCGTCTTTCTCTGTGCATCCTCAGTGTTCTCTGTGTCTCTGTGGTTATTCTTTCCTTTTATAAATTCACCACAGAGGCACAGAGTACGCAGAGAACGCACAGAGAGTTTGAGAGATTCCAACAGACTACTGAAAATACCGCTGGTGAGGGTCAGGATCCAGCCAAGAAGCAACCCGAATCTGAAACCGACGTCGTACGCGTAGAGACTAATCTTGTTAACACGCTATTCACCGCAGTTGATAAGGACCGTCACTTTATTACTTCGCTGCGCGCCGAAGACATCCGCATCTTCGAGAATGATGTTACTCAACCGGTAAGCCTTTTCGAACGCGAGACAGATCGTCCACTGTCACTGGCGCTTCTCATCGATCTCAGCGAGTCTCAACGCGGCGTACTCCCATCTGAAAAACAAGCCGCCCGAGCTTTTGTCGATCTGGTGATCAGGCCTCAGATCGATCAAGCGGCAGTTGTTTCCTTCACCGGAGTGCCCACGGTTCAGCAATCCCTGACAAATGATCTGGTCAAACTTCGGAAGGGAATTGAGCAGGTAAAAGTTGAACTGTCTCCCGAAAATGCGCGGCGGCTGGCGAATGGCGAGGACCCGCTGCCAAAAGATCAGGATCCAACTGGATATACAGGAATCTGGGATGCCATGTGGATGGCCATTGATGACCTCTTATCCAAAACCCCCGAGCGGACGAGAAGGGCTATTATTCTGCTTTCCGACGGCGACGATACCAGCAGCACTATCAAAAAGCAGGACGTGATCGATCTTGCAGTTAAGTCGGACGTGGTGGTCTATTCAATTGGGATTCGCGATCGCGACTTTCCGGAAGGGAAACTTGACTCAGGTTCCCTAAAGAAGATTTCGGACCGGACGGGTGGCCGGGCATTCTTTCCCACGCAGCCGGAAGATCTGAAGCTGGCGTTTTCCCAGATCGATCAGGAGCTGCGCTCTCAATACCTGGTCGCTTATTCACCAACCAATGCGAACCACGACGGTTCGTACCGCCGCCTCAAAATCGAAATCGTCAATCCGGAACTACGGAAGAACAAGGTGCAATTGCTTTATCGCACCGGTTATTACGCGCGAAAGAACTAACGGGGCTTCTGAAAAACGGGTTGTCCTTCTCGAGAAGGACAAGACGATCCACGAAATCACACGAATTCACACGAACTGACTCGAACTAATGACTTCGTTTCGTGATCTTTCGTGTGATTTAGTGGATCGTTCCTGGGGTTTTATTCCGGCGGAAGAGCCATCATCACAGCGGGATGTTGCCGTGCTTCTTCGGAGGGTTGGTGTCGCGTTTGTTCTCCAGCAACGCCAGAGCGCGAATTAGTTTTGGTCTGGTCTGGGCCGGCTCAATGACTTCGTCAATAAAGCCACGCTCGGCGGCCACGTAAGGATTGGCAAACTTATCCTCGAGCTCGAGAATTCGAGCATGTCGCGCAGCATCCTGATCTTTGGCCTCATTAATCTCACGTCGATACAGCACGCCCACAGCACCCTCTGGTCCCATCACTGCAATCTCGGCCGTGGGCCAGGCGAAGTTGATGTCCGTGCGAATGTGCTTCGAAGCCATCACACAATAAGCGCCGCCATAAGCCTTGCGCGTGATCACGGTCAACTTCGGAACTGTTGCTTCAGCAAACGCATATAAGAGTTTCGCGCCGTGGCGGATGATGCCACCGTGCTCCTGCGAGACGCCGGGCAGGAAGCCGGGGACGTCTTCGAAGGTGATCAAAGGAATATTGAAGCAGTCACAAAACCTGACGAACCGGGCCGCTTTTACTGAAGCATCGATATCGAGAACCCCGGCCAGAAATGCCGGCTGATTTGCCACGATGCCTACGGAACGCCCATCGAGACGCGCAAAACCGATGCAAATGTTCGGCGCATGATGTTGCTGCACTTCGAAAAAGTAGCCGTCATCCACGACTGCGTTAATTACTTCGCGAATGTCGTAAGGCTGGTTGGAAGCTTCGGGGATGATGCTGTTGAGACTCACCTCAGCGCGGTCCGGCGAATCCGTTGGATTCAGCCGAGGTGCATCTTCGAGGTTGTTGGAAGGAATAAATGAAAGCAGTTCTCGCACTGTCCGCAGCGCATGTTCATCCGAATCCGCCGCGAAGTGGGCCACGCCGGAAGTGCGATTGTGAGTGAGCGCCCCACCCAATTCCTCTTTGGAAACGTCTTCGTGGGTAACGGTCTTGATAACATCGGGACCCGTTATGAACATGTACGACGTGTCCTTGACCATGACGTTGAAGTCGGTGATCGCCGGGCTATACACCGCTCCGCCGGCGCACGGTCCCATAATGCAACTGATCTGAGGAATGACTCCGCTTGCCAGCGTGTTGCGCAAAAAGATATCGGCGTAGCCACCGAGACTTACGACCCCTTCCTGGATGCGCGCCCCGCCTGAATCATTTAGTCCAATCACCGGCAAGCCGACCTTCATGGCCAGGTCGAGAACTTTGCATATCTTCTCTGCGTGAGTTTCGGAAAGGGAGCCGCCAAAGACAGTGAAGTCCTGGGCGAACACGAAAACTCGACGGCCATCAATCAAACCATAGCCTGTGATGACGCCGTCGCCTGGATAGAGTTGCTGGTCCAGACCGAAATCCCGCGAGCGATGCACGACCAGCTTGTCAAACTCTTCGAAACTGTCTTCATCCAGCAGAAATTCGATCCGCTCGCGCGCAGTCATTTTGTTCGCCGCGTGTTGCTTCTCGACGCGATCCGGGCCACCGCCTTCCTCGGCAACTCTAGAGCGTTCTTTCAGGCGTTCGAGTTTTGATTTGGACTGTTTTGGCTGCTGTTTCATAAGAGTGCCATAGATCCTGTACGTCCTATATGACCAATTAAATCAAGCCTCGCTGCTAAATGGAAACTCGCGTCTTTGAATCATTCCCACCAGGTCATCAACCGCTTGCCGGGCGTGGTGCTGCACTTCGGCGGAGTAGCCGTAGCGCTGGACGTTGATCTCAAAGTCGTCGAGGTCGAGTAGCCGGTACGAAAAATCGGGTTCCACCAGGATGTCCAGATCAAGATCTGCATAACTGAGGACCTCACCATCGAAAGTGGGAGGCACATTCACATTGCAGTAATAGTTTCTCAGTTCACCGTTGGGTTGCGCAAAACGAAACACGTTGTACCAGCGATCAAGCCAATAGTATTCAAGACTGTGTGTACCAACGGCAATAGTTCCGAGAAGATCGTGAACAACTTCTTCAGGAAATCTCGCGTCAAGAACCACCAGGGACCCTTCCTGCTTTACCACTTGCGCCGTCCAGCGTCGGTGCTCAATGCCGTCATACTTGCACGCGCGAACAAGGATGGTTTTGCCAACCGCTGTCAACCCTTTTGTCCTGTCAGTGGTGGTTTCAGTTTCAGCCGGGAGCATATTCCAGGTCCGAAGGACCGCCAGTCAATAGCCCCGTCCGTGAGGGCGGGGTTCCAGACTCTGATAGCCGGAGGTCCGAAGGACCGGCACAAACCGTGGCGCACCTACGGCGCTCGGGTAACTAACCAATACGTACCCAGCCCTGACGGACGGGGCTACTCAATGCCGGTCCTTCGGACCTGAGATGTTCAAGTTTACTTCTTCCCTCTGTTGCGCCAGTCGGCCAAAAACTGCGCCTGACCCTTATCAGTTAGCGGATGATTGAACATCTGATCGATCACTTTGAAAGGCATCGTGGCAATGTCGGCGCCCATGCGCGCCGCTTCGATTGCGTGGATGGGGTGACGAATGCTGGCGGCGAGCACCTCTGTCGGCCAGGAGTAGTTTGAATAAATCTCAATGATGTCACTCAGCAGCACGAGACCGTTTTCCCCAATATCATCCAAACGGCCGAGAAAAGGACTGATAAACGACGCACCCGCTTTGGCCGCCATGATGGCCTGAGCCGCCGAAAAGCAAAGGGTCACATTTACCTTGATGCCTTCGCCGGATAATCTCCGCGTCGCTTTCAGTCCTTCGCGCGTGAGCGGACACTTCACGACTACATTAGGTGCAATGGCGGCATACTCGCGCCCCTCGCGCACCATGCCCTCAGCGTCCTCGCTGGTACATTCAGCCGACACGGGTCCATCAACAATCTCGCAAATCGCGGCAATGTGTTGCTTGAAATCGACGTCGCCCTCTTTCGCGATCAGCGTGGGATTCGTCGTGACCCCATCGGCAATGCCGTAAGCCGCTGCCTCGCGAATTTCATTCAGATTGGCAGTATCAAGAAAAAACTTCATAAGACCTCCTATTACAACCGTCTGGTAGATTCACAAATGGGATTTCGCAGTATCCCGATTTCATCTATTTCAACTTCAACCACATCGCCAATCTTCATTTGCGAAACTCCCGCGGGAGTTCCAGTGGCAATTAGATCTCCGGGATAAAGGGTCATGACGTTGGAGATGTACCTGATTAAGAAGGGAACGGAAAACGCCATGTCCGCGGTGCAGCCCTGCTGCTTGACTTCTCCATTGACACGAGTCGTCACGTTCACGTTCAGCGGATCCAATCCATCAACGATAAAAGGGCCGACAGGACAAAACGTATCGAAAGACTTGGCTCGCGTAAACTGCACGTCCTTTCGCTGCAAATCTCTGGCGGTCACATCGTTGACGCAGGTGTAACCCAGAACATAGGTGAGCGGATATTCGCTGCTGGTGAGATTGCGCGCTTGCCGTCCAATTACAACCCCCAACTCGCCTTCATGTTCAACCTGTTTCGATTCCGGCGGCAGCTCGATGCATTCGCCATTTGCGATCAGCGCCGATGGCGCCTTGAGAAAAAGCAACGGTTCTTCCGGCATCTTGTTGCCGAGTTCCGCGGCATGATCGCGATAATTTCGTCCTACGCAAACAATCTTTGAAGGGGTGACGGGAGCGAGTAGCTCAACTTCCTCCAGGGGAATCGATTGCTGGCGAGGAATATCACCACCGTCAAACTCTTGACCTTCGTCAAGCGGCCATATCCGCCCATCTTCAAGGTGGGCGAACCGAGCTCCTGCGAAGCTCTTGTGTGTAACCCTGCACAGTTTCATTTGCTTTTTATGGGACCGTTTCGGAAACCACTTCCGATGGAGGACTGACATTTCCAGCTCTGTCTATTGCCCTCAGATAATAGTAATAGCGTTTTCCCGGTTCCACCTTTTCATCTGTGAAAGTTGTTTTAGTCAGCAGTTCGGAGTTTAACTTATTCCACTGATCCTTAGGCAGGTCAGGATCGGTCGACCGGAAAATGTTGTAGCCGGCGATATCCGCTTCAGGATTTGCCGGGAAGAACAGGGAAAGGCGTCCCGGAGCCGGCGCAACTGATATTCCTGCGGGCGCGGATGGTGGAAAGACATCGCGCGGAGTAATGGAAACAGAGTTTGAGTTCAGACTTTCAACCTGCGCGCCTTCCGTTCCCAGAGAAGCAGCGCGGACGATGTACCGGTAGCTTTCTCCAAACTTGAAGTTCTTGTCGCTGTACTCGGTTCCAGAAACCAGGGAGCTGTTGATTGGTGTCTCACTGATCTCATTTTCGGCCTCTTCCATCCGGTAGACGTTGTAGCCAAGCAGGTTCACTGGCGTTGACCCATCGATGTTGGCTGCCGGAGGCTTCCAGGAGATCGTAATCGCGTTCTCACTAACCTCATTGCCGGTTTCGACGATGGTGGGAGGTTGGGCGATTCGCGCGGCCGGTTCAATCACCAGAAAGTTTGAAAAAGCTGCGCGCTGACCGGAGTCGTTTACGTAACGAACGGCGTAACGCAAGCGGGCCGGCTCACCAGCGAGTTCGAGCGTGTCGGTGTAGGTTAGAACGTCAATCGCATTTTTGATCTGATCGTAAGTAACGGAACCAATTAAGGTGGATCGAGCTGCAAACTCTTCTTCCGTTAGTCCAAGTGGGGCACGAGGTTTTTCGGCCAGCCGGTAAACGTCAACTCTTCGAATGCTCTGTACGCTTCCATTCGGAGCATTCCGTTGAGGAGCGGGCCAGCTGAGAAGAACCTGGTTTCCTCGTTGCACTCCGGAGAGCGCCTCTGTTCTTTGTTGCACACGTTCAACCGGCGGTAGGGGTGGACGCCGCTTGCCACAGTTCACCAGGAAGAGGAAGGTTGGCAGGCAGAAAACAATGAGAACTATCCGCCGGTCCAGCGGTGAGGGTTTTTCCCTGTGACTGACGCCCGCATTCGAGCTGAGCGAATTCAGTGTCGCGCGAAGCGATCTCATTAACACCGTGGCTTTAGCCCGGTGATTAAGGACGCCTCTTGTTCCCAGAACCGTTTCTAACGGTTTCTGATGATCCCCACGCTCAACAAAACCGTTCAAAACGGTTTCGTCTTCAAGTCCGATCGCATTGTCACCGGGCTGAAGCCACGGTGCTAATGAGATCGCTTCGCGTGATACAGCCGGCGAGTTCCCGGCATCTGCTCGGGAGCGATCTACTATCGGCCTCCAGCCCTGTGCCTTCTGCCTATTGGTTTTCACAGGATATACCGGCTGAGGTCCTGGTCTTTGACAGTTTCCGCGAGCATCGCCTCGACATAGCTGGAGTCAATTCGCTGGTTCTTTGGTTCCAGGTCTGGTCCCTCAAAACTTATTTCTTCCAACAGTTTTTCCATTATGGTTTGCAATCTGCGAGCCCCGATGTTTTCTGTCTGTTCGTTCACACGGGCCGCAAAGTTTGCAATCGAATCAATCGCATCATCGGTGAATTCGATGATCACGTCCTCGGTAGCCATCATCGCCTGATATTGTTTAATCAAAGCGTTTTTGGGTTCGGTGAGGATGCGCTTGAAGTCTTCTACAGTGAGAGATTCCAGCTCCACTCTGATCGGAAAACGTCCCTGCAGCTCAGGGATGAGGTCAGAGGGTTTCGAAACATGGAAAGCTCCGGCCGCAATAAACAGAATGTGATCTGTTCTAACCATTCCATACCGGGAGTTGACCGTAGTCCCTTCGACGATCGGCAATATGTCACGCTGCACGCCTTCACGTGAGACATCTGGTCCATGTCCCGACTCTCTGCCGGCGATCTTATCAATCTCGTCCAGGAAAATAATGCCCGAAGATTCAACCCGCTCTATTGCGGCCCGGGCCACGGTCTCCATGTCAATCAGGCGCTCTTCCTCCTCCTGCATGAGATATTCCATCGCCTCATCAACCGGCATCTTTCGCTGCTTGGTACGCCCCTGAAATAGATTGCCCAACATGTCTTTCATGTTGATGCCCATTTCCTCGACGCCTTGCGGCCCCGCAAGTTCGATGACGGGAAAATTCTTTTCCCGGATCTCTATTTCCACCAGACGAGTATCGAGTTTGCCACTGCGAAGCTGGGTGCGCAGTTTCTCTCGGGTTCGCTGAAACTGTTCATCCCTCTCTTTTGAGCTGGCGGGAGATTCAATAGCGGCATCAGCCGCGGCGTCATCAATTGTTCCATCAAAATCGTAGAAACCAGACGTCGAACGGGGTGGAGGCAACAGCAAATCAAGGATTCTCTCCTCAACGTTGAGCTCTGCCTTCTCGGCGATCTCGTCAATTTTTTCCTGGCGCGTCATGTCCACCGATATTTCGGTGAGGTCGCGAATCATACTTTCGACATCACGGCCCACATAACCGACTTCGGTGAATTTCGAGGCTTCCACTTTGAGGAAAGGAGAGTTAGACATGCGGGCCAGCCGGCGCGCGATCTCCGTTTTGCCCACGCCGGTTGAGCCGATCATGATCATGTTTTTCGGCATCACATCAACCGCCATCTCCGGATCCAGTTTCTGACGCCGGATGCGGTTTCGCAGGGCAACGGCAACCGCTCGTTTCGCGTTGCGTTGGCCAACCACATGCTTATCAAGCTCGGCCACGATCTGGCGAGGAGTCATGTCGTCAAGGCCGACTCCTTCATCAATTTCGCCTTCTAAATAAATAACCATTTTAGTTAAATAAAATTCCTGAACGGTTCGTAGTTACGAACACAATTACAACTCTTCCACTACGATATTCTGATTCGAATAGATACAAATCTCGCCCGCGATGCGCAAAGCCTCAACTGCAATCTCACGTGCCGACAAATCGGTGTGCTTGGCCAGGGCTCTCGCCGCCGCCAGCGCATAGGAGCCTCCTGATCCTATTGCCAGTACGCCATCATCCGGTGCGATGACGTCGCCATTGCCCGACAAAAGAAAGGAGCTCTTGCTATCGGCGACAACCAGAAGCGCTTCCAGGTGTCGAAGTATCTTGTCAGTGCGCCATTCCTTACTGAGTTCGATGGCTGCGCGTTCGAGATTTCCGTGATATTGCTCGAGCTTGCTTTCGAAGCGCGTTAGAAGGGAAAAGGCGTCGGCTGTGGCCCCTGCGAAGCCCGCAAGGATACTATCGTTATAAAGCCGGCGAACCTTCTTGGCACTGGCCTTCATGATGGTTTCACCAAGCGTGACCTGGCCATCGCCGGCAAGAGCTACGTGTTCGTCTTTGCGAACAAGCAGCACAGTGGTGCTACGAATCCTGGGTGTTTGTGAATGCATTTTTGGCAAAGGCCACTATAGGAATTCGCTGGAATGCAAGTCAAGGCGAGGTATCTTACGGAGCGCAGGCATCCTTGCCTGCTCGTCTCAGCAGAGAAGCATGCTGAACCGAAAATCGCTCGCTGCACAACCCAGCAGGCAGGGATGCCTGCGCTCCCGAGCGGGGTGATTGAAGTTACTCTAGAAGCTTAAGCTATGATAAGTTGCAGTTGAAGCAGATTATGGGAACGAACCATTCAGAAACTGATTTGGCAGCGCGGCCGCGCATCGGCATAACGATGCGCCTCGAATTGGAGAGCGACCGTTTCTACCTGGCTCGTCATTACAGTGAAGCCGTCGAAGCGGCCGGGGGCGCGCCGGTGCACATTGGTCTCCTGCCGCGACGGGATTACATCTCGGCAGTGATGAACGGGCTCGATGGAGTGCTGCTTCCGGGGAGCGATTCCGATGTGGACCCTTTGCGATATGGCGCTGAACCACATCCGCAGCTGGGCACTGTCGTGCCCATAAAGGATGAAACCGACTTATTGGTCCTCGAAGAGGTTGAGAAACGGCGCATGCCCCTGTTTGCTATATGTTTTGGGATGCAGGTGCTCAACGTTTCTCGAGGCGGCACGCTCGTCCAGGACATCGCGTCTGAGATAGCGAACCCTCTCAAACATGAGCAGGGCGCGCCGCGTGATCGCCCCTCGCACCGGATCAAGCTCGACAAGACAAGCCTGGTATCAGCACTGGCGGAAAGCGACACTGCCATGGTCAACAGCCATCACCATCAGGCGATACAAAACGTGGGCAGTGAATTGGTCGCGACAGCCTGGGCCTCTGATGGCCTGGTTGAGGCCGTTGAGGATCTTCGATCAGATCGGTTTGCTCTGGGCGTGCAGTGGCACCCTGAATTGGGATGGAGGGAAGATCAACTGTCGCAGGCACTCTTCAATCGATTTATTGCAGCCACCCGGGAATATGCGCGAAGAGCCGGAAGTTTCCCCGCTGAATCGCATGCGGTTCGCGCGATGAAAGAATCAATGAGCTAAGGTCTTACATTAACATGAGGGATTTTTCGTTGAGGAACAATGGCTCGAAAACAGATTAAGCTGGGACTTGAGAAACTACTTGAAGAACAATCCCATCTGGTTCGAGGAGCAAAGGTGGGATTGATTTGTAACCAGGCGTCGGTTAACCACAACTTTCGTCACGCAGCTGACCTTCTACATGAACATCCTGCGGTGAACCTCCGCGCGCTGTTTGGGCCGCAACACGGAATTCGCGGAGACGTACAGGACAACATGATAGAAACGGCGCACACCGTGGATCGGCAAACGGGTTTACCGATTCATTCGCTGTACAGCGAAACGCGCGAGCCTACCGAAGCGATGCTGGAAGGGCTCGATGTGCTGGTGTTTGATATGCAAGACGTCGGCTGTCGAATTTATACTTTTGCCTACACAATGGCGAATTCGATGATCGCGGCGCGTAAGTTTGGGAAGAAAGTAATTGTCTGTGATCGGCCGAATCCGATTAGTGGGGAGCACGTGGCGGGGAATGTACTGGAACCCGAGCAAGCATCCTTTGTCGGCCAGTTTGCAATTCCTACCCGGCACGCGATGACTCTTGGCGAGCTTGCTAAGTTATTCAATGACCATTTTGGGCTCGGCTGTGATCTGGATGTTGTAAAGATGGACGGTTGGGAACGAACCGACTGGCAGGACGAAATAGACGCTCCCTGGGTGATGCCTTCACCCAACATTCCCACAGTTGATTCGGCTACGGTGTTTCCAGGGACGGTCCATTTCGAAGGGACACAGTTATCAGAAGGCAGAGGGACGACGAGACCGTTTGAACTGGTCGGCGCCCCTTATGTGAACCCGGAAGAATATGCGCAACGACTAAACGAAAGGGAACTACCGGGCGTTTATTTTCGAAGCTGCATCTTTCGGCCTACCTTCCAGAAGCATGGTGGAGTCAGCTGTGGCGGCGTGCAGATCCACGTTCTGGATCGAGCGAAGTTTGAGCCGGTGACCGCCGGAATCACTATGGTGAAGATCGCTTACGACTTGTACAAGGACGAGTTTCGCTGGAAGGAACCCCCCTACGAATACGTCTACGATCGTAATCCATTCGACGTGATCGCAGGGACCTCGAAAATCAGGGAGGCGATTGAAAGCGGAACCTCAATTGAGGTGCTTGAAGAAAGCTGGAAAGAAAATCTGGATACGTTTAAGCAGGTGCGTGAGAACTACCTGCTCTATTGAAAAACAGTGTCCGATAAGCTTAAGTAAGTTCTGAACAAGGGTTTTCGACGCGTAGCGTCGGTATGAATTTAGCCCGGCCTTTCAAGGCCGGGAAAGGCCAAGGAAGTGTCTGCGTCGCGCAGCGACGTCTGAACCATTCAATCGTCGCTACGCGACGAGAACAGGGTGACAACCTGATCCCCGGTGTTGAAACACCGGGCTAAATTCATAGCGACGCTACGCGTCGAAGACACTTTCAGCACTTCCTTAGGTTTAGGGAACGATGAATGTTAATGTGAGCCTTTAGAGGTCGGGGTGCCGACCGTTAAGGTTTAGAATTAGGAAATGGATGTCTCGACAATCGTGCTGATGTAAAACTTTAATTGGTCGGCGGGCATCTCAGTTGAGACTTTACGGAGGTTAATTTTGGGCAAGTCTGATAAAGAAGAGCTGGAGGTTGGAGAAAGTGCTCCAGCCAGGGCGTGGTTGATGGGAGTTGTGGGCTGGCTTTGCCCGGGGTTTGGTCACCTGCTTCAGGGCAAATGGCTGAGGGCGTTACTCCTGGGTGGGGCCGTTTGGATCTGTTTCCTGACTGGTTTATGGATGGGTGGACATCTGTTCATAGTTAAGGGAGATGAACAGAGTTCGGCCTTGCTGCAACTGCCGCCGATGATTGCCAACCTGGGTTCGGGATTACTTTATATATTCTGTTGGTCTATGGGTGTTGGTTTTTCCGACGATCTGATAAACGCCGCCCGCCCCACTTATGAATATGGAAACACGTTTCTTTTAGTTGCGGGGCTGCTGAATTACCTTGCAATGCTGGATGCCTTCGACATTTCGGCGGGGAGGAAATCATGAGACATTTCCTGGTTATGACAGCGTTCGCTGGATTGGCCGCCGTAGTTTTCGGCATTGTCGCGAAGGATTCAAAGAAAGAGCGGATCGTTTACGGCCTTAAGGTGTTTGCTGAATTCCTGGTGATTGGTCTGGCACTGGGGTGGATTCTGTATTTCATCCCGTTTTAGAGAATCATTCTTTTCGAATGGTTGAGACTCCTTAGCCTGGTCCGGAGCCTGTCGGAAAAAGAAAAACTCCGTGCGATCTCTGTGGTCCTCTGTGTCTCTGTGGTGAACTCTTTTCAGACTAAATCCACCACAGAGACACAGAGTGCACTGAGGATGCACAGAGGAAGACAAATCTTGAGTTTGCCGACAGACTGCTTCGCAGGCTGGACTACCCTGCGATAGTACTGATAATAGAGGTTGAATGGCTTCTCTCGAAACTGAGGCACTGGTCTTACGAACTTATAACTTCGGAGAGGCAGACAAGATTGTTGTTTGTCTGACCCGTGCGTCCGGCCTTGTTCGAGGAGTAGCTAAGGGATGTCGAAAGTTGAAGAGCAGGTTTGGCGCCTCGCTCGAACCCTTTACACTTACCAGAATCACCTACTATCACAAAGAGAATCAGGACCTGGTTTCCCTGCGACAGGCTGAGATCATCAAATCTCATTTCGACTTGTCCAGCCACCCTGAGATGCTAACCGGACTGGCGTACATGGGCGATCTGGTGATCGAGTTTTCACCGCCCTACGAGCCAAACGAGAAACTTTTCAGGATGGTAACCGCCTGCCTGGATGCGATTTCCGAGTCGCAAGCGGACCTACAAATCATCTTAAGATACTTCGAGGTGTGGCTGCTGAAGCTGGAGGGCTTTCTGCCGGATATTCGCCGTTGTGGTGAATGTCATCGGGGATTCGACGAGAACGTGTTGGCGTTCATGGGGCACGACCTAATGTTTCGTTGCCGGCTCTGCAGCCAGGGAACCGGCAGCGCCTTGTCCAAAAGGCTTCAGACGCAGTTGCGGGCCACGCAGAAACTTGCGCCTTTTGTCTTTGCCAGGGAATCGCGCGACGTGCCGGCAAGTATCCACCGCGAGATGGCTGAACTAACACATCAACTAATCGGACGCGTACTCGAAAGACAACCTCGGTTAAAGTCTACCTTCCAGTGAGTACCTTAAGAAGCTACTTTAAATGTTTACTCGGAAGTTAATCGCAGTCTATGTGGTCAAGGGCGCGCTGCCTTATGTCTTGCTTTCATTGGTGCTGTTGACTGCCATACTTCTTACCCAGCAGTCGGGTCGCTTTGCTGAACTGGCTCTCTCCGCCGATCTCCCATTATCGCTGGCCGCAGAAATCACTGCCGCACTTGTCCCTAGTGTCCTGGTACTCACCTTACCGGTAGCGGTGCTGGCAGGTGTGGTGGTCGGGTTTGCCCGGATGGGCAGTGACAGCGAGATCGTGGCTATGCGCGCTGCCGGCGTTGGCACCTGGGGGTTGTTATGGCCTGTATTGCTTCTCGGATTGCTGGCAACGGCCGGCGCAGCATTTCTGCATATGAGGGAGGCTCCCCAGGCTGCGCGCGACCTGCGGAGGGCAGCTTTGCAGGGCGCCCTGCGAAAGCTGGAATCGCCGGTAGAGCCGCGTACCTTCAACACTGAAATTCCAGGATACGTAATTTACGTAAGGGATGGTGATAAGACGCAAGGTTCGTGGGCTGGCGTCTTTATCTATGCTCAGCAGCGAGACGGGTCTACCAGGGTCGTAACCGCACGTTCCGGCAGGATAGATTCATCCGGCGAGAAAGCAGAACTCGTT
>Ga0070697_100000844_pt1 | contig 23029 bp, 17 predicted proteins | sample KBSK1501metaG_FD_65475 | JGI IMG/M metagenome (GOLD analysis project Ga0070697, IMG submission 65475) | Corn, switchgrass and miscanthus rhizosphere microbial communities from Kellogg Biological Station, Michigan, USA - KBS K1-50-1 metaG | ecosystem: Host-associated > Plants > Roots >... | reverse complement strand
CCAACTGTGGATTACTGGTGAAAGGGGTTTGTCGACGGCGATCGGCTCTGGTGTGTCATCGGGTAGCACGCGGGTTCAACCTGGTTGCGTAGCCGTGCCGTGCATACGGCGAAAACCTGGCGGCAAGTAGTCTTGGGAGTACGTCTCGCGCGCTTTTTCCCAGGCCCCAGCGTCCTGTGCACGTGTCACAAGCTGGCTGGGGGCTATTCGCGCACCAGTAACGCCAAGCGCGGGAAACGGAATTGCCCGGCGGCATCGTCGATCACATTCACTTGGCAGGTATAAAAACCGGGTTTCAGCTGAGTGAGCGGTACGTCGAGCTGAAAAATCGCCGCCTTGCGGTCCGGCGCGTTCAACTGTTCGCTCTCCACCAGGGGCGTTTCATAAGCTTTCGTCTTTCCTTGAAAGAAAGCCACGTTGGTCAGCAGACGGATCGCAGGACTGGTGGGGCCATTCGCCTTACCGTCCGTATTGGCCGCGGCGTGAGCCGGTTCATAGACCTCGTAGTAGAAGTACAGATGCTGGCCGGCAGAGAATACGTGCGTCACGTTGGGAATTACCTCGGATCCATCGCGCACGAGCGGATTCGCGCTTTTGCGTTTTGTATTGGCCTGCAGCTGGCTTGCCAGCACAATCGAACTCATCTTTACAGGAACCGTCTTAAGGTCGGGAACGGTGAGGTCGGTCTCGAACGAGCCCAGGCGACCACTTTGGTTCTCGCGCACCACAAACTTGAGGTGATACTGGCCCGGCGGCAAAACCAAGCCGCTGTTGTATTGCACGTTCTTGCGTTGCACCAGCTGGCTGGTGTTCACAGAAAACCGTACCGTATCCCGGATTTGCCCTACCGGCCGCTTCTCGGTGTCGGTCACAATTCCAAGAACGTCGAGCGTAGCCCGGTCCTGATCGTTGTTTCGGGTGAAAGGAATCTGCGAACCCGGTACGACCAGAGACACAGGCACGTAAAATTTCCGGTCGCCGATGCGGAAATATGCAGCCGACAAATACACCGGCAAATCGGTGGTGGAGAGGTCGGAAGCCAGTTCTTCGTCGAGCTGGCGCTCGCGGTCGTCACGCGTGGAATGCTGGAAATCCGCCGCGGCATAATAGCCGCGTCGGAAGTCGAGTTTGAGCCCGGGCCGGTTGATCCGCACCGTGATCCGACGGAAGCGCCCATCCCGCGCCCTATTTGTGCTGTGATAACCGAGCAGGTAGTAAAGCGAGCTGTCCTGTTGCACGCCGGTAAAGACCCTGCCAAAGTCGTTCGAATCGAGGAAAGCGCGTCCGCCGGTATCCCCCGCCAGCGTGACCAGCGTTTCCTGGGTAGTAGAGTTGGAGTCGAACTGGCTCGCCGTTGACTTGCCGGAGTAGGGCGAGGTCCCGCGCAGGCTGGCATTCTGCGCTTCGCCACCCGGCACCAGCGCCTGCAGACCGCGAATGTCCATGGTGTAAATCGCCATGTTCGCCTTCACCGCGGCGTTGGTTGCCGAACGGAGTTGCGACTGGTTCTCAATGCCGGTGCGATCCATGCCGCTGGAGAAATAAATCAGCGACTTTTTTTCTTCGATGTGAGAAAGCTTGTCGGCGATCGAGCGCAATGCCTGCAGCCTGCGATCGGTGTTAAAGATGTTGTACTCCGTATCGTCGACAGTGAACGACTGGCCAGTTTCAGCCGTGCCCTCGGTCGTTCCGGTGCTCCCGGTCTCGAACCCCCCGCCCGCGCCCAGATTGAAGGCCTGCAGAGATTTCTTCAGCAGCGCCCGGTCGGAAGTGAAGTCCTGATTGACGGACAGGGTGTCGCCCAGCGAGACCAAGGCGACCAGGTCCGCCGCAACCATCTGCTTGTCCACATAGTTCTGGGCTGCGGTGGTGGCGCGGTCGACTTCGTCCGGCTGCATGGAACTGAGGTCGAAAAACAGAATGATGAGCCGCCGGTCTTTGAGCGGACGGGTTTCGATCGCCGAGGCCGCGCCGGCGCTTTGGGGTTGAGTCTTGCCCAGCAGCGGCGCCTCGGTCGTGGCCGTGGACAATACCGCATCCGTATTTTCGAGATCGAAAGAAACCACCTGCTGGGCTTGGTTATCTTCCAGTACGGTGAAGTCTTCGCGCTTGAGATCGCGAACCGGGTTGCCGTTCTTGTCGCGCACGGTCACGTTCACCAGCACCAGTTCAGTCTTGGAACGGAATGTGTAATCACTCGAGGTTTCCTGGGAAACGACGCGGCCTGGCGCCAGCAGCAACGCCAGAACCATGGCCAGTGCCGCCTTGGTCCAGTTGACGCGATCTGGAGCCGAAGTCGTCATGTTCGTCAAAAGCGGAACCGGGCGCTCAGTTGTAGGGAGCGCATCGCTCCCACCGAAATCACCCGGCCGTACGTAGGCGAGTTCACGATTGTGTCAATCGTCGAAAATTGCGGGGTATTAAAAACATTCGAGAACTGTGCGCGAAGTTCCAGAAAACGCGACTCACTGATTGGAAAAATCTTGGTGAAGGCCATATCAAACAACCGCTGGCCTGGGCCCTCAATGCTGTTGCGGCGCGCATTTCCGAACGCGCCCGACGGCGCCACGAACGCGGCTGTGTTAAACCATTCCGCGACCGAGGCATCAGGCAAGCTGACCGGCTGACCGGGCACAATATCCGCCCGTATTGTGCCATTGGTACCGCGCCTCACATCGGCAAAGTTCCCAAGAATTCTGGGAGTGAACGGCAGTCCCGAAGCGATCGTCCAGTCACCACTCCAGTTCCAGTCTCCCAAGATGGATCGCAGCCGGCTGTTGCCCGTCAGCCATCGCCTCTCATGGCCGAACGGCAACTCCCACAGATAGTCGGCGGTGAACTGGTGCCGCTGGTCGAAACTGGACAAGCCACGCTCCGCCGCCAGGTCGAAGGCATTCTGGGCCACGTTGGTCGTGCCCGATATGCCGCTGCGTCCGCTTCCGCCTTGCGCCACGAGCGGTTCACCGTTTCCGATGGTCGAAGCGTTGTCCAGCGATTTGGAGAACGTGTAACGACCGCCGACAGACAGGCCACCCTGAAGACGCTTGCGGACGCGGACCGAGCCGGCGTTGGCGGTGGAATCTCCCCCCGAGCCTTCGAAGTAAAACGGCTGTACCCCGGGGAAGAGCACTCCGGTGGCAGTGCGGTTGGGCGCTTCCAGAATGTCGAGACGTGTGCCTTTTGTGCCGGTGTAGTCAAGGTTCATAATCAGCGTAGGTAGAATTTGCTGTTGAACATCGACATTCCAGATCTGCACGTAGCCCAGCCGGTAGTTGGGATCGACGCCAAAGTTATTGCTGATGGAGCCAGCCGGCACCGGTGGGAATCCATTCCGCAGCGTGAGCTGCGTGGTCGACGACTCGGTGTTTGTGGCTGTGGTCGAAAAGGGCGGCTGGAACGCCATATTCTGCACGATGCTTTGATACGCGCTGGTGTTGTAGTTGATGCCATATCCGGCGCGGACCACGGTGTTTCGCAAAGGTTTCCAAGCCAGGCCGAGGCGCGGAGCAAAATTGTTGCGGTCGGGACGGACCAGCGTCGCAGGCAAGTGCCCGTTGTAGGGGCCCGACTGTCCCACCCGCACCGGCACCGGTGGGGAGGTGAAACCCGCCGGCAGATCGAGATTCACGATGCGATCATTAACCTCGGAGAACGGCGAGATGTATTCGTAGCGCAGACCGAGATTCAACGTCAGATTGCCGCGCAGCCGCCATTCGTCCTGCGCGAACCCATCCCACGAATTGCCGCGAAAATGATAGTTGTTGGTGCCAAACTGCACCGAAGTCAGCTGCGGACGGGCCAGCAGGAAATCGGCAAAGTCGTAGCCGCTATTGACACCGGTAAAGGTAAACGTCCCACGGGCGTTGCTGTCAGCCTCGGTATTGATCTGAATCCGCCTGAAATCGCCACCCCAGCGCAAGGTGTGTTTTCCGTGGTTGTAGATCATATTGTCAGAAAAAGTCCAAGTCTGGTTGCGCAGCAGTTGCGGATTGGTGTCAGTAAGGCTACCGAAGTTGGTGAATGAAAGGTTCGGCAAACCCCAGTCGAACGGGTTCGACGAAACTCCGGTAAGGCCGAGTGCGCCGGTGATGTCCTGGTTGAAAGCGTAAAGGTTCTGGGTACGAATGCGCGAGCGGTTGAAGTCGAAGCGGGCGTTGTTGATCAACTTGCCAAAGGTTCTCGTGTACCCGATTGGCACATCAAAGCTGCGGGTGTTGGTGTTGCCCCCTACGCTAGGGAATGGATTGGTCACGTTCGCGCTCGCCGAGTGGTAATGGAACCCGAGGTTCAAATTATTTCGTGGACCACGCCGGCCCCGCTGGGGCACGCTGCTGGCGCCGCCCAGAGCCCGCATCACATGAACATTCAAATCGTCGCTGTCGTTGAGGGTCGCGGTGACGAAACGAAAATTCTGGGGATTGGAGCTCGTTGCCGTCACATTGGGCAGCGGAATGTACGGCAGCAGCCGTTGCGCAATGGGATCAATCGTCAGCCCAGCATTTTGAAGATTATTCCCAGCCACAGGCTGCCCGTTGCTGGGATTGATGAGCTGGACTCCCACGGCGGAAAAGTCCCCACCCCGTTCGCCCAGCGTGGGTACCGTCGAGAACGCGTCATAGGGCGCGCTCCCCCGCGAACCGTTGTAGTTCACGAAGAAAAAAGTCTTGCTTCGGCCCTGGTAGACTCCAGGAATATTCAGCGGCCCGCCAATGGAGGCGCCAAAACGCTGCCTCGTATACCCGGCTTTTTCGGTGGGACTGTCAGTCAAAGCGTAAGGCGCAGCATCCAGCGCGGAATCGCCGACGGAGCAATAGACCGACCCATGGGGCCGGTTGAGGTCAAATTTGCCCCGGCCAAGAATCATGGGGCCACCTCGTCCGCCCCCGCCTCCGAATCCGCCAAACCCTCCGCCGGGTGGTCCGCCGCCCTGTAGTCCGCCGCCAGGCGACCCGCCACCGGGGCCGCCTAGGTACACTGCTCCCGGTCCGGCTTGGCCACCGCCAAAGCCTCCCTGCTGTTCCCGGCCTTCCCGCAACCGCTGGTCGAGTTCATCGGTGCTCATGCCAAACATACCCACGCCCGAGGTGTTGCCGGAAATCGATACCGACTCCGTAGCCGCGTCCGCAGCAACGCCCGGCACCGGCATTCCTGATGGCACGATTTGATCTGCCCCGCCACCGGCAGCTTCGGTTGCCGCCATCCCCTGCATCACCGCTAGACTCTGAAATCCCCGGTTGGCTCCGGCCGCAGCTGGCCGTTGCTCCGCGCGCGCAGCCTGTTGCGTCCGCGATTGCAGAGTCAACTCCAGGTCCGCGCGGCCCGTTGGACCCTCGAGAACAACTTCCCGGGTGCCGGGCGCGAAGGCGGGCATTTCGATGCGCACCTGATACTTCCCCGGAGCGCCCACCGGAAGCGTATAGGCGCCGTTAATGTCGGTCGAAGTTGCGGTCTTCTCTCCGGTTGACGAGTTGCTTGCCGTGACCGTCGCTCCGGGAATCAGCGAATTGCCCGACTTCACCACTCCAGAAATGGAAAAGGTTTGTGCGGAAGGTGCGTCCTGCGCCAGCGAACTCACCGCCACCACTAGCAGGATGGCAATTCGCTGCAGGACGACAGCCCCCGTCCTGGAGGAAAATGTTTTGCCAGCGAATTCAGCGCAGCGCTTCATGCGCAGTTGTTCCGACGAACTGCGACCATGAATACATTCAACACTGCCGGCCGCGTTCCAGTGGTAAAAAGTTGGTCAACGACCGTAAAGTTTCGTAAACGCCAGATCTGTCATACGAATTCGGCTGTCGAAATGCGCCATCAGCTCCCGCCGCGGGGGTTAAGGGGACGGAAATCGACGCGGGTGGTCCCTCTAAAGGACGCGAAGTTCAGCGGCCTTCTGAGAATCCAGAAAAATGCATGAGGGCTTGCAATTCCCTCGAGCCTCAATGTACAAACGAGAAATTCAGGCCCGTGGTGAGCAAAATATCGTTCTGCTTAGCTCCCGCCGGCGGATTGGTCACATAGATGTCGCCGAACGCGTTCTGCCACCCCAGCCATTTGCTGATCTTGGTCACAGTGCCGAAGTTGAATGTCGCGCGATACTCGCTGGTGTCATTCAGATTAGGGAAGAAGTAGAGCTTCTCGCTCAGCAAGGTGTTCATCCCCAACTTGTGGTTCAGTTCTTCGCCCACCGACACGGCGGCAAAGCGGCGGCTGGGCAGCGCAGTGTATTTTTCACGGGTGTAGTCAAGGCCGGCAAGCAGGTCGAGCGTGGTGCGGACATTGTTGATCGCGTGCCAGCCCAAGCCGCCGCCAAAGACGGAACGCAGATCAAGAGTCTGCAAAGCATCGGTCTGGAAATCCGCACCGACGTAGCCGAACAGCCGGCGAGTCAAATTATGGTCGTAACGAGCTCCGCCCTGCACCGCGTTGGCAGTAGTGGCAGGAGTCGCCCCCGGGGCATCATTGGTAGCGTATATGCTGTTGGTATACAGGCTCAACTTGTCGCGCAAGGTCTTGCGGTCGGCAGTGAAGGCCAGCGCCAGGTTCTTGGTCTGGCTGTTACCCCGAGTAAGTCCGAAGCCGACGTTAGTCCCACCCTGCCAGCCTTCCAGAAGGCCCGGATGCAGTGACTTCTCGTAGGCAGCTTGTTCTGTCTCCCCCAGCAACTTGGTGACTGATGCCTTGGGCTCGGTGACGGTCCCAGCGTTTGCCGTAGCGACGGCGAAATTGGCATCCGATGTGGTCACCGTTCCCACCACCGTCTGACCGTTGTTCAGGCTCACGTGCAGAGGCTGGGTGGAATTGATCGCCTGGACTGCTCCCCACTGGACCGTGACCTCGCCAGCGAACTCGGTCTTGATCACTAGTGCCTTGTCGTCGGATTTTTCGATGTTACCGGTTAAACGGTCGCCATTGTTTAACACAATCTGATCGGCGAACAGTGCCACCGGAAATAGAAAAACAAGAATAACCGCGAGAACTTGTAGCTTCGACACGTCTTTCCTCCGAAGTGATTTAAGAAATTGACGGTGATTTCGTCAATTCATGGACAGCGTGTAAGGCCGCCAATCGCTGAACAAGCAGAAGAAGAGGATAACAGTGGGGAGTCACCGACTGCCTGAGTCACTCATTCTTACAGTCCTTCGCCCGGGTTGCGAAGAGCATGGCTTGCGAAAACCGAGGAATTATATGAGAGATGGTCGGCGAGATCAAAACTTGACCACCACGCAAGCCGCCCAGTTTGAGTTGAAAGCGTCCAAAACCAAAACCGGATCAAGATACCGAATCGGAGATGACCCACGACAAGGTGCTTCTGGCTGTGAAAGCAGACGCGAAGCGGAGACGCGAAATGTCAGCTCGGCCGATTGGAAGCGTCCGGGGCCTTGGTCTCGACGGGAGTCGTGGGGGCTTTTGCTTGTTCCTCGGAGGTCTCCTTCATACCCGACTTCAGGGCACGAATGCCCTCTCCTATTCCCTTGCCCAGCTCAGGCAATTTCTTCGGACCAAACACTAACAAAGCTATAAAGAAGATCACCAGCAGATGCATCGGCTGAAACAGGCCTTCAATCATAAACCCTCCGCTGCCTGCTGCGGGCAGCAAGCCCAACACTATCGAAAGTACGTACTTACGTCAACTTGCCAGCAGTCGAGATGGTTGGGCTGAAGGACACTTACCTTCGTGACCTACCCTCTCTGATTCCCCGGTTCTATGTTGCCAACTACCGCCAGTGAAGTTTGTCTCCTGGAAAAGGAGTTGGAGTGCGTCCTCAGGCCCTGTTGTTTCTGCTATTTACCCTGTCCACGGTGTCTGCGCCCGCGCAACACAATGATCCCGTGCCGCTAAGTTGCACCCAGTTCATCGCTTGGACCGCCGGGGGGATGTCCAGTCAGCGCCTCGACCGCCTTTCACATCAGCGAGGACTCGCATTTTCGCTGGATGCCCCTACCCTGTTAGAGGCAGGCGTGGAGCCAGCTTTGCTGCAAAGCTTGCGCACCATCACTCCTAGTGACCGGAACGTTGCCGACTGTCCCGCCCTTCTGGTCCGCGCCAGTGAGTTCGTTCAACAGAAGAAATATCACGAGGCGCAATCCATTTTGCAGAAGCTGATCGCCGCCGACGCCAACAACCCGGCGCTGCACTTTGCCCTGGGCTATGTTCACCAGCAGCAAGACGACTGGAACGAAGCCTCTGACTCCTACGAAACTGCACGCACGCTCATGCCCGGGCTTTCCGATATCCATAGCCGGCTGGCCTACCTGCTCTATCGCTCCGACGACGCTGACGGTGCGATTGCGGAGGCGCGCACTGCTCTGAGCATCGATCCTGGCAATGCCGAAGCCTATCGCTTCCTTGGCCTTGGTTTTTACGCCAACCGTCAGTATCCGGCGGCTGTCCATGCCTTCCGCCAGGCGCTGACTGGCCAGCCCAACAATGCTGACGTTTACTACGACCTGGGAATTACTCTCCGCGACCAGGGCGAGGTAGATGCCGCCGCGGCCGCTTACCGTAAGGCAATTGCTTTGGATCCGCGCTTCTGGGAGGCTCACAACAATCTGGGAATGCTGCTACATGACCTGAGAAGCTTCGATGGGGCGATTGCCGAGTACCTCGAGGCCAAACGCTTGGCACCGCAAGAGTCCGTTGTCCGCAACAATCTCGGAAACACCTATTGCGACAAAGGCGATTACGACAGCGCCAGCACTGAATTTCGTGAACTGTTTCGTATGGATTCCAGTTGGCAGCGCGGTCACAGCTGTCTGGCTCGAGCGCTTATGTCCCAGCGTGACTACGAATCCGCCATCGTGGAACTCAAGCTCGCTATTTTGCAGAATCCCACCAGCGCCGACGAGCACCGTTACCTGGGGCAAGCTCTGCTTCTGGTGCACCGGCAGGCGGACGCAATTCGCGAGCTTCGCCTGGCGGTTCAGTTGGACCCGGATTCTCCCTTAGCCCATCACTATCTCGCCACTGCTCTTTTCAATAGCGAGGATTTCGCCGCTGCGGAAACCGAATTTCGTCAGGCCCTCCGCCTCCAACCTTCGGCCGGCAATCACTACTATCTCTCCGCCTGCCTGATGAGCCTGGGACGTTACGATGCCGCTCTTGCCGAACTCGAGACGGCCGCCCGTCTTGAGCCCGCGGAAGATCTCTATCGTACTCGCAAACAAGAACTACTAAAGCTCATGAAAGCCTCAAACGTGCGCTAGCCGTTGCACTTGTGGTCTCAGTTTGAATCCCCTGAGACGTACCGCAACGGGAATCAGACCAGATCAGAATCTAATCCCTTTCATTTCAGTAGCCGGTTTTGGTCCTACATCTGCTATGCACGATAGGGCAATCACTCACATGAACTACCGTGCGTCGGCCAACTGGCCCGCCCAACCTAGAATGTTTTTGATGTAAGGCGCGAAATACGTTTTCGCTCCGGGGGGTAACTTCATGAATTCCACGCCATCGTCGCAGCCGGCTGTTCCGGGATCGGCCCCGGTATCCATCCCGTCGGCCATTCTTCCCAGTGACACCGGGTTCCGTCGTGCAGTGGAAGGTATTTCGACCTCGGCGCAACTCGGTCCCAGGCGCACCGGGTATGGTCTGCCCTGCGTGAAGTGCAAGACCTATTACGCCGCCGATCTGTCAGCGTGCCCGGTATGTAAGACCGAGGAACGGGTGTTGCCTATGCCTGTGGTCTCCGCCACCTCCAGCCCGCGCCTGCCGGAATCGATGGCGCCCGCGCCCGATGATATTGCGCTGGAAGAAGAACGTGAGCGCTTCCTGCGGGAATTCAAGGCCCAGGTTTATGCCTCCGATGGCCAAATCGAAGCTCAAATCGATGCGCCTGCGGATCTGGGTTGCAGCCTGGAAGCGAGCCACCGGGGCGAACTCGAGCCAGCCAAGGTATGCCAGAGCTGTTACGAACGTCTGCAGCAGCGGGTGGACCAGCTGGAGGCCGCTCTGCACATCGACTTAAAAGAGGCCACTCAGGTGGTTTACGACGCGGTGTGGTCCGATCCTTCCGATCCCAGCAAGACCTATCACAACGCTGCCCAGGCGGTTCTAGTTGAATTGCGTAGACGTGCCGGAATCGCGGCAGTGTTGGGGCCGCTTCAACCTTTGGCTCACTAAAGCCGTGCTATTCGGCCTTCAGGCTGACCCACTTCCTGCCGGAATACAGCCGGTAAGCGCCGCCGTCGTCAACGATCTTCAGCGGCACCGGGTGCGGCAGTTTGTCGTCTATCTTGCCGGCAACGCTGAACAGATCGTTGGCACCCACATCCATCACCAGGAATTTTCCCTCTTTTGAAAATCCAAACCCGTACCCACCCGGCGCCAATTCCGATCCCTCGATATTCAGCTTCACTTCGGTGATCAGAAATCCCTGGTACTTGGCCTGCACGTCGGAGGCATAGCCAGAAGTATCCACCAGTCCAGCCAGTACCAGCTTCCCGTCCGGCGCGCTGAATCCCCCCGAATTGCGCAATTGCACCGGAGCCGACTGTCCGCGGAAGAAATATGTCGTGGGGACAACCTGCTTGAGCTCATCGCCGCTTAGCGCTCCAGCCCTCGGCCGCTGCGCCGAAAGCAGCAAACCGGAGAAAATCAAGATCGCCACACCCAGCCGTTGCGTCATCATTCCTCCATGAAACTGAGAACTGAAAACTTGGAACCGCCAACTGATTTTACCCGACTACCTGTCTCCACCCGGCCCCGCGAACCGCAGCCGTCCAAACGCCTGCGGCACATGGAAATTGGGCTCAACGGTGTCGGTTGGCCGCCAGGCCATGTAAGCGCGCGGCTCTTTGGTCCCCTCAACCCGATAAAAATTGGCTCGCCAAGTGGACTTCGGATCAAAGTCCCGAGTAAGTGCTTTCATGGGAATGGCCAACTCCGCCGCCCATCGACGCTGGTTTGCGTCCAGCACTACAGACTTCTCCAAGCTGCTCTTCAGATCCGCAAGTCCTCCCGGAAAAATATCGAGATCAATCCACATTCCGTTGGGGCTCACTTCGAACTCCCGGTAGTAGCGTTCCCGCACCGGATCAGGTTGCAGGAATGCTTCGGCTACGTCCCGGTCCCACAAGTGGTCGCGGCGACCATTGGGATCGGAGTCCGCGAACACATGCAGCTCGCGATACCGGCATTCGAATCTCAAATACAGCATTTGCGAAGACCACAAAATCCGGACCTGGGTTTCGCGTTGTTGGTCAGGATTTTTGCCCTGCCAGTCGGAACAAAAAATGATTGGACGGGCCTTCTGCCACTCCGCTGCCGGATGCGCCGCGTCAAGCCTGATCTCAGTTCCAACATAAGCAGCGACAATCTCGGAAGACTGTGTAGCGCACCCCGACGGCGGCGTGGCCTGGTTCATCATGCGGAGAAAAGATAGCAGAACAGCAACAGCAAAGCCCACCATTCGTCCCTTTCGCCACGGGCCCAGACACGCAGCCAGCTGCATCTCCACAGAAAATGTATCAGGCGTTTAGGGCAAAATCACTTTGACCGCAAGATTCGGATAGCCCACGCGGCCAAGCGGCCTTAACCTTTGGGCATTATGACAAGCAATGCGATACTCAATTTCACGGATGCAGACGACATGGTGAACTCTGGTAACGAGAGCCCCGAAAACGAGGGTCGCGACAACAATCAATGGCAGGCGGTCCTGGCTCGCGATGCCAACCATGACGGCAAGTTCGTCTTTGCCGTTTCCTCCACTGGAGTCTATTGCCGGCCTTCGTGCCCATCCCGCCGTCCGCGGAGAGAAAACGTTACGTTCTTCCGTACCCCGGGGGAAGCCGAAAAGGCCGGCTATCGTGGCTGCCTGCGCTGCCGCCCGAAAGCGATTGGCGCCAATCACCAGACCGAAATGGTCAAAGCCGTGTGCCGCTATATCGAGCAGCATCTGGACGAGCCAATCACGCTCAGCCGCCTGGGGTCGGAGTTCCACCAGAGTCCCTTCCATCTGCAGCGCTCGTTCAAAGCCGTGCTCGGTATCTCCCCGCGCGCCTATGCTGACTCCTGCCGCCTGAACCAGCTCAAGCTCAACCTCCGGGCCGGCCACTCGGTTACCCGCGCCATGTATGACGCCGGCTACAGCTCCAGCAGCAGGCTCTACGAGCGTACCGCCTCGCAACTGGGCATGACTCCCGACAAATATCGCCGAGGTGCCATCGCCGCGCCTATTCGCTACACTCTGACCGACTCTCCTCTGGGTCGCATGCTGATTGCAGCCACTGATAAAGGCATTTGCTCCATCCAGTTCGCCGACTCCGACGACGAACTGGAGCACGGCCTCAGGCACGAATTTCCCTTCGCTGTCCGGCGACGCGACGATGCCGCCATGCTGAGCTGGAAACAGCACCTGCTCCGTCAGATTCGGGGACAGCGCCTGAATTCATCTCTTCCACTCGACATTCAGGCCACCGCGTTCCAGCGCCGGGTGTGGACCTACCTGCAATCCATCCCCTTCGGTGCAACCCGCTCTTACGGTCAGGTAGCGAAAGCCATCGGACAGCCAACCGCCACCCGGGCCGTGGCCCGCGCCTGCGCCACCAACCCGGTCGCCGTGGCCATCCCCTGCCACCGCGTGGTCCGCACCGATGGCGATACGGGCGGCTATCGCTGGGGAGTCGAACGTAAGCAGACCTTGCTGGACCTGGAGCGCGAACAAGCCGCCACCCGCTGAAAAACGGGGGCCGTCCTCGTCTCTCCCGTTCTTTGGGAGAGACAGGGCGGGGATATTCAGGGACGCGCGCTCACCTCTCCATGCCCACGTAAATCTTCCGCGCCGACGAGAGTTCCTCCAGCACCGCACTCTTCTCCGCCTCCGTATTCCAATCCTGGTTAGACTTCGCTCCGTCAATCAAGCGGTCAATCCAGGCGACAAAATAAGCAGCATCCTGGTTGCGATCCGGCGTCGAACCCTCGACCGTCACATAGATCGGACTGGTCGTCGCATACGGATACAAATCCAGTAGCGGATACTCCGCCTTCTCGCTCCACGCCCGCAGCAAGCACCAGCCGCTGTGCGAAATCGGAATCGCGTCTTGGTCGGCGGCCTCGGCGCCGCTGTTCACTTTCAATTCACGCTTCACCTTCCCATTACAAATCACCTGCAGATGATCAACCGGAACGAACGAGCGCAGCCACGCGCTGACCTTCACCTTGTTCTTGCCCGCCGGTAGACGAAGTTCGTCGCCCACTTCGCGTCCCCCGAGTGAGAACCCGAGCAGCGGCCCATTGGTCGCAAAGGTGCGGCCACGCTTCAAGGCCTCCAGCCAGAGCCCAATGTTGAGCGGGCCCGTTGGTACCCGGGCGTAAACCCGATTCAGGCCCACCGGCCCACGCAGGGACGCGTAGTTGGCCATGGCATCGGTCCCCGCCCCCGTGGGCAGATGGAACCCGCAGTTTAGCAACCGGTACCACACCCCCGCCGTGGACCGATGTTCGCTGAAGCCCAGCACCTCGATGTAATCCACCTTGCCCAGCGCCAGGTCCACCGGCAGTTCATGCGTGATCGATGCGTCCTTGATTGGGTCGGGAACGGAATCGTAGGGGTGAACATATCCCACCAGCCCGTGCTGGGCGTGCGTCATGTCGGCAATCATCGCGTTAGTGGGAACCAGGCTGGCCGCGGCAGTATGGGTATAGGCGGCATAACCCGGCAAGAGAAAATTCCGCGTCAGGTTCAGCAGACCCAGATGCCCCCAGTAGCTGGTATGAAACTCCTGGCCATGCAGTAACAGATGGGTCGCGGTCGAGGCCGGGTCAGGCCTGGTGCTGAAGTACGCAATGTCAGGAATGCGTTGCTCCTTATTGACCACGAGATCCTCAACGATCGAGAGATTTTCCGCCGCCATCTGCGCCACCAGGTTCGGTGGCGTGTCGCGATAGGCGCCCCCGTAATTCATGTGGACGTGCACGTCTCCACTCACCCAGTGAGAGTGCGCATCCTTCGGCAAACCCAGCGGCCGCAAACGAATGGTCAGCCTGGATCGCTGCCCGGCTGTGACGCTCACGCTCTTCCGCTCGAAGCCGTACTCGAAACCCTTCATGACTTCCACCTCGGCGCCTCCGCCCGGCAGAGTCAATTCGGCATTGCCCGAAGTGTGGAAGTAGTGCGCTTCAAAAGGCCGCTCGGCGCGGACGAAGCTATCATCCGCCCGCATCCACACTTCGTTGGGAGCGTAGGCGCGGCCATCTTCCCCGGTTACGAAGACACGCGCAGGCGTGGGATGCCCCGCCGGGTCCAGCACCGCAATGCTCAACTTGCCCACCGGTTTGAGGTAATGCCTCTCTTTGGCAAGCAGCTGTGTCTGTGCGCCTCCGGGAATTTCCTGCGTCCATAGGGAAGTATTGCCGCCGCGATTGGAAACGAACGCGATGCGCTTGCCGTCCGGTGACCAGCGCGGCGCCACATTGTCAAAATCGCCGTAGGAGAGAGGAAAGGCGTCGCCGCCCTGCGAAGGCATTACCCAGAGCTGGTGCCAGGGTTGCCCCAGATACGACGCGTACACGATCCGCTTGCCGTCGGGCGAAAAACTCGGCCGCGCCTTCCACGTAGTTTCTTCGTAATGGATTTCGCGCGCCTCGGCGCCTGGCGTGGCCCTCATCCGCCAAAAACCGCCGGTGCCGTAGATGTGGCCGCGATTGGAAACGAAAAGAATTTCACTTCCATCTGGCGACCACGCCGGGCTGATCTCATGGTCAAACTCGCTGTAATAGTAGCGGGGCAAGTCGCTGCGGCTTTCTCCCGTCAAGCGCTGCACGTCCGTCAGTTCGCCGTTGTGGAATTGCCCGGCAAAAATGTGGAAGCGCCCGTTCAATGAAGTAGAAACGAACGCCACCCGCTCTCCATCCGGCGAAAAACGTGGCTCCACGTTGACCGCACCCCCGTGTGTGAGTTGCTGCGCGTGCTGGGTCTCCAGATTCAAGGCCCAGAGTTCCACCGCATCTTTGGCGTAGGAGGCGTAAATAACCCAGCGCCCGTCGGACGAGCAATCGGGCTGGTAGTCATAACCGGCCCCAGCCGTCAATTGCTCCGCGATCGCAGAGCCGAGCTTTTGCCGCCACAACGATCCTGCCATCGAGTACACAACGCCCTGGGCATCAGGTGCCCAGGCCACTGCGCTGGGCCCGGTTGTAAGCTGAGGCAGATACATTTCGCGGAAGTAATAGGAATGCGGCAGGTTAATCTGCTGGAGAACCGGATCACGCTGAGCGAAAAGCGGCAGGCAACAAAAAAGAATCAAAAACGGAATGAGTCGTTTTCCGGTCGACAAGGATCCTCCGGGTGCCAGACTACGGCGGGGAATTATAACGCGGCAATTATGGGGGAAGCTGGCCTTCGCACCAGCCGCCAGTTCAGTGCAGCCACCAGCGCTGTCGCCAGCAGGATCAACGATCCGCTCAAGTTCACTCCCGTGATCAGCGCCAGACAAATCCCCGCGCCCAACACTCCGAAATAGGTTCCTCCGGGAAGGCGAAACAACGCAGCCCCAGGCTGTTTATGACGCAACACGGGCAGCGCCGCACAGACCAGTCCGTAGTAGAGAAGTCGTGCCACCGCCGAGAGCGTAGCATTCCAGGTGAAGCTGCCGAGCAGCGCCAGCAGCCAACTGAAAAGGGCAAACGCAAGAATCGAAACATACGGCGTCCGGAATCGGGGATGAATGGCCGCGAAGATGGCAGGGAAATCTCCGTTCTCGGCCAGCGCGAAGGTGATGCGGGGCACGCCCAGCATATTGGCGCTGAGATAGCCATAAACGGATATAAGCGCGCCAATCGACGCGAAGGCTGCGCCACCATGCCCCAGTGCCAGGCGCGCCACATCCGCCAAGGGACGTTCGCTGTGCCCGGGGTCGGGCAAGACTCCGATGACCACCCACTGGATCACCGAATACAGCACGGTGCAAGTGATCAAAGCGGCAAACAGGGCAAACACCGCGTCGCGCCGCGGATTTTTCGCCTCACTCAAAGGAGTAAGCGCAGTTTCAAAGCCGCCGTAGGCGAAGACCAGAAGCAAGGCCGCCTTCCGCCAGGCGCTTTCCCCCGCTCCGGTCGTCAATACGGCCGTCGCTTTGTGGCCGGCCATCAGATAGAACGCGCCGGCTACGGCCACCACAAATAGCGGCACCAGTTTCGCCACGGTAAAGACGTTGCTGACCTGCGTGCTTGCGCGCACACCGCGATAGTTGATCAGTGTCAGAATTCCGTACAGAAACGTCAGAATCAGGAATCGCGGGAGCGGTTTCGCGGCGTGCGGCCAAAACTCGCCGCAATAGATCACGAACAGGTTGGCGGTCGCCGCCGGTGCAGCCAATCGCACCAGCCAAAGCATCCAGCCCATTTCGATTCCAACCAGTCGTCCAAACGCGGCCCGAGTGTAAAGGTAAGGTCCACCTGCCGCGGTGAATTGCGACGCGACCTCAGCAAAGCAGGCCATGATGACGCCCGCGGCTGCACCTGCTACCAAAACCGCCCACGGGCTCGCGCCCCCAATCAGTCTCGCGACATCGGCAGGAAGCGCAAAAATCCCGCTGCCGATGATGGAGTTAACCACCAGCGCAGCCAGGCTCCAGCGTCCAATCGCGCGCACCAGACCGGTTGGTTCGGTTTCGGTCACCGCGTGTTTGTATCACAGGGGCGCAGCCATCAGCCATCAGCTTTCGGCACCCAAGCCCCGTCGGGGACGTCTGAAGATAGCCCGGCGTTTCAACGCCGGGTCGCGTAGCAAAATAATTTTCGTCTCGCAGGACGGTTGCAATGCCATCCGTGGCCCTGGGAGTTCCTTCCGGTTTTATTTGGAGGAGCGGGGCTTGCGCACTGCGCCAGGTCCGCAAAATTGACCGGGCTGTAGTCTCTGTCGTGCCGGGAACGCGTAGCCTCTTGGGGAACGACGCGGCGCGTGGTCGTGCGACAAGCTGGGAAACCCAACTTCGGCTCTAGCCGCGGAGGTCGCTGTTTCCTCTGTTCATCCGTGTCCGAAATGTCGCAAAATGAGGCCTCCATGCGACCCCATGGTGTCTTCATTACCGGCGGAACCGGATACGTAGGCCGCCCGCTGATTACTCTCTTGCTGGAGCGAGGCCACGAGGTCCGGGCGCTAGTGCGGCCAGGCTCGGAGAAAAGACTTCCAGCCGGCTGCCAACCGGTCTTCGGCAATGCCCTCGATGGCAACTCCTACGCCGGACAGATCAAGCCCGCTGACAGCTTTGTCCAACTGGTGGGAGTCTCTCATCCCAATCCGTCGAAAGCGGCGGAATTCCGCAACGTGGATCTGGTTTCCTGCCGGGGTGCGGTCGAGGCCGCTCGCGCCGCCGGGGTGCAGCATTTCATCTACGTCAGCGTGGCCCAGCCCGCGCCGGTGATGAAAGCCTACATCCAGGTGCGCTCGGAGTGTGAAGCCATGATTTGCCAAAGCGGCATGAATTCCACCATCCTCCGCCCCTGGTACGTGCTCGGACCAGGTCACCGCTGGCCCTACTTCCTGCTGCCCATCTACAAGCTGATGGAACTGCTGCCCCAGACTCGCGAGGGAGCCACGCGCCTCGGACTGGTTACGTTGGAACAGATGTCCCACGCTCTGCTGCGTGCCGTCGAAGCTCCGTCGCCGGGCGTGCGTGTCGTCGAAGTCCCGGAAATTCGCTTCCCTGGCTGATTTCCGAGGAGGTTGACAGTTTGAGCGCCGGCGCAGACGCGCTCAGGCCCCGGCAGACGAAAGTAACAACTCGAATTACCAAAGCGCATGGACATGGGACATCTGTTCGCTGCTAGTGGCGAGTGCGATGGTGAGTAGTCTTCATCTCAAAAGAGCCGGGGCCCATGGAAAGAGAAGATTACCTGCAAGACATCCACGTCAGGATTTTGCGCGTGACCGAAGATTTACGCGCTATTCAACGCCAGCTAAACTGCGCCGCCATGGAAGCGCCCAGCGACCCGGAACTCATGGAGGCCCTCAGCCAGTTGCCCGAGATGGATGCGCTCCAGGTGCTGAAATCCTCGGTCGATCAGATGCGCCACTTTCTTTGGTTCTACATGCAGGTGATGACCAACGAGTCCGAGTCCGGCGAGAGATTGCGCCAAAGCATCCGCCAGAAGCTTTCGGCCGATTCGGTCCTAAGTCACGAAGCGTCGTTTCTGGAAAAATTCAAGACCGCGTCGGACACCGCCCTGATGCGCTATCTCTCCGATGGGAAAAATAAAAAACCGAATTAGGCAGTCTTCAGTCGTCGGTCATCCGTCCGGCCTTTGGACCTCAGACCTCGGACCTCGGACCTCAGTTCGGGCTCGATGGCCAAGTAGGGCCGGCATCCTGCCGCCTGTCCCGAGGGCGTCCCGTCCCTGGGGAGACCCGCTGTGAATCAGCCCGGCGATTCTTCGTGTGCCTTACAAGCCGGTCATCCCGAGCGCAGCCTCGAGCCGCGTTTTGCACATATCTAATTCCTCAACGTTTTCCCGGTCTTCAGCGTGTACTGAATCCGCTCCTGTGTCTTCTTCTCCCCGCACAATGACTTGAACGCCTCGCGCTCCAGATCAAGCACATACTGCTCGCTCACCGGCGTCCCGGACGTTACGTTGCCGCCGCACAATACTTCCGCGACTCTGGTGGCAATCTTCACTTCGTGATCGGAGATGTACTCCCCCTGCCGCATGATGTGCACCCCCAGCCTCAACGCAGCCAGAATATTCTCGCCAGGCGCGGGGATATCGCCACGTGGCTGCGGAGGCTCGTATCCCGCGCGGACAAGCTCCAAAGCGCGAGTTTTCCCATCGACCAGAACGCGCTCCCGATGCATAGTGATGTTGTCGGAATCATGCAAAAATCCCAGCCCGCGGGCCTCTTGCGCCGAAGTCGAAACTTTGGCCATGGCGATCGTCTCGAAAGCTTTCTTCATCGCCTCCATTAGCTCCACGGACTCCCCCCGTCCCCCTGGACGCATCGCCGCCGCGCTATCCACTGCACGCAGCAACATTTCCTTGCAGCCGCCCCCGCCCGGCAGCAGGCCAACGCCGACTTCCACCAACCCCATGTAAAGCTCAGCATGTGGCTGGCGCGCGGTGGCGTGAATCGAGATCTCAGTTCCACCGCCCAAGGTCAGCCCAAACGGCGCTACCACCACCGGCTTGGCCGAGAACTTGATAGCCTGGGTCATGCCCTGGAATTGGCGGATGGCCAGGTCCACGTCGTCCCACTCCTCCTCCTGAACCGACATCAGGAGCAGCATCACATTGGCGCCCACGGAAAAATTATCGGCGTCGTTGGTGATCACGAACGCGTCGAATCCATCGCCGGGGCCGTTGGGTTTGAGGGTTTGACTGATAAGACCGACAATGTCGCCGCCCAGTGAGTTCATCTTGGAATGAAACTCAATGCAACCCACTCCGTCTCCCAGATCGACCAGTGACGCGCCAGAGTTTTTCTTGACCACGCCGTTGGACTTTTTCACCACTTCCACCGACCACACGCCGGTGGAAACCTTCACCGGCTCATACTTCGCCGTCCTCAGATCGAAGTAAACTCGGCCAGAGGCGGTTTTGGGATCATCCAGATACCAGGATTTCTTGCCGCCGGCGAGCAGCTGTTCGACGTTCGCCGCCACCGGACGGTCTTCTTTCTTCATCCGCGCAACCGTGGCCTCCACGCCGGCCGCATCCCAAAGTTCAAAGGGACCGAGCTTCCAGTTGAAGCCGAGCCGCATGGCGCGGTCGATCTCGACGATCGAATCCGAGATTTCCGGAATGCGGTTGGCGGCGTAGGTCCAGAGATCAGACAGCGCCGACCACAAGAACGCGCCCGCTTTATCGCTTTTCTGCAGGCCGCCTTCGACTCCGAGCAACATGCGCAGGCGCGCGCCTGGATCATCGACGTTTTTCGCCATGTCGAGGGCAGGAAATTTCGCTTTCTTGACGGGATGATATTCGAGAGTCTTCCAATCCAGGGCGAGCCGTTCCTCTTCCTTGTTTTCGCCCTTCGCCTTCTTGTAAAAACCACCCTTGGTTTTGTCGCCCAGCCATTTCCGCTGCAGCATTTGCTGGTAAAAATCAGGGAGCTGGTTGGTGGCGGGCGGGCACTCCTGCCCGCCTGCCGGCGCCATATTGCTCACCACATGCCCAAGAATGTCCAAACCAACCAGATCCACGGTTCGGAAAGTGGCCGACTTCGGCCAGCCCACTGCATCTCCGGTGAGCGCGTCCACCTCTTCGATGGTCAGGTCCATCTCCTGCATCAGCCGCATCAGGTTGAGCACCGAAAAAGTGCCGATACGGTTGCCGATAAAGTTGGGCGTGTCCTTGGCGAAAACCACGCCTTTGCCCAGATGCAATTCGCCGAACTGAGCCACCACATCAATGGCGGCACGGTCGGTTTCCGGCGTGGGGATCAGTTCAAGTAGCCGCATGTAGCGCGGGGGATTAAAAAAATGCGTGCCGAACCATGACCTTCGAAAATCGTCGGAGAGGCCCTCGGCGATCTTGCCCACGGGCAGGCCGCTGGTATTGGTGGTCACAATCGTCCCCGGCTTGCGGACGGCTTCCACCTTGTTCAGCAACGCCCGCTTGATCCCGAGGTTCTCAACTACCGCTTCGATGATCCAGTCCACCTCGCCCAGGCGTTTGAGGTCGTCTTCGAAGTTGCCGATTGTGATCAGGCGGGCGAGCCCCGGCTCGAAGAAAGCAGCCGGCTTGGATTTCTTCGCGGCTTCAAGTCCGGCGGCCGCGATGTTGTTACGTGAGGAACCATCGCTTCCCGTAGGAACCATGTCGAGCAGATAGCTGGGCACTCCGGCGTTGGCGAAGTGGGCAGCGATGCGTGCGCCCATGGTTCCGGCGCCGAGAACAGCGACTTTATGGATGGGTTTCATGGCTCATCGCGGAAAGTCCTCCGTGTCCTCTGTGTCCTCTGTGGTTAAAGAGGCTCTCCGATCGGTCATCTCCAGGCCGGCGGCAATTCCGCTATGGAAGTTTATCGATTGCCCACTCGTCTTTGCCAGTCCGAACCACGACCATCTCCGATTTTTGCGGCCGGTCGGACTTGCTGGTACCGGAATGGAATGGGAACAGGGTAATGGGAAAGGCATAGCGTCCGGCTTTCATTTTCTTCCCCCGCGCGATTTCGTACGCAGCCTCAGCGCCAGAAGAGAAGAACCATTCCAGGCGGTCTTCCGAGCTGTGCTGTTTGGCGGTGTCAGTTAGCATCAGCAGTCCGGTCTCGTGGTCCTGGTTCTGCCATGCCTGGAGAAAACGATTAGCCGCAGCCAGCGCGGCGATGTAGCCCCGATCCGAACGAACTCGATCGCGCCGAGCGGCGTCTATATGGCTCGCGAAGGAAGGGGAAGGCTTGGTCTTCGCGCCCGCGGACACGGACAAGACCGCGGCAAAAACGAGAACCACTAATGGCAAGGCGGGATTGCTTCCCGCCAGTCGCCGGGCCTGTCCTGAGCGCAGTCGAAGGAATGCGGGCGCGACAAATTCGGAATTCACAATTAAATTATGCGGGAAGACGGGCATGGTTCCAAGACACCACCGAGGTTCTCTCTGCGGACGGCGCCACCACGATCACGAAATCAGCTTGGCCAGCAGGAAGGCCGCGGCTGCCGCCAGGCCGCCAATCACCATGGTCTGTGAGGCGCTGCGCAACGGGCCCGTGCCGGTATAACGTCCTTTCAAGTAGCCGAAGATGCCAAGGGCGGCCAGGGTCACCACTGCCGAAAGCACGAGCCCCCGCACCACACTGCCCAGCACAACGTAGGGCGAGAGCGGAATCATCCCGCCGGCAATGTAGGAGCCGGCGATCGTGGCTGCGCTGGTCAGGGCGCGTCGCGGGTCCGGCTCTTCCAGGCCGAGTTCAAAGCGCATCATGAAGTCCACCCAGGCATCGGGGCGTCGGCAGAGCGCTTCCACCACCGGTGTACTCTCCTGCTCGGTCATACCATAGGATTGAAACACCCGGGCAACTTCCGCCATCTCTTCTTCTGGAATTTCCTTGATCTCGCGATATTCTCGAGTGCGCTCCTGCTCGTAGTGTTCGGCGTCGCCGCGGGCCGCGAGATAACCGCCCAGCCCCATCGCGATCGACCCCGCCGCGATTTCCGCCAGCCCGCCCACCACGATCAGCCGCGTATCTTGCACCGCCCCAGAGAGTCCGGCTGCGAGCGCGAACGGCACGGTCAGGCCGTCAGCCATCCCAATAACCACGTCGCGAACAAAATTGGTGGCCATAAAGTGCGTCTCGACATGTTCGGCGTGTGCTCTCATGCTCTAGCCCTCGGAATGGAATTTCAAATCGGGGATTTCAAATTGGACCGCAAATATTGTTGTGCGCGCTTCACCATATCCCGCTCTCCACGATAAGCCAGCCGGCGGGGAGCTTCGTCGAGCGGAATCCAGGACGCGCGCCTGACCTCCAGCCGCATCTCGGGAGTGAGGTCATCGATTTCGCCCGATAGATAGTAGAGTAGAAAAAAAGAAACGATCTTAAAAACGCGCTGGCCATCACTCCAGGAGCGCACGTAAACGTACTTGATGTCCCCCAGCTTGGTGACCATGGTTGCCACCACGCCGGTTTCCTCGCGGACCTCGCGCAAGGCCGTCTGCTCCGGTTTTTCCCCGGGATCCACCAGTCCCTTGGGCAGAGCCAGTACTATTTTTTGTGAAGCTTTTCCGCCCGGACGACCCGAAACTGCCTCACTTTGGGGCTCAATGACGGCCAGATTCCACCCCTCGCCGACCCTGTGCACCACTACGCCCCCGGCCGAGATCTCCCGAACCATGGCCCCTAAGTTAACAGGATTACGGGAGTTAGTCACCGGGACCCCGATGTATCCAAAAGTAACCACTACGGGCTAACGGACGTGCCTGGAACTCTTGCCCCGGAGCTGGCATCTTAGTTGCTAGGTAGGGTAATGCTGGGTAACGATTAGCAGCGGTTAAAGGACTGGGTAGCCGGGAGGGATGGTTCCCTTGAAAAGTCTAGACAAAATCATTCGTTCCGTACAGGCCTTCGGACGAGGCCTGTCGGGCCTTTCGTCGCCGCCGCCGCCG
>Ga0070697_100000843_pt1 | contig 23054 bp, 21 predicted proteins | sample KBSK1501metaG_FD_65475 | JGI IMG/M metagenome (GOLD analysis project Ga0070697, IMG submission 65475) | Corn, switchgrass and miscanthus rhizosphere microbial communities from Kellogg Biological Station, Michigan, USA - KBS K1-50-1 metaG | ecosystem: Host-associated > Plants > Roots >... | reverse complement strand
CTGTAGGTTACGTGCCCCGTAGTCCCTCAAGGGGCTGATTGCCAGCATTGGTCGCATAGGTGGAACTTTATGCTTGACAATCCCTTTCATAGAACCGGGCTGAAGCCACGGTGTTAATGAGATCGCTCCGCGTGATTCAAGGTGCTCCGGCTCCAGCGGAGCCGAATGTTTATAGAAACCAGTTGTGAGTAAGACCCGCGCTCCAGCGGAGCGCAATGTTTCAGGCAATGGTGCCGCAAGCCACACTTCCGTTTCGCTCCGCTGGAGCGAGGAGACTCTTTTGGAGCTCGCGGGTTCTATAAACATTACGTCCCTACGGGACGGGGGACGCGGCCAAAGTGGTGAATCACGGTTGGTTCAGACTAAGCCATCAGCGAATTCACGGGCTGTTATCTGGCTGGGGTTCCTGATCACCGCCTTCGCCCTGGTCTGGTTCATCCGACTGCGGCTCCTCTTTCTTATCGCGGATCCAGAGAATCGTACAATCGCGATCCTCATATATTATCTGGAACCACCCGCTAGCCTGGGCATTGTCAAAGAAGTCCTCATGCGAATTGTCGGTGAATACATAACGCGCGCCAAAGCGATCGCGAATCAAAGGCCCGGGATCCTCTTCCTTGCCCAGCGTAATCCTATCGTAGAGTTCAGACAGCGCCGGATTACTGTCGTACAGATAAGTCGGGTCGAGTCCAGTGATGTAGTTATGGCTCGGGTCGTAATAAAACAATCGAGGAAAGTCGTCCCAGTCTGTATTGAAAACCAGTTGTCCGGCGGGCACGTTGGCTTGCATCCATTCGGCGCCTGCCTTGTAAAACGAGTGGGGTTGACTGGCGGCAATGTCACGGGTCGTTGCTCGCAGGTTGAAAAAGAGAACCACTCCCAGCAACAGGGCGACAAACGCAACCGCAAAGGTCCTAAACAGCTCCTTTAAATCGGTCTCTTTTGGTGGCGGCGCTGCTTCGCTTAGGTCGAGAAAGGGTTGCAGCTCGTCAAGCATGTAACTTGGCAGCCGGGTAAACGCCGAACGTGAGCCTTCAAGCCAATGGTGGAGTGAAAACGCGGCAAACATTACTGCGAATGGCGGCCAATACTCCACAATCCGCTTCCAACGCGCCGTCATGATCATCAGCATCGTGGCAAAAACCAGGAAGAACAATGAATGATGAGCTCGTTTTCGATCTGTGGGATCAAAACTTACGTAGCCGACAAACATCGCCACGCACGCCACCAGAGAGTTTCCCAGAAACTCCCATGAGTTGTAGGGATACCATTCTTTTCCAACGTTGGTAGAAAAATCCGAAGCCGTTATCTTCGTTCTCATGTGCTGGTAGAGCAGATGGAAGTTCCCAGGGAAGTAGGGATTGATAATCAGGCCGGCGGCTGTTCCTGCCACTACCCAGGTAACCGGCTGCCATTCAATTCGACGCTCGGTCCATCCAATAACGGCCGTCCAGATGAAGGCTGCGAAGATCAGCAGTACAAACATGTCGTAGGTCAAGGTGAAGACGAAGGCGAGGGGAACGAGCGGCCAATATTTTTTTGTAAACAGCAGGTAGATTCCGATCACCAGGTAAACGATCGCCAGTGGCGGCGCTTTGGCCATGTTAAGCCGGTAAAGGAATGGCGCCGACGAGGCCAGCAACGCGATCAGCCAGACCAGCGGGTATCTCACCCGGTAGCGAATCAACAGCCAGTAACAGGAAAACACCGCCAGGGTCGCGAAGATAGTCGCTGAGATCTTTGCGCCCAGGCGAAGGTCGCCAAACCAGGTAAAAGGTATCTGCAAGCCGTGGAAAAGCAGGTGATGATCGACGAAAAGCGCCGGGTTTAGGGTAGTCAGGGGCAGCCAGGTAAACGGTGGAGGAAAATTATGGCTGCGTAGTGATTCCCAAAGCATGCGGCTCCACTTGATGTGGTAGTAACCATCAAAGTCGCCGCAGCAGACAGCATTAGTTGAGAATTGCAGTTGCCAGAATATCAGACCGATCGCGATGGCTCCGGCTGACAGCAATACGACGCGCAATGCGGATTCAGATTTAAGAAATCCACGAAGATGAAATGGGGTTTTCATTTATCGGCCAACTGTTCTGGCAAACTTGGTCTCACAGTTGTTCGATAAGATCGAGGAACGAGCGTGGATCGATCGGCTTAGTAACGTGCTCATTGAAGCCGGCATTCAGCGAGCGAGTGCGATCATCAAACATGGAATAGCCGGTGACGGCAACCATGGGCACGGCCTCATAACCGGGCAGCGACCTTATTGTCCTGGCGAGTTCGTAACCATTCATTTCAGGCATGCCAATATCGGAAATGATCACATCGAAATGCCGGTCCCGGGCTAAAGCAATGCCGTCCCTCGCACAAGAAGCCGTGGACACTTCATAGCCTGCATGGGTCAGCAACACAGATAACATCTCTGTCACGTCGGCAACGTCGTCCACCACCAGGGCGCAACGGCCGCTTTCAGAATCATTAACCGATGCTTGCCCGTGTGGCGATGGCGACGAAGATTGCTGCCCCTGGGGTGGCAGAAATTGACTGGAAAAGTGGCCATCAATCCAGCAAATAGACAAGGGAGCCGCGGCACGGTTTGACTCTATCATCGGGTCCTTCCGCAAATTGTCGTTTAAGGCTCCGTGAGCCAGCGGGGGGAACTTAATTTAGCCGAAAGAAGAATTCATGTCTAGGAAATCTGTTTATCCGGTAGTGCCCTGAGTTCAACTCTTTGCGTGATCTTTGCGTTCTTGGCGATCTTTGCGTTGATTGCCTTGAAGGTTTTTTACCGCAAAGTGCGCAAAGAACCGCAAAGGCGCGCAAAGAGAGTCTTCAAATTAGGGCACTGATTGTTATTCGTTAGTGACATATTTCGGGTTCCGACAGAAGACGATCCACGAAATCACACGAAGATTTCGTGGGTCGTCTCACCTATTGTCATGTGTTCAATGTTAAGGAAAACTAGTCTCTCATGCCATCGAAGTGAAAGTTCTGTTAGATTGTCGGCGAACGACGCAAACTAAGAGTTTACTTTACAACTATGTATCCAGCGGGCAATCTCTTTATTCCGGTAGAGCACGGGCAACTTGAAGCAATTCTCAAAGAGCCGCGGGAAACTGTCTCCGGAGTGGCACTCGTGCTTCATCCGCACCCACTCGGTGGCGGGACGATGCATAACAAGGTCGTGTTTCGCGCAGCCAGCGCGCTTAACGACGCCGGATTGACTACGCTGAGAATAAATTTTCGCGGGGTGGGCCAGAGCACCGGCGCTCACGACGAAGGAAAAGGTGAACTGGAGGATGTGCGCGCCGGGTTGCGTTATCTAACCGACACGTTTCCGGGTCAACCGATCGTGCTCTGTGGTTTTTCGTTTGGGGCGCGGGTTGGACTGGAAGTCGGTATTTCAGATGAGCGGGTCGTGAATCTAGTTAGTATCGGCACACCAGTGGATAAGTACGACTTTACTTTCCTGGTCGCTTGCCGCAAGCCGATCTTGTTTGTTCATGGAGACCGTGATGAGTTTGGCAGCATACCCCGGCTGCTGGATTTGGTGGAGCGGATCAAACAACATAATACGAGTGTTGAATTGCACGTCATCAAGGAGTCGGGCCATTTCTTCGAAGGCCATCTCGACGAGTTGAAACAGGCAATTACAGATTGGACCAGGACGCAGTTGAATTCAGGTTCATGACTCATCCTTTGAGGAATTGATGGAAATAAACTCCGCGGGCGGCCTCTTATCGCGCCAACGAAGTTTGAGGAGTGTATAGGCGACGGCAACTACAACTGCGAGTGCAAAACCTCCCAGTAGCTGCAGGCCAAGGTCACTGAAATCGGAGGAAGCATCAGCTTGCTGGAGAGCCGTCGATATTAATCCAAAATGATTGAGCGCGAGTGTAGCGGGCATGGCTGGTCAGACCTTTCATGTACAACATTGCCGTAACGAGTCTTGTCAGAACCACGGCTGGCTTCGCAGCGCGTGGGTGCCTTCTCGTCGGTCGCGAACTTAGACACTGACGCTGCAGGTTTGTTCCGAACCAGTTTAGTAAACCAGGAAAATGCAAATGAGTCCTTACCGGGATCCGGCAATACGAATCACCCTTCTGCCGCGCGATACAAATTCCGCAGGCACTATCTTCGGCGGCGTCATTCTCAGCTACATCGATATGGCTGGAGCGATAGAGGCCCATCGGCGCACAGGCATGGACCGGTTCGTTACCGTCGCCATGCGCGAAGTGATCTTCCATAAACCCGTATTCGTGGGCGACCTGGTGAGCTTCTATGCTGAAACACTGCGGATAGGAACCACCTCGATCACGGTGCGGGTGATTGTGGAAACGGAAAGAATCGGATCATCGACCGAGCCGGAGCAAGTACGCGTAACTGAAGCGGAAGTGGTCTACGTGGCGGTGGATGCGAACCGGCAGAAAACGAGGATCAATCCAAAAAGCTAATAATCTGAAGGAGTACGCGGAGCGATCTCATTAACACCGTGGCTTTAGCCCGGTGATAAGATCGGCCGGAATCATCCTTGAACCGTTTCTAACGGTTTATTCTGATCGATCGCGAAGAGAAACCGTTGAAAACGGTTCTGCATTTTAACGCGTTCCCTAATCACCGGGCTAAAGCCACGGTGTTAAATGAGATCGCTCCGCGTAATGACCGAAGCTTGAACTCTGAACTGAGCGGGCCGTCCAGAGCGGTCCCTTAATTTGCGTAGTAGCCCGGTCGCGACCTGGTAATCAGTTCCGGGAGGTTGGGCAACTGTACTTTGACAGCTCGCCAGGTGCGATCACGTTTGTCGTTCGTGGGTTTATAGCCCAGGCTGTAGATCTTGCCCAGGTCTGCAATGACCTGATCATACACACCATCGAGGTCTTCTATCTTTTTTGCTTTGTAATAGAGCCCGCCGCTTTCGTCCGCCAGCACAGTCAACGTTTTGCGGGCATTCTCGTATATCCTTCCATTTCCGGAACCGCTCTCGTCGCCTTCCGTATCGAGGTAAATCGGAACGATCAGAGCGTCGTGACGCCTCACAGCTTCCAGCAAATCCGCAAAGGTTATTTCCGAGCCTGCCCGTGAATTGGACAGGGCATTATCGACGCCATCAGTCATAAACACGACTGCCCTGCGTCTATCGAGAGTCCTCGGCCCGAGCACTTGATCAAGCGTGAACTTCAGAGCGTCCCAAACATGTGAGGAGCCTGTGGTTTCATCAATACTATTAACGCTCTCCAAAAGTTTTGCGCGGTTATCGGTCAATGGTGAGACTACATTGGTTGAACTTGAGAAGGTGACAATCGCCAACCGGTCCGCAGGTCGTGCAGCTTCAATAAAACGCTGCGTCGATTTGCGAATCAATTTGCGTTTACCAGTCGTCGAACCCGAGAGATCAATGAGTAAGACGAGGTCAAAGGGGACGTCGGTCGTGGCAAAGAAAGTAATTGTTTCGTCGTGCCCGTCTTCGCTGACGGTGAAGTCCTGCTGGGCGAGAGTGTTGACGTTGGTCCTCAGTTTTTTACTGTAGACACTCACGTTCAGGCTGACCAGGTTAGTGTCGACACGAACGACCTCACCATCTTCAACCGGCTCTCCTTCAACGAGACTGGCGGAACTGGTTCTGGCAATCGAGTTTTTCACTCTATCGGAGAATCGGTTCGCCAGGGCCCCGGTCGATTTCACCAGCGGCAATCGATACTCTGCCTGGAGAAATCGAAGGTAATCGTTTAAGGGCGCCAACCCAAATTGCTTGCGGAGCGAATCAACCTGCTTTTCGTCCTGGATGGGAAATAAGACCAGGAATCCGTTGATGACTGTTGCCTGGGTGCCGAATAACTGTTTCAGGCCGGCATCGAGGCGCAGTCCATCGATGTAACCGGCAAAATCCGGACGGGTCACCTCACTCTGCTTCGTAGCCGCCACAATCACCGGCATCAGGTCAACCCTCAAACTGGCGACGGAGTTGTTGACCATGAACAAGGCGGCTTCGACGCCATCCTGGCCGACGAGGCTCGGAGTCGGCCAGCCATATTGCTTTAGGATTGGGCACAACCCGTCAGTGTTTTTTTCACGGGAAGCTTTTATTCGTTTCATCAAAACATCGGGCTTCCGGTTCTTTCTGACGTCCTCATCCAGCCGTTGTTGATTCTTATCCTTGAGCTTCAACAACTCGTCTCTCAGTTTCTTGTTCAAAGGCACTTGCTGGTGTGAGTTCACCTGGGCCAGCATTGTTTTGACGTCATCCTGACTTAGACAGCGTTCCTGGGCCCGATTCGACTGAGAGCAGACGAAGATCGAAATGATGGATAGAAGAACTCTGAATAGTTGGGGAAGGGAAATAAGACGCACGGTTAGTTCCTACCGCCCGGGAGATTTCGTCCGGCTGTTTTTGCGTTCTAGTTCAGAAACGCCTGCATGCGGTGAAGCCCGGTGGCTGCTTCGGTAAAGCCAGGCTGCTGTTCGAGCGCCTTGCCATAGTGTTTTGCTGCCTCGATGTATTTCCGGCGCGTTTCGTAAATGCGACCGAGGTTGAAATGTGGAAATGCGTAGGATTCATAACGCGGAGCATAAAGCGCCCGTTTGAACCAGCGAACGCTGCTGTAAGTATCGCCCTTCGCCAGGAGATAACTTCCGATATCGTTGTAGGGATTTCCCAGAGTCTCATCGACGCGAATTGCCTCCAGACACTCTTCTATCGCCTCGTCATAGCGGTCCTGAAAGCTATAAACCCAACCGAGAAAGGTGTGCGCCTCGGCAGTGGGAAAGGTTTCTATGGAGCGTTTATAAAGCTCGATCGCTTCCTCGAAATTCTCGGCCAGCTGGGCTTGATAAGCCTCCTGGAAAAGCTCTTTGGCTTCATATTTGGCGGCGGGAGAAGCGTCATCTTCGTATGAATCGTCTTTCATCGTGCTTACTAGATTGCCACAATAAAGTTAAATTGAGTTAATAACCTAAACCCAAACTGCATCACTACAGAAAGCCACTCACGATTCAACGTTCAATTGCAATCAGTCTTCTGTTTTTGATCCTTGTCCAGACGTTTGATGCGTCCTTCAACCTTTGGGGCAATCAATTTCTTTGCCGCAATTGCCGACTGCAAAACATCAGAGTCAAACTGCGCTTTGTCCCGGGGAGTAAGGAGTCGCGCTGCTTTGAACACAGAGTAACCGTCCCCGCCATCGATGCCAATATAATCGCTGGTGGCCAGTGTATATTTTTTCTTCTCGTCCAGTGGCTTACCACTAATCGTGAGATCAACTATTCGCGAGCCTGCCGGGCGCCGCGCGTCAAACGTGAACCGCACTCCAGATACCTGCGGAAAGCGTCCCGGTTCCTTGTCTTCCGCGCTCCTTGCCACCCCATGCTCCAGAGCGGCGCGCAGCATTTCGCCAGTCAACTCCAGCTTTATTACTCTGTTCTTAAACGGAAGAATTGACAATACGTCCCTCTTTGTCAAAGGGCCCGGAGGAATTATCTCGTCCGCGCGAATTGAGCCGCCATTCATCAGCCCCACATCCGCCACGGTCGCAACCCGAAATGAATCGGCAATGAGGTTTCCAACATTCGTTTCCTGGGTGCGGCCAACTGCGCTTCTCGCCTCGAGCGGCACCCTCGTGCGGCCGACTACCCGGGACAGTTCTTTTAGGAGCGCCCCATATTTTCGATAGATTGACGTGAATCCCGGGTCTTCCTCCGTCTCGGCGGTTACCGGGATAACCCTGGAGTCGATGCTCTCGACCGCGCCGGTAGTCTTTGAGATGTTGAGGTCTATTTGCCCCAACTCGCGCGCGTCCGCAGTCATCTTGAAAATGGGAGCGCCTCCGGAAACCGACTCCAGCAGCGTATGCTCGTGGCCGCCTATGATTACATCGACGTCCGCACAGCGAGCGACTTCCTTGTCTTCGCTCATCGAAAGATGGGTCAACGCCACCACGGCTTTTACTCCACGGGAGTGGAGTTCGGAAACTATTTTCCTTGCCGTCTCGCATGGATTCAAAAACTCAACGTCCGGCCCCGGCCGCGACGTGGTTTTGGTTTCCTCCAAAGTCAGCCCGAATATTCCCACTTTGACACCGTCAAACTCGCGTATTACATAAGGCAGGGCATCACCGAATGGCTGGCCTGTTTTCCTGTCAATCACGTTTGCCGCTACCCACTTGAATCGAGACTCCTTCATTCGTTCGCGGAGCACGTCGGGTCCAAAGTCAAACTCGTGGTTGCCGAAAGTGGCGTAGTCAAGACCAGATACGTTCCAGGCGTCGATCATCTGCGAGCCTTTGTAGGTTATCGACTCGACTGACGGCGAAATCGTGTCGCCAGCAAGCAGAAAGATCGTGTGAGGGGATTGCTTCTCTATTTGTTGCTTCAAGGTCACCACTCTGGCTATTCCTCCGCGTTTGCCAAGATCGACAGAAGTAAACTGATAGACGTCGTTTACTTGCAGAAGCGTAACTCGAACTGTGCAATCCGGCTTTTGCTGAGCGGATAGCGAGACGAGGATTGCGAGCAGGATGACTGGGACAAGCGCGAGTCTTCGCGGCATCAATCTAGTCACTCTAATCATCAAATTCTCCCAATAAGACGCCTGATATAAAGCGCCGGCTTTGGAAATAAGCTCTAGTTATGTTGCTTTAGAGTACTGGATTATACTCGCGCAATTATTGCGAGGCGAAGGCCAAGGGTGTCAGAACCGGATTTGAGTATGTCGAACGACAGAGTAGTTTTTCTAACCGGCTTTCCCGGCTTCATCGCAAGTCGTTTGCTGCGACGTCTGGCAAGAGAAAGCGGACGCTTCCTTTTGCTCGTACAACCAGCCCTTGCTGAGAGGGCGAAGGAGGAGTTGAAAAACATTGCCGGCGATACCGGCAGATCTCTCTCCGATTTTGCGCTGTTGCAGGGTGATATAACACAGTCTAATCTCGGGCTGTCGCCTGCGGATCTGGAAACTGCTCGTTCTCAGTCGACGGTTGTTTTTCATCTTGCGGCAATCTATGACCTGGCAGTGGCGCAAGACATCGCTATGCGCGTCAATGTCGAAGGCACACGCAACGTCAACCAGTTTGCCGCTTCGCTGCCTCACCTGGGCCACTATCACTACATCTCAACCTGCTACGTTGCCGGCAAACGCAAAGGCGTGATCTATGAGCACGAACTCAGACATAACGCCGGCTTTCGTAATTACTACGAAGAAACAAAATACCTCGCAGAGATTGAGGTAGACGAGCTTAAGTCTGCTCTCCCGATTACGATTCATCGTCCCGCGGTCGTTTGCGGCGACTCACACACGGGTGAAACGGCTAAGTATGATGGTATCTATTACCTGATCCATTATTTGCTTAAGTGGCCGTTGCTGCTTTCTGTCTTCAATATTGGGAATAGCGAGGTTACTTTGAATCTGGTTCCGGTTGACTTCGTAGTCGAAGCAATCTCCGCACTGGCGCGCGATCCGCTGTCAATTGGCAAGACAGTGCAGATTGCCGACCCCAATCCGCTGACAACTCGCCAGCTCTTCAACACGATAGCGCGCTCCATCGCCGGTAAAGAGGCACGGGTCACGCTGCCTGCTTCGTTAGTGCAAACATCACTCATGCTGCCGCTGGCGCCAAAGATCACCGATCTGCCTCATTCGGCAGTTCCCTATTTTTTCCTGAAGCAGACATACGACACTGCAGAGGCGACCAGGCTACTGGCACCGCACGGCGTCTCTTGCCCGCCATTTGAGAGTTACGTCGAAACCATTGCTGATTACGCAGCCCGCCACCCGGTCTTAAATGATCATTGATGCAATAGGCCGCATGGGATAGTAGTGTCCTAATTCCGAATCTCTGTGCAACCTCTGTGTTCTCTGTGTCTCCGTGGTGGAAAACGGCGGAAAAAACTCACCACAGAGACACAGAGAACACAGAGGTTGCACAGAGGTCGCACAGAGATGTCGCGGAGATTCGGCAAGACGATCCACGAAATCACACGAAGTAACACGAAATTAATTTAGTGCCAGTTCGGGTGATTTCGTGGATCCGTTCTTTATCAGCTTGGAATATCACTACTCGAGCTCTTTCTCCACTTGACAACTCCCTGTATTTAGAATTAGTCTAAGTCCACTTTAATGGCAAAGGGAACAGAAAAAATAAATACCGCAGAAAAACTGACGCCCCAACGAGAGGCGGTGCTTCAGGTTATTCGCGCACGGGACGATCATCCGACCGCGAATGAGATTTTCCAGGCGGCCCGTCTGCGACTGCCTGCGATTAGTTATGCCACCGTCTACAACTCGCTCCGCTTTCTGAAAGAAGCCGGGCTGGTTCACGAAATTAAGTTTGGCGATAGCGCCAGCCGTTACGACCGGGAGACTGATCGTCACGACCACGCAATCTGTAACGATTGCGGAAAGCTGGTTGACTTTGATCTACCGGAGGCGGCCGAGCTTATCCAGGCAGCCGCGCGAAAGTCGAAGTTCAAGCCAGAATCGGTTCACCTGACGCTCAGAGGACAATGTCCTGAGTGCCGGAAACCGCAACATTGAAATGCAGGTCTTAGGTTTGGAAAAATCTTTAACTTAACTTGGAGGATTCATGACAGCAGCAACAGCAACAGCAATAGCCACAGAGAAGGCGATGGTGGGCCAGCCGGCGCCGGATTTCGACATGGCCTCAACCAAAAACATCGAGAAGCTCAATGAAAACGTAAAGCTCGAAGACTACAAAGGCAAATGGGTGGTCCTCGTGTTCTATCCGCTGGACTTCACTTTTGTTTGTCCCACGGAGCTGACGGCTTTCAGCGACCGTTACGAAGAGTTTCAGGGCATAGGGGCCGACATTATTGGTGTCTCAACCGACTCAGTGTATTCGCACCGGGCCTGGATCAAGACGCCACGCGACAAGGGTGGCGTTGAGGGACTTGTTTATCCCCTGGCCGCAGATGCGACCAAGAACGTCTCTCGCGATTACGGAGTGCTAATCGAAGATCGCGGAATCGCGCTGCGAGGTCTCTTCGTTATCGACCCCGAGGGCATCCTGCGTTACAAAGTAGTCCACGATCTCAACATCGGACGTTCGCCGGAAGAAACGCTTCGAGTTATTCAGGCCTTGCAGACTGGTGGTCTCTGTCAGGCCGAATGGAAACCGGGTCAAAAGACTCTTAACGCGTAGGAAGGACGACAGCCGACAGCCGACAGCCGACGGACGACCGCAGACGCGTGCGATCAGCGTAGCCTGCGGTCGTCGGTCGTCCGTCGGGGGTCACTCAAGATTATGGGAATGAGAATTGGAACAGAAATGCCACGCCTCGATGGCGCTACCGAATGGTTTGGCGGGACCCAGGCTTCGGCTGAGGCGGAAGCTGTGGGGCATCCCACGCTCGTTCATTTTTGGTCGATGAGTTGCGGGATGTGCAAAGATAATATGCCGCGCATAGCTGAATGGCGTGACCAGCTAAAAGAGCAGGGCCTGCGCGTAATTGCGATACATATGCCTCGCTACGAGGCAGACACAGACGTGGAAGGCGTGCGAGAAGCTATAGCGAACTACGGCATCAGTGAGCCTTGCGCGGTGGATAACGAACACAAACTGAAAGACGCTTTTCAGAACGATCATGGTTACGTGCCTGCCTACTATCTTTTCGACGGTGCGGGGAAGCTGCGCGGTTTTGCGGCAGGTGAACGCGGGTTGGATTTACTTAAGGCCACGCTGGACCGCGTAATGGGCCAAGCGCAACTCCAGGTGACTTCATAAGCAGGCAAAGGGCCCGACAAGATTTTATAGGTCCAATAGGTCCTATTGGACCTATTGCAACACTGGCCCGCCTATTAATCATCGTTCAGCCAGCTCTCGAAAGAGCGCCGGCGATAAGAATCAGAAAATAAAGACTGACTGCAGCCGCTCCCACCGCTAATCCGGCCAGCAATAGAATTATCAATCCCACAAACAACCAGTCACTTAGCTTGCCTTCACGCGCCTCAGCCGCCGAAACGGTAGCGCGTTTACTGAGCAGGGCCACGTTTCGTTGATTCGACTTCCACCAGGCATCGAACAGATCCCCGACCAGTGGAAACGAACCCACTACATAATCAATTCCAATATTTAGACCCATGCGCAGAAGAGTTACTTTTGGAACTCTGTAACGAACTGCCGATGCAAGAATGTAGAAAGATGCGAGGGAAGTGGCGGTATCCCCAAACCCGGGAATCAGCCCCACCAGCGCATCGAGCCCAAAGGACCAACCCAATCCCGGAATCCTGATCAGATCGTCCATCAACCAACTGAGCCTCGTAAGCCGGTCATCGATTTGCACCTGCCGGTCAAGTTCCAACGGCGTCCTGGTCATTTGGCGATCTTTTTCTGGGTAAGCTTTCATAGTCCCTATCATCGTATTCGAGTCATTTGTTGCCAGAAGAATTTCCCCACCCTGGCAAAAGCATTGAGAGCGTTACGGTCTCCGCCCCGGCGCTGGTTGGGTTTGTCCGGCAAGCCCAGCGAGTCGGCCAGCTCTCGATCGGGCTTAGCGATATCTTCGTCGCCGCGCCGGCTCGACAGCCAGCGGCTAAATGTGCGTGCCACCGCTCTCCTTTGTGCGACCGGAGCTTCCGCGATGACCATGCCGCGAAGGTCATCGAGCTGGGCGATCTCGAGGATGTTGGCCTCGTAATATTTGCGAATTGCGGCCAGTAGTTTTTGCTCACCCATCAGCCGCTCCAGTTCAACGAACATCAGCGCACCTTTGGTCGTCATCACTGCGGCATACTGAAACGTGTTTCTATAATCCCGGGAGGGCCGGTTGGCATTCATATCTTCGCCGCCAAAGGTGCGATAGAGTCGATAAACCCCTTGCAACTGGTCTTCGAGCAGCACCGCTGCTTTTTGTTCGCCATACAGATCTTTGAAATAGACTAGTGCAGACCAGCTGGCCATGGCTTCATCCAACACGGGCTCGCGCGACGGATCGTTGCCGACGGCCGCACCCCACCATTGATGAGCAATCAAATGGGCCACGCCCCACTCCAAACTCTGCTCGACCGCAGGGCGTTGTTCACGAATAATTTCCGGAAGGTTGCGCACCGCGGCCGAATCAAAATCCACGTAAAAAGCGCTCGCAATCACGTCAAGTCCGGAAAACTCGGTGCTGCCAAGACCGGCCACCAGCGGCGCTTCAGTTATGTTAATTGTGCTGAAAGGCAGTGGCCCAAACTTAGACCTGAAGATTCTCAAAGAATCCGCGGCCATCGCCAGCACGCGTTTGCCTACCGTGGCGTGCTCCGGAACGAAAATCGATCGGACAGTAGTTTGTCCAATCTCGGTTTGCTCTGAACGCAAATTCCGCCCGGCGATAATTGCAAACTCGCGCAACGGCCCGGCTGAGAATACTGTCGACTTCTCGCCTTCAGATTTATTTTGATCCTCCCAGGCGGAACTAAACACAAACACACCGGGAGTGATCTCAATTTTGACTTCGTAATCAGCAACTTCATTAAAGATAAGATCGCCGACGCCGGGATCCAGTTTGCGCACCCACTCGTCGCCACGGTGGACTGCGAGCACCGGATATGAAGTGCCCAGCAACATCACGCCGCGACAGCGAAAATTCAGATCTCGCGGGCGGCGCAGTTCGCGTTCACCCCGGATGGCGGCGCTGACTTGCTTGACGACGTGCGAAGTTAGCCCGGTTTCATCAGCGTCGACTTCCGGCACGTTCCCTTTGAATCCAATAACAACTTCTGCCGACTTGCCGGAAGCGACCTGCTCGCGCAGGCTCACGCGTAGGGTCGTCCCCTGGTCGTCAATGGAATAAGTGAGAGGTGTGCCATCTGCGGCGGAGCGAACCTCCGTAATTTCGATGCGCGGTTGTTCGCTTTCGGCGCCCGGGTCAGCAACGTTGGATGATGGCGCGGGCCCATCGGGACGAAGATTGGAATAAAGATGAAAGTAAAGTACAGAGGTCGAGTCGTTGCCGCGATTTACCCAACGCACCCGTTCTGACCCGGTATAAGAAAGCGCGTCAAAGTCGATTTTTAAGTGGATTTGATAACGGTGCCGGGCGGCTTCGATTGCCGTCGATTCCCTGGCGGCAAGAGACGGCGTTGAAAGATCAAGCGAAGCTCCGGCTAAAAGCAGGAGAAAAAGTGACGCGAAGAGTTTCACCGAAAATGCTTTCACTACGTTGCCTGGCAAAAACACCTACTGGCGGCGGTTTGAAACGCGTCCAGCAGTTTCCTTGATTACAATCGAATTAATCACATCGCCGCGAACAATGTTGTCAACGACATCCATTCCGCGAATAACTTTACCGAACACCGTGTAGCCACCATCGAGATGCGGCTGAGGCGAATGAGTCGCAAACCATTGTGACCCGCCGGTGTCTTTACCTGAAAGGGCCATCCCGACCGCGCCGCGTTCGTAGGGTACTTCGTTTATCTCGCAGCGAATTTGATAGCCGGGTCCGCCGTTGCCATCGCCGCGCGGATCGCCGTCCTGGATTACAAAGTTTGGAACGACACGATGAACGGTAATTCCGGCAAAGTAACGCCGCTTAGCCAACTCGACAAAGTTATCCACATTTAACGGCGCATCATTGGGAAGTAACTGAACAGTAAATGCCCCCTTTGAAGTTGTAACTATGGCGGTGACCGTCTTGCCGATGCGGTTGATCGCGCGCTCATAATCCACCGTGGTGTTACGAGTTTGTACTGTGCCGATCCGCGACGAGAAATCGCCAGCGGCATTGGCCTTCAAAAGAGTTACGGCTTTTCGCCGGACCAAATAATCGGATGAGTCAAGCGCAGTCTTGATGGCCTCGTTGGCCCTGGCGCTCTTCTGTTTACCGAGTGAATCGAGAATGGCGAGTGCTGCATCGTTCAACTCTCTATCCTGAAGCGCTTCCGGCAACACTTCAATCAACGCCCGTGTGTTGGCTTCATCCGGCGGAAGTTCGCCCAATAGTTCAGCCGCGGTGGCGCGGATGATTACGTCGGATTCTCTCAAATGCTTGTCCAACACCTCGGCTAGATCTTTTGGTTTGAATGCCGCCAGGGCGCGTAGCGCGTCGGGGATTGCATATTCAGAATGGACGGCAACCAGTGTGTTGATAGTGAGGCCAGAATTCTTATAGTCGAGCATCGCCCGCAGAATGTTCTCTGCCTGAAGACCAAGCTCTTTCTTGTTTTTCGTTGAATCAGGCAAAGCTGCAAATTCGCCAAGCGCTTGCGCCAAGCTCGAGGCAGCTCGCCAGTCCAGCAATATTGTTTCCTGAGCTTTCCTTTTGGCTGCTGCTCCAGCACCGAGTTCTCTCAAGTAGTTGTCCGGAGAAATCCGTACAGATGCGATTTCCGGTTCGGGAGCCAGGCGCGCTATGTCACTACTCAACTGTCTTAACCACGAAAACGCAGCCGCGTTGCCGGTTCCTCCCAGGAGGCGACCGAGGGTGGCTGCGATTTCCAGCAACTCGTTAAGATCGCCGGATTCCCTGTTGAACTTAGAAAAGTTCCGGCGTCCTCTCTCCAGTAATGGTGCACTCGCGATTGGGTCTTTCAATGCACCCAGCGCCCGGATCGCGCTGACGCGCACGCGCGAGTCTCGATCCTCCAACGCGCGATCAAGCAACGCCTTGACAGAGACTTTATCGTCGGTCGCGCCCAGCACGCGCGCCGCATTCGCGCGGACCACCGGATCCGGATCGCTTACCAGGAGTCTTCGCAGTTGATCGTTTCCGTCTTTTAGTTTAAGCCGCGCGAGTGTGTTTGCGGCGTCCGCTCGAATGCGCGGGTCGGAGGAGGTGAGGAACCCGGCGATGACGGGGCCCCCATCTGCTGTTTTGGCGCGAAGCGCTGCTGTCAGTCCCAGTAAAACGGACAAACGATCGGGCGCCGGCCGGCGTTGTGATTCCACCTTCAATGCTTCGAGTATGGCCTTACCTAATAGCGGCGCCCGCGTCTCCTGACCCTTTGGTAGAGCGGGCGCGATCTTACCGAGAGCTTCGACAGCGCGCGCCCGTAAAAGAGGTTCCCTGGCGCTGCTAAGAACTCCCAGCAAAGCTTCGGCAGCTGCCGCCGATTCAACTTCGCCCAGAGCGAAAGCAGCCATTGCCCGCACGTTCATCTCATCGTCATGACGAAGCAGATTAATCAAATCGGCTACGGAATCCTCATTGCCGATGCGGCCTGCGGCCAGGGCAGCTCGCTCGCGGACGACAGCGCTTCGGGCGGACAATAAATCGCGCACATCCTTGTCCCAACGGCGTTCATCCTCGGCTTGCACGATCTGAATCAACAAGCTCCGTGGCACAGAAGTGAAGTAGGTTGGATTGTGTAAGACCTGGCTGCGACGTTGACAGAAAACGTTTGCAGCCGTCGCAAAAAACAGCGCACAAACCACCAGGGTGACGGCACACGAGCTTGAATGGAAGCGCATAGTCTTAAGAGGCTCGTTGGTTTTCAGGCCCACCCGATAGAAGACTGAAAAGACTGTTTCTGGATTCATGACTATAGGGGGATTACCTCTCTATGTATCAGGGAGTCAGCTTGGTTATGTCAAGGAGTGGCGGTGCGAAAGAATGGACAGGGAAACAAAAAAGCGCCTCGCCCTTTTCAGGGCGAGGCGCCGGCCAGCCTTTGGCTGAATAATAAAAGTTAGTTTGCGGCTCGTTTCACGGCTTCGCTTTTCGCCGGATCGTCAACCGCGTCAGCTTTAACTGCTCCCATGCTGCTGGTGTCCAGCGGTTGATCGTCTTTTCCATTGCTCTTGGTTTGCGGTGCGCTCGCAGCAGCAGTCGCGGCAGCAGTCGACTTGATCATCTTGCAGCTACCTTCAAATGTCGCGCCTGGCTCAATCATCAATGAAGCGGTTTGAACGTTGCCGGTCAATTTCGCTGCGCGGCCAAGCTCCAGACGCTGGGTGGCAATAATGTCTCCATTAACTGTGCCATGGATCTGTGCGACGGCCACCTCGATGTTGGCGTCTACTTTGCCATTAGCCCCTACAATCAGTGTCCCGCTGGTCGAGGTTATCCGCCCCGATAAATTCCCATCAACTCGCATCAAGGCCTTGAAGTTGGCCTCGCCCGTTACCACTGTACCGCCGCCAACAAAGCCACTCAGATTGCCTTCCTTGATTTCGCGTGCGAGTGATTCACTTTCCGTTACCGCTCGCGGGGCGGCGGAAGAGTGCTCGGTTTGTGATCTCGCTTCCGGGGATTCTTGATATGAACCATAGGTTCGAGGGTTGTTGTAGGGCGATGCATCCTGTCGGTCAGTGGAACTTTCCTGTTCCACATCCTTCGGGTTCTTTCCTATCCTAAGCATTGGTAAAACCTCCGTTGTTGAGGGGACGCGGGATTAAGTCACAGATGCCATCGTACGGTCAAAGTAACAAAAACGACACGCGTGCCAGGTGTTTATTGGAATATCCAGCTTGACGGTCAGTTCTGAGTGGTCAACCGCCCAGAATCGGGCACCCCATAATAGACAAACGACCCTTTAACTGTCTAGCTTGTAATGAAAATGTAACGGCGCCGGAAGGCTTCAGCTTCAGAGTTTGCAACTATGAAGAGACTCGTCCTCGCCAAACCTTGGCAAAACCCACTTTGAAGGCTTCCCATCGCGGTCGCTCCCAACTGGTTTGCGGACGTTCCCAGCTTGTTTGGGGATGCCCGCGGAAGTGAACCTTGCCTTCTATGATCGCGCCCCCACGAATTGTTAGTTCCGGCGTATAGATGTCTCCGATAACAAGGGCGTGGTTTTCGAGTACGACTCCCTCAGTTGCTGTAATCTTCCCCTTGAAGATCCCATCAATCATCGCCACGGTGACCTCGACGTCCGCTTGCAGCTTGCCATGCTCGGTGACGACTAGCGTCCCCTCGGAGGAGATTTTGTCCTCAACATGGTCGTAAAAGCTTAACGCGTCTTCGAAATTCAGATTATTTCTTTCCAGGTAAGCTCCAGGAAGGGAAATTCCTTCCACGCGGTTTCGAAAACTCTCAACCGCCTGGAGCCAGGCGCCGAAGTGGACGGCAGGAGCAAATGGTTCCTCGACGGATGACTGATCCAAAACTCCAGCCGGTTGGGAATCACTCGCATCTGGAAAAGTCATCATGGTTTATGTGCCTTAGGTTAACTAAGATTGGTGTAAATAAACGTCTCAATCCGAATTCGGATTATTTTCAAGCATTGTACAAACACCATCAAAGATGGCGCCGTCTCTGATTCCAATGGAGCGCGTCCAAATGTTGCCGTAGATCTTTGCGACTGGGCCAATTTCCACCCTCTCCTGGGCAACAATATCGCCATACACGGTTCCGTTAATTACAGCTACGGCGACTTCGACGTTGGCCTCGACCCTCGCATGGGCATCCACGATCAGCGTTCCCTTTTTCGAATAAATTGTTCCTGCGATATGACCGTTCACCCGCACCATATCTTTGAAACTAATTTCACCAGAGAGTTCCGGTTGAGCAGCGAAGATGGAGGTGGATTTCTGACGTACGCCCAAACTTCCGGCAGTGCCGGTGAACTGCCCGCCGAGAAAACCGTCAACTGCCACGGTCCCCTTGTAGTGGACCTCTCCGATGATCACCGGAATTCTGGTTTGGAACCCGCTGCTCTCTTTTGGAATGGGCACAGGGCCCGGAGCTAAGGCTTTCGGACGACTACCGAGATTGGTAATTGTGTGGGCTGTTTGTGCGATCGAACGACTCCACTTATGCCCGCGATGTGAAGCACATGCTGACAGCTCGGGCTGTCGATGCTACAGGGCGCCGAAGCGCACTGCGGCTATTGATTGGTTATTTACCTCGAGTAAACCTTGGTCTTGTCTGGGACGTCAGTTCTTCCAGCAGGAGCAATTCCCGGAAGGTAGCAATGGATGCCCACACTAATTTTAAGCTTTAGAACGAAGGAACGATAAAACGCCTAGATTTGGTTGGCGCAAGTTAGCACAGCCGACACAGGTTCGACAAGGATTTTTAGCGCATCTGGCCTTTAATTTTGGCAGGAGCGGGCCCGGTTGTAATTAGCAAATCAGACATGGCATTCTGATGGCGCCGCCGGGAGGCATCAGACCCGCGCACTGATTAGGGTCAAGCTCGCCGACCAACGATGGTGCCCGGCAGGGTTTTGGAACGAATAAGATAGGAATCTCGGCAGGAATTATGGCAGTAGAAAGCAAACTCAAAACGAGCCTTCTCCGCGCGACGGGTAGGGCGATCGCCGATTTCGGGATGATCGAAAATGGTGATCGCATAATGGTTTGCCTGTCAGGCGGCAAGGACAGCTATACAATGCTGGAGTTGTTACTCGACCTGCAGCCGCGAGCTCCGGTAAGGTTTGATCTTCTCGCGGTTAATTTGGACCAGAAGCAACCAGGATTTCCCGCAACCGTCCTGCCCAACTATCTTGAGGGCCGCGGCGTTCCATTTCGTATTATCGAGCGCGACACCTATTCCATAGTTAAGCGGCTGGTTCCCGAGGGAAAGACTTTTTGTTCAGTCTGCTCACGTCTGAGGCGCGGAATTCTTTATAACCTCGCAGTTGAAGAAGGTTGCAATAAAATTGCCCTGGGCCATCATGCGGACGACATCATTACCACGTTCTTACTAAATCTCTTCTTTGTCGGATCGCTCAAGACAATGCCTCCGGTGCTGCGTTCAAATGATGGACGTAACACTGTCATCAGACCGCTAGCGTATTGCCGGGAAGCTGACATATCAGCATTTGCCGAAGCCGAGCAGTTTCCAATAATCCCGTGCGATCTTTGCGGCTCGCAACCAAATCTAAAGCGCGCGCGCATCAATATGTTGATTACAGATCTGGAAAAGGAAATTCCAAACATTCGCAGCTCGATGTTGACCGCGCTTGGTAATGCTAAACCGTCGCATTTGTTGGACCGCCAGCTTTTCGATTTCACGAAACTAAGGGCCGCGACGGGGGATGTGGAGGCAGAGCTCGATCTCGTCCTTGGGCATACTGATACGGAGCCGCAGTTAATCGCGATTGGCTAGCTATTTCATCACAGGCGTGTACAGAAGAATCGAACAGCGAATTAATCCAATTAGCCCCGGGAGGAGTCTGTCGGGAAATTGAAAATTTGATTTTTCTCTGTGCATCCTTAGTGTTCTCTGTGTCTCTGTGGTGAGTGTTTCTCTTGGCAAGCTCACCACAGAGGCACAGAGTTCACAGAGGTCGCACAGAGCTTGCGTTATTCCGACAAACTCATCCGCGGTTGGGAAGTCTACGGAATTCTATCCCGCCTTCAGGTGATTTCATCTTTGTGGTTGAATATGGCATATGCGAAAGGCAGCCAAACCAGGAGAATTCGACTTATCTGGGTTTCCTCAAGGCTCAGTTACAGAGTATTCGACGCTCGTTTGTCTGGCCTGCACTTTTGACATCTTCACCTCCCAGTTGGGTTTGGCGCCGCGGACCGCCTATTCAGAAATAAGAAAATATTCTCCGACAATTGCGGAGCTGACTGGACCTAAGGCTGCCCCACCATTTTTTGATTCCGAGGAGAAGAACCCGCATTGCCCCTATTGCAATGCGGCCAAACGCTGGCACGCGCGGTTTGACACATTTCGTATCGAAGGTGGAAAAGCCACTGACACAGCCCGTCGCAAACTGATCAAAACTCTGCCGCTGAAGGACAATCAGTTTCAGGTTATTGAAGGTAAGACCGACAAGCGAGCGGTCTTTTTCGACTGGCTCGACACCCTGGGCCACAATTGCCATATTGAAGATAACGCCTGGCTGATTGACACTACCCGCGCTCACCTTAGCCGCCTCGAACCAAAGACTGATTGGACCGAACTTTTCAATGGCGTGCGTACGGTTCGTCGTTCGCAGCGGCTCGATCAGGGATGGGAAAAAGACGGGACGAGGCTGTTTCTTTCGCCGGTGGTCTACAGCGAGGTTTTGATCGTTCAGTATCTCATTAGCCGGTCACACGTTCACGGCGGCCGCACGCTTGAAGGCCGGCTGACTTTGCCGGACCTCGTTCGCCGTTTGCGTTATGGTGGCTATCTTGACTCGAAGGAAATCTCGCGAGGAGATCAATTTGAAGTTCTGGATCAGTTGATAGAGGCAATCGCAGGTGGTTCTGGAAACATCAAGGTCTATTACATCGTCGACCGTCGAAGCTTCCTGGAGAAGGTGAAGTCCGTATACGCTCGTTATGCGGCGTAAGTATCAGACAAAGTCTTTAGGTAAAACGCTCAAACTCTTTACTAAGCAATAAAACCTATCCACAGATTACGCAGATTATTTTCAGAGCTGGAGAGTTGAGAGTGCTTCTTAACTGTTGAAGAATAATCTGCGTAATCTGCGGATAGTTTTTTAGGCAGGTTTATCGTACAGGCTTACGGCAACTTATAACCGTCGATATATTTTTGCAGCCCGTCAGCAGAGTTGTTGTGACGGTATTTGTAATAGGTGGTCAGGTCTTGCATCACCTGATCGTGGAGCGGCTGATATTGCGCTTTGCCCTCTGACAAAGCCACGGCCCTTGCATACTGCTCAATCACCTTGTCCAATATAGTGTTGGCTTTCTGCAGCATTTCATCCTTTGATTTGCCATCCGGCAGACCGCGAACAGTCAACGCCAGCGTCTGGTAATCGTTGTTGGTAATGCTCCCCAGGAGCGCGTAATTAAAAGGATCGGCAGGATTGAGTTTCGCGGCCTTTTGCAGTTTAACCTCAGCCTCCCGGGCATTCTGCTCCACCAGTGAAATGATCCCCATCTGTTGATAAAGTAGCGGGAGCATGGTTTTTTGCTTCACCCAACTCGCATCGTCCATGTAGGCAGGCTTCTTGTCCGCTTCCATTAGTTCGAGTGCCTTAGCTCCGTATTCCCGGCTCTCTTTTATGTGCTTCACGTTCTGGTTGCGGGCCAGTTCGGCTCCCGAGATTGCGAGCAGGGTCCGAATCGTTACGTCCTCGGCATCACTTGCCAAATAGGAAGCACCGCTATCGAAAGCCTCGTCAGGACGATTAAGCTGGACATAGGCCTCGATCAATGCAGGTTGAACTAACTTGGGTTCCGACGGGTCGGTGAAGATGGCAATGTACTTTTGGGCCGCCGCCAGCCTTTGGGCCGCATCCGTAACTCCAAAAACCTGGTTGGCCAGATAATGGGCCACCTGGGGGCGCGCCTTACTCGTCGCATGCTTTTTGACAAACTCCTCCGCCGCCGCGAATTTGGCGTTAAGGTCCTTGGCTGCTTCGATGGCTTTGGCGGCCTTGGCCTCAGCCTCAGGCACTGTGGTCTTGGCAGTCTTGTCCTGCCATGTTGTTGAGCGTGCAGTTATGGAAGTATTGAATGCCAGAACGAGCGAACATAACAGGATCGCTTGCGCAAGAAGAGATCGTGCTTTCATATTGCCACCTTTGTGTGAAATTGAATTTTGGGAGAATTCCGCGCCCAGATAATGCTTCAAAAATATGCTTCAGGGCAAGCACCGAGATAGGCACCCAGTAACGAATCCGCTGATGTAACCGCCAAGACGCCAGGCTCGCCAAGATCGCCAAGGCAAAAACCGATGAGGGCTTATCACTTACTTTTCGTTCTTGGCGCCTTGGCGGTTGAGCGTGCCCAAACTAAGGCATCGTGTTTAAAAGAAACTAATGATTAGCTACTGCCGGGACACGTTTGCTTGGCAGACGGAGGTGTGCGCCGATAACGATGAGTCACCGGCCGGCGCCGTCCAATGCCGATCGCATTTCGCGAGATGATCAATGTTGGTGGTAACTGCCGGCGCTTGAATTCGTTGGCTGGAGACTCCACCCGGTTCAAAATGTCGTAGACCACACCGGGATCATTTCCCGCCGAGATAATCTCCTCCGGAGTTGCCTTCTGCTCGAAATACATTTGCAGAATCGGGTCCAGCTTGTCGTAAGGCGGTAGAGATTGATCGTCAAACTGATCAGGAGCCAACTCGGCTGAAGGCCTTTTTTCGATGATCGCCTTCGGAATGATTTCGCTCTCTCGGTTGAGATGGCGGGCCAGTGCATAAACTTCTGTCTTGAGCACGTCACCAATTACCGCCAGGCCACCGTTGGTGTCTCCGTAAAGTGTGCAGTAGCCCAG
>Ga0070697_100000841_pt1 | contig 23066 bp, 22 predicted proteins | sample KBSK1501metaG_FD_65475 | JGI IMG/M metagenome (GOLD analysis project Ga0070697, IMG submission 65475) | Corn, switchgrass and miscanthus rhizosphere microbial communities from Kellogg Biological Station, Michigan, USA - KBS K1-50-1 metaG | ecosystem: Host-associated > Plants > Roots >... | reverse complement strand
GGTAAGGCCGGGCACGATGACGAGCTTCGTCAGGCGGCCGAGCGAGCCGCGGAGGGCACCGACCCGCCGCAGGACCTGAACGGTTCGCCGGATTATCGCCGGCACCTGGCGCGGGTCCTCACCCGGCGCGCGCTCGAACAGGTCACCGCGCACCACTAGGAAGGGGAGAGGGGCGGCGGCGCCTTGCCGCCGCTCTCTCTAAACTCTGCTCATGCAGGACCTTCCCGTTTCGTCGATCGAGGATGTGGAGCAGGCGCTGCGGGCGCATCGCTATGTGGCCGACCGAAGTCTGGCGACCACCATCTTTCTTGCCCTGACCCTCGACAAGCCCCTCCTGCTCGAGGGCGAGGCGGGGGTGGGAAAGACCGAAGTGGGCAAGGTGCTGGCCGACATCCTGGGCACTCGCCTGATCCGGCTGCAGTGCTACGAGGGGATCGACGTCAACAACGCGGTCTACGAATGGGCCTATGCGAAGCAGATGCTGCACATCCGCCTGCTCGAATCGGCCGGCGCCCAGCGCGCAGAGACCGAGCGCGAGATCTACAGCCACCAGTTCCTGGTCAAGCGACCGCTGCTGCAGGCGATCGAGAGCGACGGCACGACCGCGCCCGTGCTCTTGATCGACGAGATCGATCGCGCCGACGACGAGTTCGAAGCCTTCCTGCTCGAGCTGCTCTCGGACTTCCAGATCTCGATTCCCGAGATCGGCACCATCAAGGCCGACAAGCCACCGGCCGTCATCATCACCTCGAATCGCACCCGCGAGATCCACGACGCACTCAAGCGCCGCTGCCTCTACTTCTGGATCGATTACCCGACGGTTGACCGTGAGTACGAGATCATCACCACCCGGTTGCCCGACGTCCCGGTCAAGCTGGCGCGCCAGGTCAGCGCCTTTATCGGAGGCGTTCGGGGGCTCGAGCTCTACAAGCTGCCCGGAATTGCCGAGACGCTCGACTGGACGAGATCGCTGGTGGCGCTCGGACAGACCGAGCTCACCGAAGCCGCTGTGCAGTCGACGCTGGGCGCCATCGTCAAGTACCAGGAGGATCTCGAACGGCTGCGTGGCGCGGGCTCGCGGGAGCTCCTTGCCCGCGCCGTCAATGCCTGACCCCGGCATCGTCCTGACCCGGAACTGGCTGCATTTTGGTCGCATCCTTCGCGGCCTGGGCTTCGATGCCGGGCCAGCGCGAATGCTGCCCTTCTTGCGCGCCCTGACCGTGATCGACCTGCGCCGTCCCGACGACGTCCGGACCGCGGTGCACGCCCACTTCGGCCGTCGCCGCGATGAGCTTCCCCTCCTGGATCGCGCGCTGGTCGCGTTTCTCCGGGCCGAGGTCACGGACGCCGGCGGTTCGGCGTCGGCGGAGACCGAGAGCGAACGAGGCGAGCCACTGACGCTGACGGGCCGGCAGCTCAGGGTTCTCGATGAGGGCGAGGATGCCGAGGGCGCCGAGGAGCAAGAAGTAGCGAGCTACTCGCAGGCCGAGGTGCTGCGAGAGAAGGACTTCGACACGCTGACCGAGGCCGAGATGGCCGAGGTCCGGCGGCTGATCCGCCTGATGCGGTTGCCCGCCGGTCTGACGCGGTCGCGGCGCGCCCGCGCGGGTGGCGATGACGAGCTCGATATGCGGCGGCTGCTCCGTCGCAGCCTGCGCTTTGGCGGTGAGCTGCTCGTCTTCAGCTGGAAAAGCCCGAGACTCCGGCCGCGGCCGCTGGTGCTGCTGTGCGACATCAGCGGGTCGATGGAGCGCTACACGCGGCTGCTGCTGAACTTTGCCTACGCGCTGAAGAATGCCAGTACCCGCGTCGAGGCGTTTGTCTTCGCGACTCGGCTGACGCGCATCACCCGCCTGCTGCGCAGCCACGACGTCGACGCCGCGCTCAACCGGGTGACGGCGTCGGTCGACGACTGGTCGGGCGGCACGCGAATCGGCGAGGCGATCGAGTCGTTCAATCGGCGCTATGCGCGCCGTGTCCTCGGCCACGGCGCGACCGTCGCCATCATCAGCGACGGCTGGGATCGAGGCGACGCCGCGCAGATGCGGCATGCCATCGCCAGGCTGCAGCGGTCCTGCCACCGGCTAATCTGGATGAACCCGCTGATGGGCGCTCCCGGGTATGAGCCGCTGACGCTCGGTCTACAGGCCGCGCTGCCGTTCGTCGACGATTTCCTGCCGGCGCATAACCTCGCCAACCTCGAGGCGCTCGGCACGCTCCTGCTCGAGACTGCCACCCGGCGCCCGGTCCGGCGGCAGACGATCGTCACCGCATCGGCCTGACGCCTCCCTGACCCTGCAACTGGGGGAGGGGAAATGAAGCGCACTACACTTGGTTCATGCGCGACGTCATGACCGACGTCAAGGCGTGGCTGGAGGCTGGCGACCCGGTGGCCGTCGCCACCGTGATCAGCACGTGGGGGAGCGCCCCGCGGCCGGCCGGTTCCCGGATGGCAATCAGCCAGTCGGGCAAGATCGCCGGTTCCGTCAGCGGCGGCTGTCTCGAGGGGGAAGTCTTCGAGCAGGCGCAGGCGATCCTCCAGGGCAAGCCGGCCAGCCTGTTTCACTACGGTGTTAGTGACGACCTGGCCTGGACCGTTGGGCTGAGCTGCGGCGGCGAGATCGACGTGCTGATCGAGCCGCTCGCGCCGGTGCATCGAGAATTAATACGCGCATTGGAGGCCGAGCGCCCGGTGGTGCTGAAGACCGACGTGGGCGAGAAACCCGGTGCGCGCCAGCTGCTGACGCCGGTGGACCCGGACGTCCCCAACCTGCTCGATCGCGAGAACCCGGTGCGGCAGGACGGCGTCTTCCTGGAGCCGTTTCCCCGCCCGCCCGAGCTCTACATCTTTGGCGGCTCACACGTCGCCATCCCGCTGACGCGCCTGGCGAGCGCGATCGGGTTCCGGGTGACGGTGGTTGACGCGCGCTCGAAGTTTGCCGACCGCGATCGCTTTCCGCAGGCGCGCCGGGTGATTCACGCCTGGCCCGACGAGGTCCTCAAGGACCTGCCCATGGACGGCTCGACCTACATCGTCATCCTGACCCACGATCCGAAGTTCGACGACCCCACGATCACGGCCGCCCTGCGCGGACATCCGCGCTACATCGGCGCCATCGGGAGCAAGAAGACCCATCGCGACCGGGTGGCCCGATTGACGGCGGCCGGGGTCAGCCCGGACGAGATCAGTCGTGTCCACGCCCCGATCGGCCTCGACCTGGGCGCCCAGACCGCGGAGGAAACCGCGCTCGCAATCCTGTCGCAGATGGTGGCTGTTCGCCACGGCAAGCAGGGAGGCCCGATGCCCGGCTCCGTCGCCGCGGCGACGACGCCAGCATGAAGGCCGAGGCGCTCCGGGGTTCCCGGCTGAGCGCCGACCAGATCGACGGCGCCGTCCTGGCGCAGACACTGCTGGTCCCCGATGACCACCATCGGGTGCTGCTACTCAAAGGCCGGATTCTCAGCAAGGCCGACTGGCCGGTGGTCGCCGCCGCTCGGGTCGATGAGATCCATGTCGTACGCATGGAGCCTGGCGATATCCATGAGGACGAGGCGGCCCGCCGCCTGACGCGTGTCGTCGCCGGGCCCGGGGTGATTGCCCACGGGCCGGTCGAGAGCCAGGCGCGGCTGAGCGCCGAGATCAACGGGATCTTTACCGTCGATGTCCAGCGGCTGCAGGCGCTCAACAGCATCGAGGACGTGTCCGTGTTCACCCTCTTCGACGGTCAGCTGGTGTCCGCCGGGAAGACGATCGCCGGCGTCAAGGTCACGCCGTTCGTCGTGCCGGAGGCGCGACTGCGTGAGGCGGAGCGAGTGGCCGCGGAGGGCGAGGGTGTCGTCCGGGTGCTGGCCTTCCGGCCGATGCGGGTCGCGGTCCTCGTTCGCGAGCGGCTGGAGCCGGCGCAGCGCGAGAAGTTCCAGGCGTCAATCGAAATGAAAGTGGCATGGTTCGGATCGGCGATCTCCGAGATCCGCTACGTCGCCGACGACGTCGGTGCGGTCGAAGCGGCCGTCAGCAGCCTGCTGGCGCATGCTGACCTGTTGCTGACCGCCGGCGCCAACGCGACCGACCCGCTCGACCCGACGCTGGTCGCATTGGGGCGGCTTCACGCGCGGATGGAGAAGCAGGGCGCGCCCGCCCACCCGGGCAGCGCGGTCTGGCTCGCCTACCTCGGCGACAAGCCGGTCTTCGGGGTGGCGGCCTGCGGCATGTTCTCGAAAGCGACCGTGCTCGACCTGATCCTTCCGCGACTCTTTACCGGGGCTCGGGTCACGGCGGCCGATTTCAACGAGCTTGGCCATGGGGGCCTGCTCTCCAAGGACATGGCCTTCCGCTTTCCGCCCTACGGGGCCTTCGACACGCTAGACCAGTAACTGACTCCCCGCCTTTCCACACCGGGGCGGGGGCCCCGATCTCAGATTGACAACAAACCTTTGCCGGACTACGGTTAGTGGCGCACGTCGGCTGGTTTCCACAATCACTGCAGGAGGGGTTGTCCATGCTGCCAGCGCCGTTCGAGTATCACGCGCCTCGAACTATCGATGAGGCCCTCGATCTCCTCGATCAATTCGGCGATGAGGGGAAGGTGCTGGCCGGCGGCCAGAGCCTGATTCCATTGCTCAAGCTGCGGTTCGCGAGTCCAGGCCATCTGGTCGACATCAACAAGATCAAAGAGCTGGACTTCATCGAGGAGCGGGACGGCACGCTTCGGATCGGCCCACTCTTCCGACACAAGGCCGCCGAGCGGTCGAGCCTGCTGACCTCGCGCTATCAGGTGATGGCGGATGCCGCGCCGCAGATCGCCGACCCGATCATCCGCAATCGCGGCACGATCGCCGGGTCGGTCGCCCACGCGGATCCGTCCGGCGATTGGGGATCGGTCTTACTCGCCATGGACGCCGACCTGGTGCTCCGCTCGAAGCGGGGGAGCCGGACGGTCAAGGCGCGCGACTTCTTCAGTGGGCCGTTCAGCACCGCCCTGGAGCCAACGGAAATCCTGAGCGAAATCCGGATTCCGGCGGCCAAGGCCATGACCGGTGGCGCCTACCTCAAGCTGGAGCGCAAGGTCGGTGACTTTGCAACGGTCGCCGTTGCCGTTCATCTCCAGATGGACGATGGCAAAGTCGGCTCGGCGGGAATCGGGTTGACAGCGGTCGGCCCGCAAAACCTCAAGGCCGAGAAAGCGGAAGCGACACTGAAGGGCGCCCGGCTGGATGACGCCGCCATCAAGGAGGCGGCGGCGCTGGCGGCCGAGGCCGCGGATCCGAAGGCCGACCAGCGCGGTTCCGTCGAGTACAAGCGCAACGTCGTCCGGGTCTTTACCGAGCGTGGACTGAAGCGCGCTTACGAGCGCGCCAGGGGAGGTGGATGAGCATGGGCCAGCCGATAACCGTCACGGTCAACGGCGAACAGCGCAGTGCTGAGGTCGAGCCGCGGCTCCTCCTGGTGCACTTCCTGCGCGAAACCCTACGACTCACGGGAACCCACATCGGGTGCGATACCACGCATTGCGGCGCCTGTACAGTCCTGCTCGACGGGACGCCGGTCAAGTCCTGCACCATGTTCGCGGTCCAGGCTGACGGACAGCAGGTAACCACCGTCGAGGCGCTGGCCGCGGGCGGCACGCTGCATCCGATCCAGGCGGCGTTCAAGCAGGAGCATGGCCTGCAGTGCGGTTTCTGCACGCCCGGCATGATGCTCACCAGCGTTGCGTTGCTCGAGGAAAAGAAAGATCCGACGGACGAGGACATTCGCTGGGCGCTCTCGGGCAACATCTGTCGCTGTACCGGCTACATGAACATCGTCAAGGCCGTGAAGAGCGCGGCCGCCACGATGAACGCGCAGGCGGCGGTACCCGCGGCAGCCGCCGCGGTGAGGAGTTGAACCATGGCCGTTGAAACTCCGCTCAAGGGCGTGATCGGCGACAGCATTCGGCGCAAGGAGGACGATCGGTTCATTCGGGGCCGCGGCAACTACGTCGACGACATCTCGCTCCCAGGCATGCTCCACATGGCGATCCTGCGCAGCCCCTACGCGCACGCGCGCATCCGCTCCATCAAAGTCGACGCCGCCCAGGCCCTACCAGGGGTCGTTGCCGTGGTCACTGGCGAGCTGCTTACTCAACACAAGCTGGCCTGGATGCCAACCCTCTCGGGTGACACCCAGGCGGTGCTCGCGACCGACAAGGTCCGCTTCCAGGGCCAGGAGGTCGCTTGCGTCATCGCGACCGAGGCCGCGATCGCGCGCGACGCGCTCCCGCTGATCGAGGTCGATTACGACGTTCTTCCGGCGGTCGTCGATCCGTGGAAGTCGCTCGACCCCGGCGCGCCGCTCATCCGCGATGAGAAGGAGGGGCAGACCTCCAACCACATCTATCACTGGGAAGCAGGCGACAAGGCGAAGACTGACGAGGCCTTTGCGAAGGCCGACCGCGTGGTCTCGCTCGAGAGCTTCTACCCGCGCTGCCACCCATCGCCGCTGGAGACGTGCGGGATCGTGGCCGACATCAACTCCGCCACCGGTCAGGCGAATCTCTACATGACCTCGCAGGCGCCGCATGCGCATCGCACCCTATTCGCCATCGTCGCCGGGCTTCCGGAAGAGAAGATCCGGATCATCTCGCCCGACATCGGCGGCGGCTTCGGCAACAAGGTCCCGATCTATCCCGGCTATGTCGTGGCCACGGCCGCCTCGCTCTTGATCGGCAAGCCGGTCAAGTGGGTCGAGGACCGCAGCGACAACCTGATCTCGACCGGCTTCGCGCGCGACTTCCACATGCGCGGCGAGATGGCGTTGAGCGACTCCGGCCAGATGCTGGGACTGAGGGTCAAGCTGCTGAGCGACAATGGCGCGTTTTTCGCGGACGCCCAGCCGAGCAAGTTCAAGGCCGGCCTCTTCCACATCGTGACGGGCTCCTACGACATCCCGACGGCGTTCGTCGAAGCCGACGGCGCCTACACGAACAAGGCGCCGGGCGGCGTTGCCTACCGGTGCTCGTTCCGCGTCACCGAAGCCTCCTACCTGATCGAGCGGCTGGTCGAGAACGCCGCGGTCGAGATGAAGATGGATCCAGCCGACATTCGGCTCAAGAATTTCATCAAGCCCGAGCAGTTCCCCTACAAGTCGGCCACCGGCTTCGAGTACGACAGTGGCGATTACCCGAGAGCCATGCAGCTTGCGCTCGACAAGCTCGGCTACAAGGAGCTCCGCAAGGAGCAGGCGGAGAAGCGGAAGAAAGGGGAGCTGATGGGAATCGGGGTCGCCAGCTTCACCGAGGTGGTGGGCGCCGGCCCCGGCAAGCACTACGACATCGTCGGGCTGCGAATGTTCGACTCGGCGGAGCTTCGCGTCCATCCGACGGGCAAGGCGATCCTCAAGCTCGGCGTCAAGAGCCAGGGACAGGGTCACGAGACGACCTTCGCCCAGATCGTCGCCAACGAGCTGGGGATCCCGGCGGCCGATGTCGAGGTCCAGGAGGGCGACACCGACAACACGCCCTACGGGCTCGGCACCTATGCCAGCCGCAGCACCCCGGTAGGGGGTGCCGCGACCGCGGTCGTGAGCCGCAAGCTGCGGGACAAGGCAAAGATCATCGCGGCACATCTACTCGAGGCTTCCGAGGGCGACATCGAGTTCGACCAGGGCAAATTCTTCGTTCGGGGCGCCCCCTCGAAGGCAAAGACGATCCAGGAGATCGCCTTTGCCGCCTACACGAATCTGCCGGACGGACTGGAGGCGGGACTCGAAGGCGTCACCTACTACGACCCGCCGAACATGACGTTCCCCTTTGGCACCTACATGGTCGTGGTTGACATCGATCGCGGCACCGGGCAGGTGAAGGTCCGCCGCATGGTGGCCGTCGATGACTGCGGGGTCCGTATCAACCCGATGGTTGTCGAGGGCCAGATCCACGGCGGCCTCACCGAGGGATTCGGGATCGCGTTCATGGAATTGATCACCTTCGACGAAGAGGGCAACTGCATCGGGTCCAACTTCACCGATTACCTGCTGCCCACCGCCTGGGAAACGCCGAAGTTCGAAACCTTCGAGACGGTCACGCCCTCACCCCATCATCCGATCGGGGCCAAGGGTGTGGGCGAATCGGCGACGGTTGGGTCGCCGGCGGCCTACGTCAACGCGGTCATCGATGCCGTCGCTCACCTCGGGATCACCAACATCGACATGCCCGTCACCTCCGATAAGGTTTGGGCGGCATTGAACGAGAAGGGCGCGGCCGAGTAACGATGTCACTGGCGGATGACGTGCTGGACCGGGCGGCGGATCTGCGGGAGCGCGGCGAGACCTTCGTGGTCGCGACCGTGGTTCGCGTCGACCCGCCGACCTCCGCCCGTCCTGGCGACAAGGCGCTGATCGCGGCCGATGGGACCCTCTGGGGTTGGATCGGCGGCAGCTGCTCGGAGTCGCTGGTGCGCCGTGAGGCGCTCCACGCCATGGGCGATGGGCAGCCCAGACTGGTCAAGATCGCGCCGGACCAGGCGCCCGACCATCAGCCGGGTGTCGTCGCGCACGTGAGTACCTGCCCGAGCGCGGGCTCGCTGGACGTCTTCATCGACCCGCACCTGCCGCGGCCGGTGCTGCTCGTCATCGGCGATACACCCGCCGCCCATACGCTGGTCCGGCTAGGCGCCACCATCGGATACGAAACCTGCGCGGTGCACCCCGGCGCGTCCGCTTCGGACTTCCCCGAGGCGGACCGGGTCATCGGCTCGCTCGACCTGTCGCCCGCGCGACCCGGCGCCACCACCTGGGCGGTCGTCGCCACCATGGGTCATTACGACGAGGATGCCATCGAGGCGCTCCTGCCCTATGACGTCGCCTATATCGGCCTGGTCGCAAGCCGCCGGCGCGCGGCCACGGTTCTCGATGTGCTTGGCGAGCGCGGCACGCGCGGACTCGACCGCATTCGTCGCGCTGCGGACAGTTCGGTGGGTGGCTCGCAGGAAGAGATCGCGCTCGCCGTACTCGCCGAGATCGTCGCCGAGCGCCACGCGCATCGGCCCACCTACCACGTGGCCTTGCCGGCGACCGCGATCGATCCGATCTGCGGTATGAGCGTCGAGATCAAGGGCGCGCTGCAGACGTTGGTGATGGGCGAAACCACCTACTACTTCTGCGGTGCCGGGTGCCTCGATGCCTTCCGGCTGCGGGAAGGCCAGGCCGTTAGGTCCCGGCCTCCCCGCAAAGACGCTTAGTTGCCGATAATCGGCCGGACTTCGATGGAACCCACGGCCGCGGATGGCACCTTGGCCGCGTAGGCGATCGCCTCGTCCTGGTTTTTTGCCTCGATCACGTAGAAGCCGATGATCTGCTCGCTGCCAGTGGTGGCGGGTCCTGACGCGGTCTTGGTCGAGCCGTTGCGCACGCGCACGGTGGTTGCCGTCTTCGACGGCTGGACCGGGTCGCCGGCCTTGAACATGCCCTTACCGGACAGTTCCTCGTAGTACTTGCCAAAGGCAGCCTCTTGCTGCTGCATCTGCGGGCTGTCGGGGGCGGGCATCTTCGATTCGTCGGCGTAGAGCAAGTAGAGATATTTCATGTCTTCTCCTGTTTGCCTGGGTTAAGCCGGCCTAGCCTGAGCGAGCACCTGGTCTTTGGTGACGCCCTCCATGTTGTGGATTTGCTTGGCGTGCTGCTGGACACCTGCCACCAGCTTTGCCTCGTCGTCCGTCTGGAGCGACCAGCCGCATTCGCATTCGACGCGTTTTTGCATTCCGCACCTCCTCAAGGCAGTCGACCCGGGTCCCTAAGATCATGGCGGGTTGCCTTTGGCGAATCTTTGGAGGGTGAATGCTTCGCATCTATCTGGCGGGTGAGGTGGCCGTTGAGCACGGCGACCTGTTGCTACGTGAAGCGGATCTCGCCGGGCGTCAGGGACGCCTGGCGTTCGTCTACCTGGTGGCGGAGCGAGAGCGCGCGGTGACCCAGTCCGAGCTCGCCGAGCTGCTCTGGCCCGATTCGCTTCCCCCGTCGTGGCCGGTAGCGCTGAGTGCCGTGATCAGCAAGCTCCGCCAGAGGCTCGGCGCTATCGGTCTCGATCGCGATCGCATCATCGCCAATGCCTTTCGCTGCTACCAGTTCCGGCCGCCCCCGGACTCATGGATCGATCTGGAGGCCGCGGCCGACGCCCTACACCAGGCCGAAGGCGCGTTGCAGGCGGGTCAGCCGGAGGCCGCCTACGGCCCGTCTCTGATCGCGACCACCATTGCCCGGCGACCGTTTCTTACTGGCGAGGACGCGCCCTGGGTGATGACGCGCCGTGAGCGCCTGCACGACATCCTGGTGCGCGCGCTCGATTGCCGGGTCGAGGCGCTGGTCTGGAACGGTGAGCTCGCCCTCGCCCAGGACCAGGCCCGTGCGGCCGTCGAGCTCGAACCGTTTCGCGAATCCGGGTATCGGCGCCTTATGCAAGTCCTTGTCAGGCGCGGCGACCGCGCCGAAGCGGTGCGCGTTTACCAGGACTGTAAGCGGCGCCTCGCTGACGAGCTAGGCGTTGCCCCGTCAGGCGAGACCGAAACGCTCCTCCGGTTAATGCTTGGCACCGCGACCTGACCATTCGATAACGTGCTTCCAAGTAAGACGTCATTCGCCCAATAAGCTCCGGTCGCTCCAGCGGGAAGCAGATCCCAGGTGGCACCGGCGTACGGTAGTTCTTCGATTGAGCTGACCGCGCTTCCATCGAGGAGATCTCCAGGTACCAGCTCTCCGACCCGTGTACCAGTGAAGGTTGGGTGGCCTGCCGATGCCTCGACAACCCGACCATCGGAAAGGGTGAAGCGAAGGATGGGCTGCCCGACGAGAGCCGGCCGGTGAGTCACGGCAAGGACAGGCGCGGCGACCCGTCGACCGGACGCGTCAAGCGTCCAAACGATCATTCCGGGAACGACCGTGAAAACTGGTACGGGCCCGCCCGGCGTAGCAATTCGATCAGTCGCGGCGAGACAGATCCCTCCACTGATGTTTCTCACCAGAAAGAGATCTATCTGGGTCACCCTTCCGTCGAATACCGCTAAGGAGGCTCCTGCTCCATACCCGTCATTCGTCTCAGCGGATAGCCAATATCCGCCAGGAGGCAGGTCGATATGGAAGTGACCGTGGTCATCCGACTTTGTTTTCCAGGATGCGTGGGCGGTCGGTGCATTTGCGGAAAATGACTGGAGCAGAGAAATTGAGGCGGTTGCGGATACCATCGAGCAGTCCTCCCATGCCAACGACGGTTTGCATACAGGTTTAGATACGGTCCCTGCGACGCCGAAATGCGGCCACAGTGCGAGGACGATCAGCACAACGACGGTGGTCAAGCCGAATCCAATAACGATGTCGCGGGCTCCAGCCAGGGTGGAAGCGGAACTTCGGAAGTGCCGCACATAAATATGACGGCGTGTCGGCTGGTTCCCTACGTGGGAAGCCTTCGAGCTAGCGCTGGATCTCCGAGCCGACCTCGTCGCGCGCCAGGTCTCCATCTCTCTTGGAGGACCCATTGGCGGGTAAGGGTGGCGCGATCACCGGACGAGTGGTCACGGGTCGTGCGATCCCGACCACGTCGTAGATCTCGTCCTGGTCGAGCGTGTCCTTTTTCAGCACTGCTGCAGCCAGCCGATCGAGACGGTCGCGGTTTTCGGTCAGGAGCCGCACCGCCTCGCGGTGGCATTCTTCGACGATTCGGCGGACTTCCTCATCGAGCAGCCTCGCGGTCTCGTCGCTGAAGTGCTCCGACGCGGCACCATCGCCTGGTTGCGTGAGATTGATCGGCCCGATCTTCGGGGACATGCCGAAGCGCGCCACCATCGAGCGGGCGACCTGGTTCACCTGTTGCAGGTCGCTCTCGGCCCCGGTCGTGACGGCGCCATAGGCGACCTCTTCGGCGGCGCGGCCACCGAGCGCGAGCGAGATCCGGCCGCGCAAGTACGCCTCCGGATAGTTGTATCGGTCGTCGATCGGCTGGCTGTAGGTGGATCCGAGCGAGAGACCGCGCGGGACGATGGTCAGCTTCTTCACCGGGTCCGCTCCGGGGATCAGCAGGCCCATCAGCGCGTGGCCGGACTCGTGGTAGGCGATCAGCCGCCGTTCGTCCTGCCCTAACACGATCGGACGGCGCAGGCCGAGCACCGACCGCTCGATGGCTTCGTCGAAGTCGGCGCGCGTCACCATATCCTCGCCTTTTCGCGCGGCGATCAGGGCGCCCTCGTTGACGATGTTGCGCAGGTCCGCGCCGACAAAGCCGGCCGTGGCGCCCGCGATATCGCCGAGGTCGACGTTGGGCGCAACTTTGACGTTCCGGGTATGGATCCGCAGGATCGCCTCGCGGCCCGTCTTGTCGGGCGGGGAGACCGTCACCCGTCGATCGAATCGACCGGGTCGCAACAGTGCCGGGTCGAGCACCTCCGGTCGGTTGGTGGCGGCCAGGACGACCACATTCTGATTGGGGGTGAAGCCGTCCATCTCGGTCAGGATCTGGTTCAGGGTTTGCTCGCGTTCGTCGTTCGCGCCGAAGGTGGCGGATGAGGCGCGCGAGCGGCCGATGGCGTCCAGCTCGTCGATGAAGATGATGCTCGGGGCGGCCGCCTTGGCCTTGGCGAAGAGATCGCGGACGCGCGACGCGCCCACCCCGACGATCGCCTCGACGAACTCTGAAGCGGAGAGGCTGAAGAAGGGCCGGTTCGATTCACCAGCAACCGCCCTCGCCAGCAATGTCTTCCCGGTACCGGGCGGCCCCACCAGGAGCACGCCGTGCGGAATCTGCGCCCCGAGCTTCTGGTATTTCTCCGGCGTTTTGAGGAAGTCGACGACCTCGGCCAGGTCCTGCTTGGCCTCGTCGATCCCGGCGACGTCATTGAAGGTGATCTTGTTCGCGGAATCAGCGGTATACAACGTGGCCCGGCTCTGGCCAAAGGCGCCAAGAATGCCGCCGGGACCCCCGGCCGCCGTCCGACGGCTCAAGTACAGGAAGCCGCCGATCAGTAGCAGGGCCGGCCCGAAGCTGAGCAGCAGGTTGAGCAGTGGCGATCCCCCAGTACCCGGGGGCGTCGCGCTGATCGGCACATTGTGCTGCTCGAGCAGCGTCTCGAGATTGTCGGTAGCAAAGACAGGCCGCTCAGTTTGAAAAAGCGTGCCGCTCGCCGACCCATAGGTCACGGACTTCTTGAAGTCGCCCTGGATCGAGTTGGATTGCGCGGTAATGTCCTTGACGTTGTCGGCATTGACCTGCGTGATGAAAGTCGTGTATGGGACGGTCACGCGGGCTGGTCCGCTCGTGAACACAACGCTGATCAGATAGTTGATGACCAGCAGGACGATGAGGTAGATCCAGAAGCCGCGGCTTCGCCAGAAGGGCGTTGGCCTTGGCGCTCCCCCGGGCGTCGGTGCCTTGGGGGCCGGAAACAAAGGTCGTCGGTTCTGATTCGAAGCCACAACTCCCCTCCGCTTTCGACTCTACACGCTTGGCAACGGCGCCGTCATGCGCCTATGATTGTTGATAGCGGAACTAGATCATATTTGGAGGCTTGATATGACGCTAACGCATCTGCTCGTTCTGCTCCTGGTGGGAGCCGTTGCCGGCTTGATCGGGGAGCGCCTGGTCAGTCGGGGCATGCCAGGCGGGCTGATTGGTGCCATCGTCGCCGGGCTGGTCGGCGCGTGGTTGATGGTCGATCTGCTGCACGTCGTCATCGCCCCGGAGTTGTCGCTTGGTGGGATTCCCGTGCTCTCGGCGATCCTGGGTGCAGCGATCGTTGTCCTCCTGTTCAGCCTGGTTGCGGGCGGAAGTTTCGCGCGGGGCTGGCGCCGCTCCTAATCACGTGATGTCGGTGGGGGTCCGGGCGGCGCAGACGCTCGGACCCTCGCAGCAACCTTCTTAGCCTGGCCTGTCGAACGTCTTAGACCGCTCTTGTAATTCGGCGTGTCTTCGACGTACACTCTCGCTGGCCGCCCCCCATGGGGTGAGCCGGGGATCAAGGAGGGAGAACAATGGGGAACGAGCGTTGGTCTCGGCGTCAGTTCGTAGGCCGAGCCGGAAAGACCGCCGGGGGTGTCGTGCTGGGTCTGGGCCTGGCCGATTTGCTGGCGGCGTGCGGAGCGAGCACGGGGACCACGGCCGCATCCGGAACCGGCAACCTCGAGATCTTTAGTTGGTGGACCGCCGGTGGGGAGGCCGACGGCCTGAAAGAGATGTTCGGCATCTACAGCAAGAAGTACCCGAGCGTGAAGATCATCAATGCCGCGGTGGCCGGCGGCGCCGGCACCAATGCCAAGGCCGTCCTCAAAACGCGGATGGAGGGTGGCAAACCCCCGGACAGCTTCCAGGTCCATGCCGGCCAGGAGTTGATCAGCACCTGGGTGAAGGCGGACAAGATGGAGCCGCTCACCAGTGTCTGGAACTCCGAGGGCTGGGATAGCACGATCCCGAAAGACCTCAAAGACATCGTCAGCTCCAACGGGCAAGTGTGGTCGGTCCCCGTCAACGTGCACCGCGGGAACGCGCTCTGGTACAACAAGAAGCTCCTCGACCAGAACAACCTCACCGCGCCGACGACGATGGACGAATTCCTCTCGCAGCTAGGCAAGCTGAAAACGAAGGTGCCGGCCCCGCTGGCGCTTGGTTCACAGGGCAACTGGCAGGTCCAGATGCTGCTTGAGAACAACATCCTCGCCGCGGGTGGCCCCGACTTCTACAAGAAAGTCTTCAGCGGTCAAGCGTCGTTTACCGATGCCAATGTCAAGCAGGCCTTGAGCTGGATCAAGTCCATGCTCAACTACGTCAACTCTGACCACCCGACGCTGGGCTGGGACGACGCCGACAAGCGGCTGATCGCCGGGAGCTCGGTCTTCAACATCATGGGCGACTGGGCCAAGGGGTACTTCACCGCCAACAACTGGGTGGCGAACACCGACTTCGGCGCCGCGCCGTCCCCCGGCACGACGGGCAAGTACGTGATCGTCTGCGACACCTTCGGCCTGCCGAAGGGTGCAGCGGACCGCGACAACGCCGTCGCGTGGCTCAAGGTCTGCGGCTCGGAAGAGGGCCAGGCGGCCTTCAATCCGAAGAAGGGCTCGATACCGGCCCGGACCGACGTGCCGGCCAGTATCTTCGACCCGATCGCCCAGCAGTTCATCGCCGAGTTCAAGACGGATGCGCTCGTGCCCAGCTCGGCGCACGGATCAGCGACCCCGGATGCGTTTGCCTCGGGGGTCAATGACGAGATGGGTCAGTTCGTCATCAACAAAGACGTCGACAAGACGGCGAGCAACTTACAGAAACTCTCGGACGAATTCCTGAAGGCGTAGATAGTCCTGGCGAATCGCTGATGGCCACGGCCACCGCGCCGCCGGTCATGGTGGAGCGGCTCCCTCGGAGCCGCTCCCTTTCTCCTTTCTCCTGGGACCGCGTCACGCCGATCCTGATGATCGCGCCCTCGGTGGTGCTAATCGCGATCTTCGTCTATGGGTTCATCGGGCGGACCGCCTACACCTCGCTGACGGCGTGGCGCGGAGTGGTGCCCGACTACACCTTCGTCGGGTTGCGGAACTACATCCGGCTCTTCGGCACCGAGAAGTTCCAGGCGGACATCGTCAATACCATCCACTTCACCGCGTTTTTCCTGGCGGGCTGCCTCATCCTCGGGTTGGGCGCCGCGGTCCTGCTCGACCAGAAGCTCCGGGGCAGCATCTTTTTCCAGAACGTCTTCATGTTTCCCCTTGCGATCTCTTTCATCGTTACGGGGACCGTCTGGCGGTGGATCTTCAACCCGAGCTATGGCCTCAACGTTCTTTTTCACAACCTGCACCTCGACTTCCTGCAGTCCGGCTGGCTGACCAAGCCGAGCAGCGCGCTGAATTCCCTGACGATCGCGGCTGTCTGGCAGATGAGCGGTTTCTGCATGGCCATGTTCCTGGCGGGCCTACGGGGCATTCCTGAGGAGCTACGCGAGGCCGCCGCTGTCGACGGCGCGACCGAGTTCCAGATCTTCCGTCATGTCGTCTTTCCGCTGCTCCGCCCGATCACGCTCTCGGCGGTGATCATCCTCGGCCACATCTCGCTCAAGATCTTCGACCTGGTCTTCGTCATGACCTTCGGCGGCCCGGGCTACGCGACCGACATGCCGGGCTTGAACATGTTCATTACCACCTTCCGGCAGGATCTCTTCGCCCGCGGCGCCGCGATCGCCACCGTGCTGCTGCTGATGGTCGCGCTCCTGATCGTGCCCTACCTGATCTGGAACTTACGCGGGGAAACCGAGCGGTGAGCATGCTGGTGGTGGCGTCGCCACGAGCGCGGGCACGGCTCCGGCCCTCGACCGTCGTGGTCTACGCCCTGCTGATCGCGCTGGCCGTCTTCTACCTGCTTCCGATGTTCGCGATCGTAGCCACATCGCTCAAGTCGTTCGCCGAGGTGTCTCGCTCGACGCTCTGGGAGCTGCCCAAAGCCCCCACCCTCGACGCCTTCGGCTCAGCGTTCCAGACGCTTGCGCCATCCTTCGTCAATTCTGTCTTGCTCGTCGTGCCGGCGACGATCCTGTCGGCGCTGCTGGGCTCGCTGAATGGGTACGTTCTTTCGAAGTGGAAGTTTCGTGGTGCGAACGTCGTCTTCGCCCTGCTCCTGTTCGGCATGTTCATCCCGTACCAGAGCATCCTGATCCCGCTATTCCAGTTTCTGAGCAGCGTCGGCCTCTACGGCGGCATCCCCGGACTGATCCTGGTTCACGTTGTCTACGGCATTCCGATCTGCACGCTGATTTTCCGCAACTACTTTGCGACTGTGCCTCGCGAGCTCCTGGAAGCCGCCCGCATGGACGGCGCCAGCGTGCTCGGCATCTTCCGTCACATCATGTTGCCGATCTCGATCCCGGGCTTCGTGGTGGTCATGATCTGGCAGTTCACCAGCATCTGGAACGAGTTTCTGTTTGCGATCACGATCGCCCAGTCGCAACAGGTGATCACGGTGGCCCTGCAGAACCTTGCCGGAAGCCTGCTGGCTCAGTACCAGATCCAGATGGCGGGCGCCCTGCTCGCCGCCGCGCCGACGTTACTCGTTTACATGCTGCTCGGTCGTTATTTCGTACGAGGTCTCTTAGCCGGATCGCTCAAGGGCTGAGGCCGATCCGCGGCCGTTTGTCGAGCCCGCTCGTTAGAGAGTGTTAGAAGTTCACGCGAAAACTGGCTTTGCGCTTGCGGATTCCATACCCGACCCCCCAGAATGATGGTTCCCACTAGCAGAAGAACATCAGGAGGGGAAATACAAATTGGGCAAACTCAGATCGCTCACCCTATTCGCGTGTCTCGGCGCGATCGCGATCGTCGCCGCCGCATGCGGGAATTCGACGGCGAGCACATCGGCGAGCGCGACGGTACCGCCGGGCCTCAGTGTCACGTCCTTCGATCAGGCTTTCACGGTGATGCCTTCGCTGAAGGGGCTGCACGACGCGGGAAGCGGCCTCGTCGGGGTGATCCTTCCCGACACCACGTCCTCGACGCGCTATGTCAACTTCGATGCGCCGTATCTGAAGCAAGCCTTCGACGCGGCCGGCTATAAGTCAAGCGAGTACAAGATCGAGAACGCCGGCGGTGACCCGGCCCAGGAGCTTAACCTCGCCACGGCCGACATCACGGCCGGCGCCAAAGTGCTGATCTTCGACCCCATCAACAGCAACGTCGGCGGGCAGATCCAGCAGCTGGCCCAGAGCAAGGGCGTGAAGACGATTAGCTACGACCGTGCCACCTTCACTGGCACCAACGTCTACTACGTGAGCTTCGACAACGTCCAGGTCGGCAAGTTGATCGGCCAGGGCTTCCTCGACTGCGTCACGGCGTGGAACGTGACCAACCCGCAGGTCTTCGTACTGGACGGCGGCCAGGATACCGACCCGAATGCGGTTTCGTTCGCGACCGGCTATAACCAGGTGATCTGGGGCAGCGCCAGCGGTTCCGTGCCCGCGGGCACGACGAACAGCAAGGGCATGAAGCTTGTCGCCGAGAAGGTTGCGCCCGGCTGGGACAATGCCGCCGGACAGACCATCTTCCAGCAGCAGTACACCGCCAACCCGAGCATCAACGCCACCGTCGAGGCAAATGATGGCCTCGGCAACGCGGCCATCACCGTTCTCAAGAACAAGGGCGTTGGTCCCAACAAGGTCCCGACGACCGGACAGGATGCGACCGAGCAAGGCATGGCCAACGTCCTCAAGGGTTATCAGTGCGGATCGGTCTACAAGGCGGTTTACCTCGAGGCGCAGGACGCCGTCGCGCTCGCGACCATCCTGCGTGCCGGACAGACGCCTCCGTCCGCCCTGCTCAACGGGACGACCTCGCCTCCCCAGGGGCAGGCAGGCAGCCAGCAACCCGCGTCGCTGCTGGTGCCGATCTGGGTGACGAAGACGAACATGAACTCGACCGTCATCAAGGACAAGTTCGTCGACAAGACACAACTGTGCACCGACGCCGGAGCGGCCGCCTGCAGCGCAGCGGGCATTAGCTAGATCGTTGAGGCGCCGCCGCCGTCCGCGGCGGCGCCCACACCCCTCTCACCCGATAGAGTGACGTGATGGGCCAGGTGATCAAGGAGTCGCCGATGGGCGAGCCACGGTTCAAGGCCCGGGGCGTCGACAAGCATTTCGGCCCGGTTCAAGCTTTGACTAAGGTGGACCTGGACCTCTATGCGGGACAGGTAACCGCCCTCTGTGGAGATAACGGTGCCGGCAAATCGGTCCTGACCAAATGCATCGCCGGCATCTACGAGATCGACCACGGGCAATTCTTCTGGGAGGGGACCCCGGTTCATATCCGGACCCCACGGGATGCGGCGCGGCTTGGGATCGAGACGGTCTACCAGGATCTGGCGCTCGCGGACAACCTCGACATCGTGCAGAACATGTTCCTTGGGCGCGAAGAGCTGCGAAGCGGTCTGCTCGACGAAGACGACATGGAGCGCGCCGCCAGCAAGACGCTTGCCGAGCTTCGCGTCACAACCGTGCGGTCGATCCGGCAGCCCGTGGCGTCACTCTCCGGTGGGCAGCGACAATCGGTGGCGGTGGCCAAAGCCGTGATGTGGAATTCAAAACTCGTGATGCTGGATGAGCCAACGGCGGCGCTGGGTGTGGTGCAAACCAAGCAGGTGCTCGACCTGATCCGGCGGTTGCGGGATCGCGGGTTGGCTGTCATGGTGATCTCGCACAACCTCAACGATGTCTTCGAGGTGGCTGACCGGGTGGCCGTGGTGCACCTCGGCCGCATGGTGTCCCAGGGCCGCGCCACCGACTACGACCGGCAGACCGTCGTCGATTACATGACCACCGGTGCCTCGAGCCGCGCCGGGCCGCCAACCGGCGATGACGGAGCAAAAAGTGGCGCGCGCTGAAGCCCCCGAACAGGCGCCGGATCCAACCGCCGCGCTGGATGCGGCGACGATCGAAATGCCGCCGGAACTCGTTGCCCAATCTCTGGGCGAGTGGTTGCGCGCTTGGCTGACCCGTATCCGTAGCGGGGACAGCGGTGTCCTCCCCGTCATCCTCGCGCTACTCATCATCACGATCGTCTTTCAGGCAATCAGCCCGAATCACGTTTTTCTCTCGGCGGGAAACCTCGTCAACCTATTCCAGCAGAGCGCGGTCTTCATGGTCCTGGCGATGGGTGAGATCTTCGTCATCCTCCTCGGTGAAATCGATCTCTCCATCGCGTACGCCGGCGGTGTCGGTGCCGCGGTCACCGTCCAGCTGGTGCAGCCGGCCACGACGAAATGGCCCTGGTGGGCCGCCATCATCGCCGGGCTCCTAGTCTGCGCTGTGATCGGCGCGTTGCAGGGAAGCCTGATCACCCGGCTGCGCCTCTCATCCTTGATCGTCACGCTTGCCGGCCTGCTGATCTGGCAGGGCACGATGCTCATCATCCTGGGGCTGGCGTTCTCCGGTTACCCGAGCCTGGCCGGCCTCGACTCAAACCGTCAGGTCCTTTACAACCTCATGAATGGGACGATCGACCCGATCATCAGTTGGATCGGGGCGGCGGTCATCATCGTCGCCATCGCCGCCTTGCTCTGGTTTGGCGACAGCCGCCGGCGCCGCAGCGGCCTGGTCGCGCCGCCGGTCAGCTTAACCATCATCAAGATTGCCCTGATCGCGCTCATCGCAATCGCGGTGGTGGCGATCTGCAACGTCAACCGGGCCGCCTTCGGCACCCTCGCGGGCGTGCCCTGGGTCATTCCCATCGTCCTGGCCGTCTTCGGCCTGTGGATGGTGATTCTTCAGCGAACGAAGTTCGGTCGGTACGTCTACGCCATTGGAGGGAATCCCGAGGCCGCGCGGCGCGCCGGCATCAATCTCGCCGCCGTTCGAACCCTGTGCTTCATCATCTGCAGCTTTACCGCCGGCATCGGCCTCCTGCTGTACGCCTCGTACCTGGGCGGCATGTCCGGCAACATCAACGGTGGCCAACTCGTCCTCTATGCGATCGCGTCGGTGGTTCTGGCCGGGACGAGCCTCTTCGGCGGCCGCGGCAAAGTGATCCACGGCATCCTCGGCGGCCTGGTCATCGGCGGTATCTACAACGGGATGGGACTGCTGGGCCTGGACGTCCGCTGGCAGTTCATCGTCACCGGCCTCGTGCTCTTGGTGGCGATCACGATCGACTCGCTCTCGCGCCGGAGCGCAACCTCAGGCAGCGCGGCGCGCGTCTGATTTTGCCCCGGCGAGCACGACCACGACTGCCATCGGAATAACGAGGTTCACGAGCACCGGCACCGGGCCGCGGACCGCTCCGATCGGCAGCAGCGAGAGAAGGGCGGTGATGGCGAGACACAGCAGTTCGAGGCTAACCAACCATTGCCAGGCCCAGCGCCGTCCGCGGCGAAGGTTGCGCGCCAGCCAGAACATCGCCGCGGCGATCAGGATCGTCATCACCCCGAGAACCCGAAAGCCCGGCTCAACGATCGCAAACGGGAGGGCGCTCAACCCGGCCACGAGGGACAAGCTAGCCTGCACGGCGACGAGCACGGAGGCAATTTCGGACGCACCGTCGTTGATCGATTCTGTGCGATTCATGGCTTCATGACCTCCCGGTGAGCTGGCGCTGGACGGTCTTGTCCAGGTCCGCGGCAAATGGTCCGTTCTTGCCGTTGTCGATGATCCACACGTGGAGCATCGGCGGCGTCGTGATGCTGGTCGAGCCGACGGGGCAGGTCCAGAAGGGTGTCTCGAAGCTGAACTCGAAACCGAAGGGGGAGAAGCAGATGCCCTCGTGCTGATGCCACTGCGTCAACGGCCCTCCTGGGTCGGGACCCCATTGGCCGGCGCGCTTCATCTCGTACATGGCGCCGATCAGTTGCAGCCCGTGCGGCGTCCGCGCGTAGACGAGCGCCTGCGGCCGATTGGGGTCGAGGACGGCGTTGGCGTTGGCCGAATTCTCGAAATGCCGCAATGGTTCGGCACTCGATACCGGGCCCGGCTTGAACCCGGCGGCGATCGCCGCGGCTGGATCCTGGTAGCGGGCGATGCTGGCCCGGGTATCGGCCAGCAGCTTCGCCCCGGCCGCCTGTTGCTCCGGCGTGGCGACGTCGGCCACCGGTTGCAGTAGCGCGCCGGCGTGCGCGTGCAGGGCATCGGGATGGGCCAGCCCGCCGACCCAGATGCCCAGCGTCGTGACGCACGCCATCAGTGGAAACGCCGTCGCCCGCCAGACGCGGCGCGGCCAGGTCCGGCGCGTCGGATTCGCCAGCCGCATGAGCAACCCGAGGGCGACGAGCTCGATCAGCTTGCAGGCGATCCCGACCTGGTCGGGCGTTTCCCAGCCGGCGATGATCCAGACGAGGTAGGCGAGGATCGTCGCCACCAGCCAGAGGACCGCCGGGCGGCGCCACCAGGTTGTGACAAAGGCCGCGATGGCGAGACCGACGAAGCCGAGCCCGTCGATGCCGAAGAGCACCCCCGTGATACCTTCGTGACCCGGGACGAGCGCCAGATGGATCCCGCCGCTCAGCAGCATCAGGGTGGCGGCCAGCTTGGTGATCGACGGCGCGGCATCGTACGCCTGCGTTACCCGGACGGCCCAGGCGACGCGGCGACCGGCTAGGAGCCGTAGCCCGCGACCGAACGCGAAGACGAACAGGAGAAGGAGAAAGGCGGCGGTTAACCCGCCGGCGTGGTCGGTGGCGATGTCGTACATGACGCCAACCTAGCCCGGGCCGATAAGAGCGACGTAAGCGCCCCACCCTGCCCTCCCCCGCTCGCGGGGGAGGGGTACCTCAAGCGAGCGGGAAGGTGATGGCGAAGGTCGCGCCCGGACCGTCGTTGTTGCGCGCCGCGATCGAGCCGTGATGCTGGTCGACGATCCACCGTGCGATCGAGAGACCCAGGCCCGCGCCTTTGTTCGAGCGAGCCGGGTCTACCTGGTAGAAGCGCTCGAAGATGCGCGCGAGATCGCCGGGTGGGATGCCGGCGCCGTCGTCGGCGACCGTCAGCAGGGCGGTCGAACCATGCTGGTGCAGGCCCAGCTCGATCGAGCCGCCCGGCTTGGTGAACTTCACGGCATTGTCGACCAGGATCCAGAGGAGCTGGGTCATCGCGTCCACGTCGCCGTTGACGGTCGCGTCCGTCAGGCCGACGGTGCGAACGTTTCGATCCGCGTGGGTGGCCTGTGTTTGCCGGCCGACGGATTCGATGATGGGCCGCAACGCGATTGGCCCCAGCGCCAGGTTCTGCCCGGCGTCGGCCTGGGCCAGGGTCAGCAGGTGCTCGACCAGGCGGCTCATGCGCTCGCTCTCGCTCGCGATGTCCTGGGCGGCGGCCGCGCGCACCTCCTCGGGCACCGTGGGGCCGTGGGCCAGCAACTCCGCATTTCCTCGGATGGTCGTGAGTGGCGTGCGCAACTCGTGCGAGGCATCGGCGACGAAGCGACGCTGGGCCTCGAGCGCAATCGTCAGCTGCTGATTCGCCGCCTCAACCCTCTCCAACATGCCGTTGAAGCTCTCGCTAAGGAGGCCGATCTCGTCCTCTCGTTTCGCGGGTGGCAGCCGGCGCTTCAAGTCCCGTGTGCGCGCGATCGAGTCGGCGGTCTCGACGACCGT
>Ga0070697_100000840_pt1 | contig 23074 bp, 20 predicted proteins | sample KBSK1501metaG_FD_65475 | JGI IMG/M metagenome (GOLD analysis project Ga0070697, IMG submission 65475) | Corn, switchgrass and miscanthus rhizosphere microbial communities from Kellogg Biological Station, Michigan, USA - KBS K1-50-1 metaG | ecosystem: Host-associated > Plants > Roots >... | reverse complement strand
TTTTGTAGCCCGCCCGCCAGGCCGACGCGCAACGGCGCACGTCAAACGGTCGGTCCCACCTCTTAAACCCGGCTCCCCCGCCTACTACCTGAACGGCGGAGCCTCGCGTCCTCTTATATACGCGCGGGCCGCGTCCGTTCATACGCGCGGGCCGCGTCCGTGCTTACATGCGCGCGGGCCGGGTCCGCCCAAATGTGCACGGGCCGGGTCCGCCTAAATGTGCGCGGGCCTCCTCCGCGCGTCGAGCCCCGGGCTCCCTTCGAGATCCGACGCCGCGACGTGGCACGCCGCCTCGTGCTCCGGCCGGAGCACGCGCAGCGCCGGCGTCACGCGTGAGCACTCCTCGATCGCGTAGGGACAGCGGGCCCGGAAGCGGCATCCCTCGCCCGGGTTGATCACCCGGGGCGGCTCGGAGACCTCCGTCTTCTCTGGCAGTGAGATGGGCGCCCTCGGATCCGGCACCGCCGACAGAAGAAGCTGGGTGTACGGATGCTTAGGGTGGGCGAGCACGTCCTCGACCGGCCCGCTCTCCGCGACGAGCCCGCCGTACATCACCACCAGCCGGTCGGCGACGTACCGCGCGCTCGCGATGTCGTGCGTGATGTAGAGGAAGGAGATTCGCTCCCTGCGGCGCAGCGACGCCATGAGGTTCAGCACCCCGATCCGGACCGAGACGTCCAGCATGGACACTGGCTCGTCCGCCAGGATCAGCTCCGGCCGGCACGCGAGCGCCTGCGCGAAGCCGATCCTCTGCCGCTGGCCGCCGCTCAGCTGGTAGGGGTACTTGCCGAGAAAGTCGCGCGCCGGCACCAGGCCCACCGCCTCGAGCAGGCGCTCCGCCTCCTCCTCCCGGCCGCGCCGGCTCAGGTCACGCCGGTGCAGCTTGAGCGCGCGCATGATTCCGTGCGAGACCTGGTAAACGGGGCTCAGCGACCCGTACGGGTCCTGGAACACCATGGGGACACGGCCCCTGTACTCGAGCACGTCTCGCCGCGAGCGCAGACCCCTCAACGACCGGCCGCGGTGGAGGATATCGCCCGACGTAGGCCTGTACACCCCGGCGATCAGGCGCGCGATCGTGCTCTTGCCGCTGCCGCTCTCGCCGACCAGCGCGACGATCTCATCCTCGTGAATCGCAAGGTTGATGTCGTCGACGCCATGCAGGAAGCGAGTGGAGAGGAACCCACCCAGCCGGAAGTGCTTGGTGAGGCTGACGGTGCGCAAGAGCTCGGGGGCGACGCCGACGCGGGGCCGCGGCGGCAGGTCAGCGATGGTCATCGTTCAATCGCCGGGTCGAACAGAAAACAGCGCACGAGGTCGTGGTCGCGCGCATAGAGGTCGGGCTCTTCTTTGGAGCAGCGGTCGAATACCTGGGGGCAGCGTGGGTGGAAGCGGCATCCGGACGGCGGGTGGCCGAGGTCGGGCGGGCTGCCGGCGATCCCCGACAGGGGCTGCAGCGGCCCGGTGATGGAGGGAAACGAGCGCATCAGCCCGACGGTGTACGGATGTTTCGGATCGGCGAAGACCTGTCGCGTCGCCCCGATCTCGACCACCTGGCCTGCGTACATGACAGCCAGCCGGTCGGAGAAGTGGCTGACCAGCGACATATCGTGCGTCACGAAGATCGTCGCGAAGCCGAACTCGCGCTGCAGCTGCTTGATCTTCAGCATCAGCGAGCGCTGCGCGACGACGTCCAGCGCGGACGTCGGCTCGTCCATGATCACGAGGTCCGGGGTCAGGGCGAGCGCCATTGCGATCATCGCGCGCTGCCGCATCCCGCCGCTCAGCTGATGTGGATAGCTGCGCAGGTGTTCGGGGTCGATGCCGACCAGTCGCATCAGCTCCTGGGAGCGCGATTTGAGTTGACCCGCAGGCATCCGTTGATGCGCGCCCACCGCGTCGGCCAGCTGCTCCGCGATCGTCATCACCGGGTTGAGGGCGTTCATCGCACTCTGCATGACGACCGAGTAGTCCCGCCACCGCAGGTGGCGCAGCTCGTCTTCGTCCATCGTCACCATGTCGTGGCCGCCGAACCAGATTTCCCCGGAGTTGATCTCCGCCGGCCTGCTGAGCAGCCGAGCGATGGCGAACAGCAGCGTCGACTTGCCGCAGCCGGACTCGCCGACGATGCCGAGGAACTCGCCCTTCGCGACGTCGAGCGATACGCGATCGACCGCGCGAACCGGCCCGCGGTCGGTCAGGTAGTCGACGCTCAGGTCCTTTACCTGGAGCAGCGGCCGCGTGGCATTCGCGATCATCGGCGGCGCTTGACCGGCCTCAGCGCCGGGTTGCCGATCTCGTCGAACGCGTAGTTGATCAGCGCAAACGCCGCGCCCAGCGCCGCGATGCACAGCCCGGGCGCGAGCACCCAGGCCGGTGAGCCGGCCAGCAGGGCGCCGTTGGCCTGCGCCCAGTAGAGCATCGTCCCCCAGCTCAGCGAGTTCGGATCGCCGAGGCCGATGAACTGCAGGCCGGCCGCGGCAAGCACCGCGTAGAGCGCCGCCCCGAAAAAGATGGCGACGATCAAGGAGGTCATGTTCGGGAGGACCTCGAAGACGATGATGTAGAGGCTGCGTTCGCCCCGTGCGCGTGCCGCCTCCAGGAACTCACGGTTGCGCAGCGACAGCGCCTGCGATCGCAACTGTCGGGCCCCGTACGACCAGCCGGTGATGACGATGACGGCGACCAGGACCAGCAGACCGCGGTTGTTCAGGTACGTGCCGACGATGATCATGAGCGGCAGCGTCGGCAGGACCAGGAAGACATCCGTGAAAAGGTTCAAGACGTGGTCCCACAACCCGCCCATGTAGGCCGCGGAGACGCCGATGATGACCGAGATCAATGTCGCGCCGAGACCAGCCGCGAGCGCGATCAGCAGCGATTCGCGCGTGCTGAAGACGAGCTGCGAAAAGATGTCCTGACCGGTGCCTGTGGTGCCGAGAAGATGGGTCCGCGACGGTTGGAGCATCTGGTCGAACTGCAGCGCGTGCGGGTCATAGGGCGCCACGATCGGCGCAAGGACCGCAAGCAGCGCGAAGAACCCGAACAGCAACAGCCCCGCGAGTGCCTTGCGGTTCGCGGTCAGGCTTCGGGCCAGGGTGCCGAGAACGCCGCGCCGGCTGGTGACGACAGCCGGTTCGATCGCAACGGGCTCCGTGACGACGCGAACTGCCACGGGACGCTAGCCCTGTTCCCGCGTCCGCGGGTCGAGCAAGGCGGTCAGCAGGTCGGCCGCCAGGACCGCGACCAATACGGCCACGGTGAGCATCAGGAACAGCGTCTGCATCAATGCGTAGTCCTCGCTGTGGACCGCCTGCAGGAGCGTGAAGCCGAGGCCAGGGTAGTTGAAGACGATCTCGACCAGGATCGCTCCGCTGATCACGAAGCCCAGCGACATCGCAAAGCCGGTGAGGTTGGGAAGGATGGCGTTGCGACCCGCGTACATGAACATGATCCGGATCGGCGACAGGCCTTTCGCCCTGGCCATCTTCACGTAGTCCTCCGCAAGCGTCGTGATCATCGTGTTGCGCATGGTCAGGATCCAACCTCCGATCGACGTGACCACGATGGTCAGCGCGGGAAGGAATCCGTGCCAGATCACCTGGCCGGCGAACGACCAGGAGAGATTGATCGAATCGGTCAGGTCGTAAGCGAAGCCCAGGGGGAACCAGCCAAGTGTCAGCGCGAACAAGAGCAGGACGAGCAGACCCAGCCAGAAATATGGAAAGGCCGAGATGACGATGAATACCGGGGGCAGGATGGCGTCGAAGAATCCTCCCCGGCGCCACGCGCTCAGCATTCCGAGCAGCGTGCCGAGGATGAAGGCGATCACCGTCGCCATCCCGACGAGTCCGAGCGTCCACGGCAAGCCCTGCTTGATGATGTCGCCCACCGGGACAGGGAAGAACGTCACCGAGGTGCCGAAGTTCCCCGTGAAGGTGTTGCGAAGGTACTCGAAGTACTGCTGAATGACGCTCTCGTTCGACTTGAGCCCGAACGCGACCTCGATCGCTTTCACGGTCTCGGGGCTGACCCGGCCATGGAAGCGCACGATCATTGCCTGCGCGGGGTTGCCCGGCATGATCCGCGGCAGGATGAAGTTGATCGTCAGGGCGGCCCAGAGCGTGATGAAGAAAAACTCGAGCCGCCGGATCAGATAGCTCACCTCCCGGATCGCCCGGGAGGCCGGCCGGCCGCTCGGCGGCCGGCCGGATCGAGGCTAGCGGTCATGCGCTCACAGTTAGCTCTTCTTGTAAACGTGAAGGAGCGTGACCTCCCAGTCGGGTAAGTTCCATGGCGCCGGCGCTGCGAACGGGTCGTCCTTCGTCGGCCAACCGGCGAAATCTTTGGTCGAGTACTGGTACCAGGCGACGCCCTCGGTGACCGGGATGACCGGCACGTCCTCGAGCATGATCTTCTCGACCTGCTTGATCAGGTCGTGCTGCTTGGCAGGATCCGTGGTCGCGCCGTACTGGTCGAACAGCATGTCGAGCGCGGGGTTCTTGTAGCGCCCGTAATCACCGGCGGCGGTCTGCCCGATGGCCGCGGTGGTGGCGCTGTGGAGCGTGTTGCGCAATTCGTAGTAAGGGCTGGGCCCCGGCGATGTGTTCACCGAACCGTATGCGAGCTCGAAGTTGCCGGTGAACAGCTTGTCGAAGTACGCCGTGGCCTCGAGGTTGACCGGCTTGACCTCGATGCCCACCTGCTTGAGGTTGTCCTGGAGCACCTGGACAGAGGCCACCCAGTCCGTGTAGCCCGCGATGTTGATGATCGAGAAGGACAGCTTTTTGCCCGACGAGTCTTGATAGATTCCGGAGCTGCCCTTCGTGAATCCCGCCTGCTGAAGCAGCCCTTGCGCCTTGGCGACGTCGAACTTGTATCCGTAGCTGTCCGCTTGGGCCTTGTCGATCCAGCTGTCGAAGGTCGGCGACAGGACTCCGGTCTGGTTGCCTGGGGGCTCGTAGCCGAACTCGCCCTTCTGGGACACCGAACCGCGGTCGATGCCGTAGGCGATCGCCTGCCGCACCGCCTTGTTGTTCAGCGGCGCCTGCGTCGTGTTGAACCACACGTTGATGTTGTCGATCGGCGGGAACCAGTAGTGGTTGTTCTTCGGGTCCTTGGCCACGTAGTACGTGTCGATGTTGGGGATGAACTGGCCGCCCCACTGAGCCTGGCCGGCGGCCAGGAACGCGTTGGCCGGGTCGTTGTCGAGGAAGGCGGGGTAGTTGACCGTGTCGATGTAAGGCAGGCCCTTCTGCCAGTAGTTGGGATTGCGCTTGTAGGTGATGTTCTGACCGGTGCAAGCGTTCATGGTGAACGGACCCGTGCCGACCGGGTCTTTGACGGCCTGCGCGGCAGGGTCCTTGAATGCCGACCAGATGTGCGCGGGCACGATCGCGGTCTGCCCGGCGATCTGGTAGAAGTTCGGCACCGCGGACTGAGAGAACGTGAAGGCGACCTTGTCGTCACCTTGCTGGATGACGCTCTGGATGACAGCCCAGTCCGACTGGAGGTCGGCCTCGGGGTGCTGCTTCAGGAGGGCGAAGCTGAAAACGACGTCGGCGGCGGTGAAAGGCTGGCCGTCGCTCCACTTGACTCCTGAGCGGATCGTGAAGGTCAGCGTCTTGTTGTCCGAGCTCCACTGATAGTCGCTGGCCAGCCAGGGGGTCTTCTTGTCGTTCAGAAGGTTGTCGTAGACGAGTGGCTCGTACAGGATGCCGAAAGACTGGCCGTTGACCGAGCCGTTGTAGGGATTGAAGTCGCACTGCCAGAGCGCTCCGCTCTCGTTGTCGATCGTCAGCACGCCACCGACTGTCTTCTGAGTATTGGTGTTGGTGCTGCCCGACGATCCACCTCCGCAGGCGCCTGCCAGCAGCGACACCGCCGCCAGCGAGCTGATCAAAAGGTCGCGTCGTCTCATTCCTCTCCTCCTGAATGTCGAATCATTCCGCTGGCCGTTCTGTCCGGATCAAGATGGGCGCGCCGTCATACGGCCGCCTTGTGGGCGTGACGCGCGGGCTGCCGCGCGAAAACGTGGTCGCGAGCAATCTCGAGCGCGGTCGCGACCGCTCCGCGCAAAACCGCGTCCTCGCCCAGCGCCGAGACGCCGACCCTGGGCCGGAACGGAAGGAGCTGACGCAGCTCGCGTTCGATCGGCTCCACCAACAGATCGCCGTTCCTGCCGATGCCGCCGCCAAGGATCACGAGCTCGGGGTCGAGCACCGGCGTGACCGTGGCGATCGCGAGGCTGAGCAGCGCGGCCTCGGCCTGGACGACGCGCCCGGCCGTCACGTTGCCCCGCCGCGCCGCGATGAAGATGCGTTCGGGCGTCAGCGGTGCGCGCATGCCGAGCCGGCGCGCGCTCCGCACGATCCCCGCCGCGGCGGCAGCCTCCTCGAAAGCCCCGCGCCTGCGGTTGGACGGGTCGCGCGGGTCGCCTTTGCCGATCGGCATGTAGGCGACCTCGCCGGCCGCGCCATGGGCGCCCCGGTAGAGGTGCCCGTCGATCACAAGCGCCATGCCGATTCCGGTACCGATCGAGAGGAAGACGAAGTTTGAGACGTTGCGACCGAGGCCGTGCGTGCCTTCGGCCAGCGCGGCGAGGTTGACGTCGTTCTCGAAGCTGACGTTGGTGCCGAGCTCCTCGCGGACCGCTTGCACGAGTCCGGTGCGACCCCAACCGGGCAGGTTCGGCGCCATGGCGACGTAGCCGTGAGCGGGGTCGAACACGCCTGGGCTGCCGAGCGTCGCGTGAGTTACCGCCGACCACTGCACGCCCGCCTCTGTGGCCAGCCGGCGGGCCACGGTGCCGATCTGGCCGATCAGGCTCTTCGCGCTGCTGACCTTCGCATGCTCGTCGCGTCGGGCGACGATCGTTCCCGCGATGTCCGCGATCGCCGCGCGGACCCACTTGCGTCCGATGTCGACACCGACGACCCAACCCGCCACCGGGTTCAGCTCATAGAGAAGGGCGCTCGGCCCGCGATCCCCGCGCGACCGGCCAACCTCGCGGACCAGACCAGCTTCGAGCAGCCCCGCGAGCGCGAGCGACACCGTTGGCTTGGACAGCCCGCTGGCTCGAGCAGCCTGGGCGCGGGACAGCGGCCCCTGGCGGTGGATCAGGTCGAGCACGGTTCGCTCGTTGATCGCGCGAAGCAGGCTGGGAGTTCCGACCGTGATGGTCGATGGGCCGCGCTGGGCGCCCTGGTGCGGTCGGCGAGCGGTTGCGGCCGGGGCGGTATCCATAGTTAGGAAGAATTCCTTACCGAAACCTTAATCAGGCAGGGCGCGCGCGTCAAGGAGAACGTTCAGTAGCGATTGAAGAAACGGGGAAGATGTGAGCGATTCGCCTCGAGCAGGGCGTCGAGAAGGGGCTTCGCGATCTTGTACTGGCCGACGAGCGGGTTGGCGAGCAGCGCCTTCAACGCCGCCGTGCGGTCGCCGTCGACCGCTGCCTGCACCGCGAGCCGCTCGTAAGCCTTGACCTGCTGCACCAGGCCAAGCATCTCGGGCGCGAGCGGGCCGAGAGCGTCCGCCTGGGCGCCGGCGGCGCCAACCCGCGCCGGAATCTCGACCACGGCGTCGTGGGGGAGATCCGGCAGCGCGCCGTCGTTGCGAATGTCGACGACCTGTTGATCCCCTGTGTCCGCGTGCAGCGACGCGATGAGCTGCGCCGCCGCCTCGCTGTAGTACGCGCCGCCGCGCCGCTCGAGCAGCGCCGGCTTCTCGGTCAGGTTCGGGTCTCGATACATCTCGATCAGCCCGCGCTCGATCTCCATCACCTCTTCTGCACGCGACTTCTTCCGGCCTGAGATCTGCTCGCGCAGGACCTCGTCAGTCGCATAGAAGTAGCGAAGGTAGTACGACGGGACCGCCTTGAGCAGCCGGATCAGGTCGGCTGGGATTCCGATCTCGGCCGCGATCTCCTCGGCGGCTCGTTCGATCAGCTCCGGCAGCCGATCGGCTCCCGCGACGTTCACCGCGCGCTCCCAGGTCAGGTGATTGAGCCCCACGTGGTCCAGGAGCACTTGCTCTGGCTCGACCTCGAGGAGCTTCGCGAACCGGCGCTGAAAGCCCATCGCCGAGTTGCACAGGCCGATCGCGCGGTGGCCGTGGTCGAGCAGGGCCTGCATCACGATGCCAACTGGATTCGTGAAGTCGATCAGCCAGGCGCCCGGCGCGCCGCGCCGCTCGGTCTCCGCGGCGATGTCGAGCACGACAGGGACGGTGCGAAGCGCCTTGGCGAATCCGCCCGGCCCCGTCGTCTCCTGCCCGATGCAGCCGAACTCGAGGGGCAGCGTCTCGTCGACCAGGCGCGCGGCCTGTCCGCCGACGCGGAGCTGGACGATGACGAAGGTCGCGCCGTCGAGCGCGCGATCGCGATCCTTCGTCGCGATCAACCGGCCCGGCCATTCATGCTTCTGCAGGATGCGGCGCGCGAGCCCGCCCACGACCTCGAGCCGCTCATCGTCGATGTCGTGCAGGACGAGCTCGTCGACCGGCAGGCGGTCGCGCCGCGAGTGAAACCCCTCGATCAGCTCCGGCGTGTAGGTGCTGCCCCCGCCGACGACCGCGATCTTTATCCCCATGAAGTCCAGGCCTTGGGCGACACTTCATGAGCGCTCCTCTTTTGGGCGTCCACTCCGCGGCATCGTACGCGAGAATATGCAGAAATTGTTAGGGATGTTTCCTGATAACACGGTGCTGGCGGTTGACGGGGGCGCGTCGAAAGCTGACGTCGCGCTCGTCGACGTCAAGGGCACCCTGCTGGCGGCGGTGCGCCGGCGCGGGAGCTATCACTTCGGCCTCGGGTACAACGGTTCTCTCGCCGCTCTGACTGCCGCGATCGATGCGGTCGCCCAGGCGAACGCGGACAGGCCTCGGGGGGTCGCGGCCCTCGGAGTTTTCTGCCTGGCCGGGGCTGACATTCCGATCGACGACCGGAGGATCGCCACCGAGCTCGAGGGCCAGGGATGGGTCCGCAGGACGATCGTCCGCAACGACACGTTCGCGGTCCTGCGTGCAGGAACGGACCGCAAGTGGGGGGTCGCGGTGGTGTGCGGCACGGGCATGAACTGCGCCGGCGTCGGTCCGGACGGCCGCTCGGTGCGCTTTCCGTCCTTCGGCGAGCTCTCCGGAGATCGCGCTCATGGCGGCGGCTGGCTCGGCCGCAGCGCGCTCGGGGCAGCCATCCGCGCGCGCGATGGGCGCGGTCCCCGCACCTTGCTGGAACAGCTTGTCCCAGCGCATTTCGGCATGTCGCGCCCCACCGCCCTGATGGAGGCGGTCTACGTCGGGAAGGTGAAGAGCTATCGGCTGAGCGAAGCGGCGCCTCTCGTGTTCCAGGCCGCCCGGGCGGGCGACCGGGTGGCGCAGGGGCTGGTCGACGAATTGGCGGACGAGATCGTCGTCACCGCGAACGCGGCGATCAAGCGGCTGCGCCTCAGCGCCCGCGACGTCCACGTCGTCCTCGGCGGCGGCGTGCTGCGCGCGGCCGACCGCAAGCTCATCGCGAAGATCACAGCCGGGATCCGCCGCCAGGCGCCCAGGGCCGAGATCTTGCGCCTCGAGGCGCCACCCGTGCTCGGTGCCGCGCTGATCGGGCTGGACGAGCTGCACGCCACGCCAGGCGCGATGCACCGGCTCCGCTCGACCTTGACCCACGGGAGGCTTTCCTCCCTCTGACCTAAAAGTGGTATTGACCACTTGTCGGATCTGTGCTTTACTGTCCGCCGTGACACGGTCCGGGAGGGTAGTACCACTTCCATGAGCGCGCAGCCATGAGCAAGCAGGAGGAGACGCGTGATCGCGTCCTCGACCTGGTCGAATCGCTCGCCGTCGGCCGGCCCATCCCCGCCGAGCGGCAGCTCGCGATCGATCTGGGCGTATCCCGGCTGACCCTGCGGGCGGCCCTCGATGAGCTTGTGCGCGACGGCTACCTCGACCGCCGCCACGGCAGCGGCACCTACGTGACCGAGCCGAAGATCGCCCAGCCTCTGACCCTCACCTCCTTCAGCGACGACATGCGCAGGCGCGGGATGACGCCCGGAAGCCGAACCCTCGAGCTCACCTCGACCGTCGCGGGTGCGCGCCTCGCCCACCGGCTGGAGGTCTCCCCCGAGGCGCGACTCATCCGCGTCAAGCGGCTGCGCCTGGCCGACTCGAAGCCCATGGCGATGGAGGTCCTCCACGTGCCCGAAGCCCTGGTGCCCGGTCTCACGCGCGCCGACTTCGAAGACCACTCTTTCTACGAGCTGCTGCGCGAGCGCTACGGGATCACGATCGCCTCGGGCACGCAGTCCATCGAGCCGACTGTCACGAGCGACGAGGAGTCAGAGGTCCTCGGCGTTCCGCTTCACACACCCGCATTCCTTTTCGAGCGGACGACCGTCTCCGAGTCAGGGCGGATCGTCGAGTTCGTCCGCTCCATCTATCGCGGCGACCGTTATCGCCTGGTCGCCGAACTCGTTCCGCAGCGAGGCCGCAACGGGCGCTCGGCCGGCGCCGTGCGCGGTCCTGCGACGGGCGAACCGAGAGGCGACCAGCAGAACGGCGCCCGCGCGCCACATTCGAGAAATAAGGGGAAAGTGCCTAGATGAAATTGACAAGGACGTGGTTGAGCGTGGTCTCAGTCGCCGTGGCTGTCATCGCGACGGCCTGCGGCGGAAGCAGCGGGGGAACGACCAACCCCGCGGACCAGACGGGAACCCTCACCGTGTGGCTGATGAACGGCAGCGCGCCCCAGAGCGTGATCGACAGCGTGAACGCCGACTTCAACGCCAAGTATCCAAAGGTGACCGTCAAGGTCGAGATCCAGCAATGGGGTGACATCGGAACCAAGCTCGACACCGCGTTTGGCGGAAGCAACCCGCCGGACGTCATCGAGCTGGGCAACACGCTGGTGGCCAAGTACGCGGCGGCCGACGCGCTTGAGAACATCAGCGGCAAGAAGTCGAGCTTCGCCAACTCCAACACCTGGCTGCAGTCCCTGACGGACTCGTGCACGGTGAACGCCAAGCTGTACTGCGTCCCTTACTACGCGGGCAGCCGCGCGATCATCTACCGCAAGGACTTCTTCACCGCGGCCAACGTGCAGGTCCCCACGAGCATGGACGACCTGATGACCGTGGGCCAGAAGCTGATGGCGGCGCACAGCTCCGACCCGAACTTCTCCGCGCTGTACTTCCCTGGCAAGTACTGGTACGCGGCGCTTCCGTTCATCTGGGACTTCGGCGGCAACATCGCCACCCAGTCCGGCGACAAGTGGCAGGGCAGCCTCAACGCGGACAGCTCGCAGCAAGGGCTCACCAAGCTGCAGACCCTGGTCAGCGCGCTCTCGCGCGCGGACAAGACGGGCGATGAGGCCAAGCAGGACGCGGCGTTTGCCCAGGGCCACATCGCGATGATCATCGCCAACGGCTGGGAGGTCGGCGTGATCACCGACCCGAAGGCCGGCAACCCGGCGCTCAAGGACCAGCTGGGCGCGTTCCCGATCCCGAGCCACAACTCGGGCCAGACCGCCCCGGTCTTCCTCGGCGGAAGCGACCTTGCGGTCGCGGCCAGGAGCAAGCATGTCGACCTCGCCAACGAGTGGATCGGGATGCTTACCGGCCAGAAGCACATGACCGACATGGCGACGGTGGGAGGGGTCATCCCGAACACGACGTCGCTGCTCAGCCTGGGCACCGGCCTCAACCAGGTGTTCTTCGGCGCGGCCAAGAACAGCCGCTTCGTGCCCAACTCGAAGAACTGGGCCAGCGTGGAGAACGCGAACGTTCTGCCGGACATGCTCGTCAAGATATTCACCAAGCAGCAGAGCATTTCTGATGCGACCGGTTCGGCGAGCAGCCGGATCACGTCGCTCCTGAACGGCGGCTAGGCCGCACTACTTCAAGAACAAGTCAAAGGGGGCTGGCTCGATGGGAATGGCGGTCGCTGCGCCTGACCACGAGCCGGTCCCCTCGCTCGCTCCGTCCCCTCGCTATCGCGCGTGGCTGCGCACCAACTTCCTTCCTTACGCCCTGCTCAGCCCGAGCGTGCTGGTGATCGCCGGCATCCTCGCCTTCCCCCTCGCCATGCTCGTCTGGCTGTCGCTCCAGCACTACGGGCTGCGCGAGCTCATCCACCACTCCGGCGAGTGGGTGGGGCTGGACAACTACCGGACGATCCTGGTCGACCCCCTCTTTCACCAGGTGATAGTCCGCTCGCTGCTGTTCACGTTCGCGTGCGTGTCCCTGACCATCGTCCTGAGCACGCTCATCGCACTCCTGCTCCTCAAGGTCCGATCCGTGGTCCGGGTCCTGGTCATGAGCGCCCTGGTCTTCGTCTGGGCGACGCCCGTCATCGTCACGGTCGACATCTGGCAGTGGATGTTCGACTACGAGTTCGGCGTCATCAACTACCTCCTCACCCAGCTCCACATCGGCAACTTCATCCACCACAACTGGTTCGACAACCCGGTGCAGGGTCTGGGCGTCCTGGTCCTGGTCGTCGTGTGGGGGGCGATTCCCTTCGTCACGATCACGGTCTTCGCGGGTCTGCTCCAGGTTCCTGGCGACGTGATCGACGCCGCGAAGGTGGATGGCGCGTCGTCCTGGCACACCTTCTGGTTTGTCACCGCGCCGCTCCTCAAGCCGATCTTCTTGATCGTCACCTGCCTGTCGACGATCTGGGACTTCGGCGTGTTCAACCAGATCTACGTGATGCTCAACCAGCGGCCCAGCTCCGACTACTTCACGATCGCGATCTACTCGTACCGCGAGTCGTTCGGCGTGACGCAGTACGGATTGGGCGCGGCGATCGCCGTCCTCATGGTGCTCATCCTCGTGTTCGTCACCTTCTTCTACGTCCGCGAGACCGTGAAGGTCGCGGAGATCGCATGATCGCGCCGGGAACAGCCCAGGGCATCCGCTCGGGTCGCGAGCGCGCCGCGACGGAGGCCAACCGTCGGGTCAACGTGCGTCAGCACGCGACGCAGCTCCTCTACGACGCAATCGGTGTCGTGGTCGCGGTCGTGATGCTGTTCCCGATCTACTGGATGGTGGCGACTGCGTTCAAACCCGGCCGCGACATCCTGACCCTGGTTCCGAAGTGGTTCCCCGCCCCCTTCACGCTCCAGAACTTCGCGGACGCCATCGCGCGGCCTTTCTTCCTCGACGACGTGAAAAACAGCCTGATCGTCGTCGGCGTGATGCTGGTGCTCGCGCTGGCGATCTCGTTTCTGGCCGCGGTGGCGACCGCTCGCTTCGGCTTCAAGGGCCGCACCGCCTATCTCGTGATGATCATCGGCGTCCAGATGGTGCCGCTCAACGCGCTCATCATCCCGCTGTACCTGCTGCTCGACAGCGTCGGCCAGACCGACGCCCTGCCGGGTGTGATCGCGGTCTACCTGGCGGTCGTCCTGCCCTTCATGGTCTGGACGCTGCGTGGGTTCGTGGCGAACATCCCGGTCGAGCTGGAGGAGTCGGCCATGATCGACGGCTGCACTCGAGTCGGCGCGTTCTTGCGGATCACGTTTCCGCTCGTCGGGCCGGGCCTGGTGGCCACCGCGATCTTCGGGTTCATCCAGGCCTGGAACGAATACATCATCGCCTACGTGATGCTCTCGAGCCCGGACAGCCAGACGCTCACCGTATGGCTCGCGTCATTCACCACCAACCATGGTCCCGAGTGGGGGCCGCTGATGGCCGCTGCGACGCTCACCGGCCTGCCGGTCGTTGCTTTCTTCCTCATTCTTCAGCGCTACCTGGCCGGCGGCCTGACCGCCGGCGCGGTGAAGGGATGACTCCGGTCGTGGCGATGGCGCTCCGCTGCGTCTTTCCCGGTTTCGAAGGCCTGCACGCGCCTGATTGGGTGCTGCGCCGCGCGGCGCGCGGCCTTGGCGGCGTGGTCCTCTTCGCGCGCAACATCGACTCGCGCGCACAGCTGACGGCGCTCACCTCGGAGCTGCACAGCGCCCGACCGGGACTGCTCGTCGCGATCGACGAGGAGGGCGGAGAGGTGACGCGGCTCGAGGCGCGCCGTGGAAGCTCCTACCCGGGCAATCTTGCGCTGGGCGCGGCAGGCGATCCCTCGCTCACCCGTGAGGTCGCTGCCTCGATCGGCGCCGAGCTGGCCGCGTGCAGGATCGACCTCAACCTGGCCCCTGTGGCCGACGTGAACAGCAACGCCATGAATCCTGTGATCGGCGTCCGGTCATTCGGATCCGACGCAGACGCCGTCGCCCGCCATACGGCCGCCTACATAACGGGACTGCAGGACGCAGGCGTCGCCGCCTGCGCAAAGCACTTCCCCGGGCACGGCGACACCGCCATCGACTCGCACCTGGACCTGCCCGTCGCCGGCGATGATCCTCACGCTTTCGCCCTCGCGCCGTTCGCAGCGGCGATCGCAGGGGACGTGCGCTCGATCATGAGCGCGCACATCGTCGTGCCGGCGGTCGATGACGCGCCCGCCACGCTCAGCCGCCGGGTCATGACCGGCATGCTGCGGGACGAGCTCGGCTTCGCGGGCCTTGCGATCACCGACGGGCTCGAGATGCACGGCGTCAGCGGGGGGATCGGGATCGCCGAGAGCGCGGTCCGGGCGCTGATCGCCGGCTGCGACGCGCTGTGCATCGGCGGCGGTCGCGCGGATGAAGCCGTGGTCGATGAGATCCTCGCCGGCGTGGCCGGCGCCGTGGCACGAGGACGCCTCGCGGAAGGCCGGCTGCGAGAGGCCGCCTCGCGCGTGGACGCCGTCAGCGCCTGGCGGTCGGGGCGCACGTCGGCGGTCGCGGCCCGGAACGATGTCGGGATGGTGGCTGCGAGGAGGGCTGTTCGCGCGGATGGCCCGGTGCACGTGGGCGACGTAGCCGCGGTCCTGCGGTTCGAATCGACCGCCTCGATCGCTGCCGGCGATGTCCCCTGGGGCGTCGCCGGCGCGCTGGCGGCGCGCGCGGTGCGCGTCACCGGGATCGAGGTCGATCTCGCGGCGCATGATCTGGCCGTGCTGGTCGATGCCTCCAGCGGCAAGAGCGTCGTCCTCGTGGTCCGCGACCTGCATCGGCGGCCTGACCAGGCCGCAGCCGTGGACAGTCTCCTGGCGGCCAGGCCCGACGCGATCCTCGTCGAGATGGGTGTCCCGATCTGCAGGCCGAGTGGCGCGCGGGCGTACGTCGCGACGCACGGCTCGGCGCGAGTCTGCGGCGAGGCCGCCGCCGAGGTGCTGCGGCCATGAGCGAAAACCTGCACCCGCGAGCGGACGAGCTCGACGACCTGACTGCGCGGGAGTTTGTGGGGGTGATGCACGCGGAGGACGGAGCGGCAGTACGCGCGATCGCGCCGCGGCTCGACGATGTCGCGCGCGCGGTGGAGGAGATCGCGGAACGCTTGCGCGCCGGCGGGCGGCTCCACTACTTCGGCGCGGGAACGAGCGGCCTTGTCGCCAGGCTCGATGCCGCCGAATGCCCGGCCACGTTCGGCGTCGACCCCGAGGTTGTGCAGGCGCACGTGGTGGAGGAGCCCGCGCAGGAGGACGATCGCGAGCTTGGCGTCGAATTCGCGCGTCGAGCCCAGCTCGCGCCGCTCGACGTCGCGGTCGGCATCAGCGCCAGCGGGCGCACGGCTTTCGTGCTCGGCGCGTTCGCGGAGGCGACCTCGTCCACGGCGCTGCGAGTCGCGATCACATGCCATCCAGGATCCGCGCTGGGCCGCGCCGCCGATATCGCGATCGAGGTCGAGACCGGTCCGGAGGTGATCGCCGGTTCGACACGTCTCAAGGCGGGCACCGTGCAGAAGCTCGTGCTCAACATGCTCAGCACGGCCGTTTTCACCCGCCTCGCACACACGCACCGAGGCCGCATGGTCGGCGTTGTCGCGGGCAACGACAAGCTGCGCGCGCGAGCGATCCTGGTGGTGGCCGGGCTCAGCGGCTCATCGCGCGAGGAATCGATGCGCGCTCTCGAGGCAGCCGGCGGCAATCCCAAGATTGCGATCGTCATCCTCCGTCTGGGGGTTGTCGCCGAGGAGGCCGGCGGTCTGCTCGAGCGCGCTGGGGGCGACCTGAAGGCAGTGCTCGCGGCCGGGCGGGCGCACCAGGCATGAAGATTCTGCTGCGCGGGGCGATCCACGGCGCGGCCTCGGCCGATGGGGTCCTGGTGGACGGCGACGTCATCACCTGGGTGGGGCGGGGAGCGCCGCCGAGCCGGCCCGACGAAGAGGTGGTCGCCGTACCGGGCGAGATCATCGCTCCCGGCTTCATCGATCTCCAGGTCAACGGCTACGGCGGCCATGACGCGGCCGCCGGCCCGGACGCCATCGCGGCGATGTCCGACGCGCTGCCCGCGACGGGCGTCACCGCGTTCCTGCCCACCCTGATCTCCGCTCCGGTCGAGGCCGGCGCCTCCTTCGCGGCCGCGGTGGGTGCGGCCTCCGAGGCGCAGGGTGCGCGCGTCCTGGGCGCGCACATCGAAGGACCGTTTCTGAATCCGTCCTTCAGAGGAGCCCACCTCCGTGCTCACCTGGCAGAGCCCACGCCCGAGAACGTCGACGTCATCCAGGCGGCGCGTCCCCGACTGGTGACCCTCGCGCCAGAGCTGCCCGGCGCTCTCGCCGCCACCGAGCGGCTGCACCGCGCGGGCATCGTGGTCGCGGCCGGTCACACGGGCGCGGATTTCGAGCAGGGCCGCAAGGCCGTCGCGGCGGGCATTCGTTTCGCGACGCACGTCTACAACGCGATGCCGCCGGTGCACCACCGGCGGCCCGGGATCGCGCTCGCCCTGCTGCTCGATCCACGCGTGACGGTCGGCCTGATCGCGGATGGGGAGCACGTCCACCCGTCTGTCTGCGAGCAGCTACTTCGTGTGAAGGGCGGAGCCCGCGTCGCGTTGACCACCGACCAGACGTCGGCCGCGGGCGCGCCGCCCGGCACCTACGAGCTGTCCGGCCGTGCGGTCGTCAGCGACGGGAGGGTGGTGCGCCTCCAAGACGGGACGCTGGCCGGCAGCGCCGCGAGCATGCCCGACCTGGTCCGCTTGATGGCGCGACTCCCCGGCATGAGCCTCGCGCGATCCATCGACCTCGCCTCGGCGGTGCCCGCCAAGGTGCTGGGCGAGAGCGGCCTGGGCCGCGTCGCCGAGGGCGCGTGCGCCGACCTCGTGGTGCTGGACGCTGAGATGCGCGTCCGGCTGACCATGGTGCGAGGGGTGGTGAAATTCCGCCAACCAACACCCTGAGCAGGACTGTGCTGGGTCTCGACATCGGGGGCTCCTCGAGCCGCGCCAGGCTTCGCGCGAACGGCCACGCCGCGCTCGATCTCGAAGGCCCGGGCGCGAACGTGGCAACGCTCGATTGGGACCTCGTCGGCGAGCGCCTGTCGGCGCTGCTGGACCGGCTCGACGGGGCACGTCCGGAGGCCTGCTGCGCGGGAGCCGCCGGCGCAGAGGTGCCGGCCGCGCGCGCACGGCTGGAGGCGTTGCTCGAGCGGATGCTTCCCGGATGCCGGCTGGCCGTGGTCCACGACGCCCGACTGGTCCTGGCGGCGGCCGGCGTCGACGCCGGCATCGCGCTGGTCGCGGGCACGGGCTCGGTCGCGTATGGGCGCACCAGCGACGGTCGCGAGTCCCAGCGCGGCGGTTGGGGCTGGTTGGTCGGCGACGACGGAAGCGCGGTATGGATCACCCGCGAGGCGGCCCGGGAGGTGGCGGCCCGCGCCGACGACGGCCGGCCGCCAGGCGCCCTTGGTGCGGCGCTGCTCGCCGCATTCGGCGCGGAGGACGCGCGCGCTTTGACGGCCAACCTTCACGCGATGCGAGAGCCGATGCCGTGGGCGGCCGCGGCGACGGTGGTGTTCGACACCTTCGACGACGATGGGGCTTCGCAAGAAATCGTCGGTCGCGCGGCAGGCGCCCTTGCGAAGCTCGTCCGCGACGTGAGCGACTCGCTCGGAGTCGCCGGCCCGGTCGTCCTCGCCGGGGGACTGCTGCTCCACCAGCCCCGGCTGGAGGCCGCGGTCCGCGACCGCCTGACGTTCCGATGCGTCCGCCTGGTGGAGCCCCCGGTCGAGGGCGCGGTGCGCCTGGCCGAGGAGATGCTGCGCTCGTGAGCCGTTTCCGCTCCGAGATCGCGGAGCAGCCGGAGGTCGTCGCGCGGCTGCTCGCGCAACGCGCGGCGACGGCTCAGGAGATCGCGGCGAGGATCCACCAGGCCGCGCCTCGCGGATTTGCGATCGCGGCCCGCGGCAGCTCAGACAACGCGGCGCTGTACGCGAAGTATCTCTTCGGCGTGCGCAACCACTCCCTGGTCGCGCTCGCCGCGCCCTCGTTGTTCACCCACTACGCGCGTCCACCGCGCATGGACGGGCAGTGCGTGCTCGGCATCTCGCAGTCCGGTCAATCGCCCGACGTGATCGCGGTCGTGGAGGAGGCCAGGCGCCAGGGCTCCCTGACCATTGCGATCACCAACGTCGCCGCCTCGAGGCTCGCGCAGGCGGCCGAGCTCGTCCTTCCTCTCGGGGCCGGCGAGGAGGTCAGCGTCCCCGCGTCGAAGACTTACACGGCGAGCCTGGTGGCCCTGGCCATGATCTCGTCGGCGCTCGACCCGGACGATTCATTTGACGCCGCACTCCAACGCGTGCCCCAAGCGATCGCGCGCGCGCTCGAGAGCGAGGATGCCATCGCAGACCTCGTTCCGCCCCTGCTGGGCCCGCGGGCGATCGTGCTTGGCCGCGGCTTCAACTTCTCGACCGCGGAAGAGGTCGCGCTGAAGCTGAGCGAGACAAGCTACGTGCTGGCGCGGGCGTGGTCGGTCGCGGACTTCGAGCACGGCCCCATCGCGATCGTGGAGGCGGGTCTGCCGGTGGTGGTCATCGACGGCGGAGGTCCTGTCGCGTCAGACCTCGATTTGATCAGCGCGCGCCTCGAGGCAAAGGGATGCCACGTCTTGCGCCTTTCCGATGCCTCGGGTCTTCCTGAGGAGCTGACGCCGGTTCCGCTCGCCGTGCTCGGGCAGCTGCTGGCTCACCTCGTCGCCGTTGCTCGCGGCATCGACCCCGATCGTCCGCGAACGATCCAGAAGGTGACCCGCACCTGGTAGATCCCCACCAACTCGGAGGCTTCGCCGAGAGTTGGCTCGTCTAAGCCGCCATCAGGCGGTCGACTTCCTTGCGCAGCAGCCCGAGATCGACCGGCTTGGTGAGGAAGCTGTCGATCCCGGCGAGCTCGAGCGCCCGGCGGAGATCATCGGATAGGTCGCCGGTGAGGCCGATCACCTTGATCGGATGGAGCACGTGCCTCCTGCGCAGCATCTGAAGCACTTCCACGCCGTCGTACAGGGGCATGTGCACGTCCAGGATGACCACCTTGTAGTCGCCGCTCGCGCCGAGCTCGATTGCCCGGTTGCCGTCGAGGGCTGTCGCGACCGTGAATCCATGCGACTGCAGGAAATACAGGACCAGCTCGGCGCTTGCGGGGTCGTCGTCGGCGACGAGAACGCGGCCCCCTCCGCTCACGACGCAATCATCGGCCGGTCGTCGCGGACGTCCTTGCCCAGATACCTCCTGACCGTGGAGCCAAACGTCCGGGTGTCGATCGGCTTCGAGATGTAGCCGGTGCAGCCCGCGCCCAGGGCGATGGAGCGATCGCCTGACATCGCGTGCGCGGTCAGGGCGACGATCGGAATCGACGCGGTCGCGGGGTCCGCCTTCAGCTGACGAGTGAAGGACAGCCCGTCCTGTCCCGGCAGCTGGATGTCCATCAGGATCATGTCGGGCACGCGATCTCTCATCTGCTCCAGCGCCTCCGGCGCGGAACCCGCGACGCGCACCTCATACCCTTCGAGCTCCAGCACGGCGCTCACCAGCATCTGGTTCGCCTCGTTGTCCTCGACGACGAGGATCAGCTTGCTCATGTCGATCCGTTCCGATGCGCGACGACGCGACGCAGGAGGCCGACGATATCGGCCGACCCCACGGAGCCGCGGCTCAGGATCTCGGAGACGCGTCCGTTGAGGTGACGCTTGTCGGCCTCGGTGAGGTTGCTGGCGGTCAGGACCATGATCGGCGTCTCTCGGGTGGACTCGTCCGCGCGCAGCGCCTCCACGACGTCGAAGCCCGTGACCTCAGGCATCATCAGGTCGAGCAGCACAAGGTCAGGCTTTTCCGATTTGGCCATGTCGATAGCCTCCCGGCCGCCCGCGGCGGCGAGCACGGTGAAGCCCGCGGGCTCGAGCGCCAGGGTGAGCCACTGCCGGTTGGCCGGCTCGTCGTCGACGATCAACACCCGCACCTCACCGTCGCCGTTGGGCTTTTTCACACTCAGCAGATTGAGGCGCGCGATCAGCCCCTTGGCCTCCGCCGGCTTGACGAAATAGTCGATCGCGCCCAGGGCGAGACCGAGCTCTGGATTGTCGACGACGCTCACCACGACGACGGGGATCGCGCTTGTCTCCTCGTCGCTCTTGAGCTGGGTCATGACCTCCCAGCCGTCGACCTCCGGCAGGATGATGTCGAGGGTGATTGCCGCCGGCTGAAGCTTTCGCGCCTTGTCCAGGGCCTCGCTTCCCGTGCGAGCGACCTCCGTCCGGTACCCGGCGCCGACCAGCTGCCTCGTCAGGAGCTCGGCCGCCGCCGGGTCGTCCTCGACAACGAGGATGAGCGGCCCCGAACCGTGGCCGTTCTTCGCTGCGGGCTGCGCGTGATCTCCGGAGGGAGCTCCGCCCGCCCGCAGGGGGAGGCTCAGGGTGAACGTGCTGCCTTTCTCCTCGCTGCTCATGACACGCACATCGCCGCCGTGGAGCACCGCGAATCGCTTCGTCAGGGCCAGCCCAAGACCGGTGCCCTCGTGCTTGCGCCCGGGCCCATGGTCGACCTGGTGAAACTCCTTGAAGATCTGCCGCTGGTCCGCCTCGGCGATTCCGATCCCGTTGTCGGCGACGGAGATCTCGATGGTGTCCTTGAGGCGCTTGGCCGCGATGCTCACCGCGCCGCCCTCCGGTGTGAACTTGATCGCGTTGGAGACCAGGTTGAGCAGCATCTGCTTGAGCTTTCCGGCGTCGGCGAGCACCTCGCCCGCGCCATCGACATCGGCCCGCAGCTTGATTGCCTTCTTCGCCACGAGCGGCTCCACGGTCTTGACGACCTGGTCGACCACCTCGGCGACCGACACCGTGTGCAGCCGCAGCTCCATCTGACCCGCCTCGACCTTCGAGAGGTCGAGGATATCGTTGATCAGACCGAGCAGGTGCCTGCCGCTGGTCAGGATCTGGCTCAGGAAGCGCGTTCGCGTGGCCTCATCGAACTGGCCGTCGCGCGCATCGGTGAGCAGCTCGGAGAATCCGATGATCGCGTTGAGCGGTGTCCGCAGCTCGTGGCTCATGTTGGCGAGGAAGACGCTCTTGTGGAGATTCGCCTCCTGGAGCGCCACGTTGCTCCGCTCGAGCTGGACGATCAGATGCCGGCGGTCAAGGGCGGTCACGAACGAGCTCAGGACCTGTCGCATTCGAGTCATCTCGTCCTCGCCGAAGCCGGGCGTGAACGGGCCCGACAGGATGACCAGCGTGCCCGGCGCGGAAAGGCCGCGGACCGGCAGCTTGATCACGCTCGTTTCGGCGCCCGCCAGCGTGAGGCGGCTCACGCCTTCCGGAATCTGCCGCAGGTGGCTGGTCAGCTCGCTGATCTGCGCCGGCTCCGTTCCGCGGCTGGTGGCGGGATGTCCCGTCGAGTCGAAGAGGACCGCCGACGCGCCGCCTCCGAGGCGCATCGCCCACTCGAGAGCCCGGTCGGCGAGGGAGCTGCGATTCTCGGTGAGCAGCAGCTCCTCCATGAAACCGCGCAAGCCTTCCTCCTCCTCGGCGCGCCACTGCCTGCGCAGCCACGCGGGAGGCGAAAAGCTCGCGTAGAGGAGGGGCACGATGGCGAGCACCACGAGCTCGATCGCCACCTGCACCGCGACCTGCTTGACGAAGATGCCGATCGAGATCGCGAGGAGGAGAACGACGACGAGGCCGCCGAAGCCAAGGCTCAGCGAGCGCAGCCGCCAAGCCTGGACGGCCGGCAGGCGTCGCGCGACCAGCCAGAAGCGGACGATCGGCTCGCCGACGCAGACGCACCACACAAGAATCCAGGCGAGGGCGATCCCCAACAACACCTCTTTGTTGGTGGTCGCCACCTGTGCCCCGATGAGGAGGACGCTGGCAGCCGCCAACGACGCGGCCGCGGCGACATGCCAGCGCCTAGGGAGGGGGATAAGGCTGTCTCTGTACCGAAGGAGGGCGTACGCAGAGCCCGCGAAGCCGAGGAGTGCGACGTTGCCCAGGAGCGGCACCGTGACTGGAAGATGCGCCTGCAGCCGGCCCTCGCCGACGACGGCGGCGAGAAGAATGATCGCCAGGGCAAGGAACCCGAGCGCGCGGTCCCTACGGCGCAGCCAGCTGATCGCCGTCGCCACGCCGAGGCAGACGAACGCGATTGCGACGGCGTCCATCAGGAGTTCGAGGAGCTGGTTCATCGGGCTCCGTCAGGCGGCCCCGAGGCGTGCGCGGTTCGGGATCTCGCTGGCGAACAGCGCGACCACCTCGGGATCCCACTGGCTTCCCGCGCCTGCCATCAGCGTCGCGACCGCCTCGTCCAGCGACTTGCGAGGTCGATAGGGCCGATCGTTGACGAGGGCGTCGAACGCGTCGCAAACCGCGACGACCCGTGCCAGTCGCGGGATGTCCGAGCCGGAGAGCCGGTCGGGGTAGCCGGTTCCGTCGTAGCGCTCGTGGTGGTGCCGGATGATCGGGAGCAGGCTCGCACCCGTGCGCAACGGAGAGACGATGTTCTCGCCGATCTGCGGATGCATTCGCATCGTGGCCAGCTCCGCGGCGTTCAGCGGTCCTGGCTTGAGGAGGATCGCGTCGGGGATGCCGATCTTGCCGATGTCGTGGATCAGACCGCCCCGGTAGAGGGCGTCGAGGTCCGAGGCCGGCAGGCCCATGCGGGAGCCGACGGCGCGAGCGGAGTCGGCGACGCGCTGGGTGTGCGCCTCCGTGTACGGGTCCTTCGCCTCGACCGCGGCCGCCAGCGCGAAGATGACGTGCTCGGCGCTGTCGAGCGAGTC
>Ga0070697_100000839_pt1 | contig 23076 bp, 17 predicted proteins | sample KBSK1501metaG_FD_65475 | JGI IMG/M metagenome (GOLD analysis project Ga0070697, IMG submission 65475) | Corn, switchgrass and miscanthus rhizosphere microbial communities from Kellogg Biological Station, Michigan, USA - KBS K1-50-1 metaG | ecosystem: Host-associated > Plants > Roots >... | reverse complement strand
CGAACTCGAGGCTAAACGTATTGATAAAGTTATTGGCAGTTCCCTTGACGCTCGAGTCAAACTTTCTGTCAGTGGGGAGATCTACGACCTGTTAAAGCCGTATCAGGATAGGAACGAGTTGCGCTACATCTTTATCGTTTCACAGACTGAGTTGGTGCAAGCAGACTTGAGACGCACGGATGGCCCGGCCACCGCGACAGCCTTGATTGAAGTCGAGGTTGAACGAGCCGAGGGGCAAAAGTGCGAACGCTGCTGGAACTACTCGACGCATGTCGGCGAGTCGTCAACATATCCAACCGTTTGCGAACGTTGCGTGGCAGCTTTGGAAGAGATCGAGAAAGAAGCGACCTAAACATTTCGCACCTACGGCGCGAAGACTTGTGCGCAAGAAGCTACTAACGATCCACGAACTCACACGAAACGGCACGAACAAAGCCGTTCATTCGTGTTGTTTCGCGTAAGTTCGTGGATCGTCTTTCTACAGAACAATGGGCCAAGCGTTTTCGACATCTAAATCGTTTGGATAGGCTTAAACATTTCGCATCTAATGGCGCGCTAGCAACAAACAATGGACGAAGTTCAATCACCACACTCTGTTTCAACCCGGCTTGGCTGGCGCGCGGGCTACCTGCTCGCAAGCTTCGGCCTGTATATGGTCGACCAATCGACCAAGGCCTGGGCCGTGCGCGCGCTTCGTTTCGGAAATGACCGGACAATTATCAGCGGCTTCTTTGATCTGGTTTATGCCGAGAATCGCGGTATTGCGTTTGGCCAGTTGCAGGAAGGTGGAGGTTTTGCCCGCTGGTTTTTCGTCGTGTTGGCGATCGCCGCCGCGATCGCAGTCTTTTATTATTTCCTGCGCACGCCGCGAAACGACGACCGCGTCCTGGGAGCGTGTGCGCTTTTGCTGGCCGGGATTATCGGGAATCTGACTGACCGCGCCAGGCTGGGCTATGTAATTGACTTCATCGCAGTGCACGCAGGTTCTTATCATTGGCCCACTTTCAACGTGGCCGATGCCAGCATCTCCATTGGAGCGCTGCTCCTGGCCTACGATTTACTGTTCTCAGCAAGAAAGACCAAATCTGTTATGAGTGATTCGTCAGCAACTCCCCAGTAAAAAAATTTTGCTGCCTGCTGCCTACTGCTTACTGTTTTATGTATCCCGTACTTTTCCGGATTGGCAATTTCCCGATTAACACCTATGGCGTGTTCCTGGCGCTTGCTTTCCTTTGCGCCATCTTAATTACGGTAAAGCTCGGGGAACGCGATGGGCTACCTCGCCAGAAGCTTTATGACCTGAGCCTGTGGATGTTGCTGGCTTCACTTATCGGTTCCAAGATCCTCATGTTCTTCACCGAACCTGAGTATCGAGATCACCCGTTACAGCTGCTGTCGCTCGACTTCCTTCGTTCCGGTGGAGTCTTCTACGGCGGTCTACTTGGCGCGGTTCTGACTGGTTACTTTTTAATGCGCCGCTACAAACTTCCCTGGTGGAAGACTGCAGACGCGTGTGCACCTGGAATTGCCATCGGAAACTTTTTTGGCCGCCAGGGCTGTTTCGCCGCCGGCTGTTGCTGGGGCAAACCCACGAATCTGCCGTGGGGCGTGAAGTTTACGGAACTCGGCCATGAAATTACCGGCGTGCCCATCGACGTTCCCCTGCATCCCACTCAGCTTTACGAATCATTTTCCATGTTGATTGTCTTCTTCTTTTTGCTATGGCTGCACAAACACAGACGTTTTAGCGGCCAGGTGATTCTCTTCTACGCGCTGCTCTATTCAACCATTCGTTTTGCTATCGAATTCGTCCGCGACGATCCCCGTGGCGATATCTTTGGTTTGACAACCGCCACGGGTCTATCCACCTCGCAAATCATCAGTCTCATTGTCGGAATCGCTGCCTTGATCCTCTTAATCATTCGCTGGCGCCGGAACAACGAGGTAGCGAAGGTTGACGCAGCCGTCGCCTCCACGGCCGCTCGCGCCTAACGCCTCCACGCAATGTGCGACATGCTTCAGCTTGTCGTCGAGATTCGCAGCACTCAGCAATGAATTACGCGTAAAACGTCGCACATCGAGAGCTCCCTGGCTGGACGACAAGCTGAAGCATGTCGCACATCCCCGATTGACTTTGCTCTACAAAGTACTTGACACCATAACGCCGGCCTCGGTACTATTCGGGGCATGCGTTCAATCCACCTGGTTATCCCGCAAAAAGAAGAGCCGCCCGCGCTTCACGACCGGGCCATGGACAATCTTCAGTACATTCGCGAAACGATGGAGCGGGCTACCGCCTTCACCGGGATATCCGGTTGGGGACAGGTGGCCATTGGGGTTACCGCCCTGGCTTCGTCTTTCATTGCTGCTCAGCAGAAATCGTTCACTAACTGGCTGGCCGTCTGGTGTGCGGAGGGTCTGGTAGCTTTACTGATTGCCGGCTGGTCCATCGATCGAAAGGCCCGGGCAGCCAAAATGCCCTTGCTGTCGGGACCGGGACGCAAGGTGGCGTTCAGCTTGTCGCCGCCACTTTTTGCCGGTGGATTGGTAACAATTGTGCTTTATCGCGCCGGACTGACTAATGCTATTCCCGGCCTTTGGTTATTACTTTACGGAACCGGCGTGGTTACCGGCGGGATGTTTTCCGTCAGCGCCGTTCCCATCATGGGCCTGTGTTTTATGGCACTCGGCGCGGCTGCCTTCTTGGTCCCGGCTGGCTTTACTGACTGGTTTATGGCGGCCGGCTTCGGCGGCCTGCACATTGTTTTTGGAGTAGTGATTGCGAGGAGGTATGGTGGCTAGACAATCAGCATTAAAACATTCAAGTCCAAAAAAGCGCGAGACTGCCGCATCGAGTCTGCAGGATGTTCCTGCGGCTAAGGGAAAGCATTCGGCTCCCGCTCTCGATCGTTTGATCCATGAACGGATGCGTCTGGGCATCATCAGCTCGCTCGCTGCTAATGAGTCGTTGACCTTCAATGAGCTTAAAAACCTGATGGGTACCACCGATGGTAACCTCAGCGTGCATGCGCGCAAACTTGAAGATGGTGGTTACATTGCCTGTACCAAGTCGTTTGAGGGCCGGCTGCCAAAAACAGAATACAAATTGACCGCGGCAGGCAAACGCGCGCTGGAGAGCTACTTGAGTCACATGGAAACTCTTATTCACCAGATGCGCAGTCGTTCATAGGGCAAGTCTTTTTTTTGCCTGTGGACTTTGTGTAACAAAGCGCTTTGAGGAATTAGATCGCATGAAACATTACGACACAATCATTATTGGCGCGGGCCTGGCCGGTCTGCAGTGTGCGCGACTGCTCGGCAGGAAAGGCCTCAGTGTCCTCCTGGTGGATCGCAAGGCATCGCTCGATACCTCGATTCATACGACTGGCATTTTTGTTCGACGCACCCTCGAAGATTTTGACCTTCCGGAAGATTGCCTGGGGCCAGCCATAAGAGATGTGACTCTGTATTCCCCCTCACGCCGGTCGATGGACTTGACGAGTCAACACGATGAATTTCGCATCGGACGAATGGGGCGATTGTATGCACGCTATCTCGATCATTGTTTACGCGCGGGAGTTGATTGGTTGCCGGGAACTCGTTATGTCGAACATTGCCGGTTGAAAGACCGTCTAGTGGTGCGGCTTGATGGCGGACACTTTTCCCGCTGGGTTACCACTCGCTACCTCGTCGGCGCCGATGGCGCAAAATCGCGCGTGGCCGGCGATCTGAAGCTCGATCTTAATCGCGAATGGATCGTCGGGGTCGAGGATGTGATGACAAATATTCCCCTCAATGGACCTCCCCGGCTTCTTTGCTTTCTGGATCCCAAAATTGCACCCGGTTATCTCGCCTGGATCGCTCACGACGGCGAGGAGACCCACGTCGGCGTCGGTGGATACGCTTCGATGTTTGATCCTCTCCGGTCTCTGAATCAGTTTCAGTCGAGCTTGAATGGAATTATCGATTTGAGTGGGGCAATAAGCCTTGAAAGACGCGGTGGACGAATCCCGGTGGGCGGAGTATTGGCAAACATCGCAACCACCGAAGGACTACTTATTGGAGACGCTGCGGGAGCAGTGTCGCCGTTGACGGCCGGCGGGCTTGACCCGTGCATGCGACTCTCAACTCTCGCTGCCAGAGTAATTGCCGAATACCTCGAGACTGGTGATGCGGATGCGCTGAAGGTTTATTCCGGAGAATTGTTCCGCGCCCGATTTGCTTCAAGACTTTGGATGCGCCGCCTGGTTACCAGCGTACGGCAACCGGCGCTGGTCGAACTAGCTTGCGCGGGTATGCGGCTGCCGGTTGCCAATTGGTTTGCCTGGCACGTTTTCTTTGGCCGCGGATCGTTTCCGGATGTGGAAGTTCCGTTTGCAGCGGAGCCGCTGGCAGGTACCCGTTGAGCTATCAAGCATTAACTGGTGAGGACATCGAAATCAGGGTGGCCATACTTAATGATTAGCTGGACTGCCGTGTGAACTGGCGCCACCAGGGTGCAATGAGACGATGTAGCTATTCACACGTGTTCTCTGTGGCCTGCCACATTGCCGCCGGGCGCGAAGCAATCAAAGATGGGAACAACAGAAACTCGAGAAAACGGGGAGTGCCGATCAGTAGAGGAGTGTAGTTAGATCATGACCAAGCGGATAATTGCCATTGCCTTCATCTTCGTCTGTGCATCTGTAGCCTGGGCCATCCTTGGCGCAACCATTTTCGCGCGCACTTACGATTCAGCAGCCAGTTCCGACAATCGCGTGACCTCCACGTGGGGCGCACCGCAGAACCAGGCGCCGCCCATAGCGTCCTTCAAGGAAAGCGTCTCAAGAAACGAGGAAAGCCTGGAGAATGGACAGAAAGTTGTAAAGACTTTTTATGGTGAAGTAACGACGTTACTGCCGCTCGAGAGCAGTTCGGTTAACGTGGCATTGGATCTGGATCACCGGCAGAAAGGGTTGCTCTGGTACAGCACTTACAAAGTTGCCTTTGCGGGGACCTACGGCTTTCGCAATCCCAGCGACCAGGAAAGGACCGTCAACTTCGTGCTGAATTTTCCCACTTCTAAGGCTATCTATGATGATCTCGTTTTCACCGTCGACGGCAATCCGGTAGCCGTGACTAACGAACAGAATGCGGCGATAGGTTCAGTCAAGGTGGCGGCGGGACAGGTCGCGCGTCTTGCGGTTGCCTATCGATCCCAGGGTCTGAACGAGTGGCGTTATAGTTTTGGAAGTAAGGACGTGGCCCAGGTTCGAGACTTTTCACTGAAGATGAAGACGAACTTCAAAGAGATCGACTTCCCGGACAATACTCTATCCCCTTCCGAGAAACATGAGACGAGCAACGGTTGGGACTTGACCTGGTCATCCAAAAATTTGGTTTCCGGCTATCAAATCGCGATGGTGATGCCGGAAAAACTACAACCAGGACCGCTGGCCGGAAGAATCAGCTTCTTTGCTCCCGTCTCACTTTTCTTTTTCTTCTTCATCATGCTGATTATCACCACGATGCGCGGTATCGAACTCCATCCGATGAACTACTTCTTCCTCGCGGCCGCGTTTTTCTCTTTCCATCTCCTGCTGGCTTACCTGGTGGATCATGTTTCGATTCATCTCGCCTTTGTCATATCTGCCGCGACGTCGGTTTTCCTGGTTGTCAGCTACTTGCGCCTCGTCGTGGGGTTGCATTTCGCCAGCCGTGAGGCTGCGGTGGCACAGTTTGTCTACCTGGTGATGTTCTCTTACGCGTTTTTCCTCAAGGGCTTCACAGGTCTTGCGATTACCACTGGCTCAGTGGTCACGCTCTTCGTAGCCATGCAAGTGACCGGACGGATACGCTGGGCCGACAAGTTTTCCCTGAAACCGGCAGAACAACCCGCCGCTGAATTGACCTAACTGTTAACAAAACACTCGCCACGGCGTCTATTCAGATGAAGCCGTAATTTCCGGGAACCCGCGGCAGGTTCCCGGAGTCAAAACAAACTGCAACAAAACTTTCTCCCCGAAACTATCGTACAGCCCTTTGCGCCGCGGAGACCCGCAACCCAACAGACTATGAGAGCCCTTTTCTCCTTTTATACCGACGCCCTGAAGATTGCCCTGCAGTCGATTTTTGCCCACAAACTGCGGGCCTTTCTGACGTTGATCGGCATCATCATCGGGGTGGCTTCAGTGGTCACGGTGGGCGCTTCAATCAGCGGTCTGAACACTTATGTGGTTGATAAGCTGGCGAAGGTGCTGGGCAGCAATCATTTCATGATCGCGCGCACAGCTCATAGCGGCCGGATGTCTGATGAAGAATTTGAAAGGATGAACCGGCGCAACAAGCGGCTTAACTGGGACGACTACGAGTGGGTGCGCGACCATTGCCGATCGTGCGCTGAAGTTGGCGCCGGCGTCGGGGGTCAGGCGGACCTGAAACAAGACGGAGTTGAGTTTCCGGGATGCATAGTGTTTGGGGTGACGGCAAGCATGGTAGACATCGAGGACAAGGTCATCTCCGACGGTCGCTTCATTTCACCGGACGAAGTCGAGCGCTCAGCATTCGTGGTGGTTCTAGGTGGGGACATTAAAGACAAGTTTTTCCCGAACACAGATGCGGTGGGCAAAATCCTCAAGGTGCGCGGACTTCCGATGCGTGTCGTAGGAGTGGAAGAAAAGCGTGGTTCCTTTTTCGGGGATTCAGTTGACCGTCACGTCTATATTCCAGTTACAACTCACTTGCAGATCTTCGGTCGCAACGGATTGCAGATACACGGCAAGGGGCACAACCGCGAAACTTTTCAGTCGACTATCGAAGACGCTCGCGTGGCGATGAGAAACAAGCACCGGCTAAACGGCAACGAAGAAGACGACTTCGGCCTGGTCAACGTGGAAGAGCTCAACCAGCAAATAGATCAGTTTACCGGCAGCATCGCGGCTGTGGTCGTGCCGATTACTCTCATCACCCTGGTTGTGGGCGGCATCGTGGTGATGAACATCATGCTGGTCAGCGTGACGGAGAGGACGTTTGAAGTTGGGTTACGCAAGGCGGTGGGCGCAACCAAGAAACAGATTCTGCTGCAGTTTCTAATCGAGTCGGCGATTCTGTGCGCGTTGGGCGGCGTGCTGGGACTCCTGTTGTCATATGGAGTAACCACTTTGATTACGACCCTGGCGTCCATCACCATGACGATAACTATTGGCTACATCCTGCTGGCGTTAATTGTTTCGACTGCCATCGGCATGATTGCCGGGATTTACCCGGCATATAAAGCAGCTCGGCTGGACCCGATTTTAGCTCTTACACAGGCAACCTAAACATGGAAAGACATCAAGAAGTCGTAATCATTAGTTCGTAGGAACAGGGACTTGTCTCCAGTGCAGACTTCGGGGGACGAGTTCGTTTTCCAGACGGTTGAGTTGTTGGCAAATGAAACTGAAGCTGCCAAAAAGTATTTTGAGCGAAACGCTGAAGATGGCGCTCGAGAGCGTGCGCTCGCACAAGTTCAGGAGTTTCCTCACGGTCCTGGGTATCGTGATTGGAGTCATGACTGCGATCACGATAGCTTCGATCCTTACCGGACTGCGTCAGAACATCGTCGCCATCATCGAAGAGTATGGCACCAACAACATCTACGCTTTTCATCTCTCCACCGGCCCGCGGACCGGCGAGGATCGTTCCGAGCGAACCAGAAAACCGCTGACAGTTGGTGACGCGGAAGCGATCGCCGCACAAGCTAGCGCCGTCGAGGAAGTGGCCCATGTGGCGCCAAACGTGGGCTATAGTGGCGGTCCATTTGACGACAACATTTCTTACAAAGGGCACAACTACCGTTGGGGAAATACGCAAGGTGTTTCGCCCAACTACGCCGGCATCACCAATATTGTGATCAGGGAAGGGCGGTTCATCACCGAGAATGACGATCAGCAACGGGCAAATGTGATGGTCATCGGCGTGAATGCTGCTGACGCTCTCTTCCCCGGTCAAAATACTCAGATAGCCGGAACGCAGGTGCGCATGGGCGGGCTAAACTTCGAAATCGTGGGTGTACTCGAGAAGAGAAAAGCGGGATTCTTCGGCGAAAACGAAGAGGACAACGCGGTGTTCATACCTTTCCGCACCGCGCAAAAAGTCGCCCCGGCGAGAGGCTACCTGTTGATGGTAATTAAGGCGCGCTCCGGACGGACCACCGAGGCCCTGCAACAATCAGAGGACATTCTTCGCCGTCGCCGCAATGTTAAGTTTGGCGACAACAATAACTTCGACATCAAGACGGCCGATAAGTTTATTGAACAGTTTGACAGCATTACCGCCATGGTGGGATTGATTGCCATCGCCATCTCCAGTCTCGGTCTGCTGGTCGGCGGTATTGGAGTGATGAATATCATGCTGGTTAGCGTCACCGAGCGAACCAAAGAGATCGGTGTGCGCAAGGCCCTGGGTGCGCGGCGCCGTGATATCGTGCGGCAGTTTCTGTTTGAAGCGATGACGCTCACTTTTCTCGGCGGCATTCTGGGCGTGGTGCTGGCAGTTGGAATCAGCCGCATCATTATGCTGCTAGTTCCCGCTCTACCCGCTTCGATTCCCTCCTGGGCCGTTGTTTCCGGTCTCACCGTCTCCATTGGTGTTGGACTCATCTTCGGCGTATGGCCTGCCCGCAAAGCTTCTCGTCTCGATCCGATTGAGTGCCTGCGTTACGAATAGCTCGCATCGGAGTCTGTCGGAAAAAGATCCTCGGCATTCAGGCGTATAGAGTACAAGCTTCAGCTTGCGTGTTTGGCGCGCGGCAACCTGAAGGTTGTACTCTCTGCGCCTGTATGTCACGAATATTCACAAAGCTCGTCTATATATTCACAAAGCTCGTCTATAATGAGCGGCGGTGACCAAAACAACGCTGCAGCGCGATCTAATTAAGGAATACGTAACCTACCTTCAGGTTGAGAAAGGCCTGGCGCGTCATACGCTCGAGAGTTACGGTAGAGATCTAAAGCGACTCGATCGTTGGGCAAGTAAGACGGGTGGGGAAGTTGCCAACCTGACTCGTCCGGATCTTCGCAAATGGATTGCGCAACTTTCGCGTGAGGGGCTGGCGCCTTCATCCGTGGCCCGAGCGGTCAGCGCCGCGCGCGGTTTTTTTCAGTTTCTCATGCGCGACGGCCACATCAAACATCAGCCAACCGAAGATCTCGATACGCCACAAAAGTTTTCCTACTTGCCAAAGTTCCTGACCGAGGACGAGATCGATCGACTGTTTGCAACTCCAGACATTACCACGATGGAAGGAATACGTGACCGCGCGATGCTGGAGATCATGTATGCCGCGGGCTTGCGAGTGTCGGAGTTAGTGACGCTTAAACAGGGTGACGTCGATCTCCATACCGGTATCGTGGTTTGTCACGGCAAGGGCAGCAAAGAGCGACGCGTTCCCATCGGGAAAAGCGCGATTCACTGGCTACAGCGTTACGAGTCAATCAAAGCCGGCTATGGAGACCCGGCCTATCCAAACCTTTTCCTGGACCGCGGGAAACCACTAACCCGGCAGTTCGCATGGTCCACCATCAAGAAGCACTCGGCGAAGATAGGTCTTCAGAATGTTTCACCGCATACCTTGCGCCACAGCTTCGCTACCCATCTCCTCCAACATGGAGCCGACTCACGCTCTGTCCAGGCGCTGCTTGGTCACAGTGACATCTCAACCACTCAAATCTATACACACATCACTGATCGACACCTTCGCGCGGCCTACGACAATCATCATCCCCGGGCGCGCGTCGCCACCACGCCTGTCAAGGCAAAAGAATGATCGCTACATTTCGCTGTCAGAGAGGCCGGGTCTGATGTTCTTCTTGCGGCAGCCTTCAGAAGAAGATGTCAGGCAGTTCATCACTTCTCAGCAAGATCTGCCCTTTTCATATTCAGAAGTTGGAGCTACTCAAGGCAACCCCCCCGCTGGTTTCACGATAGACCACAATCGGACCCGGCTCGGCGAAGGAGAGGAAACCTACCGGCGGGCTGTTTCGGCTTTGCAGAGTTGGAAGCAGTTTGATCTTGGCTGGGTCACAATTGTGCCAACGGGAAAGACTCTGGAAGCAGGCACAACTGTGGCCGTGCAAGCGAAGGTCTTCGGATTCTGGACGCTAAACGCCGCCAGAATCGTCTACCTAATCGATGAAAGGCAGAGTCAGACCGCAAGGTTCGGATTCGCTTATGGAACTCTTCCGGATCACGTCGAATGTGGGGAGGAGAGGTTTACTGTTGAATGGGACAAAGACGACTCAGTCTGGTATGACATTTATGCCTTCTCGCGTCCCCAACATCCCCTGGTGAAGCTTGGATTTCCCATTGCCCGTAGCTTGCAAAAAAGATTTGTGAGGGAATCACTGGCCACCATGACAAGAGCATCAAGCTACGATCCTATGATGAACATCGCTTAGGAGCGTTCAGAAACACGCCACTAACTGCTTTGACGAAGGCATGGGTTATTTCCTTGCCAGCACCACGGGTGCCTGTTCAGCAGCACGAATGCGCTCGAAGAAACTACGCACTATCTGATACTGAGCCGCGGGAATAGTCCCGCCTCGTTGCGCCAAGACGCGGGTGAACAAAAGCACATTGTCCTTCACTTCATAAGTCGTTTTATAGGAACCGAACGGCCCGTCGATGCTCAAGGGGTCCGGGAGCTCATCTACCAGGAAGCCGGCCGGCAGCTTTAGATGAATAGTTTCGGTAAAAGCGTGGGGATCCAGAACGATTGGATGCCTTCGGACTGCGTCGGTCAGAAACACGGCTTCCCGGCGGGAGACAAGAGCAGGCTTGAATACCAGTAAACGGTCCTGCATCAACTGTCCATAGGCCAGCGCAGAGAACTCGATGTCCAGATCAAACCTTCCTTCAATACTTTTGTCTACCGGTTCTACTTTCGATACCTGTGCCGCCGTTGCTCCCCGACTGATTCGACTTTCGACTCTCTTAACATATTCGGGACGAGACAGATTACGAAACTCGCGGCGATAGTCTACCGCGCGTTGACCGGTGGCACGCTCGCGCACAGTTGCATTCAGGGAGCCATCCGCGGACAGGGTGGCCTCAATGCGACGCTCAACACTGTTTGATTCCGGCGAAGTCTCGGGCATCCTGATTAGCGTTCCCTCATCACCTGCCGCAATCAGGGCAAAACTTCCCTGCTCATCCTCAGGTAAGTCTCCAACCGGCGTGTTATCGTCAGTGGCATCAAAAATCAGTAAACGACCAAGCGCCGGATGCGTTATTACCGTGGCGGCTTTCGTCTCATTGCTGACCTTGATTGCAATGATGCAGTGGTTGAACTGACCGGGTGATATCCACGCCTCGTGTACATAGGTTGAATCGCCCGAAAAAATCAGCACGGGATAGGACTGAATATTTAACGATTTCAGCATAGCCCGCATCAGGTTGGCTTTGTCTTTACAATCGCCATACGACTTAGCCAGCACTTCAGACGCAGAGTGTGGTCGCCACCGGCCCACTCCAATCTGGATAGAAATGTACTGGATGTTCTGCGCGTAACGACCGATAGCGCGAATCTTATCGAGTTCCGTAGTAGCGCCCGCAGTCAACTCGCGAGCCTTGGCAGCGATCCTTTCATCAGGCGCGGCCTGCGAGTCGCTGAGATCGGAATACCAGCGCGAGACATCACTCCAACTTTCAAACGACCGCAGTCCGGGGTTCTTCACGCCTTCGACCGGAAAATATTTGACGGACACACGTGGCGCCAGATTCGAAAGAGTCGGACTCGCCGGCTCCCACTCCAGGGCGGGCAGGTCGCGAAGTTCCCATGAATAAGTCGTCCCACTTGTTGCCGGCGTAACTTCTGCATGGTTGAAAGTAACGCTGGTGGCGCGCCAACCTGCCGGTAGAGTCAGAGTCAGCCGTGACGAAATGACCGGAGCGGCCCCCTGGAAATGCCAGGTCGACTGATAAAAGTATGGACGAGTTTCAGTTGTAGTTTGATACCCAAAAACCGCTCCCGGTTCCGAATCGCTTACTGCGACAATTTTCTTGACGCGGGATTCGTTGTAGACATCATTCGAGTCGCCCTGATCAATAGTCTCGTCTTTGCCGTAGCTCTTTACCTGGCCCGACGCTTTGATTAGCCAGGCATGGAAGTCCTTCACTTTTCCCGTATCGGTTTCGTAACCAACGGCAGCTACGGCTTCGTCAGAGCCTTCGCGATTCAGGATACGGATGGCGTAAGTAGAAACAGTGGTTATTTGTCCATCCTCGCCAACTGTAATGGTTGAGTTATCGACCAGAACAACCGTGGAAACCTTCTTATCGTAGGTTGGTACCGGCTGCGTGGCTGCCTGGCGCAACCACGACGGTGCATCCTCACCAAGTGCGAGCGAGCTGGACGCTGACAAGAGGACAAACAGCAATAAGGTAGTAAATCGCAACATCAAAAGCCTTCCTTCTTAGACCACTGTCTCAATTGGAAACTGCGCTAGGCGCAGCTTGCTTGAGTGTTACCGTATGGTCGTCCTGCTTGTTCAGCGTGTCGAAGAAGTTCTTCAGCTGCGGATAGGATTTTGCCGGGAACAGAATATTTCCACCGCCGCCAAAGAAGAACTCTCTCTTGAATATCAGGGTGCGCCCGTCCCTGGTGAGGCCCAGCGTCGGTTTGTATTGACCCACCAGACCGGAATCAAAAGGCGCGGGCGCATCTGCATTATCCAGAGCGAATCCCGGCGGCAGTTGAATTGCGACCTCATCGTCTTCCAGCCACGGATAGTGAAAGTAGATGTCATAGTGCCGCGTGCTCGCTGAGAATAGGGAACCTAAGCCGTACTGAAAGAAGGCCGGTTGCAAAAACAACCTTTTGCCGGTGCGCTGCGCATATCCAGGGACCCGAATGTGATAGGCATGCACAAATGGCTTCACCGGGTCAGTCACATTTTCAACTCGAATTTTAGTAATCTCAGCTGTGCTCAGCCGCCCTTTCACCTCATCTTTCAAGGATTCTTCGCGTTGACTGGCTGAATCATCATCGTTCTCTTCTTTGCGTTCGATGGCAAATTGGCCCGTGTATTCCAGCTCCACGTCGCCTTCTAAGGTGCCATCCTCGGTCAGACTTAGTTTTGCCCTCCGTTTCACGCGGGATTTCTCCGGGGCAGACAATGGAGTCTTCACCCAAACCGGCTGCTTCGGATCTGTAACCAGGGATCCCAACCCTTCCTCCTGCCACCGCAGCATGCCTAACGGAACGTAGTTGTATCCGGGATTGTAAAACTTCCAGGTATCACCTACGCGTACGGCAATACTGGCTGGGTCGAGGAAATACGCGTTGGCCATGGACTTGTCAAAAAACATATTGCCGCGGTTTGGCGCCATTACGATACGGGCGTCAAAACCCGATGCCGTCACCAATGCGGCAAAAAGCAGGTCGATATCGGCTCCCGTGCCCATTCCTCGCTTCAGTGTGTCAGCGGGCGTTTTGTTTTCTTTCAGTTTCTTTCGCTCATCCGGACTCATTCCCGAGGCATCGTCGCTGACGTTCTTAATCTTTGTTCTACAGAATTCGAATAGCCGCGCAATCTTTTCATCGTCGGTCCCGGCATCTGCCGTCGCTGCGGCTGCAGCCTGGCGGACATCATCATTTACTTTGAGTAGCGATTTGGTGGCTTCGTAAACGCGTTTACCAAGATCGACCCAGTACTTTTCGGGATCCAGCTTTTCATCTTTTGAATAGAAGATCAGCATCCAGGTCTTAAGCTGATTCTCGGGGGGCATTCGGGGTTCTTCATGAAGAGCCGGCATGTTGGTCATACTCGTGCTAAAGAACCCATCCTTTTCCTTTACAAAAGCTCCGTTGTCTCCATGGAGAGTCAACCAGCGCATTCCTACTCCTGGAAAAGGATAAGGTTTGATCAGGTACTTCACTCGCTGCACTGGAATGTCTCTCTGGAAGTCCAGCCTTACGTAGTTTGCCGATTGGTTAACGCGCACCTCTCTCCACCGGTACTCAATGACGCTGCCGGGCTCGAGTCCGGGCATCGCAAAGGACTTCGCCTTTACTTTCAGACCGCTGGACTTGACTATGGTTCGCTCGAAGATGTCGCTCTTTTGCAGCTCGACAATTGAACCATCAGGCTTGATGGTGCGGGCCGCGATGTCCTGAATCTTGATATTGCTGCCGAAGAAGGTTCCAAAAGGAATATCAATCTTACTCTGCGACTCTCTGCCTCGCTCCGTAAAAATTTTGATGCGAATATAGTGAGAAAAAATCAGGTTACCTTCAGGGTTGTCATCGACTCTAACCTCCCAAAAAAGCGCTTCAGCGTCAGCATCTTTTTCAACCACCGGCGTTTTGAGCGCGAGGTCTGCCGGATCCACCGGACGCCATTCATCGCCCGCGAAAACAACAGAGGGCAACCCCGTAGCGAGGCAGAGTATGGAAAAGAGGAGAATGAGGTGACGAACTGTTTTCATAAGTCTAATACCTTCCAGGAAAAATGAGATTTGAAGAACTCGGGTTAGGACTTTCGGAGAGGGACCGGTTCGGGATAATGTCACTCGACGGCGGAACTACCTAAGAGGTCAACTGCTCGCAGGATTGTAGACCATGAGGAAAGAATCCCGCAAACACACATAATACCAAGAGTCTGCGTCGGATTTATGTCGGATACCCTGGGTTGCCTGGTTGGTGAATTATGGGCATAATCAGGGCCGATTCACTGAAGTTTTTCGCTTTTTTCATTGCTGAGCTGAAACGCCGGGAGGATAAGGATGGCTACCGAACTTAAACGAGCAACCACGCCCATTGCTCGCATTGAAGAGCTCTTGGGCGAAAGCGCACGCACACTACTCGATCACAAGTCGGAACGAATCCGCAAAGATCAGATCAGCTTGCCCGGCCCCGATTTCATTGATCGCGTCTGGACCCACTCCGATCGCTCGCCGGCCGTTTTACGTTCGCTCCAATCGCTTTTTGACAACGGGCGCCTGGCGGGTAGTGGGTACCTTTCGATCCTGCCGGTGGACCAGGGTATCGAGCATTCAGCGGGCGCATCGTTTGCTCCGAATCCGCTGTATTTCGACCCTGCGAATATCGTGAAGCTGGCAATCGAAGGCGGATGCAACGCGGTAGCCTCAACGTTTGGCGTGCTGGGCGCGGTGGCGCGGAAGTATGCCCACAAGATTCCTTTTGTCGTGAAGATAAACCATAACGAGCTGCTCACGGTGCCGAATAAGTTTGACCAGGTTTTGTTTGGCACGGTGAAAGAAGCCCACAACATGGGCGCGGTGGCTGTGGGCGCCACGATTTATTTTGGTTCTGAGGAATCGACCAGGCAGATCACCGAAATAAGCGCCGCTTTCGCCCAGGCGCATGAGCTCGGCATGGCCACTATTCTCTGGTGCTATATTCGCAACCCGGCATTCAAAACACCCGAAGGCGACATGCATTCGTCGGCGGATCTAACCGGCCAGGCAAATCACCTGGGCGTGACGATTCAGGCTGACATCATCAAACAGAAACTTCCGGAAAGGAATGGCGGTTACCCGGCGGTGGAAAAAGCGCTCGGCAAGTCATACGGTAAGACCAGCAAGATCGTCTACGAGAAACTTACCACTGATAACCCAATCGATCTGGTTCGTTATCAGGTAGCTAATTGCTACATGGGCCGTTGCGGCTTGATCAACTCGGGCGGCGAATCGAAAGGCGCAAGCGATCTGGCGGAAGCCGTACGCACCGCGGTTGTCAATAAGCGGGGCGGCGGTACCGGCCTCATTTCCGGACGCAAAGCTTTCCAGCGACCCATGAGCGAAGGCATCGAGTTGCTGAACGCGATTCAGGATGTTTACTTAAGCGAAGAAATCACGATCGCCTGAGACAGTCGGCCCAACTTACAGATGAGAAAGGGTAAAGGGGAAGGGGTAAAGGGTAATTCAAACGGTTTCCCTTTACCCGTTCCCCTTTACCCAAATCTCGTGTCCTCTTCGTTTCGTGCTCAACGTTCTGCTATTGCGGTTAAAGCGACGTCGGGAGTAAGCTTCGTCCCGCACGTAGCCATTCGCAGGTCCGCCCGTTCCTACGTCTCATGGGCGCTTCATTCCTGCAGTCCTCGAAGCTTGCGACTTGCGAAATCATAGGGTCACATTGAAAAAAGCCTGCTAATTGTGAGTGTGAAGCTGCGGTCCCGGGCAGGCCCGGGCCTTCACCACTCATGAACATAGCTCTCAATCAACCCAACTTCCTGGGGACTCATAGTCCAGGGAGGATCCTCCACTCATGCCCGCGAAGAAACGGAAAAGGACCACTCGTCCCAGGACCGGCTCGAATGCCGAGAGTGTGTCCGTCCCCGCCGATTCCGTATCAACCGAATCAGAGCAAATTCAATGGCGGTGGTGGATCGTGATCAGCTCGCTGGTGGGGTTGAGCCTCATCATACTCTTTCTTTCCTGGATAAAGTTCTTCGACCTGGTGGGGCTTGACCGGCGCTTTCAGGACCTCTTGATCTCATACGTGGGTACCACCGTTTCCAAACAGTTTGATAGCCGGGTCAAATTGATTCTGGTCGATAAAAGCCAGCAACCCAACCCGCCCTTCGGCAAGGCAGATCCGAGCCATCGAAAATACCATGCGGATTTGATCCGATTGCTGACCAGGGCCGGGGCTAAAGTCATCGTCTTTGATGTCGAATTTGAGACCAGTTCCCCGGATGATCAGAACTTTGCGCAGTCCATACAAGAAGCCGAAAAGGCAGGCACCAGGATCATCGTCGGGGGTTTTTTGGATCCGGGTAAATTCGAGCCGCAAATGGGCGCCACGCTGAAAGCCGCGATAAAAGATCACTGGGGTATTGTCGATGGCGGAACAATAAAGAAGAGTGACGCGCGTTTCATTCGACTGGCTGCTGAGGCAGGTAAGGGAGAATTCAACGGTTTTGATGAACAACCCGTCATTCCATCTTTGGCGTTGCAAGCAGTGAGGATGTTGCGTTACCCGAATGATGTCACCTCCGTCTGGTCCAGTCCACTCGCAAGCAAGGTTCTGGTGCGAAGCGGGGGCGCCGGCGGAAGCCTGCTGGATTCGATTCCGGTTAATCGCGAGATGGAGTTACTGGTGGACCTCCCCGGCAGAGACGAAATTCCGAAAAAATCTTACCAGGACGTTCTGGCCCACCCCGAAGATTATGCTGCGAATTTTAAAGACAACGTCCTGGTGATTGGATACCAGGATGGCGATGTCCTGCCCCTCTCTGATTCCGACAAAAATCCCCGATACGGGTCAGAGATGCATGCCACCGCCATTTCCACCATTCTGGGCGAGCAATACCTGCGAACGGCGCCGATTTTATATCACTACCTTGCTATTCTGTTCTTAATTGCGCTCACGGCTTGCCTGCAGATCCGGTTCAGCAAGTTGATGGGCCAGAAGTTGACGATACCGCTGCCGATTGGTCTGCCCTCTCCTTTCGACAAGATCACCATTCCCACTGCCATCGTGGTGATCTCATTCGCCTACATCCTGATCGCCGTTCTGGCTTTCAAGCTGGGCCATATTGTTTTTGAGATGTCCTATCACCTCGCCGCACTGATACTCACCTATTTCTTGTTCGTTTTTTGCCGCTCCGTATTCACCCGGGCGGATGAAAGGAAGGCTCGAAATGCCGAGTAAGCAACCCACCTTCGCGCTCACTGTGCTCGTGTTGTTTTGCTTTAGTCTGGTCTTCCTGTTCTTGTCCCAGCTTCACGGTAAATCGGCAGGCGCAGAAATGTCAGCGCCGGCCCAGGATGAGCCGAATCCGTTTGCCTTGATTAAGAACGTGGTTGTGAATGGGGCTGACCGCTCCGAAGCAACGGTCTCTGAAGCAATCGTTACCCACCTGGGAAAACGTAGTGGGCCTCAAGTCGGCATGATGCTTTACGTTGGTGACGAGGTCGTCACCGGTGCGAATGTAAAACTGACAATACTATTTCTCGACCAGGTTGCCGAAAAAGACAATGAAGTTGTCATTGATACGAACACCCGGGTGCAGCTGGGCTCGTTGTTCACCTGGGCGGGGAGAATTCTGGCCCGGGTGAAGGACGCTTTCGAGACGAAGACGGAAAGAGCGCGATGGAGCGTTCGAGGCACTGAATACGAGTTGGTGGTTCAGAACGACGGGACAAACACGCTCAAAGTGCTCAAGGGTGAGGTCCAGGTCGACACCGGCAATTTTAGCCCCACGGTCGCCGAGCATTCCGGTGAAAGCGATTTGCCCCCAGGCGCTCCCTTGTTTATCCGTGCCGGATTTAAGGAACCCGAGAACCTGCCGCAGCAAAAACAAATGGAATTTGTCGCGGTTACCGGCAAAGTCATTAATCTTGAACGCGAGTTCATCTTTACCAACCGCTGCGAGCGCCGGCATCTTTTTAAGATTTCGGGGCCGCTTAACCTACCCTGGTTTCAATTTCTGGGAGCAGACCAGTTTGCAATTGATGGGAGGGCAACTCGCTCTATCACGTTTGCGATCAAGCTGGATGGGACCAAAGTTCCGATCGGAACTCAGGAAAGCCAGATAGTCGCCCCTTGCATGGACTGCGAAACAGACCCCCAATGCGCGCTTGGAGGCTTGTTACTTCCCATCGTTGTGAAAATTATTGATGACCCCGATGGAATAACTACGCCCGAACCTTCGCCAACAACTCCGCCGGCCGCAGACTCGAACGTCGCGGCCAGGATGGAGCAGATAACCCTGCCTCCCGGCGGCAGATTGCTCAAAGCTACCGCTTCTGTTTCCCAAATCGATCAGACCCTCAACTGGTCCAACGAAGTCATTATTCCCGGCGAGCCCACTTATTCAGCTCAGTCAGTTATCCCGCGCTATCCCACCTGGGAACAAAGAAACCAGGTGTTTCGTGAAGCGCGGCGCAGCTCGATCCTTAATGACGACAGCCAGAGTAAAGAACGACTCGCCGACGTGTACATCGATTGGGGTAACGGAGCAAAAGCAGAAGCAGAGCTGAAAGGCGTGGTCCAGGCAAGCCCGGAACGGTTGACCACGTTAGGAGAAGCCTATCGCTTGATGGGCGACTTCATCTCTGCGGAACGATTGTTGAGACGAGCCATAGGCCTCGATCCAGCCTGGGCGCCGGCTCTGAATGCACTGGGAAACGTTTACCTTGATCAAGCCAAAGCCGCGCAGGACCAGAATAACGACGCGCGTGCCCGCGATTACCTGCTAAGAGCGAAACAAGCCTACACGCAGGCACTGGCTGCACAACCAGCAAGATCGTCTGGTGAACGCAATCATTCCCGGCGACAGCGGGCAACCGCCATTCCCGCCAAAACGGATACTGTGGCCCATTCAAACCTTGGCGAGGTCAATCTGCGAATGGGCGAGATGGCTAACGATGAAGGGCGGACCGAGGAAGCGTTTCGACTTTATCAACAGGCTGAGCTGGAATTTGGAAACGCGGCGAAAGTGGATCCAAACTACCAGTTCGCTTTTACCGGTTTGGGCGACGTGTATCGCGAAGCCGGAGAAACTCTGGGGTCAATCGGGGATAAGGCTAGAGCGAGTGAATACTTCGCCAGATCCCAGGACCACTATGCCCAGGCTGTAAGGCTGCATAACGATATGGCGGAAGCTTACGTGGGCCTCGGAAAAGTATTGGACGACAAAGGGCAACACCGCGAGGCTTTAAACCAGTATTTCAAAGCTACGCAGGTTCGTCCGGATCTCGCCGAGCCTCATTATCATCTCGCTGTCGCTCTCGCCCCTTTCGATCCGAGAAGGGCCGCTGAGCAAGCTCGAGCTTTTTTGAAGATCGAACGGCAGCCTTTAAAGCAGGGCGACAAGGCAAAAACCGCCGGCGACGTGATAGAACATCGACCCGTTCCGGTGCCGACTGTGACTCCTGCGGCCGGGGTCACGCCTCCTCGAGAGGGTTTGTCTCCATCAACCCCCACACCGACGCCAACTCCCACGTTGCCCCCGCCGTCGCCCCGCCCGTCAGTTCCAGTTCCCAATGTGAGAGATAAGAAACCAGATGATGCGATCAAGGAACTCAGGAAAAAGGGACTCGAAGGTCGCATCGAAGAGAAGGCAGATTGCAAGGCCACAGGCAAAGCTCTTTATACCGAGCCGGCCAAAGACCAAATGGTCGAAGTTGGGAAAACAGTCACAGTTTACATTTCAACTGCCGGCCCCGACGCGGTTCCAGTTCCTGATCTCAGGCATCGGCCCGGAGATGATGCCGAACGTGAACTGCGACGGCTGGGTCTGACTGTAAGCTACGCGCGACCCGTTGAAACCAACTCCGAGCAGGAACACCACGTCTATAGGCAGAAGCCCGATCCCCACAAGCCCCTGATGCGCGGATGTTCAGTCGAGCTCACGCTCGCGATACCAGTACCAAAAGTTCGGGTCCCCAATTTCGTGGGGTTAACCCGGAGTGAAGCGCTAAGCCGTTTGCCTAGATTCTCCTTTGGCGGCAGCCTGATGAGGGGAACCATAACAGAGGCTGAAAGATGCAATGCGGTTGGAAAGGTTGTTGAGCAGTACCCACCGGCCGGCGAGTGGGTGGACCAGGGCTCTTCGGTGAATCTCGTTCTGGGAAAATGTTCCGATTCTGAATCACCCGGTCTGATGGCGCCAAACTATGTTGTCGTTCCGCCAGTGAAGAATATGTGGTATGCGGACGCCAGCAAGATACTCCAATCCAAAAACCTGGTGGCCGAATATCAATATGGCGATTGCAACCACTACAAAGTTTCTGAGCAGACTCCGAACGCGTACGCCAAGGTTCCTCCGGGCCAGCATGTGAAGTTGAGTTGTCCGATACCGTGACCGGTTAGTGTCAAGTTTTAGGCAGTCTCCATTCGACTCAAAGACGATCCACGAAATCACCCTAAAACTATTTCGTGTTGCTTCGTGTGATTTCGTGGATCGTCTCGCCCCATCCGGTATCAGGCAAGTAAATGGAAACATGACACTGTCCCAATTTCCGAATCTCTGTGCATCCTCTGTGTTCTCAGTGTCTCGGTGGTGAGTGTTTTCCGCCGTTTCCACCACAGAGGCACAGAGAACAACTCAAATTAGGACACTACCAAGTTTTATGACCAGTCAACTATTTGCGGAAAAGCTGCTAAACTCTGATCAAATTGAATCTGCATCAGGGTTAACATGAACAAGGAAAAACCTTCCAAAAAGCCAGCCCCCGTCGACAACATAATCTCTGACGAGACTGGAGCATTTGATCTGCGCTTCATCCTCTGGCGACACTTCTGTCAGCAAAACAACATTCCAGTTGAATCGTTGCCGAGCCAGCTCAAGGATGAGCAGAAGGAACAATGGGAAGAACTCAAGGCGAGTAGACTGCGCGGTCCCCGGCAGAAATAGGAAATCCCAATATAAGTCGAATAGGGCCTATATGACCTATCGGACCTATCCTATCGGACCTATCCTATCGGACCTATTTCAAAACCTACCTGCTCCCGATTTGTACAGGCCCGTGAGAAATGGGTTGGTCATTCTCTCCTGACCAATAGTCGTGACCGGCCCATGCCCGGAGTAGACTTCTACATCATCACCCAGCGGAAGCAGCTTGTTCATAATGGAATCCATAAGTTGTTCGCTCGAGCCGCCAGGCAGATCAGTTCTGCCAACCGAGCCTGCGAATAAGACATCGCCAACAAAAACCTTCCGCTCCTTCGCTTCAAACAGCACCACGTGTCCTGGCGTGTGCCCGGGACAATGGATGATTTCGAATTCGAGTTCTCCAACCAGGTATTTCTGGCCGTGTTCCCAGTAACCATCTGCCTTTGGCGGTGTCTCAAAATCAAATCCAAGCGCTCCCCACTGCTCGCGTGGGATACCTATCCAGGCAGGCTGCGTGGGCAGCGCATCATAGATAAACTCGTCATCCTGATGAATCATTATCGCGGCTGCCGGTTTTAGTTTCTTCAGCGCTGCCACTCCCCCGATGTGATCAAGGTGTGCGTGCGTTACAGCGATCGCCTGCAGCTCCAATCCATGTTTATCGATCGCACGGACGATCTCTTTGGAATCGTCACCGGGATCGATACATATTGCGCGCCTGGTTTTTTCGCAACCAAGAATGCGGGTGTGTTGCTGAAAGGCCGTCACTGTGATTTCTTCGATGATCATAAAATAATAGCAGGTGGTCAGTTGTCAGTGGTTAGTCGTTAGTGGTCAGTCGTTAGTGGTTGGTCTATTAATTACTAACCACTGACCACTGACAACTGCAATCCAAGGAGTATAATTCTCAAGGACCAATTCCGCTATTGATGAGATTTTGATTGGTTATGCCGATTAGCAAAGCAGCGAATCCGTTAGCCACAGTTCTTGACGCCTTAACCACAGAGGGCGCACCGGAATTGACTGAGCACCTCTCCGGCGGGGCCTTGAAATGTTACGCCTGCGGCCACCGTTGTCTTATTAACACCGGCAAGCGTGGTATCTGCAAAGTCCGTTTCAACGAAGGCGGACACCTGCGCGTGCCGGTTAATTATGTGGCCGCGCTTGCCTGCGACCCTACCGAGAAGAAACCTTTCTTCCACGCGCTTCCGGGCTCCGACACGTTGACCTTCGGAATGCTTGGCTGCGATCTACATTGCGCCTATTGCCAGAATTGGTTGACGTCGCAAGCGCTGCGCGACGATTCGGCCGGCACCCAGCCGCAACAGGTAACGCCGGAGCGCCTGGTCGCGATGGCCAAAGCCTACGGCGCCTCGATGGTCGGCAGCAGCTATAACGAGCCCCTGATAACGGCGGAGTGGGCGGTCAATGTTTTCAAGCAGGCGAGACCCGAAGGGTTCCGGACGGCATTCATCTCCAATGGCAACGCGACGCCGCAAGTGCTCGATTACCTCCGCCCCTGGACTGATTGTTACAAGATTGATCTGAAATCGATGAACGACAAAAACTACCGGCAGCTGGGTGGGGTGGTCGATAATATTCTGGACACCGTAAAGATGGTCCATGAGCGGGGGTTCTGGGAAGAGATCGTCACCCTGGTGATTCCCGGATTCAATGATTCGGAAGATGAACTCAGGCGCGCGGCAAGTTTCATCGCGTCAGTCTCGCCGGATATTCCCTGGCACGTTACTGC
>Ga0070697_100000838_pt1 | contig 23079 bp, 24 predicted proteins | sample KBSK1501metaG_FD_65475 | JGI IMG/M metagenome (GOLD analysis project Ga0070697, IMG submission 65475) | Corn, switchgrass and miscanthus rhizosphere microbial communities from Kellogg Biological Station, Michigan, USA - KBS K1-50-1 metaG | ecosystem: Host-associated > Plants > Roots >... | reverse complement strand
CCCGGTTCAACTCCAGGACCCGGTGGGCAATGTTCACCGCCTGGTCGCCGATCCGCTCCAGGTCCGTGACGATCTTCATGGCCGTGGTGATGAAGCGCAGATCCCCGGCGGCGGGCTGGTACAGAGCCAGCAGCTCCACGCACCGCTTGTCCACCTCGACGTCGTAGGCGTTGACCTGTCGGTCCCGGTCGATGACTTCCTGGGCCAGGATGTCGTCACGGTCCAGCAGCGCGCGCATAACGCGGCGGATCTGGTCCTCCACCAGCCCGCCCATCGCGAGCAGGGTCTGCTTGAGCGCCTCGAGCTCTTCATGGAAGTGTCGTGACATGGCGGGCTCCCCGCTTACCCGAACCGGCCGGTGATGTAGTCCTCGGTCCTCTGGTCCTGGGGCGTCAAACTCGCCCTTGGCCTCCTACATTGCCGGGCTGAGCTTGGACGCAGCAGACAGGCCATAGCTGTCCCTGCATAGCGGTCCTCCTAGCTGGCAGCGATGAGGACGAGGCATTGCCGGCGAGGGGGTGACGACGGGCGGCGTCGTTAGGCGCCTCCATTGCGCCTTATCCCTTCCGTCTTGACCCTTTCTTGGCCTTGTTGGGCCGCGTTTCAGCCTTCTGACCGGCCCCCTCAGCGATATCCGCTGGCTTCACCTTGAGCAGGTCGGAGACAACGTCGTTAAAGGCGAGGCGATATAGAGACAACGCCTTGCTGTGTCGGGCGGTGTTCGTCTTCACGCGCCCAGTCTAACCGCGATCTTCGCGGATCTGGGATCTCTAGGTCTTAAGTCCAATAGGACGACTGGCGGCTGACTACTTGCCCTTCGGCTCCCACCCGCGCTCCCCTTCGCTTGACCTTGAGCCACTTCAAGGTCCGCCTTACATCGACAAGGTTCTGAAGGGCGCCAAGCCTGCCGACCTCCCGATCGAGCAGCCGACGAAGTTCGATCTGGTCATCAACCTCAAGACCGCCAAGGGCCGGCAGTGGGAGACCAAGGAGAACATGAGTCCATATCGCAAATCCCATATGAGGTCGGATCGTCAGGACGGTCGGAAGCTCACGAGCCGCCGCAGTCGCTTCGACTCGACGCCCTGCACGAGCGGGTCAGCTAGAGAGGCAGATGTCCCCCTCCAGGGCGGCGCGAATCGCGGCCTCGATCTGCGCCGCCGTGCCTCCGTTGTTCGCCAGGTCCTCCAAGTCGGTCTCCGCTATAGAGACCTGGACGCGAGCGTGCGGGCATTGAAGCGTCATCGCATAGCGGCCCACCGCTGGGATCAGCGTGAATGCCGCTACCTCTGCGCCCGGAGCGATCCTTTGGACCATCGCCAGCACCTTCACCTTGCCCCGCTGGCGCTCCTCCTCGGACATTAGCTGGGATGAGCAGCCAGCGGTAGTACATCGTCACGGCCATGAAGGCCCCGCTGCCCAGGCCGAGGACGATGACCGCGAGTGGGAGCAAACAGCAGAGGGACGACAGTACGGCACCGACTCACGCGACGACGCCCGCGCCGACTGCCCCGGTCTTCATGGTGTCCTCCGACAGGACACGCGGTAGCGATAGATTGCGAGTGCGAGGAACACGATCACCGCCGGGAGCGGGACAGCGTCTAGGCGCCCGGCCCAAGCGCCCAAGCCGATGGCGCCTAGGGTCACGACGGCAAACGGCGTAAGGCACGCAAGACACGCAAGTACCGTTCCGATCAATCCGATAGTGAAGCAGCGATCACGCCACATCGTGACCTCCTAGACTTCCTCTGCGGCGAATGCCCCGAACTCGAACGTGAGACGGTAGGTCCGACCGCAGCATGAAACCAAGTCTCCAGCCTTGGTCCCATCGGGGAGGGTGATGACCTCATCGCCGTTGGGACAACTGACACGGTACGCGAGTGTGGCCGACCAGTGATTGCCGTCCTCGCGGACCCGCACAGCGTGGCCCGCGCAGTTCGGACATTCGATCACGTCGCCTGACTTGACCGTCGGCGGGAGGGTGAGCACCGCGCCGCAATCCGGGCAGTTGACCACGCGCAACGTCATAGCCGCAGGAGCCGCTGCAGACGGCCCCGGTCGAAGCCGACGATGATGTCATCGTCCACCGTGATCACCGGAACAGCCATCCGGCCGGTCTTGGCGATCAACTCGTCACGAGCGGTGGCATCCTCCGCGACGTTCTTCGCCGTGAACGTGATCCCCCGAGACGAAAGAAACTCTTTCGCCGCGTGACAAGACGGTCAGGTCGAGGACCAGTAGACCGTGATCGTCATCTCTCGTCTCCTGTGAGAAGGCCACCGAAAGTCCGGGCGCCGAGCTTGAAGCCCTCTACTACCGTCGTCGCCGCGCCTTCGACCGTAGGATTTGCTTCTCGCCACACCCTCAGATGTTCTTCCGACCGGAAGAAGTTAATGCCATATCCTCGGGACTCTTCACGGTCATGTTGCTACCTCCTTGCCATGCCTGGGGAACGCGCCGTTCCGTGCGGATCACGATTAAGAGGTGTACCAGTGATCAATCCGCACTGTCATATCGAGTTCGTCTTACAGCGACCTCGAGCGTCGTCCTTCCGGTTTTAGACCTTTTGGCTGAGCCGAGCATGGAACACAGCCACGTGCTCAAGGTCGCGCGCCAGGAGACGCAGGATATCGGCCTGATCGGTCTCGGAACAATGCGGTCCAAGATGCACGCCAACAAGCTCGCGGGGGCTGAAGGACCAATCAGAGAACTCGCCGGTCTCAGAAGGTCGCAATCCGCCATTCGCGCTCATATGCCCAGTCGGGTGTCTTGGTGTACTGGTACTCTGTGAACAAGTCCAGATACGTCCGCTCGTCCGTCCGGAGCATACAGCGGGCCCAGGTGCGTGCGTCGGCGATAGCCGGCGGGTCTGCCTGGTAGACTATCGGCCTCGCCAGCAGCCACACGCTATCCAGCTCGTCAACCGTTTCGAACTGGAGTACCGCCCCCCGGTAGGAGTCGGCGTAGTGGTTCCACATCGAGGTTACGTCGCGGGATTCCGAGAGGACGCGAAGCGTGGGCACGATCGCCCTCCACCGCCTCCGCAATTCGGTGAGAGACTCAATCTGTCCAACTGTAGTCCGGGGCGGGTCCTTTCGGAACCTATCCGCCCGTCGTTGCCGCTGGGCTAGGCTTGCGCCGTCGAGCGAGGCCAATATGGCCCTCGCTTCTGGCCGGGCCGTGACTTGCGGATCACCTGTGACGATCAGGTCCGCCATTTCTTCGACAAGCGCCGCGCTCAATTCGGCCACGTCGAAGTTCAGGCGAAGCTCCTAGGTAACGTCGAACGGATCGTTAAAGAGAATCGGCGAACTCCAGCGGAGAGTGCGCGTCGTCAGGATGGCCTGAGCAGTCTTGGCGGACACGTACTTGTAGAAATGCTGACGATCATGGCGCCGGTTGGGCGACCGCCGGCTGGGCGCGGGCACAGTCACTTGCCCTTGGGCCCACGCGGGTCGATGGTGTCGGGGAGGCACACGTACCGGAACATAGTCTCGGGGGAGAACTCCTTGGGACGAGGCCCCCGTTCGGCTGAGGCCCGGCGCCGTCTACAGCTAGCTCGGTCCGGCACGGCTTCGACGATCTTCCACCCCGTCCCCGGCTGGCTGTGTTCAAGCCATAGCACCCACGCGGACTCAGCACGCGCTGACGTGGCGATGTATATCTGCACTCCGACACCAATGGCCATCACAAGCGTGAGTGCGGCAATTGTCCACGTCAGCCTCAAAAGCCACGTGGTTTGCCTTCGGGGAGGGCGTTCGTCGCGTCGCTCCCCCCCTCCCACGCTCCGACACTGGTAGACTCGCGGCGAGCATGAGGATCAGGAGAACAGCGCTTCTCGTGGTCGTGGATCGCTACGAACGGTCGTCTTGCGCCCTTCGGTCGAGTTCACGACGTTCATCCCCACCACCCAGTCAATCGGTGCGGCGCCGAGACTGCCGCAGCAGCCAGTCGATCACTGCGCCGGGCTCCGGCTCCTCTTCCCCGCGCGCCACGGCGCTCCGTGGCGGCTCCCCCCGAGGGGCGGGCGCACTCGGCGTGACGGACACGGCCGGGTTTGTGGGCGGCGGCGTCCCGCTCGGTTCGCCGATGGTCGTGCGTGGGGAAGCGGACGGCGTTCCAAGACGCTCTCGCTGCTCCGCGCCGGACATGGCAGCCGAGGTGCCACCCGGCGGAGCGGGCGTCCGCCGTCGCTTCACCCGCGGAACCGGTCGCACCGGTTCTGCGCCAAGGTTCAGTGGCTGGATGGCGTCCCGCCTCGCCACGCTCGGTGCTCCGGTAGTTGGTGAGAGGGCGAGTGGCGGGGCAACGTCTGCTTCCCTGCCTGGCGTCAACGTCTGGATCGGAACTGGCCGGTCACGTGCGTCGCCTTGGGAGCGATACCAGTAGCCGGCAGTGAGACCGACGCCTATCCCCACCAGGCCCACGATGATCGCGACGGCAGCGGATCTGAGGTGTCTCGCACCAATCTTCCGCAGCCTCTCCGCGGCTCCATCCACCCACCTCGGAGAAGGAACGGAGAGGCCCACATCGCCTGGGGCATCGACCGTCTCGGCGCACCACTTGACGAGAACCGCGTCCACGACCGGCACATCCCGGATACGCGCGGTTGCCAACGCCTGAGCGCACACCCCATCGATCAGACGAGGGATCCCCTCGCTCACGGCCGCCACCTCTCGTGAGGCATCGGTCGTGAAGCGATCGGCATCGATGCCGGCCATGGTCAAGCGATGCCGGATGTACGCCGCGACCTCATCGGGGCTCAACAGCCCCAGCTCACAGCGCACCGTGATCCGGCTCGCAAGGCCGACATGTTCACCCTTGCGCAGGACGGCCGCGAGGCTGTTGTCGCCAACGAGGAGAATGCTGAGGATGCCGTCCCGGTCAAGGGCAGCGTGCGCATCCGCCTCGAGCAGGCGCTCGATTCCCGCGAAGAGCTCCGGACGCAGGTGCTGGGCCTCGTCAATCACCAGCAGCACACCTTCTGTCCGCGCGCGGGCGCTAGCGAGGAAGCGCGCGAACTGCTCGACGAACTCCTCCGACGTCGACTGCTCCGACGGCAAGCCAAATGCTTCGGCTACGACCGCGTGGAAGTCCAGGAGCTCGAGGCCGGGATACGGCACCTTGCCCAACCTGATGCCCTCCCCGGCAAGGCTTTCCCCAAGCGCGTTGCCGAGAATGCTCTTGCCGGTGCCGACCTCACCCAGGAGAAGGAGCAGGCCCCGTTCATGCTCAACGGCGGCGCGCAGCCGGGTCAGGATCGTGGCGTACTGACCGGATAGCCACAGCTGTCCAGGATCCGTCGTCGGCCGAAAGGCGTTCGCTGACGTCGACGCGCTCCCCGGCGCCGTCGAGGATACCCTGGCCACTGGCTGCCCCATCATGGTGCTCTCCTCACCTGATTAGGTCATGGGCGGCGGCGTGAGAGCGATTCGTGGGTCGGTGGGTTTGTCCATGAGCGTGTGAATGATCGGGGATCAGTGGCGCTGCCACCGCGAACATACGGCGATGACCGAATGCCCACACGCGCGCCTTGGGCTGATGGCGAACGTCGCATGTCCCCAGCACCAATGACAACACTATCACTCAATGAGGTTCCTCCACCGCATCGTGTCGAAACTGGCGCGAGCGAAGAAGCAACGCGGTGGGGCTTGCCGCGGTGTCGCTCGCCGCCGGGACCGCCGGGCACCGGTACGCCGGAAAATAGTCCGGCGAACGAGCCTGCAATCCATTCGCGCCATTCCAGTACGCCTTTTGGCGGCAGAGCTCGTGGTAGGCCGCAGGTTCCACCACATAGCACCAGGTGGAAAAAGTATGCCGGCGTCTGGAAAAACCTGCCTTGTATTGAAACACCGAGTCCTGGTGCGAGCCGACGCCGCCGCCGAGATGGTGCACGCGCGCGCCCGAATCGGCCGCCCAGAGCCGTTCCGTATCCACAACCAGCCTGTCCGGTGAATGATCCAAAAACCCGTCGCGAGTGCCACCCAGGTGATCCTGAACGACGCCGTTGCAAATCGTCGCCAGACTCGCCGCGGCCACCTCGTTGCCACACAGGACGACGAACAAATGCAAGGCAGAGCCCAACTCGCGCACCAGCACTTGGAAATAGGCCGCATCAAAAAAATAAGAGTGCTGGGCGTGCGCGCGCCGCATCGTCTCGTGATAAACACTCACGAACTCCGGCAGGTAGCGCTTCTCGTGGTCGTGGATCGCTACGAACCCTGCCCGCCGAAGCTTGCTGATAACCTGCCGGCAACTCTTGCGATATCCACCCCACTGTTCCGCAAGCGGCCGGGTGAGATCAATCGACACCGTCTCGCCCATCCGGCGGCATTCACCGAGGCCGGCCAGCAGTTCATGTTGGGAAATCAACGGGTGCAGCCGCGAAAAGGCCGCCACCACCCGCCGCTCGACCAGGGCCTCCTTCAGCGCAGCCTGAAAATTGCGAATGACAGTCGCTGGCATTTGGGCCGCCGAGGCGACGGGGCCGCCGTAGCCGTAGACGGAGGTCGCGTCCCTCCGGCCCGCCGTCTCCGCATCGTCCACGAGCCGCAGCAGCAGCGGCAGCGCAATGACATGCCCGCCCTCGGAATAGGTAAAAAGGTGCCCGACGCCTTCGCCCCGCTGCTCCGCGACGCGGTGATACTCGGGAAGGTGGTGAAAGTCGTACTGCACCGTTCGCTCGAGCACCGACATCCATTCCCGTCGCTGCTCAGTTCGCACGATGCACCAGCCGTTCATCCCAGTGGCCCCAGGTTGAGAACATCCAATGCTGAGAATTCCCCGGTTCGGCTCTTGCGGTTCGCGATTTCAAGCGCGGTTCCCAGCCCCGGCTCCGGTTTGTCCTCGAGGTACATTTCCTCCCAAAATCTCAGCGCGACCCCCGACTTGACCCGGGGCTCCGGCACAGGCTGATTCAGGACTAGGTCCCGAACCGCCATCTCGACCTCGTTATAGCCAAAGTAGGCGCGCAGCGACACGCCGCCTGAATAACGGGGATTGATTTCAAATGTCACCGGCCCGCGCTCGGTTACGCGCAACTGGACATTGCACGGCCCGGCAGGGCGCAGCGCCGCCACCACCGCTTTTGCCTCGGCTTCCACCGCCGCATGGCTGCCGATCCGGGCTTTGTACGTATCCCCGGCGACCATATGGCGCCGCTGATAACTCATGGCGCCCACTTGCCGGCCGTCCTTCAAGGTATAGACTCCGACGCTATATTCCTCGTCGTCGGGTTGGAGGTATTCCTGCACGACCATTTCGGTCGCCTCGACGCGGAGAGCCTCGATTTCCTTCCAGGAATTCAGCCTGACCAAACCCCGCGCGCCGGTGCCGTGAAACGGCTTGGCGATCAGCGGGAAGCCCACCTCGCGGATGAGCCGCTGGAGATCGTCGTCCGCATCGAGGCGCGCAAACCGAGGAAAGCGCAGCCCTGCTCGTTCGAGGAAGCGGCACGTCTCCCATTTGTTCAAGGCGACCTGAAGCACCTCCGGCGGGCTCCCGACGACGATCGCTCCCGCCTCCGCCTGCAGCGCCGCCGCGTGGCGCGCGAGCAACTCCAGCTCTTTCTCGGAGCCGGGAAGGATCAACTGCACACCCTCGGCGACGCAAATCTCGCGCAGTTGGTCGAGATAGGCGTCCGCCTGCGAACAGTGGGGCAGGACAAATCCTTTCTCAACCCAGTTCAGCCCGACGGAAAGCTCGTCGCGATCCGTGCCCAGCACCCGACAGGGGATCGCCGACCGGCGGGCGGCTTTCACCAGGGCCTGTCCCACGGTATCGCCTACGCCCGTAACTAATACAGGGATTGGCTTCTCGTTGCTCATCGGGTTTCCACTCTCTCCAGATCGGCTGGTGAATGCTGCGTAGGCGTGCTCGGACTCTCGCCGGCTTCCTCGCCCCCGCGGAAGCGGTGGGTGGTGGCCCGGCCGGGCTGATTAATCCCTTCGCGTCTCAGAACGGTTGCAAACGTGAGCGCAATGATTTTCAAGTCCAGCCACAGCGAGTGGTTGTTCACGTACCAGACATCGGCGGCGAACTTCTGCGGCCAGGTCGCGGCATTGCGCCCGTTCACTTGCGCCCAACCCGTGATACCGGGCAAGGCGTCATGCCGCCGCCGTTGCTCCGCATTGTAGAGGGGCAGGTATTCCATCAGCAGCGGTCGCGGACCGACCAGGCTCATCTCGCCCTTCAGCACGTTCCAGAGTTCCGGCAACTCGTCCAGGCTCGTGCTCCGCAGGAATCGGCCAAACCGGGTCAGCCGCTCGGCATCGGGAAGCAGCCGCCCGGACGTTTTCCGCTTATCGGTCATCGTGCGAAATTTGCAGATCATAAACGGCCGGCCGTGCAGGCCGGGTCGCTGCTGGCGGAAGATGACGGGTGCGCCCAGTTTCACGCGGACGACGAGCGCCACCACCGCGAGGACCGGCGCCAGCAAGACGAGTGCGAACAGTGAGAGTGCCAGGTCGAATACCCTCTTCCCCAGCCTTCCGCCCCGGCGCTGCTCCCGCGCGCCGAGAAGATGGATGATCTCCCGGCTGACCGATCGCGCGACCTCACGCGCCGGCTCATCCGCGTTGATCAAGCAACACCGCCCATCCTGCTCCGCGAGATGACGGTAATAGCGCCGCTGGCGCTCCAACACTGCCACCGGCAACTCCGGTTTCCGGGCATGGACCACGTTCGGATCGGCATCCAGGATGAAGGTCCAGTCCGCGGGCGGCAGGAAACACCGCAGCAGTCGCACCAGGCTCCCGGAGCCTTGGATTAGATAGCGCCGTTGATCCACCAGCATGTCGTCGAAGTCGCGATCGAACATCACAAGCGTGTTGCGCATCACGGCCGGCCGCACGACAAAGAGCAGGCCCAGCCACCAGTCGGCAAAATAGTAGAAGACTTTGGCCCAGCTCACCACCCGGCTGCGCGGGGCGCGGGCATGCGGCTGCGGGTCGATCCCCGGGTCTATCCTCCCAAAAACATCCGGCCGGAACTTGAAGACCCGCTGTTGCGCAAAACAGGGCCCGAGGGATGCGTGCAGGTTGTCGAGCAGGGTCGATTTACCGACGCCATCCGGACCGAGCACGGCGATCCGCAACCCCGGCGGCCGCCACGCGCGCCGGAGCCTCCGGTACGCCGCCGCCACGAGGCGTACCGGGCCGAAGCAGTTTCGCGTGCGCAGACGGCGATTAAGTCGTTCCCAGGCCGGCGGCGGCTGGCGGAACCATTCTTCAAGCGCGAACCCTGTCTCGCCCAACAACTCCTTAAAACGCCGCTGCGTGCCGGCCGGATCCAGCCGCCACAACTCATGGATCCGCGGCAAATAGGTGTCAAGCGGTCGGCTTTTCGAGAGAGATTTTGCCAACAGATACATGAATTCCGCTTCGGGCGCCGGCACGAAGATGTCGCGATGGCGCCGGCGGCCTTCGAGCAACACCTCATCGGTGACCAGCCGGCAGCAGTCCGTCGCATAGTGGGAGCAAACGTCGAGGGCGAGGTGGTTGGCCGGATTCTCCGGGTTGATCGCGACACTGTAGAAAGCGAAGCGATCGTGCTGCAACGTTTGCGCCACCACCCAGCCATGCGCAGTCGCCAGACTCGCCAACAGCGGCCTGATCTTCGGCAGGTCGCTGTCCGCCACGGCATAATCGATGTCCGTGCCGTGCGGCTCGGGGAAGTGCTCGTAGCCATGGAGAATCACATACGCAATGCCGCGCCGCTCCAGTTCGCGAAAGTACTCCCGGCAAAACTCGCGCGGACCATACTCACGTACTGCCTGGGGAGGTGGGAAGCTCATACGTCAGCGACGGCTCCTTCGGTTCGCGCAATCTTCGCGCGCTTGATCGGAATGATGAAGACGGGCATCGCGTTCATGTGGACACCACCGGCTGCACGGCGCGGGAGGCCGGCACCGCCCCGGCGTCCTGCAACAAAGCGTCGTAGGTTTCGACATAAGCCAACCACAGTGGCTCTTGTCGGAACTCGCGGAGCACGCAAGGCGCGCGGCGCCGCTCCGTGCGCGGGTCGGGCCGACTGTCAACCGGAGCGTCGCCGATTAGTTAAGTGTTGGCTGAGCCGGCCGTGCCCTTCGCGGCCAACGGCATGCGGCCCTAGTGGTAGAGGGCCGCGAGCTAACCGCGACCGCGCAGGCTGAGCTTCTGGAAGATGTGGGTGACGTGCGCTTTCACCGTCGCTTCGGTGATCGCGAGGCGGTCGGCCACCTCCTTGTTCCTCCGGCCGCTCGCGATGAGCCGGACGATCTCCTGCTGGCGCTGGCTCAGGCGGCTCTTGATCGACGGCTCTTCCTTCCTGGGGCTGCTGGCGGCCAGCTCCTCGACGGTGAGCGTCAACACTTCCTTGCTCGCCCACACTTCGCCCCCGTGGACTACCCGGACGGCCTTGAGCAGGGTCTCCACGGTGGCGGTCTTGCCCAGGATGCCCCGCGCGCCGGACTTCAGCGCCCGCAAGGCCCAGTCGTCATCTCCCTCGGCCCTCGCCAGGATCACCCGCGGCCTCGGGCCGATCTGACGAACCTCGCCGCATACCGCGAGAGCGTTTCCGCTCTGCGCGTCCACGAGGAGGATGTGCGGAGCGCACGCTCGCACGAGGTCGCGCACCGGAGGCGAGCTCCCTTCTCCCACCAGCACGACGGAGCGATAGGCTTGCAGGATCTTTCGGAGGCCGGAGCGGAAGAGCCCGTTGTCGCTCAGTACCCCGATGCGGATCACGGCGGACGTCGGTGCGGAGGGCGACGCCGTTTTCGCAGGGACCGGGACCGTCGATTTGGCGCCGGATCGTGCTTCAGCTTCCAACTGGATCACGTGTGCACCTTCCCGGGTGAGCGCTTGGTGCTACGCCGTTCACTGAAAATCTTCCCGGCAGAACGTTCTCAGAAAGCCGCGAACACTGTTATCAGACTGCGTATCGCACAGTGTGAGGTTAGCGCTACGTTGTCAAACGCAACGCGGCGCGCGCACCGGGAAACGAATACCGGCGCGGGGCGCTCATCAACGCAAGGCCCCCCTGCCACATTATTGTGGAAGGGGAGCGTTCGATGATCACGTGACACGCGCGCCCCGTGACTCGTTGGTGAGGTGCGCGAGCGGCGCTTCACGCCGCGCCGCGAGTCATACGACCGAAGTCGGAGCGGTGTGGCGCTACGTTTTGACCTGACCCAGTGGCACACCTCGTGTACGGCGTCCAGGAGAACACCGGGTTCCTCGTGCTCACCGGGGAAGTCGGTACCGGCAAGACCAGCCTGCTCCGGGCAACCGGAGACGACCGCCCAATATAGTGTGTTCACACTCCACTCCCCCTGTTAGGGCCTTGAGCCCAGGTTCTTGGCCTCAATGCGTTACCCTAAGCACATACGATGCCAGGCAGAGACAATAATTCAGACTATCTTTTCAAATACTTACGACCCAGCCCCCGTGCAGAGCCTTGCGCTCAAGGTCGGACCGTTGCGCACCATGCATACCGGGGACAGATCCCACGGTCCTAGCCGAGGCTGATCGGTGTCCGTGCTCCCAGCCGCCCCGATGTAGCTCAAGGTCGGTCGGCCAGCCGAGGCCTTGCGCCTCGCTTGAGTGGCGGAACACGCCGACGCGCGAGCTACTGCAGCTCGCCCAGCACCCGGCCTGCTTCGCCCGCCCCTGGAAACTGTCGGTTCAATGCCAGGGCGCGGCCCAGCGCCTGTCGCGCCGCGTCCTTGTTGCCCAGCTTGTAGTGCACCATCCCAAGGTGATACTGGACCTCTGGATTCTCAGGAACCTTGACTGCGCTCTCTTGGAGGAGCGCGAGCGCCCGCTGGTAGACGCCGCGTCGATAGAGGATCCACTCGAGAGTATCCGAGACGATCGGGTCCTCGGGCGCGGCTTCCTTGGCCGTCTGGGCGAGCTGGAGGGCCTTCTCCATGTCCCCGCCGCGCTCCGAGTAGAGATAGGCCAGGTTGTTGGCCGAAGGGGCGAAGCGCGCGTTCACCGCGAGCACCTGCTCGTAGGCGTGCTCCGCCCCGGCGATGTCACCCGTTCGCGTGTGGATTATTCCAGACAGCATGTAGGCGGCGAGGTTGCTCGGGTTGCGTTTGACCGCGTCATCGAGCTTCGCCAGCGCCTGCTCGTCTTTCCGCTGGGCCGCGTACAGCTGCCCCAGCATCACGTAGGCGGCGGAGAGGTTGGGATCCAACTCGACCGCCTTCGTCAAGGTGCTCTCGGCGAGGTCCAGCTCCTGACGCGCCAGGTGAATCTTGCCGAGCAACTCGTAGAGCCCCGCCGACGACGGAGCGAGTGCGATCTGTCTCTTGACGCGCTCCAGGGCGACGTCGGGCCGCTTCTGAGAGAAGGCGATCGCCGCGAGCTGCCCGGTCGCGTCTACGAGCCCGGGACTCAATGCCAGAGCCGCTTCGAATTGCCTCTTCGCCTCGTCGGTCTTCCCCGCGGCCCGAAGCCCTACGCCGACCAGATAGGGCCCACGCGGATCCTTCGGGAACGTAGCCACGATCTTGCGGTAGACCTCCGCCGCCTTGGCCGGCTCTCGCTTGGCTCGGTAGGCGGAGCCGAGCAGGATGTAAGCGCGCACCTCGTTCGGATGCTTTGCCACCACCTCCTCCAGGGCCTCGATCGCGGGCTGGAAGGCGCCCGCCCGGAGGTCCAGTTCGGCCAGGGGCAGCGCCGCGTCCGTCAGATTCGGGTCGAGCGTCGTCGCCTCCTTCAGCTCGGCCCGGGCTTGCTGGACGTTCCCGCCCTGGAGATAGGTGAGGGCCAGCTCGTAGTGTGCCCGTGCTGATTGAGGCTCGAGCTTCAGGACAGTTTGAAATTCCTGGATCGCCCGGGGACTCTCTCGCTTGGCGCGATAGATCCGGCCGCGAAGGAAATGGCTCTCGAGATCCCCTGGATTCTTCTTCAGAATGACGCCGATCGCCCTGTCGCTCTCGACCAGGTTGCCTTCGACGAAGGCGATCTGCGCGATCCCCAGCCACGCAGGCAAGTAATAGGGAGCCTTCTGCGTCATCTGCCCGAGGAGTTGCTTGGCTTCATCGTGTTTGCGCGAGGCGAGGAACTCGGCGAGCTTCAGTGACGTCGTGGAATCGATCGGGGCCATGGCGGCGGCGGCGCGATATTCGCGCTCGGCCTGGCCGTCGTCGCGCTGGCGTTGGTAGAACTCCGCGAGGCTCGTATGGACCTCGACCGACTTGGGTTCTCTCGCCACAGCCTCCCGGAATGCTTGCTCCGCTCCCCGCAGGTCGCCCGTGCGCACGTAGAGTGATCCGAGAGCCATGTAGAGCGCCGAGCTGGCAAGATCCGCTCGACGCCCATCGACGCGTCCAATCGCAGCGTCCACGCGTTCCGGCGTGCCGGCCGCGTTGGCCAGCAGGACCAGCCCGTCCAAATTCTTGGCGTCCTTCTCCAGGACGAACGTCGCTTGTTCCCAGGCCTTCTCCAGTTGCCGTGCCTGGAGATAGATCGTCCCGAGCTTGAGCCGGACCTCTGCATTGTCGGGGTCCAGCTCGAGAGCTTTCACGAATACGGAAACGCCTGCCCGGGAGTGCCCAGCTCATAGAGGGAAAGACCAGCGCGCGTCATGGCCCGCGTGTCCTTCGCGTCGATTCGGATCGCCCTCTGGTACTCGATGGCGGCATCCTGGTATTCCTTCTGGGCGAAGTACCGGTCACCGCGCTCCAGGTGGCGGGCCTTCTTGGCCTCCGGCGACCGGCTGCACCCGGCCGCGACGAGCAGCCCTATTGTCAGCAGCAGGATCGTCAATCGCGGCGATCTTCGGGACATGGCGCACACCTCACAGGACTCAGTCGGGCAGGTAGTCGGCCAGCACCGGGTAAATCGCTTGGACGTACGCGACGAGGCGGTCGGAGGTCTCGCGGGCACCGCCATAGGTCGGGCTCATGACCCGCACGATCGCTCCGTCGGTGCGGTGGCGAGCGAGGGCATTCCTGACCATCGCGATCCGCGCGGGAACCTCCCCTGCGATCACTTGCGCCTGCGAGTGATACCAATATAGGACGACCTGTTGCTCCCGATCCTTCTGGATCAGGTAGTGGTTCACGGTGATTGGAGGATAGGGAGGGCGGAGCGGAATCGCGACCAGCGATGCCTCGACGGGCTCCCAGCCGCTCCCCGGGAGGCAGTTCTTCGGCGAGTGAATACCCGCGCCGCTCCGCTGGCTATCCCAGTAGCCGATATAGAGGTTCACGTCTCGCCCGGCTGCATCGACGTAGTCGCGCATCACGTAATCGGTAAGCTTGAGCTTGGCGAGAATAGGCGCGCTGAAGATTACCCCCCGCGTCCCTGCCACTCCCCCAGCGTCGCTGGAAAAGAGTCGAGCGGCTTCCGGATCGGCACGGCCTCGCCCGTGGACCGTAGCTGCAGGACCAGCAGAGCGGCGGCGAGGATCGCCAGCGACACCACCCCCCGCATCAGCGGCCTCATGCCGGATTCCAGTCTCGGCGCGGGCTCACGGCCCGGAGGAGGCCGTGTACCGCCAGCAGACCAAGGAGGGCCAGCACGAAGATCAGCCAGCCGGAGAAGAAGTGGAAGAACCCCCTAGCATACTCCACTCCGAGCCAGCGCCCGACGAGCGCGGTCAGCACGATGCGGCCGGCGTTGGCCAGGATGGTGATCGGCAGGACGGCGACGACCACCTGCATCCATAGCTTCGGCAGCATCAGGTAGGCTCACGCGACCCCGGGCGCAACCAGCGTCATCAACGACCGGATGCCGCTGCAGGCCTCCGTGACGCCGAGCGTGATGCCTCTCAAGTGCATGATGTTGCCGTCCAGAAGGATTGGCACGCCAAGGAGGTCGAGCGCCGAGGCGCCGCTCTCGGCAGCAAGAGTCTGGAGCCGCGCCGTGATCGCATAGAAGAAGATCCCCGGCATCGGCACCATGAACAGGAAGAAGAGCAGCGGGAAGGCGATCACCCGGAACATCCCCGGGCCGAAGTTGAAGAGCACCAGCCCGACCAGGATGACGATGAGCGAGGTGCGCATCAGAAAGGTCTCGTCGCCGACGTCGCCCAGGATGAGCGCGCTCACCCCCGCTAGGAGCAACGGGAGCCCGCGCCAGCTGCCCCGGATCAGCACCGCCGCCAGCTCCCGCCGGCGCTGCCAGAGCACGAAGCCGCTGATGATCGGAACGATGAATACGTGGCTGTAGTTGGGATCGCCCCAGAGGTCTTGGAGCCATAGGGGGAGCACACGCGCGTAGAGTCCGATCAAGGTCGCGATGACGCCCCCTGCGAGCAACCCGGTATCCTCCCGGGATGTCGGTCGGTGGGCGCATCGTATCCCGCAGCCGACAGTCGGGCGGGACCTTCGATCATCGCGCACCCCCGAACAAGCCGGGAGACCCTCGGCCCACTTGCAGTGGGCCTCCTGCTCTCAGTACGAAGTTCCCACGGTGCCGGGATTGTAGCAGCGACGACCACGTAGTCAACGGCGAACACGCGCTCGAATAGGCCATACAGCCGGACGAATGCGCTCGTCACGGCATTCTGCCCATCCCGCTCTCAGGACAATCCGGGGCACCCTGCCCATTTACCGTGGCGCGGCCCGGTGAAAAGGCACGGTTTTGCTGTGCCAACGCCTTGGCACTGCGTTTGCTCACAGTGTACCGTCCGGGAGTATCAGAGGCTGCTTCTGCGGAAACCGCTGGCGTTACGTCCCATCCGACCCGACCGTGCTCGTTGGCATCGGAGACCTTCAGAACATGCTCTCGGCCAGAACGTCGGTGCGACTGGAAACGCGCGACAGACCTTCGCTGTTGATTGTCGCCGGCGATGACTTCCTCCGGGCTCAGTACTGTAACGCTCTGCAGCACGCCTATTCGACCCACTCCGCAGCCGACTGCCGCGACGCAATCAAACTCTTCACCCGGGTCCGCCCGCGACTGGTTTATCTCGATGTGGATCCCCCGTCGACGGCCGACGAATGCCTGGAGACTGCCAGCCAGCTTCTGAACATCGACGTCACCGCAAAGGTGGTGGTGACCGGACAGGCCGAGGCTAGCTACGCGACCCGAGCGGTGCTCCTCGGGGCGACCGACTACCTCCCGAAGCCGGTCGACATCGCGGACCTGTACGTGGTGCTGAAGCGAGCCCTTTATCGGCACACCCTCGAGGTGACCGGCGTGGCCCTGAGGGACGCCGCGGACGTCTCCTCCTTTGAGGGGATTGTTGGCGGCACCTCCGAGATGCAGAACATCTTCGCAATGCTGGCCAAGGTCGCGAAGACGGACGTGACGATTCTCGTCCTCGGCGAGAGCGGCACGGGCAAGGAACTGGCGGCGCGCGCAATTCACTCGCTCAGCGCCCGGCGACCCAAGCCCTTCGTGGCGATCAATTGCGCGGCCATCCCCGACACGCTGCTCGAGGCCGAACTATTCGGATCCGAAAAGGGCGCCTATACCGGAGCCCATGCACAGCGCAAGGGCAAGCTCGAACTGGCGGAGGGCGGGACGTTGTTCCTGGACGAGATCGCGGAGTTGACCCCGCCGCTCCAGGCCAAGCTTCTGCGCTTTCTTCAGGAACGACGGGTGGAGCGGCTCGGAGGCCGTCAGGAGATCAACGTCGACACCCGGGTGATTGCGGCCACCAACCACGATTTGAAGACCGCGATCCGAGCGCAGCAGTTCCGCGAAGACCTCTACTATCGGCTGTCCGTCATCGTGGTCCCGTTGCCCCCACTGCGCGATCGGGGCCTGGACGTCCTTCTCCTCGCGAACCTCTTTCTGCAGCAGAACTGCGACACGGTGCGACGAAGACTACGCTTTTCACCCCGCGCGATCGATGCGATCGTGGCCCACAACTGGCCAGGCAATATCCGAGAGCTTCAGAACGCCGTGCAGCGCGCGGTCATCCTGGCCAAGCCACCACTCGTTGAGCCCGCCGATCTCGGCCTGTCGCCCGTGGACACCATGCCGGTCCTCACGTTGCACGAGGTCCGGCGCCAGGCCGCGCGCGCCGCGCTGATCCAGGCCCTGACGCGAACGCAGGGTAACGTGACCCTCGCCGCCCGCCTGCTGGGGGTCAGCCGGCCCGTGATTCATGACTTGCTGAAAACGCACCAGCTGACCCGCCGGCTCTTCCGATCCCGGCGCCGAGCGGGGTGATGACCAACCGGCCACGTGCGTAGGGGCATTCGTTTGGGTATGGCAGGGCGGACAGAGTGCGACCAGGCGGGCGAGATCGAAGTCCGAGCCGCCCTGGGCGCGCTTGACGACGTGGTGGACCTCGAGGGCGCCCCCGCGGCCACAGGCCTGGCACCGCCAGCAGGCGCGCCGGACCACCAGCCGGCGGATCGCCGCCCACTCCTCCAGGGAGGCCGCAGGGCGCCCCGTGGCGCGCGGGCCGCCCCATTGGACCCGGCGGTGCGCGGCTGCGCCAACGCGCCCACTTGCTCGGAGCGATCTCAGCGCCGCCCGCGGGTTTGCCCACGTGGGCAAAATCTATTGCTGCGCATCGCCGTTCTGATCGGCCGTTTGCCCATGTGGGCAAACGGTCTGGTCGAGGACGATCGGGTCGGTGGCCCTTCTGGACGCTGAGCGAGACCATCGGCTGGCCTGGATCTTCCACTCGCCGAGGCACTCCCGACAACCCGCCAGAAAGATCCCAATCGGATGCGGCGTCCCCACGACCTCGGCTCCGACCTCAAAGAATCGGTCCACGAGCTCCATGGCCTCGATGTCGGGCATCGCGGCCAGCACCGTGCGTCGAAAACGCTCCCCGGGGGACTGGGCTCCCGACCCCGGGGCAGGGCCTCGAGCCCCGCCAGACCTTCTCCTGCAGGGCTACCGTCGGCCCTCTGACTACCTGCGGGCCGCCACACTACAGTAGTAAGAAAACAAGTAGTGAGCAGCGCCGCTGACGCCCGACAATCTTCACTTCTTCCCTCCATTCGCCTCGTGCGGCGCGGACGCTGGCGGCACTAAGATCTTTGCCGTCATGCCGGTCGACGACCACAGGGGCCGGTTGCCTGTTCGGGTCTTCTCCGAGTTTCTCGATCGGGTGGACTAAGCCCGCGGTCGGATCGGTTCCCGTGGGCACTTCGTCAGCCTCCACCGGCGGCTTGCCATAGCGGAGTTCCCATATGAGCACCTCGAGCCGGGGCGCCTCGCCGCGGATGAGGCGCTTCCGGAGGCTGCGCTGGTACTCCACATCGTCGAGGAGGCGGCGCGCCGCTTCGCGGGCTTCGCCGCTCGCTTTGTTCGGCGTCCCGGCCTTCCGGCCGCCATGCTTCTTGTGACCTGGTTCAGACGCTTCGCCATCGAGGTGATCCGCGGGGTCGATAAGTGGGCCATCCGCGTAGCCGACCAAACCACCCGGCCCCCAGCCACCCAGGGTGGGCCGGCCTAAGGAGGCGAGGACGAACGAGCTAGCTCGGGAGCCCACGCGTCAAGCCCGGCACGCCGCGATGCACGAGAAGCTCGTGCTCCGCACCGGCAGAGGTGGGCAGCGCGCTTGACGCGACCGCCGTCGCCCATCGGACAGACCGCCGGCCGGCACACTCCAGATGGCTCCCACGAATCCCACAGGCGCGTGAGTTTCGCCAAGGCGGGCCCGCTGGTTACGGAGTGGCTGGCGGGTCTCGGACCTGGCTGGCACAGGGCTTGCCGAGGAACGGCCTCCGAGACAGAGGAGGCTCGCGCCATGACATTCCAGAGCGCCCGCGGCTACGTGCTGTTTGAGACGGGTCCCGCGTGCACGATCCTGCGCGCCCCGTGACGACGATCGCCGTGAGCTCCGAGGTGTTGAAGATCGCCGCGTCGAGGTCCAGGCGACCAGACTCGGAGTAGACAACCTGGATGGGGAAGCGGCGTCGCCCCTGCTTCGCCCGGAACTGATGCAAGGCCTCCCCCAGTGCCCCGCCGATGTCGTCGGCGGCGCCGACGAGATCCGGCCGATCGCGGAGTGTTTGCGCGCCGATGGAGAAGGCATCGGCGCAGGCCCGGAGGTGGCGCATGAGCTGGAGGTCGGCGCGGCGGCCCGGTCGGGTGAAGTCACCGCCGGCAATTGCGCTGAACGGGGTCGTCGTGCACACCCGCTCGTTTCCACGCGACGATCCCGTTCTTTGACGCGATCACGTTCGTGTAGATCCAGGGCCGGGTGGGCCACGGCGGAGGGAATCCGAGGGGCTCGAGGCGCGCGGGGTCGGGGGACTCGGAACCGAAGGGATACCGGGTCTCGTCATTCTGTTGCCAATGGATCACTGGGCTGGGCGCGTCCACCGTTCCTCTCGAAGCTACATCCATGATCACCGGGGAATGGACATTGCGGATACGCGGCTGTCCTATCTATGAAAACAATTGCATGAAGCTGCAACTACTGCGGAGAGCCCCAGGATCTTATCGTAAGTACCCCCGACATCCGCGTCGCACCTTCACGCACTACGTAACACCACGTGAGCAATAAGGACACATCCCCGCTCTCGATAGTGAAGTCCTGAATCATTCACTATTTGGACTCCCGCAGGGTCCGAAGCGCCCCTGCTGAGTCGATCGCGGCCCTGGACACTTAGCCCGCTCAGGATCCGCCACCGCAAAGGCCGGAATCGTAAGGATTCCTTTACGGATCTTGTCAGCGCTCCACGAATTGCAAGACTTTTCAAGCACCTCTATGTCTGCAGATTTCATGCACAGCCTTCCCAACTTCTGCAGGGTTCCTCCGATCGCGGATCTAAAGAAGGATGAGGGGGCGGCGCTGAGATCAGAATGAACGAGCCACTTGTCTTGCTCGTCGGGGCGGACGAGCCAGCACACGGTAGCCTGGCGGAACTGCTCCGCCTCCGCGGCTATGCTGCGCGCTTCGCGCGTTCCTCTGCCGAAGCGACCGCCGCGCTGGACCAGACTGGGTTCGCGCTCACCCTCGTTGACGCGAATCTTGGCGGAACTGTCGGCACGGAGTCGCTCGAGCCGCTCAAGACGCAGAGACATTCCTCTGGACCGATCATCGTTTTCTCTCACGACGACCCACCGCACCCAACGCTAGAGCCCCTGTCGCTGAGCGCGGACCACATCATGCGGGGATCACTCACTCCGGACACCCTGCAGGATGCGATCAGACATCTCCAGTCAAGTCCTCCCCACCCCGCCCGGGCTTCGGCCTCCCCCGCCTTGTCGCTCGAACGAGAAACCGCACTCTGGCGTAGTGCCCGGATGCAGGAGGTCTGGCGAGTCATCAAACAAGCCGCCAACGTCGACGTAACGGTCCTGATTTCGGGCGAAACCGGAACCGGGAAAGACCTAGTCGCGCGGGCGATCCATCACCTTTCCTCCCGTCGGCGCGCTCCGTACGTTGCCGTGAACTGCGCCGCCCTCCCGAGAGACTTGCTCGAAAGCGAGCTGTTCGGCCACGAGCGAGGCGCTTTCACGGGTGCGCACCAGCTCAAGATCGGGAAGTTCGAATCGGCTAATCGTGGAACGATCTTGCTCGACGAGGTCGCCGAGCTCCACGCACAGCTGCAGGCCAAGCTCCTGCATGTTCTGCAAGATGGCACCTTCTCGAGGGTCGGCGGCAAATCCGCGATGAAAGCGGATGTCCGGGTGCTGGCGGCCACGAACCGAGACCTCGCGCTCGCCGTCTCGGCCGAGCGGTTTCGCGATGATCTCTACTACCGCCTCAACGTCATCCATATCGTAGTACCCCCGCTCCGCGAGCGGCCGGAAGAGATCCCTCTCCTTGCCGCCTATTTCGTGGAGCGCTATTCACAGCTCTATCGCCGCGAGAGCGTTCAGCTCAGCCAGGAGGTGATGGAGCGCCTAATGCGACATCGCTACCCGGGCAATGTGCGCGAGCTCGAGAACATCATCAAGCGCCTCATCGTCCTGGGCAGCGTCCACGCGACCGGTCAGCCTTCGCCGTCCCCACGGAACGGGGCGCGGCGTCCCGACACTTCCGTCGACCCGGGGCAACCCGCCGCCGTCTTCCTCAAGGACGTCGTCCGCAAAGCCGCGCAACGAGCCGAACGCGAAGAGATCCTCAAGATGCTGGAGCGAACACGCTGGAATCGGTCGAAGGCCGCCAAGTTCCTCCACATCAGCTACCGTTCACTCCTCTACAAGATGAAAGACGCCGGGCTCGACCGGACCCCTCCGACCGCCGGCCTCAGCGTGTAGCCCAAGGACCCGCACCGGGATGCTCGAGCATGCGTGGGCGATATGGCGACGCCGGAAGTGGCTGGCGGTCCTCGTGTTCATAATACCGTTGACCGCCGCTACCAGCGTGGTGGCCTTTGTCCCGAACGTCTATCAGTCGACAGCCACCGTCCTCGTGGATCGGCAACAAGTCCCGGAAGCCTTCGTCCGTTCCACGGTCACCAGTGAGCTGGAAATCCGGCTTCGCTCCATCAGCCAGGAGATCCTCAGTCGCCCCCGCCTCGACTCCCTCATCAGCCGCTTCGGCCTCTACACCAAGCTCAGGACCGTGCAGCCGCCCGAGGCCATCATCGAGCGCATGGGCGAGGACATCCGCCTCGACCTCAGGGGCAGCGACCCCCAGGGGCGGGGATCGACGATTGCGTTCGCCATCAGTTACCGGGGGCCGGATCCGGAGACGGTCGCACAGGTCACCAACGCGCTGGCCTCCTTCTACATCGAGGAGAACCTGAAGTCACGCGAGCGCGTCCCAGTTCCTCAAAGCCCAGCTCCAGGAGGCGCGGAAACGGCTCGACGACCAGGAGCGTCAGGTGAGTCAGTTCAAGCGCCGATACCTCGGTGAGCTGCCACAGTTCAGATGGACACGAGTCTCGGCATCATCGACCGGCTCGACGCTCAACTACGCTTGAACATCGACAACCAGACCCGTCTGGGGGAACGTCGCGAAGCGTTCGCGAAGCGCGCGACCTCGACGCGGGTCGTCCCCGACGATCGCAGTGGCAGCACTGGCGACAGGCTCGCCTTGCCTCCTGAGTCGCCCGGCGAGACCCTCGCCCGGTTCCAGCAGGAGCTGCGGCAACTGCGCGTCCGCTATACCGACAAGCATCCAGACGTGGTGCGCGTGATGCTCGCCATTGCGGACCTCGAAAAGGAACTCAGCAACTCGCCCTCCCCGGCCACTAACACCACGCGGGATCCCCGGTCCATTCCACTCGCGACCACGAATCCGTACCTGATCCAGCTTCGCCAGTATCTGGTATACGGCTTGCTAGCGGCGTCTCCCCCTTTTCCGCCGTCGCTTTTCTCCATCAGACTGAGATTACGGTAACCGGACGAGCCGATCGTCTTTCCCGAGGCAGACGATCAGGGGGCAGACGATGAAGAGTGCGCGTCACGTCTCGACCACAGTCATCGCGATCGCCCTGGCGGGATGCGGGACGTGGGGTCCCGCCAACGGTCGCGACCAGGGAGCGCTGCTCCGGGAGACGGGAGGCGTTGCCTCCGCGTCACGCGGCTCCGGCAGAGCGGGAGCAGCGCTCGAGTCCGGCTCCACGCCGGAGACCTCGGCGTTGAATCGTCGGCTCCAGGAGCAGGTCGCACGGTCGGCGGCCGATAACGATCTCCCGGTCGGCGCGGGAGACCTGCTGGAGGTAAGCGTATTCGAGGTGGAGGAGCTGTCTAGGATCCGGCTGCGCGTTCCACATCGCGGGGTCGTCACGCTGCCTCTAGTCGGCCAAATTCAGGCGGCTGGTCGCACCACCTCCGAGCTGGAGGACGAGATCCGGTCCCAGCTCCAGCGGAAGTTCATGCACGACCCGCAGATCTCCGTCTTCCTGCTGGAGCACAACAGCCAGCGGATCTCCGTCATCGGCGCGGTCCGGAAGGGCGGCGTGTTCACCCTGGACCGGCCGCTCCGTCTGGCCGATGCTCTCGCCCTCGCGGAAGGCCTGACCGACGAGGCCGATCGCCTCGTGTACGTGATTCGGCGCGCGCCGATCAGCGCGGTCAGCGCGACGGCGGGCGGCGGAGCTAGCGCGACGGGCGTGCCGCCGCATGGGGACACGACCGCCGAAGTGATGGTGCCGATCGACCTCTCCGAGCTCGCGGACGGGCGCGAGGACCTGAACGTCCAGCTCCGCTCCGGCGACGTGGTGCAGGTGCCGCGGGCCGGATCGGTGTACGTCGGTGGCTCGGTCGAGCG